>Ga0187879_10000151_pt1 | contig 50033 bp, 45 predicted proteins | sample June2016WEW_19_1_FD_132423 | JGI IMG/M metagenome (GOLD analysis project Ga0187879, IMG submission 132423) | Peatland microbial communities from SPRUCE experiment site at the Marcell Experimental Forest, Minnesota, USA - June2016WEW_19_10 | ecosystem: Environmental > Terrestrial > Soil >... | reverse complement strand
GATGGCGTGCGGGTGCGTGGGGACGGGCGAGCGGCGGTCGAGGACGCGGCGAACATCTCTCGGAGTCATGCGCCGGCCCCGCCAGTTGAGGAAGACCGCCGTCGCCACAGTGGCGGCGGCGGCGGCACCGGCTCCGACGGCACGCGAGGTGTCGGCGGCTGCCGGCGACAGGAAGGAGTCCCGGCCGCTCGCGAGGTAGGCGGCGAACGCCTGCACGCTTGGCTCGCTCAGCGGCACGCGGCGCTCTTTGGAGCCCTTGCCCCAGACGGTGACCGAGCGAGCGGGCAGGTCGAGGCTCGTCAGGTCGAGCCCGCACAGCTCGGCGACACGCAGCCCGCTGCCGTACAGCAGCTCGAGGAGGGCGTCGTCCCGCAACCGGCGCGCAGGTTCGGCCTCGTCGGCCGCCCGGGGAGCATCCAGCAACTCCTCCACCTCGGCTGGGGAGAGAACCCGCGGCAGGCGTGCCTCGCCCGCTGGGGCGCTCAACCGACGCGACGGGTCCGAGGTGATGACCCCGGTGCGACGCAGCCAGGCGAAGTAGCAGCGCAGGGCGGAGGCCTTACGGGCGATGCTGCGACGGGCGTAGCGGCGAGTGTTCAAGAACGCGAGGTATCGCCGCAGCACCAAGCGATCAACGCTCTCCGGGCCTTCCGAGCCAGCGCGTTCCAGCCACTCGAGAAAGCCGGCCACATCTCCCTCGTAAGCCTTCCGTGTGGCCGGCGACTGCCCGGCAAGCGAGCGCACGAACCCATCGAGCTCGAAGCCCATCGCCTCAAACGGTACTTCCTCGTCGGCCTGGCCGGGGTCTTCCCCCCTCAACAGGGCCTCGAACGCGCATTGGGTCGCGTTGTAGGGGAAGATGGGGGTATGGCAAGCCGCATACTGCTAGTCGAAGACGACGAGCGAATCCGCACCTCGATGCGCCTTTCACTCGAGGACGAGGGCTACGACGTGGAGGAGACCGAGAGCGGCGAGGACGCCCTTGAGGCCCATGCCCGTTCGCTCGTCGGCCAGAGCTTCGAGCTCATCGTGGTCGACATCATGCTGCCCGGCATGGACGGCTTCGCCTGCTGTCGCGAGCTGCGCAAGGTGAGCAGCGTGCCCATCATCATGGTGACCGCCCTCACCGACACCACGCACGTCGTCGCCGGCCTGGAGGCCGGCGCGGACGACTACGTGACGAAACCCTTCGAACCGAAAGAGCTCGCCGCCCGCATTCGCGCCCTGCTCCGACGGGCGCGGGCTACCGACGGCGGTCCGGTCTCGCTCGTGTTCGGGGACCTCGAGATCATGCCGGAGGCAGGTGTCGTGCGCAGCCAAGGCGAGGAGGTGCACCTCACGCGCACCGAGTTCCTCCTGCTGTGTGAGCTGGCGGCCAACTCCGGCAAGGTGCTCTCGCGCGAGCAGCTGCTGGAGCGCGTCTGGAGCTACGACTACTTCGGCGACGGCCGGCTCGTCGACGTCCACGTCCGGCGGCTGCGGACCAAAGTCGAGAAGGACCCGAGCGATCCCCGGCACGTCCTCACCGTCCGCGGTCTCGGGTACAAGCTGGCACCGTGATCCGGGCGGGGCCCGCAGAGGCCCGGCGCGCCGGACCGAAAGACGGCGCCGGCAGCTCCGACCAAGCGGGTCGGAGATCCGCGCAGAGCCATGGGATCAGTCGCCGGCCGAGGCGCCACCTCGGCCTGGCGGCTCGTGTCACCACGACCTTCGCCCTCGGTGCGCTCGTGCTCTCGGGCGCCCTCGCATCGATCACGTACTTCTCCGTCCGATCCTCCCTCATCAGCCAGGAGAAGTCCTCGCTGGCGCACGAGGCGATCGCCAACGCCGAAGCGGTCAAGGCCCAGATCGAGGTGGCCCACCCGTACATCCCGAGTGCTCTGGCTTCGGTGAATGGGGCCCGCGGAGCCGAATCGATCCTCGAGGAGGCGGACGAGTGGTACCCCTCCTCCGCCTCGGTGGGCGAGAACGACGTCCCGTCGAAGCTTCGCTTGCTCGTGTCCAACGACCACCTCGCTGAGCAGGTCGTGGAAGTCGCCGGCGCACCGGTGCTCATCGTCGGCGTGCCCTTCCGCACGCCCGCCGAACACGTGGCCTACTTCCAGATCTTCAACATCTCCCAGTTGGCCGGTACCCTCCGCACGCTTCTCGGTGCGCTCATCCTGGCGGCGGGCGTCACGACCCTCGGGGGTGCCATCGTCGGCCGCTGGGGCGCCCGCCGCGCCCTTCGCCCCCTCCGTCAGACGGCGCAAGCGGCCCTGTCCATCGCCGGCGGCCAGCTCGACACGCGCCTGGAGAGCGACGCCTATTCAGACCTTGCCGTCCTGACGTCGGCCTTCAACAAGATGGCCGACGGCTTGCAGGAACGCATCGAGCGGGAAGCCCGCTTCACCTCCGACGTCAACCACGAACTGCGCTCTCCCCTGACGACGGTGGCGACCGCTCTCTCGGTCCTGGAGGGGCGCCGGCAGGAACTGCCCGAACGCGCCCAGAAAGCCCTCGACTTACTCAGTGCGGAGGTGCGGCGCTTCCGCCGTCTCGTCGACGACCTCTTGGAGATCTCCCGCCTCGATGCCGGGCTCGGCGACGTGAACCGCGAGGAGGTGTCGCTCGGGCCACTCGTCGAACACACGGTGGCGGCGACTCCTCATCCGGTCCTCATCGACATCCCGCCCACCGTGGGAGAACGACGGGTCGTGGTTGACAAGCTGCGCTTCGAGCGAGTGATGGCGAACCTTCTCGAGAACGCCGACCGCTACGCGGGCGGAGCCACCCGGGTCGTCGCCGACGCCGACGACCGCTGGGCACGGGTGGCGGTGGAGGATCGTGGGCCAGGCGTCCCGCCGGAGGAGCGGGTGCGCATCTTCGATCGCTTCTCCCGCGGCACGAGCGGGCGGCGGCGCGGTGCAGGGGACGGCACCGGGCTCGGGCTCGCCATCGTCGCCGAGCACGCCCGCCTCCTCGGCGGACGAGTCTGGGTCGAGACGAACGGCACGCGGGGGGCGCGATTCGTCGTGCAACTTCCGGTGCAGCCGGTGTCGGAGCCGGAGTCGAACGGGCCGGCCCCGAGACGGACCGCCCGCAAGCCGGTCTCGATGCGGTCGACAAGCAGACAGGCAGCAGCGGCTGATCCGCCGTCTGCCCGCCCGGAGGCACGCGAGCCGGAGGGACGCGAGGCGACGGGGCGCGAGGCGACGGGGCGCGAGCCGGCGAGACGCCAGCCGGAGGGACGCGAGGCGACGGGGCGCGAGCCGGCGGGGCAGGACCGATGACAGGGGCGACGCCGGCGGTCGTCGGTGCGCTCGGCCGGTGGGCCACCGCCCGCCGGCGGGCGCCCGCGCGGCGGATGGCGCTGGCGGCTGCCCTGGGCGTCACGGCCCTGCTGGCGAGTGCCTGCGGCATACCGTATTCCGCCACGCCGCAAGCGCTTGGCGTGCCGCTGCCCGCGCAGCTGACGAACCCGACAGTCGCCACGCCGGCGAAGTCGTCAGGGGCGGCTCCCTCGAAAGGCGTCCCTGTCTCCTTCTACTACATAAAAGGCCCGTTGTCCCTGCTCACGCCGTTGTTTCCTCCACAGGAGGTTGCGGCCCCCGTCACGCTGTCCGCAGTGCTGCGGATACTCGAAACCGGACCCCCCAGCGCCGACCAGGGCGCCGGCGCCACCACCGCCTTCCCGCCGGGGTCGGACATCCGCGCCCTGCCCACCGTCCGTCGAGTCGCTCACATCGAGCTCGATCAACAGTACGAGACGGCCGGTCTGCAAGAGGCGGTCCTCGAGCTCGGCCAGATCGTCTACACGGTGTTGGGAACTCCGTCGCTCGGGCTGAAGGCCGTGCAGTTCTACTTCGACGGATCCCCCATCCAGGTCGTGAACGGGAACGGGGGCCTCGTGTCAGGAACGGTGAACGAAGCCACCTACTGCGTCAAGGCCGTCAGCGGCTGCCCGAAGCTCCCGAACCAGCGACCTCGCTCCCCCGGCTAGCCCGCCCCCTGCGGGCCCACCCCGGTCAGCCTCAGGCTTCGATCCGGTCCAGCCTCGACTCCCAGGCGAGCCTGGGTGCGTCCGACCAGAGCCGCTCGAGGTCGTAGAAGGCCCTCGCCTCGTCGCTGAAGACGTGGACGACGAAGTCGCCGTAGTCCATGAGGACCCAGCGGGCGTCGTCCAAGCCCTCGATGGCCCTCGGCGACTGTCCGCCGTTGCCCTTCACCTGGCGCTCGACTTCCTCGGCGATGGCGCGCACCTGGCGGTCGTTGCTCCCGCTCGAGATCACGAAGTAGTCCGTGATGGCGATCAAATCACCTACCTCGATTACCACGGTGGGCTCGATGGTCTTGGCTGACGCTGCGCCGGCCGCGACGGTGACAAGATCGGTGGTCAACGGGGCCACTCACCTCCTGGACTCGGGCATCCGCCCGGAGAGCACATCATTCCTCGACAACATACAGGGAGCGTTCCCGCAACAGGCGGATGGCTTCGACGGGAACGAGGAAGTCGAGCGGGCGACCCGTGGCAGCCCGGTCGCGCAGGTCCGTGCTCGAGATCTCGAGGTCGGGGATCTCGACGACGCTGAGATCCCAGCCCTTCAGCTGCGTGGGGTCGACGATGACCGCCCCGGGGCGGTTGACGACCACGAGGTGGAGCCGGCCGCGCAGCTCGTCAATTCGCTCCCAGGTGTCGAGGGTGCCCGCCACGTCCGCCCCGATGACGAGGTAGAGCTCGGCCCCGGGGTGGCGCCCCTCCAGCTCCTCGACCGTGTCGGCCGTGTAGGAGGGGCCGCCGCGGTCGATCTCGATGGCAGACGCCTCGACCCCCGGGCAGCTGCTGACGGCCGCCTCCACGAGGGCGAGGCGGTCGAGGGCCGGCGTCACCGGCCGCGCCTCCAGCTTCTGCCACGGCTCGTTGGCGACCACGAGGAGTACGCGGTCGAGGGCCATCTCGTAGCGGACATTCACGGCCGCCACGAGATGGCCCACGTGCACCGGGTCGAAGGTCCCCCCGAGGATGCCGATCCGGGGCGGGGGCGCCTCAGGCACCGGCGAGGCGGGCGACGACGGGGGCGAAGGCGTCCACGTCGGCCCCGTGCAACACCCAGTAGGACAAGCCCATCTCCTCCCTGCGCTCGAGCAGCGTCTCGACGACCTCGTCCTCCGTGCCGACAAGGACTGTCGACGATGCCGCCACGTCGGCCGCCGGGTAGCCCATGAGGGCCGCCATCTCCTCGGCGACGACCGCCTTCGGCCTGCCGATCTGGGCGACAAAGACGAGGCTCTGGAGCTCGAGGTCGCCGAAGCGCCCACCGGCTGCCTCCTTGATCCAGCCGATGCGCTCGGTGTAGGCGGCCGGCGTCGTGCTGGCGATCGACTCGGCGTCGATGGCGCCCGAGGCGAGGCGAGGGTTGACGCCGATGATGTCGGCCTGCTCGACGGCGAGCCGGAGCACCCGCCGGCTGCCGCCTCCGATGAGGAGCTGAGGCCCGCCAGGCGTGTGCGGCTTCGGCAGGCAGGTCGCCCCCGAGAGCTCGTAGTGCTCGCCCGAGAAGCTCACGGTCTCACCCGTCCAGAGCCTGCGCAAGAGCTGCACGCTCTCCTCGAGGCGGCTCACGCGCTTTGCCGGGGCGTCATAGGCGAGGCCCGCCTGGTCGTAGTCGGTGCGCAACCAGCCGGCGCCAAGGCCGACCTCGAGGCGGCCTTCGGACACGAGGTCGAGCGTGGCGAGCTCTTTGGCGAGGACGAGAGGATGCCGGTAGTCGTTGTCGAGCACGAGGGAGCCGACCTTCAGCTGGCGGGTCGCCTCGGCTGCCACCGTGAGGGCGACGAGCGGGCCCCACTCGTCGCCGAAGTGGTCGGGGATGAACATCGTCGAGTAGCCGAGGTCCTCGAGCTGACGGGCGCGTTCTCGCCAGGCCGCGCCGTCGGCGGCGTTCGAGTACTGCACCCCGAATCGAAACGGTCGCATCCGGCGAGGCTAACCGTGTCCTCGTCGCCCCGGCGGCCTCTAACCTTGCGGCATGGACAGCGTCGGAACGAGACAGGACACGGGCGCCCGACCGTGGCACCCGGCCTCGTGGCGGGCCCACGAGGCCACGCAACTCCCGATCTGGCCCGACGCCGCCGTCGCCGACGAAGTCCACGCCGAGCTGCGGAAGCTGCCTCCCCTCGTGTTCGCCGGCGAGGCACGCCGCCTGACGCGCGCGCTCGCCCAGGTGGCCGACGGGCGGGCCTTCCTCCTGCAGGCGGGCGATTGCGCCGAGTCCTTCGACGACTTCTCTGCCGACTCCATCCGGGACAAGCTGAAGGTCATCCTGCAGATGGCGGTCGTGCTCACCTACGGCTCGGGGGTCCCGGTGCTGAAGGTCGGGCGCATCGCCGGCCAGTTCGCCAAGCCGCGCTCCTCGCCGACCGAGCGCGTGGGCGATCTCGAGCTGCCGGCCTTCCGCGGCCACATCGTGAACGACGACGTCCCCATCCCCTCCGCCCGCGTGCCCGACCCCCGGCGGATGCTGAGGGCCTACCACCAGTCCGCCTCGACCCTCAACCTGCTCAGGGCATTCACGAAGGGAGGCTTTGCCGACCTCTCGCAGGTGCACTCCTGGAACCAGCAGTTCGTCGCCTCGAGCTCCGAGGGCCGCCGTTACGAGGCGATCGCCGAGGAGATCGACCGGGCGATGCGTTTCATGAAGGCCTGCGGTGTCGACCTCACCACCGACTCCCCCATCCACCAGGTCGACCTCTTTACGAGCCATGAGGCCCTCCTGCTCGACTACGAGGAGTGCCTGACGCGGCAGGACTCGCTCACGGGCGACTGGTACGACTGCTCTGCCCACCTGCTCTGGATCGGCGAGCGCACCCACCAGATCGACAGCGCCCACGTCGAGTTCGCCCGCGGTATCGGCAACCCCATCGCCGTGAAGCTGGGCCCATCGAGCGACCCCGGCGAGGTGGTGCGGCTCTGCGAGCATCTCAACCCGTCCCGGCTGCCCGGACGGCTGACGCTCGTGAGCCGCATGGGCGTCGATCAGGTCCGCTCCGCCCTCCGGCCGCTCGTGCAGGCGGTGGCGGACGCCGGGCACGTGGTCACCTGGGCGTGCGACCCGATGCACGGCAACACCTTCGCGAGCGAGTCGGGGCGCAAGACCCGCCACTTCGACGACGTGCTGGGCGAGATTCACGGTTTCTTCGAAGTGCACCGATCGATCGGCAGCTGGCCGGGCGGTGTCCACGTCGAGCTCACGGGTGACGACGTGACCGAATGCCTTGGCGGCATCGGGGACATCCTCGAGGAGCAGCTGCCGTTGCGCTACACGACAACATGCGACCCCCGCCTCAACGCCCGGCAGTCGATCGACCTGGCCTTCCGGGTGGCGGAGCTGCTGCGCGCCCGCTGAGGGCACCGCCGCCGGGTCCGCCCGCCCATCGAGCTGGTGCGCGCCCTTGCGTGCTCGATGTGATCAAAGTGGAACTTGTGCTTCCTGTGACCTACAATTCCGCGGCCGAACCGCCGAGGGGGGCTGCACGACCGCGATGTGGATGAGAACTCGGCACTTGCGCAGACGGCCGGAGGCATGGGTCGCCGCCGGAGGTCGCCAGCCCATCGGTCGCACGGCCGCCGGCGTGCTCCTCATCGTCTTCGTCGTGGCGGCCTGGCTCACGACGGCGGCGACGGCGGCGGCGGCCGCTCCCGCCTCGCCCGCCACGCACGTCTCCCACGCCTCCTACGCCTCCCACGCCTCCGGCAGCGCCCGCAAGCGGCATGTGAGCGCCGCCTACAGCTACGACCTCGTGACGGCCCTCGGCGCCGTCTACAACTTCGGTGGCGCCGGCTGGTACGGCGAGGAGACATCGCAGCACCTGGCGGCCCCGATCGTGGGTATGGCCGTCACCCCCGACGGCCGCGGCTACTGGCTCGTGGGAGCAGACGGCTCGGTCTTCAACCTCGGTGACGCCGTCTCGTACGGGTCGCTTGCGAGCGAGGTGCTCGGCGACTGGCAGCAGATCATCGCCCTCGTGCCGACGGCCGACGGGAAGGGCTACTGGCTCGTCAACGACTCCGGCGCCGTCACCCCCTTCGGAGACGCCGGCCCCATCAACTCCGGACAGCCCCTGCCCGCCAGGGATCTCGACACGCCGATCGTCTCGGTCGCCATCGCCCCCGGGGGCACGGGCGCCTGGTTCACCGACGCAGGCGGCCACGTGTACGTCTCCGGCGAGGCTCCCTGGCTCGGTTCGCATGTACGCAACAACGTCGATCCGATCGTCTCCATCGCCGCCACCCCGGCCGGTCTCGGATACTGGCTGGTGAACTCCGCCGGGCGGGTGTGGGCATTCGGTGATGCCACCTCCGGCAGGGTTGCACCCAGGACGCTGGCCGGGAGCGTGGTCGGCATGATCCCGGCGGAGAACCGACTGGGCTACTGGGTGGCGACCTCGGCCGGCGCCATCGTCAGCGGGGGCGACGCCAAGGCCCGCTCAGGCCCCGCCGGCGGTGCCCTCACGGCCGTCGTCGGCATCGCCGCCGCCCGCCAGGTCGACCCGCTGCCGTTGCCGCAAGGTGCGGTCGGCTACGACATCAACTGGCCGCAGTGCCGCTCACCGGGATCGTCCCAGGCCGGCACGCTGCCCGGGCCTCCAGGAGACGCTTCCGGCACGACGGCGTACTCGATCGCCGTCGTCGGGGTCGATGGCTGGGCGGCCGACGACTACAACAGCTGCCTGGCAGCCGAGGTCGCCTGGGCGCAACGCGCCGTCTACCCCACACCGTCCTCAGGGTCGGGGGCGCCGCCGTACGACCTCTATCTGTTCCTCAACTCGCCGTCGCCCGACGCCACGATCGACCAGCGCGGGCCGGGAGGCACGTGCTCGAAGCTCTCCGGGGCGGCCAGGAAGTCGTGCCTCGCCTACAACTACGGCTACAACTCGGCCGTCGACGCCGTGAATTACGCCGCCTCACAGGGCGCCCACTCCGAGCTGTGGTGGCTCGACATCGAGAACGACACGTGCGCCCCGGGCGAGTGGAACGACGAGCCAAACGGCAGGTGGTGGTCCTGCGACCGCGCGCTCAACGCCGAGACGATCCAGGGCGCCCTCGACTCGCTCCGCTCCCTCGGCATCACCCCCGGCATCTACTGCACGGCCGTCCAGTGGACGGGCATCACCCATAGCTACATCCCGACCGGGGGCTCCCCCCTGATCTGGATTGCCGGCGCCGCCTGGACGTCCCCGCCCTACCCGAAAAAGTCCGGCTACCCCGGGCTGGGGGCGACGACGCCGTTCTGTACCGAGTCGCAGTACTGGTTCGCCGGCGGGACCCCTGTCATGTTGCAGGAGACACCCGGGCCCAACGGCTACCGCTACGACCCCGACGTCGCCTGCTGAGCCGCACGCCGCCGGGTCACTCCGTCTCGAATTGCACCCAATCCGGCGCCGGGATGCGCAGCCCGTCCGCCTCCGCCCACCGCTGGGTGTCGAGATGGCCGCCGTCGTTGTAGCGCACGAGCCACCAGCGCACGCCCGTCCAGGCCCACTCCGTGATGGAGGAGTTGTCCGGATGGCCGCGTAGCCCGGCGCCGTGGTCCGAGAGCCCGAGGAAACGCACCATGGATGCCCCGATGATGCCCCCGTGCGCCGCCACGACGGCGAGCTGTCCGGGGTGGTGCCCCATGACGTCGTACAAGGCCGCCTCCGCCCGATCGAGAAACCCGACCCACGACTCGCCACCGGGCGCCATCTCCCGCTCAGGGTCGTCGCCAGGCTTCATGGCGCCGTAGCGGGCCTCATAGGCCGACCAGGTCATCCCGTCGGCCTCGCCGACATGGCGCTCGCAGAGATCGCACGTCTGGCGGACTTCGAGGCCGCCGAGAGCAGGCGCCAGGATCTCCGCCGTCTCTACGGCACGGGGCAGGATGCTCGAGTAGAGCGCCACGGCGCCCTCGAGCTCCTTCGTGCGGCGCAGCCGGGTGGCGAGCGCGGCCACTTGGCGGCGGCCGTGGTCGGTGAGGCCCTTGCAGCTGAGGTGCCCGGCGACAACATCCTCCAGGTTGCTGACGGCCTCACCATGGCGGATGATGACGAGCCTCGATCCGGCGACGAGCTCCGGGCGGATCGGGCGGGACATCACTCGCAGGCTACCGACCAAGCGTGACACCATCCCCCTGTGGATCCTTCCCGCTCGGAGCCGGCACTCGACTCGCAGGAACTCGAGCGGCTGCGCGCCGCCCGTGTCTACGACCCCGGCGCGCCGGACGCCGAAGGGCGGCTCGCCCTCTTCGAGCACCTCGTCGCCGTCGGCGCCACCGTCGAGCAGATGATCGAGGCAGACGCCAGCGGACGTCTGCGCTCACTCGGCGGGGACCTCATCCTCTACGACATCGGCGAACCCAAGACCGTCCAAGAGGTGGCCGAGCTCGCTGCCATCTCGGTCGGGGACGTCCTCCGCATCCGCATGGCGACCGGCTTTGCCCACGACGAGACGTCGCTCCTGCCCGCCTGGACCGCCGAGGACATGGCAGGCTTCACGTCCGCCGGTGCCGTCTTCGGCGAGGCGGCCATTCTCGCCTTCAGCCGCGTCATGGGCGCCTCGGCGTCACGCATTGCCGAAGCTGCCCTCGGACTGTTCCTGACCGAGGTGGAGCAGCATTTCAGCGCCCCGGGCGTGACCGAATTGCAGCAGGCGCTCGCCGTCGAGCAGGCGAGCGCCTCCTTCGAGGGGATATCGCGCATCTTCACGCACCTGCTTCGCGAGCACCTCATGCTGGCGATCCGCCGCCAGCGGGCCATGACGAGCCGCTCTGGCGCCGTCGGCGTCGGCGTCTGCGTCGGCTTCGTCGACCTCGCGGGCTCGACGGAGTGGGCGGCGGCGCTCGAGCTGCGGGCGCAGGCGGACGCCATCGCCCGCTTCGAGTCGCTCGCATGGGACACCGCCACGAGCCACGACGGCAGGATCGTCAAGCTCATCGGGGACGAAGTGATGTTCACGGCGACCGATCCCCTCGAAGCCTGCAGGGTCGCCCTCGAGCTGTGCGCCGCCGTCGAGGTGGAGCCGTCGCTGCCCTCGGCCCGTGGTGCCGTCGGCTACGGCGACGTCGTCCACCGGGACGGCGACTGTTTCGGCCCCCTCGTCCACCTCGTGGCCCGCGCCGTAAAGGCGGCCGCCGTCGGTGACGTCGTGGTCACGCGACGGCTCCGCGACGAGTGCGAGGCGCGGGTGCCGGGAGCGCTCTGCTTCGATGACTTCGGCAGCTGCACCCTGCGGGGAATCGACCATGCGGTCGAGCTCTACTCCGCTCGGCCGAGCGGCGCCTGAAAGCGGCGCCTTCCTCAGACGAGGTGCTCGACGAAGCCCTCCAGCTGCCGGAGGTTGCGACACTCGTAAACGCCATCGCAGAACTGGGCGTACTGCTCGACGATGGAGTCCCCGCTCCCCCAGTACGATCGCGGCTCGGGGTTGAGCCAGTAGACGTGGCGGGCACGATGGCGGAGCTCCTTTACGACCCACGCCTCGGGTGAGTGGTAGTTCGAGCGGGCGTCACCGAGCAGGATGATGCTCGTCTTCGGGCCGACATCCTGTCCCCAGCGCTGCCAGAACACGTTGAGGGCGTGGCCGTAGTCGGAGTGACCGTCCACCCAGACGACGTCGGCCTCCTGGTTGACGCGGTGGATGGCCTCGGCGACGGTCTCGCTTCGCTCGAAGATGGCCGTCACCTCGTCGATCCCGTCGATGAAGACGAAACTCCTCACCTGCGAGAACTGCGCCGCGATGGCGTGCACGAGGTGGAGCGTGAAACGTGCGAAGGCGGCCACCGAGCCAGAGATGTCGGCGATGACGAAGATCTCGGGCTTGGCGGGCTTCGGGTGGCGAAAGCGCGGTTCCGCCGGCACGCCGCCGTAGGAGAGCGAGTGGCGCATGGTGGCGCGAAAGTCGAGGGCGCCGCGGCGGAGGTGGCGCCGCTTGCGGGCGAGGCGGGCCTGCAGCTTGCGGGCGAGCGGCTGGATGGCCTTGCGGATCTGCACGAGCTCCTCCCGGCTGGCGTGCATGAAGTCGACGTCCTCCGGCAACGGCTTTCGCAGCGAGCGCGCCAGCGCCTCCACCCCGCGGTCCGCCACGAGGCGCCGCCGGATCTCCGCCTCGATCTCGCGTCGCAGCTGGTCGATGCGCGCCTTGTACTCATCTTCCAGCAAACGCTGCTCGAGGGCGGTGAGCTGCGCCGGCCGGCCGCGCAGGACCGGCCCGTCCGGCACCTCGCCGTCGCCGTCGCCGCCATCGAGGACGCCGGCGGCCGCCTCGCCCGTCAGTCGGGCGAGAACGCCGTCGAGGTCGAGGTTCCGCAGCGTCCGGTAGAGGTAGTAGGTGCCGCCGACCGGGCGCCCCGGCTCCATGCCGGCGTAACGGCCGACGGCGAGGCGAGCCACGGCCGAGAGCATTGCCTGGTCGCCGTCGCGCAAGGCCTTGTAGAGCATGGCGGCGATCTCTTCGGGCGTCACGAGCTCGCCGCCGCCGGCGCCAGCCTCGCCCTCCCCACGGCCGCTGCCCCGCCCGGGGCCGTCCGCCTTCTCGTCCTCGCCGCCTGCCTGCGGCGGCTCCTCGATGTCGTACTGCGGCCCCCGCATGGAGAAATACACCTCGAAGGCCGTGTCGAAGGCCCGCCAGTGGGAGGAGGACTTCACGAGCGTCGCCCCGAGGGCGTACTTGATCGCCTGCCGATCCTCCAAAGGGAGGTGGCGGATCGCCTCGGCGGCGTCGGCCGCCTCGGTCACCGACACCGGTAAGCCGGCTCGGCGCAGCTCCTGCACGAAGCCCGTCAGCACGTCAAGCATGAGCCCTCCGTCGACTCACGTCCGCCACGGCTCGCCTCCGCCCGATCTCACGGCCCCGGCTTGGAAGAGTTGAGCTCCTTGGCGGCGGCGTCGATGTCCGAGCGGTACTTGAGCAGGAGATGGAGCGTCTCGGTGGCCGTCTTCTCGTCGACGCTCTCGATGCCGAGCAGCACGAGGGTGCGGGCCCAGTCGAGGGTCTCGGAGATGGAGGGGTGTTTCTTCAAGTCGAGCGAGCGCAGGGAGCGGACGATGCGCGCCACCTGGTCAGCCAGCTCGTTCGAGATGCCGGGCACCTTCGTGAGGACGATCTCCCGCTCGCGCTCGACGGAGGGGTAGTCGAGGTGGAGGAAGAGGCAGCGGCGCTTCAGCGCCTCGGAGAGCTCGCGGGTGTTGTTGGAGGTGAGGAACACGAGCGGGATCTGCGTTGCCTTGACGGTGCCCAGCTCGGGGATCGACACCTGGTAGTCGGAGAGGATCTCGAGCAGGAGCGCCTCCGTCTCGATCTCGAGGCGGTCGACTTCGTCGACGAGGAGGACGACCGGCTCGGTCGCCCGGATGGCTTCGAGGAGCGGGCGGGTGAGGAGGAACTCCTCGGAGAAGATGTTGTCCTCGATCTCCTCCCAGCCGGCGCGACGATCGCCCGGCTCGGCCGCATTCTCGACCTGGATGCGCAGGAGCTGCTTCTTGTAGTTCCACTCGTAGAGGGCCTTCGACTCGTCCAGCCCCTCGTAGCACTGCAGCCGGATGAGACGGGCGCCGAGCACGCGGGCGACAGACTTCGCCAGCTCCGTCTTGCCCGTGCCGGCGGGTCCTTCGACGAGCACCGGCTTGGCGAGCCGGTCGGCCAGGTAGACGACGCCGGCGAGGCCGTCGTCGGCCAGGTAGGCGACCGCCGCGAGGGCCTCGCGGAGCTGTGGGATCGAGTCGAAACGGGGCTCGCCCGTGGGCAGCCCGTCGCTCCATGGTGCCGCCCCGTTGCGCCCCCCCGTGGCCGCCGTTCCCTCTGTGGTCCCCGCACTCACGTCCTGACCTGCCCTTCTCCGTAGACGACGTACTTCACCGACGTGAGCGCCCGCAGGCCCATGGGACCGCGTGCGTGCAGCTTCTGGGTGGAGATACCGACCTCGGCGCCGAGGCCGAGCTCGCCCCCGTCGACGAAACGCGTGGAGGCGTTCACGACGACGGCGGCCGCGTCGACTTCCCGCACGAACCGCTCCGCCGCGGCGAGATCGCCCGTCACGATCGCTTCGGAGTGCCCCGAACCGTAGCGGGCGATGTGCCCGATCGCCCCATCGAGATCGTCGACGATGGCCACGGACGCCTTCAGGTCCAGGTACTCGCGTGCGAAGTCGTCGTCAGTGGCTGTGCCGATTGTTGGCGCCAGCGCCCGTGCCCGCTCGTCGCCCACGAGGCTCACGTGCAGCTCCGTCAAGCGGGCGGCGATCCTCGGCAGGAAGCTGGCGGCGATGGCGGCGTGGATCACGAGCGACTCGGCGGCGTTGCACACGCTCGGGCGCTGCGTCTTGGCGTTCACGATGATCCGCTCGGCCATGTCGGGATCGGCGGCGGCGTCGACGTAGACGTGGCAGTTGCCGTCGCCGTCGAGCACGTAGGGCACGGTCGCCTTCTCGAGGATCATGGCGATGAGCGCCGCCCCGCCGCGGGGGATGAGGCAGTCGATCGTCCCCCGCAGCCGAACGAACTCCTCGGCCGTCTCGTGGCGGGTGTCCTCGACGAGCAGGACCGCATCGGCCGGCAGGCCGGCCTTGGCGACCCCCTCGCGGAGGGCGGCGGCGACTGCCTTGTTCGACTCGAGGGCACCGGACGAGCCGCGCAGGAAGGCGGCGTTGCCCGCCTTCAGGCAGAGCGCCGCCGCGTCCGAGGTGACATTCGGCCGGTTCTCGTAGATGACGCCGATGACTCCGAGCGGGACGCGAACCCGCTCGACTCGCAGCCCGTTCGGGCGTACGTGACCCTCGACGACCTCACCCACCGGGTCCGGGAGGGCCGCCACCGTGCGCAGGCCGGCGGCCATGGCCTGCAGGCGAGCCTCGCTCAGGCGAAGGCGATCGACGACGGTGGCACTCGCACCGGCCGCCTCCGCCCGCTCGACGTCGGTCGTGTTGGCGGCGAGGATGTCGCCGGCGCGGGCACCCAGCAGCTCGGCCCCCTGAGTGAGCGCCTCGTTCTTCTGCTCCGTCCGAGCCAGGGCGATCGTCCGGGAGGCCGCTACCGAGCGGCGGCCAAGGGCCTCGAGCGTCACAGGGGCGTCAGGTCCCTCAAGCATGGAACAAGCTATCGGCGGGCGGTCAGCTGCCCCGCAAGGCCTGCATTAGCCGGTCACGCTGCCAGGCTCGCTCGGCGGCGGCGGTCCCCCCGGAGTCGGCGGCCGACTGACGGGCCCGCTCGGCCGCCTCCGTCGCCGCCTCCCAGGCGGGCAGGGCGCCTTTTCGCAGACCGGCGCGGAACGGGCCCCAGGGGGTTTCGAAGGTGGCGCTCACCGGCGCGTGGTCGGTGTCCTCGCCCTCCTCGTAGCGGGTGTTCTCCGCCTGGGTGAAGCGAGGAGCCGAGTCATGACGCACGGCCTCGACGGCGGCAAGGACGGCATCGCGGACGGCCGCCACGGCGGTCCAATGCGGATCGTCGAAGAGGTCGACGTCGGCAACCTCGTCGTCGATGGCGAGGTCGAAGGCGAGGTGGGCGACCTGATCGCCCTGGCGCCGCAGCCGGCGGGCCATCCCCAGGCGGGAGTAGCGCCCGAGGAGGCCGGTGTCGGCATCGGCCGCCCGGTCCAGCCATTTGCGGGCTGCCGCCACGACGTCTTGGAGCGTGCCGGCGACCTCCGGCGCGGCCGGGGCAACGCCGGCGAGGACGTGCTGGGCGCAGTCGAGGGCGAAGCGGGAGGCCGTCTGAAGAGACCAGGCGGTCTCGGCCACGAGCGCAGGGCCCTGGCTCGTCGACTCGGCCACGAAGATGCGGGCACCGAGCTCGTCGAGGAGAGCATCGAGATCGAGGAGCTTCACGCCGCTCGCAGCTGCCTCGAGGACGGATCCCGCCGCCACCGTGCCGTCCGCAGCCGGCGCGGGAAGCGACCAGAACGTGGCCTCCTCGTCGTGGAACTGCCGCCCTTGCTCGTCGGTTGGGACGAACAACGCATCGGTGGGGATGTTGAGGGTCACTCGGTGCCTCCGGCGAGCTGGGGATCGCCGCTCAACCTAACCCCTACCCGCGCCCGAACGGTCCATGATGGGGACATGGACTGGATGGAGGAAGCACTCGACACCGCAGGCGAGGGTGAGCGCTTGAGAAGGCAGTTGCGTTTCGTGCTGGAGCTCGACCGGGCCAAGTCGGTGCTCCGGCGTACGTACCTCACCGACGGCTCCCGGCTGGAGAACGACGGCGAGCACATGTGGCACGCCATGTTGGCGGGGCTCGTGCTCGCCGAGCACGCCGACGATCCGGTCGACCCGCTCCGCCTCGCCCTCATGCTCGCCGTGCACGACATCGTGGAGATCGACGCCGGCGACACCTTCGTCTACGCCAGCGCCGAGGTCCAAGCTGACAAGGTCGTGCGGGAGAAAGCGGCCGCTGAACGCATCTTCGGTTTACTGCCTGAGGACCAGCGCGACACCTTCGCGTCCCTCTGGGAGGAGTTCGAGGCACACGAGACTCCGCTCGCCCGCATGGCGGCGGCCATCGACCGTCTCCTGCCGCTCATGATGAACCGGGCGGTCGAGGCCCGCACCTGGCGGGAGCACGGCATCAGCGCCGGCCAGGTCTTCACCGTCAACTCCCGCATCGGGGAAGGCTCATCGACACTGTGGTCATTTGCCCGCGCCGTCCTCGAGGCGGCCGAGCGCGACGGGCTCTTCGAGGCCTGAGGGCCGAGGCGCCCCGGCACCGCCGGCCGGGGCGCGCCGAGCCGGCGTTGCCGGAACGAAGTCGGGGTGTCTCGAAGCAAGGGGTTTCTGGAAGCAAAAAGGGACGCCGGGCGTCCCAAACTGCTACCAGAACCAGGCGCAGGAGGCGGTGACGGCGTAAACGCCGGCATGGAGGAGCCGCCGGCCCGATCAGAGCTCGAAGACCATGCCCTCGGCGGCGACGGTGACGGGCAGGGGCGCAGACTCGAAACAGCGGGCGAGATCGTCGAGCTCGTCATCGGTGCGATCCGGCTTGTGGTGGAACAGGACGACGCCTGCGGCGCCGGCCCGTTGTCCGAGGCCGACGGCGTACTCGGCGCAGGCATGGCCGAAGGGCGCCTCGGCGGCGAGCTCCGAGGCGACGAGGTGGGCGTCGTGCAACAACAGGGCGACGCCGTCGGCCAGGGCGAGAACCGCCTCGTGGTACTCGCCCCATCCGTCAGGCCCCGGCCCGAGCAAGGTCGGGCAGTGGTCCGGGGCATAGGCGATGGCCGACCGGCCATCGCTCACCCGGTAGCCGAAGGTGCGGCCGCCCTTGTGGGGAACCTCTCGAGCTTCGATGGCGAAACCCTCGCTCTCGAAGCGACCTGGGGCGGCGCTCTCGAAACTCCACCGTCCCCGCAGCCCGCTCGGATCGATCGGGAACTGCGGCGGTGACATGCCTTTGGCGAGCACCTCCTCGGCGCCGCGGCCGTCCGGCTGCTCGGGAAGCAGCAGTCGTACGCGGGCATCGTCACGGTCTCCCCCCCGGAAGAACGGCAGTCCCTGCACGTGGTCCCAGTGCAGGTGGCTGAGCAGCACCGTCCCGCGAAAGGGCTGCCCGCCGAGCAAGGACGTGACACGGCGCACGCCGGTGCCGGCGTCGAGGATGAGCGAAGGCGCCTCCCCGCCGTCTGCGGTGAGGGCGACGCAGGAGGTATGCCCCCCGTAACGGATGTATTCCGCTCCCGGTGCAGGGGTCGAGCCACGCACCCCGCACAGGCGCACCTGCACCGATCAGGCCCGCTGATCTTCGCGTCGATGTCCCTGCGAGAGCGTCTCGAGGGCGGATCGGTCGAGCTGATCGGCGCTCACGGCTGCCAAGCGACAGGGCGTCACGGCCACGAGCGTAGAGGTACGGGCGCCGCCTTCGAGATGAGAGCGCTCGCCGAGGAGCGCCCCGGGGCCGTACTCAGCGAGACGCTCGCCGTCGTGCTCGACGCGTACCACGCCGTCGAGGATCAAGAAGACGTCCGAGCCCTCGTCGCCCTGACGGACGAGCACGGTGCCGGCCGCGACCTTGTTGATACGCGGCTTGCGACCGCCGTGCATGAGCTGACTCGAGAGGCTGCGTTCGAGGGCCGATTCGGCCGCCGTCACGAGCGCCTCAGAGTCCTCGTCGCCCCAGGGGGTGTGCCGGCCGAAGGATTTGCCGTACCAGTCACGGAAGTCCGTGAGACCCGACTTGTGTGAGAGCCGTCCGGCACTGTCGTACACCCAGTGGCGGGGGAAACGGCTGGCGCCGGTCATGGTTCCCTCGGCCCTGCCGTCGGCGTGCATCGTGAGGGAGAGGGTCGTCCATACGAGGGGCGCCCTCCACTGGACATAGGGCTTGCGACGCACCCGCCTCGGGGCGGGCAGCCCGGTGCGGCCCCCCGTCGTCTGTACGAAGCGCACCCAGCCGTCGCCCCGCTCGGGCTCGCGCCGCAGATCGGGCAACTTGTAGGGCTGAAAGCGGTGCTTCAGCCCCCCGAGCTTGATCGTCGTCGAGCTCATGAGTCCGCCACCGTCCCCGTAACCGGCATCGACGATGCCACCGGACGGGTCGACCTCGATGTAGCCGCGAAGCACGTTGCCGAAGCGGAAGCGGTCGGCATCTCTCAGCGCCTCGACGTCATCGATCTCCTGCGGGAGGGGGTCGTCGAAATGCGTGAACCCGGCTTCAAAGGCCAGCTGGGTCGCCCCTTCGACGGCCTCGGAGGGGATCCACGACAGCGACGTCACCGAGCTTTCGTATCTGGCAGAGTTCTTGGTCACGGCATCATCATCGGATCTCAGGCGGCGCCTGCCCAGGGCGCTGCCTCGCAGCCGTCAGGTGTGCCTACTACCACCAAAGTCCGGAAGCCTGCCTCCTTCAAGCGAGGGTGGATGTGTGGGAGAACTGGAGTCGATGGATTCGCCCGACGACGTCCCGGCCGCTCCCCCGACGATCGGGGTCTTCCTGGCGGACGACAACCTGATCGTGCGGGAGGGAGTGCGGGCGCTCATCGAGCGTCATCCCGACCTTCGCGTCGTCGGCGTCGGCGCCGACTATGACGAGGTGGTCACGGGGGCGGCTGCCACCGAGCCGCAGGTGCTCGTGACCGACATCCGAATGCCGCCGTCGTTCAACCGCGAGGGCATCGACGCCGCCAAGGAGGTCCGCAAGCGTCATCCCGGCACCGGCGTCGTCGTGCTGTCGCAGTACGACGATCCCGAGTACGCCGTCGCCCTGCTGGCTGAGGGCTCCGCCGGCTACGGCTACCTCCTGAAGGACCACATCGCCGAGGGCAACCAGCTGGTGGAAGCCATCCGCGCCGTCGCCACGGGCGGCACCGCCCTCGACCCCGCCATCGTCGAGGCGCTCATCCGCCCGGTCACCTCGCACGGCGGGCTCAGCTCGGCGGAGGAGGAGCTGCTGGCCATGGTGGCCGAAGGCAAGCCGATCAAGGCGATCGCCGCCTCACGCGGACTGCCGGCCGAAGCGGTCGACGCCGAGGTCGAGGCGGTGTTCGTCAAGCTCGCCGAAGGGGTCTCCGCCGGCACGAAGGGAGCCCTGCGGCGCTTGCGTCTCCTCCACCAAGCCATCGTCGATCGTGAGGAGCAGGGCGAAACCCTCTCCCGCCTCCTCCCAGGTGGCCTCGCCGAGAAGCTCCGCCGCGACGGGCGGCGCATCGGCGAGACCGAGCGCGTCGTCGTGACCGTCCTCATGAGCGACATCCGCTCGTACTCGACGATCGCCGAGCACGCCGACCCGAGCCAGTTGGCCGGTCAGCTCAACGTCCATCGCGCCGCCATGAACTCGGCCATCCTCGGCGAGGGCGGGACGGTCATGCAGTTCGTGGGCGACGCCGTCATGGCGGTCTTCGGGGCGCCATTCTCCCAGGACGACCACGCCGATCGGGCAGTCGCGGCAGCCGCCGCCATGCACAGCCACCAGCTCGAGATCAACGCCCGCTGGGTGATCGAGGACCTGCCCGCCTTCGGGCTCGGGCTTGGGCTGTCGACCGGTGAGGCGGCCGCGGCCCTCCTCGGGTCCGAGGAGCGACTGGAATATACCGTGGTGGGCGACACGGTCAACCTGGCGCAACGCCTGCAGCAGTTGGCGCTCGCCGGGGAGACCGTGATCTCGGGGGCAACGCTAGAAGCACTCACCGTGCCGGTCGACACGGTGCCGCTCGAGCCACAGCTCGTGAAAGGACGGGACACGCCGGTGGTCGCCTACAGGATCGAGGGTCCCGCGAGGGGGCCGAGCGTGCCGGCGTCCGCCGCCGGCTCGAGGACGACGCCGCACTACGACTCCACAGAGAGAGGGCACTGACATGAGCGAGGAAGCGCCGGCACTGTCGGCACAGGGAGTTCGCAAGACCTTCGAAGCCGAGAACGCGCCCGTGCGCGCCTTGCGCGGGTTGGATCTGACGGTGCCGACGGGACAGTTCGTGGCGCTGATGGGACCGTCGGGGTGCGGCAAGTCGACGCTGCTCAATCTCGTGGCCGGGCTCGAGGTGGCAGACGAGGGACGGATCTTCGTCGCCGGCGAGGAGGTGACGGGGCAAGCGGAGGACGACCTCGCCCGTCTGCGCCGGCGGCACATCGGCATCGTCTTCCAGTTCTTCAACCTGCTCGAAGGCATGACGGTGCTCGAGAACGTCGCCCTGCCGGCGGTCATCGCCGGCCGCAAGCGCCGACCGGCAGAGACACGGGCACGAGACCTCCTCGACCTCCTCGGCATCGGCGACAAGGCATCCACCCTGCCGGGAGCGCTGTCCGGCGGGCAGCGTCAGCGTCTCGCCATCGCCCGGGCGCTCGCCAACGAACCGACCCTGCTGCTGGCGGACGAGCCGACCGGCGCCCTCGACTCCGAGGGCGGCCAGGAGGTCATCGAGCTGCTGCGGCGCCTGCACGGGACCGGTCAGACCATCGTGCTCGTCACCCACGACGCCGATGTGGCCGCGGCCGCCGAACGGGTCGTCCGCATGCGGGACGGTCGCGTCGTCGATCCGGCCGTGTCGACTGGCGGCGAGCGGGTGAGCGCCCGCGAAGCCGTCGTCTGAGCGGAGCGCTGCGAGCGTGGAGCGGTCGATCTCCCGGGTCGCCTGGTACCGCTTCTCCCTCGTGACGGCGAACGTCGTGGCGGCCCTGCCGGGCCGAAGCGCGGCACCCACCCCGCCCGCCCTCGTGCTGGGAGCGGAGTGACGATGGACGTCACGCTCGAGACGGCTAGGCGGGCGGTTTCGATCGACATCGATGCAGAGGCGGAGCCATGACCACCATAGAGAACACCTCCGTGAGCGTCCCCTCGCTCGGCGATTCGAGGCCCGCCCGGCTGCTGCCGGCGGCGGCGCTCTTGTCCCTCGTCACGATCGCCATCGGCGTCCTCGGGTTGCAGGCCCATGTCCGCGGCGGCCTGTCGGCCGTCGACGGCGTCGCCCTCGCGCTCGTCTTCGCCTGGTCGCTGGCCGGTCTTGTCGAGGCGCGCTTCGCCGACCGGACGCCCGCCTGGCTCGTGCTCGCCGGAACGCTTGCGGCCGCCGTCGCCCTCAGCGCCAACCGGCTGGCCGACAGCCAGCACGCCGTCAGCGGGCACGAGACGGCCGCCAGGGTCGCGGCCACCCTCGTCGGCATGCTGATCATCGCCGTCATGTTCCACGTCCTGCTCGCCCTGCCGGACGGTCGCCTGCGGAGCGGGGGGCGACGTGCCGGGGCCGCCTTCGGCTACGTCGCCGCCCTTGCCACCGGTGTCGTCTTCGTCGTGCGGGACCGCCCGTTCCCCGTGCTGGCGGGCGCCCTCTGCTGGATCGTGGCCGCTCTTTGCGCCCTGCCGGCGACGCGCCGCCGCTACGCCACTTCGATCGGGCCGGATCGGGAGCGGCTGCAATGGATCGGGATCGGATCGGTGCTGGCGGCCGATGTGGCGCTCGTCGCCGGCGTCCTCCATCTGCTCGTCGACTGGCCCGGGCCGCTTGCGGCCGTGGCGGCGGCCGCCACGGTCCTCATCCCCGTCGGCGTCATGGTCGGCCACCTCCCCCGCCTCGCCCCGAAGGGCGGCCGGGTGTTCGTCCACGTGCTCTCCATCGTCGGCTTCACCATGGTCGTCTCGGCCATCTACCTCGTGATCGTCCTCGGCCTCGGGCACGCGCCGAAAGACACCGAGGACCGCAAGGCGCTCGGGCTGTCCATGCTGGCGGCGGCGGTGGCAGCCGTCGGCTACGTCCCTGCACAACGCCGGCTCCTCGGCTCGGCCACGAGGTTCGTGTATGGCTCGCGGCAGGCACCGGACGAGGTGCTGCGCACCTTCGGGAGCCGCCTGACGCGGGCCGTCGCCATGGACGAGCTCCTGCTGCAGATGGCCGAGTCGTTGCGAAAGACCATGGCCCTCACGAGCGCCGAGGTCTACACGGGAGTGGGTGACGTGCTCGAGCGAGCCGTCTCGGTGCCCGACAGCGGGCCGGGCACCGTCGTCGTGTCGGCCCGCGAGCGCCCCGTCATCACGCGGGCGGGTGTGTCCGGGAGCGCCTGGGCGTCGGTGTGGATCCCCGACCTGTTGAACGGGCGGCCGCACGCCCAGCTGCGGGTGGCACCCATCAGCCACGCCGGCGAGCTCCTCGGACTCATCGTCATCGAGCGGCCGCAGCGGAGCGACGCCTTCTCCGAGGACGACGACCGCGTCCTCACCGAGCTCGCCCGCCAAGTCGGCCTCGCCTTCCACAACGTGCAGCTGGATGCCGCCCTCCAGACCACCCTCGACGAGGTGCGCAAGCAGGCCGACGAGCTGCGCGAGTCCCGGGCGCGCATCGTCGCCAGCAGCGACGCCGAGCGGCGCCGGATGGAGCGTGACCTCCACGACGGCGCTCAACAGCATCTCGTGGCGCTCGCCGTCAACATCCGTCTCGTGCGCGACATCATGGCCGACGACCCGGCGGCCGGCGCCGAGATCCTCGATCAGCTGGCGAGCGACGTGCAGGACACGATTCATGAGCTACGCGAGCTCGCTCACGGCATCTACCCGCCCCTGCTCGTCGACAGCGGGCTCGTCGAGGCCCTCCGAGCCGCCGCCAACCGCAGCCCCCTCGATGTCGAGGTCGTGGCCGAGGGCATCGGCCGTTACTCCTCCGAGCTCGAGGCGGCCGTGTACTTCTGCTGCCTGGAGGCACTCCAGAACGCCGCCAAGCACGCTCCGAAGGCGAGTGTCGAGGTCCGGCTCTGGGAGGAGTCGGGTGGCTTGCTGTTCAGCGTGAGCGACGACGGTCCCGGCGTCGACATGGCCGACGCCACGCACGGTCACGGCCTCGTCAACATGACCGACCGCCTCGGAGCCATCGGGGGCACCGTCCGGTGGGAGTCGCAGCCGGGACAGGGCCTACAGGTCCGTGGCTCCGTCCCGGTGGGCTGAGCCCCTCCGAGGGCCGCAGGCAGCGATGTCAGGAGGAGCTGAACGACCCCGAGTCGCGTTCGTCCCACAGGCGACGCAAGCTCTCGACCCCGAGGCGCTCCTTGTTGAGGTAGGCGCGGGCTCCGCTCGTGGCGGCGTCCGGCGGGAGATCGCCGACGTCGTAGGTCGAACAGAGGATCACGACCACCTCCGGGTGGGCGGACACGATGCGCCGAGTCGCCTCGATCCCGTTCATGTCCGGCATGTTGATGTCCATCAGCACGAGGGCGGGGTGCAGCTCGTCCGCCAGGGTGACGGCCTCGGACCCGCCCGATGCCTCACCAGCCAGCTCGAAACCGTCCAACCTGCGCACGACCGCCTTCGCGGCCGCGCGAAACGGTGCCTGGTCGTCCACGACGAGCACCGGCAGCAGGCTGGCCATCCAAGCAATCTTGACACGACACCACCCAGGTGCAAGAGGGTGCTGGCACCACGTCGGGCGGTGGGGTCACCTTCCCGGCTCGCTCAAGAAGACGAGCACCGCCTTCACGCGTCGGTTCACGTCCTTCTCCTCGCTGAGGCCCAGCTTGGAGAAGATCGAGTTCGTGTGCTTCTCGACGGCCCGTTCGGAGATGCCGAGGGTGGCGGCGATGGCGGCGTTGCTCTTGCCCTGTGCCATCTCCTCGAGGATCTCGGACTCGCGCACCGTCAGGAAGGACAGATCGGACGCCTGCCGCTGGCGGCGGGCCTTCACGAGCTCGTCGACGACGAGCGGGTCGACGACCGACCCGCCCTGGGCGACCGTGCGGATGACGCGGGCGAGCTCGTCGGCGCCTGCTACCCGCTCCTTCAAGAGGTAGGCGCGGCCGGCGGATCCCTCCTCCAGCAAGGCGAGGGCATAGCTGGGGGCTGCGTACTGGCTGAGGATGACGACGCCGACCTGCGGGCGGTTCGCCCGCAGCCATGCGGCCGCCTGAATGCCCTCGTCGGTGCCGGTCGGAGGCATGCGAATGTCGGTGACGACGACGTCGGGCAGCTGCTCCTCGATGACGGCGAGCAATTGGGGCAGGTCGGAGGCGACCCCGACCAGCTCAAAGTCGTCGTGAGCGGCCACGAGGCGGGAAATTCCCTCCCGCAGGAGCCGGCTGTCCTCTGCGACGACCACTCGGATCGATTCCATCGGTCGCCGACCGTAGTCCCAACCGTTGCCGGTTGTGCAGCTGAGCGCCACCGCTGCCCGCTCCCGGTTGCCACGGCGTCGGCCCGAAGTCGGCCCCACAACCCCGAGGGGCGTCATGTCCGCTGAGCTCGACGCCGTCGTCGTAGGGTCCGGGCCGAACGGCTTGGCGGCAGCCGTCGTGCTGTGCGCCGCCGGCCTCGCCGTGGGCGTCTACGAGATGGGACCGACCCCGGGAGGGGGCTGCCGGACGGAAGAGCTGACACTTCCCGGCTTCCACCACGACGTGTGCTCGGCGGGCCATCCACTCGCGATCGCGTCGGGTTTCTTCCGTCGCTTCGATCTCGCCTCCCGCGGCGTGCGCCTCCTGCAGCCTGAGGTCGCCTTCGCCCATCCCCTCGACGGCGGCCGAGCCGGCGCCGTCATGGCCTCGCTCGACGACACCGCCGCCGGCCTCGGCGAGGACGCCGAGGCCTGGCGCCACCTCTTCCGGCCGCTACTGCAACACCACCCCGCCATCACCGACGCCGTCCTCTCCTCCATGCGTGCCGTGCCACCTCAGCCCGTGGCCGTGGGCCGCTTCGGGCTCCTCGCCGTCAGATCAGCGGCTGCGATCGCAGGACGCTTCTCCGGCGACGAAGCGCGGGGACTCTTCGCCGGCGTGGCCGCTCACGGGATGATGGCCCTCGATCGGCCGGTGACCGGGGGCGTCGGCCTGCTGCTCTCCATGCTCGCCCAGGCCGTCGGGTTCCCCCTCGTCGAAGGCGGCAGCGCCGGCCTCGTCTCCGCCATGGTGGAGGCGATCGAGCAGCGGGGGGGAGAGGTTCGCACCGGCGAGCGGGTGACGTCGCTCGCCCAGCTTCCGCCGGCGGAGGCCGTCCTGCTCGACGTGACACCGCGGGCGCTCGTCGAGCTCGCCGGCGACCGCCTGCCGCCCCGCCAGCGGCGGCGGGCGGAGCGCTTCCGGTACGGGCCGGGCGTCTGCAAGGTGGACTGGGCCCTCGCCGGGCCGGTCCCGTGGGAAGCGGATGCGTGCCGGCGGGCCGGCACCGTGCACCTCGGCGGCACCTTCGAAGAGGTGGCTGCGTCCGAGGCGGAGGTGGCCGCCGGCCGCCACTCGGAACGGCCGTACGTGCTGACGATGCAACCCTCCGTCATCGACGCCACGCGGGCGCCGAAGGGCAAGCACACGCTCTGGGCGTACTGTCATGTGCCAGCGGGGTCGACGCTCGATCGGAGCGAGGTGATCGCCCGGCAGATCGACCGTTTCGCCCCCGGCTGGCGCGACCTCGTGCTCGCCAGCTCCGTGCGCACCGCCGCCGAGATGGCGGAGCACGATCCCAACTACGTCGGAGGCGACATCGGATCCGGCACGCAGGATCTCCGCCAGACCTTCGCCCGGCCGGCGGCCACCTGGAACCCGTACCGCACCGGCATCCCCGGCGTCTACCTGTGCTCGTCCTCGACGCCGCCCGGGCCTGGGGTACACGGCCGCTGCGGCGAGCTGGCGGCCCTGTCGGTCCTGCGGGAAGTCTTCGGCCTGAAACGCCCGCCGGGGATCGGACCGATCGAGCGGCCTTAGGCGTCGGTCAGCAGGACGAGGTCGTCCCGGTGGACGACCTCGTCAGCCAGGTCGGTCGGGAGCTCATAGGTGCGTCGACCGAGCCATTCGCCCGAGCGTGCGGCCGCCACGCGGACGATCCCCTTGGCGAAGACGATCCCGTCAGGCCCGCGGATCTCGACGGCGTCGTCCTCCACGAAACCCCCCTCCACCCCGCTCACTCCAGCCGCCAACAGGCTCGTGCCCCGCTCGACGAGCGCCTGGCGGGCGCCGGCGTCCACGATGAGGACACCCGCCGGTTTGAGGGCGAAGGCGATCCAGAGCTTGCGGGCGGGCAGGGAGCGCTCGCGGGGCAGGAAGACCGTGCCGACCCCGACCGTGCCGGCGACCGCATCGGTGAGCACGGACGGCCGGTCGGCCGCTGCGATGACGGTGCGCACGCCCGACCAGGCGGCCATCTTGGCGGCGGCGAGTTTGGAGGCCATGCCACCGCGGGCGCCGTCGGTGCCGGGTCCACCGGCTGCCGCCTCGAGCTCGTGATCGATCTCGATGACCGATTCGATCAGCGTGGCCTCTTCGTCCGTCCTCGGATCGGCGCTGAAGAGGCCGGCTGTATCGGTGAGGAGGACGAGCACATCGGCCCCGATGAGGTGGGCGACGAGCGCCGCCAGCCGGTCGTTGTCGCCGAAACGGATCTCGTCGTCGGCAATGGCGTCGTTCTCGTTCACGATGGGCACGACGCCGAGCTCGAGGAGCCGAAGCAGCGTCTCGCGGGCATACAGGTAGCGCTGCCGGTGCCCGAAGTCGAGGGGCGCCAGCAGCACCTGGCCGACGAGCAACCCGAGAGCGGCGAAGGCGTCGGCGTACACCCGCATGAGGCGGTGCTGGCCGATGGCAGAGAGCGCCTGCAAGGTCACAGGGTCGCTCGGGCGTGCGCCACCGGGCGAGAGGGAGGCGACGCCGGCGCTGACGGCCCCGGAGGTGACGAGCACGGCGCGGTGGCCGCCCTTGCGGACCGCTTCGAGGTCAGCAGCCAGCTTGGCGATCGACCCGGTGTCGATGCCTCCTTCGGGCAGCGTGACCGAGCTCGTGCCGATCTTGACGACGACGATCACGACCTCACCAGTTGGGCTCGTACGAGAACTCCATCCGTCCGATCTGGACGGGATCGCCCTCCTTGGCGCCGGCTTTGGCCAAGGCCCGGTCGACGCCGATGCGCTTGAGCCGGCGTTGCACGTGGGCGAGGGCGTCGGGATCGTTGAGATCCGAGACGGCGACGGCACGCAGCGCCTCGCGGCCGGAGACGACCCAGACGTTGCCAGGGCGGTCCACGGCCACCCCTTCGGGAGCGGGGCGGTGGATGACGGGAGACGTGCGCGGCGCCGGCGAGGCCAGCCGGGCCGTCGCCACGATCTCCATGCAGCGCCCGACGAGCTCGCTCAACCCGGCGCCGGTGACGGCCGAGATCTCCAGATCGCCGCCGTAGCTCTCGAGCGGGGGGCGCTCGCCCTCGGGCCGGACGTCCAGCCTGGAGCCGACGACGAGGCGCGGGCGGTCGAGCAGCTCTGGGCGATAGCGCTCGAGCTCGTGCAGGAGGGCGCGCACCTGCTCGGCCGGTTGCCGCCCTTCGCTCGGGCCGAAGTCCTCTAGGTGTGCGAGGTCGACGAGTATGAGGAGCACGCGGGCGCGCTCCACATGGCGAAGGAAGCGGTGCCCGAGCCCGTAGCCGTCGGCCGCACCTTCGACGAGGCCGGGAATGTCGGCGATGACGAACTGGGAGGGCGCCGTCGTCGCCGAGCGGGCACCGACGTAGACGACGCCGAGATGGGGCTCGAGGGTGGTGAAGGGGTAGTCGGCGACCTTCGGGCGGGCGGCCGAGACGCGCGCCACGAGAGTCGACTTGCCGGCGTTCGGGAAGCCGACGAGGGCGACGTCCGCCATGAGCTCGAGCTCCAGGTTGAGCCAACGCTCCTCGCCGAGCTCTCCCTGCTCGGCAAAGGCGGGGGCGCGCAGACGGTTCGTGAGGAAGCGGGCGTTCCCGCGGCCGCCGCGGCCGCCCTCTGCTGCGAGGAACCGGTCGCCCGTGGCGACCAGATCCGCCAGCAGATCCCCCTCGAGCGAATGCACGAGCGTGCCTTCCGGCACGGGCACCACGAGGTCGGCACCGCCGCGGCCGTGGCGGCGCTTGCCGCTTCCGTGGGTGCCGTCGCCACCGCGCCGGAAGGGGTGCTCCTCGAAGCCGAGGAGCGAGACGACCTGGTTGGAGGCCTCCAGGAAGACATTGCCGCCCGGCCCGCCGTCGCCGCCGTCCGGGCCGCCCTTCGACACGTAGGCCTCGCGCCGGAACGAGACGGCTCCGGCGCCTCCGTTGCCCGCCTTGACGTGCACCTGTGCTTCGTCGACGAAGCCGGGCATCAGTTCGCTCTCAGTTCAGGGAGGCGTCGACAGGGTGGCGCGCCAGCACCGCCAGCCAGCCGCCCTGGCGGCGGAGGACCCGTTCCCAGAGGGCCGACGGCTCGGGGCTGAGCACATCGGTCTGACGTCCCTCCACGACGAACCAGGCTCCCGCCTCGATCTCCTCCTCCAGCTGCCCGGGGCCCCAGCCCGAATAGCCGGTGAAGACGCGCAGGCCCGTGAACGAGACGCCGATCTCCTCCGGAGCGCGGTTGAGGTCAACCGTGCCCAGATCCCCGATGAGGGGCGAGAAGCCGTCAGCTTCGGAATCCCCACCGTCGGGCGGATCCTCCACGGCCGGGTGGTCCCGGCCGTCGTTTTGTGTGCGACCGACGCAGATGGCGGCGTTCGGCTGCACGGGGCCGCCGAGGAAGAGCACCGGCGGCTCGGAGGCGTGCAGGCCCCAGTGCGGCACGACCTCGTCGATGGCCGTCTCGCTCGGCCGGTTCAGCACGACGCCGAGGGCGCCGTCATCGTCGGCGGCGAGCAGGAACACAACGGCGCGGTGGAAATTCGGGTCCTCCAGGGTCGGTGAGGCGACGACGAGGCGGCCCTTGGCGGGAGGTGCGGACATCTCCCGCCCTACTCAGTTCGCGAGCGGACCGGGGCTTCCGCCGTTCGCGGCCGATCCGTCGGCCGGAAGGATGTCGACGAGCCGCCGTCCTCGCCGGGCACCGAATTTGACGCTCCCGTCCGCCGTGGCGAACAGGGTGTCGTCCTTGCCGCGTCCGACGTTCTCGCCCGGATGAAAGTGCGTGCCCCGCTGGCGAACGATGATCGCCCCGGCGTGGACCATCGTGCCGTCGTACACCTTGACGCCGAGGCGCTGGGCGTTCGAGTCGCGCCCGTTGCGGGTGGAGCCGCCACCCTTGGTCTTTGACACCTCGAGGCCTCCTTCAGTCCTGCTCGGTCGTGACAGCGGCGTCGCCGGCGTCGCTCTGGTCCGCAGCGGCAGCCGCCTTCGCGGCGGTGGTCTTCGAGGCGCCAGCCGCCTTCGAGGCGGCAGAGGTCTTCGCGGCGGCGGTCTTCGCGGCGCCAGGGGTCTTCGCGGCAGCGGTCTTCGCGACGTCGGCGGTCTTCGAACTGCCAGCCGCCTTCGAGGCGGCAGCGGTCGACGCGCTGGCGCCGATGCCCGTGATCTCGAGTGTCGTGTAGCGCTGGCGATGCCCGTAGTGCCGCCGCTGGCGGGTCTTCGACTTGTAGGTGAAACCCACGATCTTTGGTCCCTTCACCTCGCCGACGACCGTCGCCGTCACGCACTGTCCGGCGAGGGCCTCGGCCGAAACCGTCACCTCAGCGCCGTCGACGACGAGAAGGGGCGTGAGAGTGAGCTCGTCGCCAGGGGCCACATCGAGCAGCTCGACGTCGACGAGCTCGCCGACCTCGACCCGTTCTTGCTTTCCACCGGCGTTGATGACCGCGTACATAGGCCCTTTACCCTAGTACGCCTGCTGGAAGGCTCCGGACGGCGGGGCGGGCCGGCGGCGGGGGTGAAACCGGCCCGCTCACCTCGTGTCGAGGCCTACGCGAGGTCACTCGGGCTCCTCGAAGACGATCCCGCGCCCGTTGCACATCGGGCAGGTCTGCGAGAGCGTCTCCACCAACCCCTCACCGACACGTTTTCGCGTCATCTCACAAAGACCCAGCTCAGAGATGTCAAAGACCTGTGTCGGCGTCTTGTCGCGGGCGAGGGCTGACCGGAAGGCGGACATGACTGCCTGCCGGTTCGCCTTCAACTCCATGTCGATGAAGTCGATGACGATGATGCCGCCGATGTCCCGCAGTCGCAGCTGGCGGGCGATCTCGGCAGCTGCCTCGAGGTTGTTCTCGAAGACGGTCTCCTCCAGGCTGGAGGATCCGACGTTCTTGCCGGTGTTGACGTCGATGACCGTGAGCGCCTCCGTGCGCTCGATGATGAGCGACCCGCCGGACGGCAGCCAAACTTTGCGGTCGAGCGCCTTGTGCAACTGCTCGTGCACGTGGTGGCGCTCGAAGAGCGGGAGTGGCTCGGACGTCGTGTCGTACAGCTCGATGCGTTCGGCCAGGGCCGGCTCCAGCTCGGCGACGTACGCCCTCACCACCTCGAAGAGATCGGGGTCGTCGATGAGGACCGACCGGTGCTCCTCCGTCAGCTCCTCCCGGATGATGCGCACGGCCATGTGCGGCTCGGCGTAGAGCAAGGCGGGTGCCGGCAGGCGCTTGGCGCGCTCGTCGAGCTCGTCCCATTTCGCCACGAGCTGCAGCACGTCGTGACGCAAGTCCTCGGCGGACGCTCCCGCCGCCGCCGTGCGGACGATGAGCCCGTGTCCCTCCGGGCGCACCTCGTCGAGGATGCGGCGGAGGCGGCGGCGCTCGTTGTCGTCGAGGCGCCGGGAGATGCCATAGGTGTTCGACTGCGGGACGAGTACGACGAAACGCCCCGGCAGCGACACCTCCTGTGTCAAGCGGGCGCCCTTCAGGCCGATGGGGTTCTTCGTGACCTGGCAGACGATCGTCTGGCCGGGACGCAAGAGGTGCTCGATGCGGTCCGCCCCAGGCTGGCGCTCGATGTCGTCGCGGTCAAACGCCACGTCGCCCCAGTAGAGCACGGCATTCTTCGGGGTCCCGATGTCGACGAAGGCGGCCTCCATGCCGGGAAGGACGTTCTTCACCCGGCCGCGGTAGATGTTGCCGATGATCTGGAGGTCCTCGTCCTGCGGGCGGGCGACGTAGTGCTCGACGAGGGCGCGGCCTTCGAGCACGGCGATCTGGGTCCGCTCCGGCTCCACGTGCACGCACATGAGGTAGCGGCCGACGGGCTTGCCGCGGCGCTCCCGGCCGCGCCGGCGCGAGCCGGCATCGTCATCGGCCTCGCCGGCGACGGCGGCGAGCTCGGCACCGCCGTCTGCTGCCGCCGGTGGGCTGCCGGCCCTGGCCTGGCGGCCCCGGCCACCGCCGGCGTTTACACCTGCCCCGCTGCCTGCAGCTTCGGCTCCGCCGCCGCGTCCGGCGCCCGAGCCCGCTTGACGCCCTCCGCTGTTGCCCGCCGACGGCGAACCCCGGCCTCCGGCACCGGCCGTGCCGGCACCGGACGATCCCTTGCCGCCGGCGGAGGAAGCCGTCCCTCCGCCTCCGCCGCTACCCGAACCGCGGCGTCCGCGACCTCCGCGACGCCGGCGGGAACCACCTCCCGAGCCACCGGCACCGGGAGATGCGCCGCCGTCGGTTGTTTCGCTCCCGCCGGTCGTGACGCTGCCGCCCGCGCTGGCGCCGCCCTTGGCGCCATTGCCAGGCGGTGCAGCCGGCACGGGTGGGGCCGGGCGCGAGTCACCGATCCTCGGCCGTCCTGGACTCGCAGGCCGGCTGTCGAGGGAGTCAGCCGGTGTGAGTGATCCCGCCGACCCGACGGCGAGCGGCTGGGCGTCGGCGTTCTCCGAGCCGGGCTGGCGAGCGCTCCGTGGCTCGGCCGAGCCGTCGGCGGCTCCGTTCGGCCCCGGTGAGCTGGCCGGGCGGTCTGGGGAGGCGTCCCCAGGCAATCGCTCGGCCGGCCCCGGGCCGGTCATCGAGTCCGACATCGGGAAGATCCCTTCTCGAGGGCGCGCAGACGCGCGCCGGTCGCACCCGACAGGCGGCTGGCGCCGCGCACAGCGTCGCAGCGGCGCGCCAGCCTGGGGTGCTTTCGTCAGTGACGAGCACAGTGTCCCCACCGTCCCGGCCTGGGCTGGCAGTGCCGCACGCGGCGGTATACCGGTCGAGCCACACGGCGAAGGCGGAACAGACGACGAGCGCGGGAGCCACGGGCTGCGGCGATCTGGGCGTTGTCATCCTGGACGACAGCCTAGTGCCGCCGCGACGCCAAAAAGGACGTTGCTCAGCCTCCGCCGATGTTCGGGTGGAGGTCGAGCTTCCGCACGGGGTGATGGATCAGGTACTCGAACACCTGGCGCACGACCGGAGCGGCCGCATCGGCGCCGTAACCGGCGTCCGGGATGATGACCGCTGCGCAGTACTGCGGTGCATCGAAGGCCCCGGTGGCGGGCCCGAAGGCCACGAAGAGGGCCGTCGGGGGGGCGTTCGGGTTGTCGCTCGTGGTCGCCGTTCCTGTCTTTCCTGCCAAGGGGAATCCGTGGTACCCGGTGAACGCCGAGTAGGCCGTGCCGTCGGAGTCCTGGATCACTCCCACGAGGCCGCTGAAGATGGCGTTGTAGGTGCTGGAGGACACCGCCGCATGGCCGACCACCCTTGGCCTGAAGATCTTCAGCACCTTGCCAGTGGGGGAGACGATGGCGGCGGCCACCTCGGGGGCATAGCGCGTTCCCCCGTTTGCGAAGGTGGCGTAGGCGTCGGCCAGCTGCAAGGGGGTGACGAGGGTTTCGCCCTGGCCGAAGGCGGTTTCGATGGCGTCGCCCGCCTGGTAGGAGTTGTAGGGAAACGCTTGCGGGTCCGACTTGTGCTGCTCGATGCGAAGGAGCGGTCCGTCCACCTGCCCGCTGGACTCGTCGGGGAGGTCGATGCCGCTCAGCCGGCCGAAACCGTAGGAGGCAGCCGCCCGCTCGATGGCCTCGGCGTCCGACCTGTTGCCGCTCTGCCAATCCGAGTAGAAGTCGTAGCCCATCGTGTAGAAGAAGACGTCGTCGGAGATCGTCAGGGCCGTGGTGACGTCGCAGGAGCCCCCCGGGCAGCTCTCGCCGTCGTTGTTGATCAACGTGCAGGTGCTCTGGGGGCTCGGCGTGCAGCCGGGAACGGTGAAGTGTCCCGGGTCGCTGATCGGGGTGTACGGCGAGATGATGCCGTCCTGCAGCGCCGCCGTCGCCGTCGTCAGCTTGAAGCTCGAACCGGGCTGGTACAGCCCGTTGATCACCCGGTTGACGAGCGGGTGCTGGGAGGCGGTGGCGTTGAGATCGTTCCAGTGGGCGGTGCTGATGCCGCCCACGAACCACTGCGGGTCGTAGCTCGGGTAGGAGACCATGGCGAGCACCGCTCCGGTCTGGGGGTCGATCACCACGGCCGCCCCCGAGGTGGCCGGCGTCGCCGGGTTGGTCTGCAGCGTGGCGATCTGGTTGGCGAGTGCCTGCTCGAGCTCGGACTCGAGACCCATGTCGAGGTTGAGGACGACCTCGTCTCCGGGCGTGGGTGCTGTCTGGGACTGCGTGCCGACGGCGTCGCCGAGGGCGTCGACCTTGAGCACCTGCTTGCCCGGCTTTCCCCGCAAGAAGTGCTCGTACTGGGCTTCGACTCCCGACTGGCCGACGACGTCGCTGGCGAGGTAGCCGTCTTTCGAGAGCACCGCCAGCTCGGGGGCGGTGATGTCGGAGACGTATCCGAGCATCTGGACGCCGAGCTCACCTTCGGGGTAGGTACGTTCGGCGACGTAGCTCACCACGACGCCGGGGAACTCCGCATGGTGCTCCGACAGATAGAGGATCGTGCTGGCGCCCACGCCCACGGCGACCGGCACGGGTTCGTAGATGCTGTCCTGCTGGTCGTTCAAGTCCGCGTCGATGTCGGCCACCGTCATGCCGAGGGCGACCGCCACGCGCTGCACGAGCCCGGCGTCGTTGACGGCGTCCTGCCGGTTGAGGGTGACCACGGACATGATCTTGTTGGCCACAAGGACGGTGCCGTCGCGCGACACGATGAGGCCCCGCGGCGGGGCGATGAGGACCGTTCTCGTCGTGAGGCTCGTCTCGTACTCGATGCCCGCCGGCCCATGCAGCACCTGCAGCGACCAGAGTCGGACGAGCATGACCGAGAAGAGACCGAGCACGACGATGCCCATCACCGTCAGGCGGAGACCGATGTGGACGGGCTCGCTCCTGCGCTGGATCTCCTTCTCTTCGCCTTCGAGGCGCTTCAGCGGGCTGGAGGAGACCCGTTGACGGGGGCGCTCGCTGGTGTCGTCTTCCACGTTGGGCGTGAGGGCGGGCTTGGGCATGGGCGCCCGGCCCGTCGGTGACCGGCCGGCACCGACGCCGCCTGGCGGGCCGCCGCTTCCGCCCGGCCACTGAGGGCCGTTGCCGCCCGCTCCGGAGGCCGTCACCGCGCCGCGCTCCCGCCCGACACCGCCCCGAGGTCGCGGGGCGGTCCGATGTTGATAGCCCGAGAGAGGGCGGCCGATGCGGGGATGACGAGGACGACGTTGGCGATCCCGACGACGGCTGCGACGACCACGAGCTGATGGGCGGGCAGCTTCGGTTGACCGAGGAGGGCGCCGATGCCCTCGAAGAGGAGTGTGCCGACGACGCCGCCGGCGAGAGCCACCGTCATCTGGAAGCCGTACGGGGCGCGACCACCGGGAAGCGAGGCGGCCGTTCCGGCGCCGAAGGCCACGAGCACGTACACCAGCGACGAGAGGCCGAAGGGCGTCAGCACGAAGAGATCCGCCACGAGGCCGACGACGAAGGCGATCACGGCGCCCTGCTGCGGCCCGGCGACGAGGCCGGCCGCGACCGCCAGGAGGAGGAAGGCGTCGGGATGCGCCCCACCGACGATGAGGCCGTTCAGGATCCCCTCCTGCACGACGAGGGCGATGCAGCCGACGGCGGCGACGCGAAGCCATGCCCGACCCGTCACAGGTACCACCGGCATTCCGTCGGGCGCTCCGGCTGGCGGGCCGCCGTTGCGGTCACGGGGCGGGGAACCACTGCAGCACCGTTACGTAGTTGAGGCCCGACAGGTCGGCGAACGGCCGCACCTGGACGGTCTTCGTGAGAGCACCGCCTTGCTGCTGCCACGACTCAACGGTTCCGACGGGGATGCCGGCGGGCAGTGATGCCCCGGTGACGCCGCTCGAGTACACGACCTCGCCGTCGTGCACACGCATGTCGGCCGTCACATTGGCGAGGTACAGGGGGTAACCGGCCCCGTGGCCGTTGGCCACGGCCACCGAAGTCGGCGTCCCGAAGCTCACCCCGAACGACGAGTCCGGATCCGTGATCGCTTGTACCACCGACGTGCTCGAGCCTGCGCTGACGACAATCCCGACGAGTCCAGGCCCGGCAACGACCGGCATGCCGACGCCCACGCCGGAGGAGGTTCCGCGGTCGATCTCGAAGGTTTCCTGGAAATTCGAGGACGATCCCGAGATGACCTCAGCGAGGAGTTGGGGGATGTTCTGCACATAGGGGAGGTTCTGCTCGGTCAGTATCTCCTGCAGCTGGCGCTCGGCCGTCTCGTTCTCGAGGGCTTGGCGCCGGAGGGCGCCCAGCTCATTGCGGAGCTGCTCGTTCGCCTTCACGGCGCTGCCGTAATTGACGGCGCCCGAGAAGAGGTCACCGATAGGGTGAAGGACGTCGGCCAGGACCCGCTGCACGGGAGAGATGGCGTCGCGGGCGCCGTTGCGCACGGACTTGATCGCCCGGCTCGCCTCGCCGCGATAGTCGAGGGTGATGGCCGTGACCGAAAGCAGGATGAGGATGGCCAGCGTCAGGCGCTGGGAGGTGTTACGCCGAGTCGTGGACACCACGACTCCGTGATCAGCGGTTGGAGGAGGACTGGAGAACCGCCTTCAGTGCCTCGAACTCCTCGAGGCACATCCCGCTCCCGAGGGCCACACAGTTCAACGGGTCAGGGGCGACGACGATGGGCATGTGGGTCTCGGCCTGCAGGCGAACGTCGAGACCGTGCAAGAGGGCACCCCCACCGGTGAGCACGATCCCCTGCTCCATGATGTCGGCGGCCAGCTCGGGCGGACAGCGGTCGAGGGTCACCTTGACGGCGTCGACGACGGCGGCCACTGGTTCCTCGATAGCCTTGCGGATCTCCTCCGTCGTAGTCACGACCGTCTTCGGGAGGCCCGTGACGAGGTCACGACCGCGGATCTCGGCATGTAGCTCCTCTTCGAGCTCACAAGCAGAGCCGAGGGCGATCTTGATCTCCTCGGCCGTGCGCTCGCCGAGGGCCAGGCTGTACTCCTTCTTCACGAAGGAGATGATCGCCTCGTCCAACTCGTCGCCGCCGATGCGGATCGACTGGCTCACGACGATGCCACCGAGGGAGATGACGGCCACCTCGGTCGTACCGCCACCGATGTCGACGACCATGTTGCCCGTCGGCTCGTGGATCGGGAGGCCGGCGCCGATGGCGGCGGCCATGGGCTCTTCGACGATGTAGGCCTTGCGGGCACCGGCGTATTCGGCCGCTTCCTGCACGGCGCGCTTCTCGACGCCGGTGATCCCCGACGGCACGCAGATCACCATGCGGGGCTTGGAGAAGCGCCGCGGGTGGACGCGGCGGATGAAGTACCGCAGCATCATCTCGCAGATCTCGAAATCAGCGATGACGCCGTCCTTGAGCGGCCGGATCGCCTGGATGTTGCTCGGCGTACGGCCGATCATCCGTTTCGCTTCGGCGCCGACGGCGAGCGGGTGACCATCTTTCACGTTGATGGCCACGACGGATGGCTCGTTGAGCACGATCCCCTTGCCGCGAACGTAGACGAGCGTGTTGGCGGTGCCGAGGTCGACGGCCATGTCACGGCCGATGAAGGAGAGGCTGTTTTCACCCATACAGAAACATGTCCAAAGGTTGAGGGAGGTCACCCAAGGCTATGGGATCGCGTGGATCGGAACAAGGCGGCCCGTGGGGGCCGATCCGCAAAACAGGCCTGCTACCTCAGTGTAGCCGAGGGAAAAAGATCCCAATCTCTCGCGTGGCCGACTCGGCGCTGTCCGAGCCGTGGACGAGGTTCTCGGTGAGTACCGTCCCGTAATCGCCCCGGATCGTGCCCGCCGGGGCTTCCGCCGGGTTCGTCGGGCCCATCATCGTGCGCACGATCCTCCAGGTGTCCGCAGGGCCTTCCACGACGAGGAGAACGGCGGGCGCAGACGTGATGAAGTCGATGAGGTCGCCGTAGAAGGGCTTGCCTTCGTGCTCGGCGTAGTGCTCGGCAGCCTCCGCAGCCGTGATCGTGCGCAGCTCGAGGGCGACGCTGCGGAGGCCCTTGCGCTCGAGTCGGCCGACGATCTCCCCGACGAGCCCACGCTCCACGGCATCGGGCTTGCAGATCACAAGGGTGCGGTTCACGGGCACGGGACACTAGCGCTGCGGTCCATCCGGGGCGGTCAGGCCCTGGTCAGGGACATCTGCTGCACCTGCCGGCAACCAAGGGCCGCTAGCGGGCCAGCAGGCTGCGGGCGGCTCCGACGACGTACAGCGAGCCGGTGACGAGCACGAGATCATCCTCGCCGGCGAGCTGCAACGCCCGTTCCACCGCCTCCGCCACCCCGGCGCATTCCTCCGTGGCGAGCCCGAGGGCCGCTGCCGCCGAGGCCACGGCGGCGGCTGATTGAGCGCGGGGCGACGGAGGCGAGCATGCGAGAACGGTCGAGATCAGCTCCGGCCCCAACCCGCGCAGCAGGTCGGCGGGGTCCCGACCCCGTAGGCAGCCCATCACGACGAGGACGCGGTTGCCGCCAAAGTCCTCGCTCAGGGCGGCGCCGGCCGCGCGGGCACCGGCGGCGTTGTGGGCGCTGTCGAGCACGATGAGGGGCCGGTGGCCAAGGACCTCGAGCCGGCCCGGGGCCGTCACGGAGGCGAAGGCGTCCGCCATGACCTCCTCTCCGATCGGAGCCCCGAAGAGCGCCTGGGCGGCTGCCAGGGCGCAGGCGGCGTTGTCCGCCTGGTGGGCGCCGAAGACGGGGACGAACACGTCCTCATACCGGCTGAGCGGGGTGTAGAGGTCGAAGACGCGACCACCGACGGCCGGCCGGCTGCGCTCGGCACCGAAGTCCCTGCCCCGGCACCAGACGGCGGCGGCGCCGGCGGCGGCGGCCTCCGCCTCGAAGATGCGAGCGATGTCAGGGTCCTCTTCGCCCAGCACCAGGGTGCTCCCGGCCTTCACGATCCCCGCCTTCTCCGAGGCGATCTGGGCGCGAGTGGGTCCGAGGATGTCGACGTGATCGAGCTCGACGTTGGTGACGACGGCCACGAGGGCGTCGGCGACGTTCGTGGCGTCGAAACGGCCGCCGAGGCCGACCTCGATGACGGCCGAGTCGGCCGCCTCCTCAGCGAACCAGGTGAATGCGGTCGCGGTGAGAATCTCGAACCAGGTGGCACTTTCGCCGACGAACACTTCCAGCTCGGCCATGGCGGCCAGCTCTCTCGAGAGCTCGGCGTCGGTGATCGTCCTGCCTCCGATCGCCATCCGCTCGTTGATGCTCTCGAGGTGCGGGCTCGTGTACAGACCCGGGTTGAGACCGGCGGAGGCCAAGAGCGCTGAGCACATGCGCGCCGTCGAGCCCTTGCCGTTCGTCCCGGTGATGTGGACGACCGGGTAGGACGACTGCGGGTCGCCGAGGACCTTGCAGAGGGCGGCGATCCGCTCCAGAGTGGGCAGAGCGTGGCGCCCGGCCTTACCCGACTCGATCGCCTCGAGGTTGATATGCCGGTCGAGCCAGGCGAGGGCCTCTCCGATGCTGGCGTTCAGGCCGGCAGCAGGAGGTGAGAAGGGCCCGACTTCATCGGCCACGGCGCGTCCGCGAGCGATCCATCAGGTACAGCTCAAGGCGACCGATAAGTGAGAGGACGGCAGCCAGTTGTGTTGGCTTAGGAGGCAGCGCGACGGGAGGTTCGGTCGGGCTTGCCGGGGGCGCCTCGCAGGACGAGGCTCGGGGCGACCCGCTCGAGCACGACGGACCGGTCCACGACACACCGGCCGATGTCCTCCCGGCTCGGCAGGTCGTACATGACGTCAAGGAGGACCTCTTCGAGGATCGCCCGCAGCCCGCGGGCCCCCGTGCCCCGGAGCAGTGCTTGATCGGCGATCGCCTCCAAAGCGTCCTCCGTGAGCTCGAGCTCCACGTTGTCGAGCTCGAAGACCCGGTGGTACTGCTTGACGAGGGCGTTCTTGGGCTCGAGGAGAATCCGCACGAGCGCCTCTTGGTCCAAGCTGGAGACGGCGCCGATGACCGGCAGCCGCCCGACGAACTCGGGGATGAGGCCGAACTTGAGCAGGTCCTCGGGCAGCACCTGCATGAGCAGCTCGCTCTCGCGCCAACTCTTGCCTCGGCGGACCTCGGCCCGAAAGCCGATCCCGGCCATCCCGATGCGGCTCTCGATGATCTTGTCGAGGCCGGCGAACGCCCCTCCGCACACGAAGAGGATGTTCGTGGTGTCGATCTGGATGAACTCCTGGTGAGGGTGCTTGCGGCCCCCCTGCGGCGGCACGGAGGCCGTGGTGCCTTCCAGGATCTTGAGGAGCGCCTGCTGGACGCCTTCGCCCGAGACGTCCCGTGTGATCGAGGGGTTCTCCGACTTGCGGGCGATCTTGTCGATCTCGTCGATGTAGATGATGCCCGTCTCGGCCTTCTTGACGTCGTAATCGGCTGCCTGGATCAGCTTCAGCAGGATGTTCTCGACATCCTCGCCGACGTAGCCCGCTTCGGTGAGCGCCGTGGCATCGGCGATGGCAAAGGGGACGTTGAGCATGCGGGCCAGTGTCTGGGCGAGGTGGGTCTTGCCACAGCCGGTGGGCCCGAGCAGGAGAATGTTCGACTTGGCGAGCTCGACGTCCCCCTCGCGATAGGCGCCTGCCTGTACCCGCTTGTAGTGGTTGTAGACGGCCACCGAGAGGATCTTCTTCGCCTGCTCCTGCCCGACGACATAGTCGTTCAGGAATTCGAAGATCTCCTTCGGCTTGGGCAGGTCCTCGAATCGGACCTCCGTCGGCTCAGCGAGCTCCTCTTCGATGATGTCGTTGCAGAGCTCGATGCACTCGTCACAGATGTAGACACCCGGACCGGCAATGAGCTTTTTCACCTGCTTCTGCGATTTCCCACAGAAGCTGCATTTGACGAGCTCTCCCCCGTCACCGAACTTGGCCACCGTCTCCCCCCAGTCAGGCAGCGCCAACGGCAGCGATGTTGCTGCCGAGGACTTCCCGGTTCGTGATCACCTCATCGATGACACCGTACTCCTGTGCTTCGGCCGCGCTCATGATGAAGTCCCGGTCGGTGTCGAGCTGGATCTTGGCAACCGTCTGGCCGGTGTCGTGCGCCAGCATCTCGTTCAGGAGATCCCGCATGCGGAGAATCTCCTTCGCCTGCAACTCGATGTCCGTCGCCTGCCCGGCGGCACCGCCGTAGGGCTGGTGAAGGAGGATGCGGGTGTGCGGCAGGGCGAAGCGCTTGCCCTTCGTTCCGGCGGCCAGCAGGACGGCGGCAGCCGAGGCGGCCTGCCCGAAGCAGAAGGTCGACTTGTCCGGGCGCACGTACTTCATCGTGTCGTAGATGGCGAACAGAGCCGTGATGTCGCCGCCGGGCGAGTTGATGTAGATGTTGATGTCCTTGTCCGAGTCCTCCGACTCGAGGAAGAGCATCTGGGCGCACACGAGGTTGGCGATCGTGTCGTCGATGGGTGTGCCGATGAAGATGATTCGTTCACGGAGCAGCCGCGAGTACAAGTCGTAGGCGCGCTCTCCGCGGCTCGACTGCTCGACGACCGTCGGAACGAGGTAGTTGTACGCCCTCAAGCCCGACCCTCCTCCGTGTCGTTGTCGTGGTCCACCGCTTCGGCGGTCGGATCCTCGGTGCCACTGCCCTCGGCAGCGTCCTCCGTCGCCATCTCGGGATCCTCCGATGAGCCTTCGTGCTCCAGAAGCAACGTTCGGTCCATCGCGTTCCCCTGCTCATCGACGACTTCGACGTGGTCGAGCAGCCACTCGACCGCCTTCGAATTCCTGATATCAGAGCGTAGCCGCTCGAGTCCGGCTCCCTCCGCAACCTGACGAGCGACGTCGCTCACCGATCGGTCGGACTCGTCGGCGAGGCGCTGAATCTCGGCCGCCAACTCATCGTCGCTGACCTCGAGCCCTTCGGCGTCGGCTACGGCGCGTAGCGCCAGGTCGGCACGAACCTGCTCCGTCGCCTGCCCCTTCAGCTCTGCGACGAGCTGGTCGGCATCCTGCTCCCGGGCGGTCAGGTACTGATCGAGGCTGATCTTGCGGGCCTCGAGCTGGCGGAGGAACGACGCCAGCAGCCGCTGGGTCGCCTCGTTGACGAGCGTCTCCGGCATGTCCTCCTGCACGAGGCCGGCGAGCGCTTCGATGGCCTGCTCGCGCATCGCCAAACGAGCCTGCAGCGTTCGCAGCGCCGTCATCCGCTTGCGCAGATCCGATTTCAGATCGGCGATGGTGTCGAACTCGGAGGCGTCCGAGGCCCAGGCGTCGTCCGCCGCCGGCAGCACCTTCTCCCGCACCTGCTTCACGAGGATCTTCAACTCGGCGCTACCGCCGGGGGCGTCGGTGGCGTCGAGGGCGAGGATGTCGCCCGCCTTGGCGCCCCGCAGCCGCTCGTCGGCCCCTTCGGCCAACATGCCCGAGCCGACCTCGTAGACGAAGTCGGACGTCGCGAGATCCTCGACAGGCTCACCGTCTCGGGTCGCTTGTACGTCGACGGTCACGACGTCGCCGTCTGCCGCCGGGCGGTCGACGTCGGAGAGCTCGGCGAACTGCTCGCGCATGCGGTCGATCTGGGCGTCGAGATCCTCGTCGCTCACCTCCGGCGACGGCACGGTCACCACGAGCCCGTCCCGCCCGGCGACGGAGACCTTCGGTCGTACCTCGACGACGGCGTCGAAGGCGAGCGGGCCCTCCTCCTCCCCGGAGGTGATGTCGATCTCGGGGGCGGCGATGGTGTCGAGGTCGGCTTCCTCTACCGCCTGGGCGTAGTAGTCCGGCAGGGCGTGGCGGATGACCTCCTCCCGGATGGCTTTGCCCCCCATGCGGACCTCGAGCAGGCGCCGGGGCACTTTCCCGGGACGAAACCCGGGCACGCTCACCTCTCGCTGCAGCTTCCGGAAGGTGTCTTCGACGGCGGTCTTGAGCTCGTCCTCGTCGACCTCGACGGACAGCTTGACCTTGTTTCCTTCGAGTATTTCAGCGGTGGAGCGCATATGGCTCGGGGAGTCTACCGGTCGCTCGGAAGCCGGGCCGACAGCGGGTCGAGCGTCCCGCGGCCGTCCGACCGCGCCGAGACGGCCTCTTCCTCCGAAGCTTCGCCACCCTCGTCGTGTCCGCCGTGGCCGCCAGCGGCTGCGCCCTCGCTGGCGGACGGCTGGGCGAGGACACCGAGCAAGTGCTCGTAGCGGCCGACGATGTCGGAGAGGTCGTTCTCCTCGAGGCCGGCCTCCTCGGCTCCCCGCAGGATCATGTCGGCTTGGCGGAGCAGCGCTGCTCGCTGGGACCCCTCGGCGGCGTACTCGGCCACGTGCGAGATGGCGTCCAGCAGGCGGATGACGACCGCCGGCATGCGCCCGCCCGCCTGGCGGATCTTGTCGAAGGCGCGGTTCACCATCCGCTCGTAGCTGGGCGCGAACTCGATGAGGCGGATGACGCCGCCGCGGTCACGGTAGACGCCTTCGGACAGCACCCGCCCGGAGATGCGGCTGAGCCCTGCTGACAGCCAGTCGATGCAGGTGAGCGCCGTGAACGTGTCGTTGACGGCAGCCGAGAGGGCTCTGATGGCGATCTCGACGAGCTGGTCGATGGCAAAGACGGGGTCCTGGATGAGCGTGCGGTGAGGGCCGGTGACGTGGGAGCGCGCCAGCGCCTTTTCCACCCGCGACGCTGCGGCCGCCGGCCAGATCGTCCCGAGGGGGCGTCCACCGACGACGAAGTGCCCGGGCCGGTGGGCCAGGCGGATGACGGCGCCGGCGTCCTCGGCGATGTCGACGAGTTGGCCGAAGGCGACGAACTGGAGGTACCCGCTCTCGAGTGCCGGCATGGTGACGCCCTGGGCGTCGAGCAGGCGCACGGTCTGGGAAACGTCCTCGGCTCCTGATGGGCGCTGCGAGGCGCCGGAGGACGCCTCGAGCGGAAACTCCGCGTCGATGGCCGAGAACAGGTCGCGGGCGATACCGGCGATGACTTCGGGGAGCTGGATCGACTTGGCGATGTGGTGGATGAAGTAGATGAGGACGGCGACGTCGACGAATAGCAGCGCTTCGGCGACGGTGATCGACAGGTTCGGGACGAAGTCACCGAGCGGGCCCGAGCTCGTCGAGATCGAGCCGAGGGCGAGCACGGAGTACACGAAGGTCGCCACCCAAACGCCGAGTGTCACCTGGTTGCCGACGTCGCGCACGAAGTTGCGCATCATCCGCGGCCCGAACTGCTGGGAGGCGAGCGTGAGGGCGAGGATCGTGATGGAGAACACGACACCGACCACGGTGATGACCGCAGCCGCGATGGCGATGAGGACCTGGCGGGCGGCATCCGCGCTCGGCGTGCGGATCCAGAAGGGGTAGCTCAGGTGATGGTGGTAGGCGGCGACGTCGAGGCCGTAGGTGACGGCGAACAGCCCGAGGCTGGCCACCACGAGGAGCGTCGGGACGAGCCACAGCGTCGTGCGCAGCTCCTCACGTTGCCAGCTCGCCTTGCGCAGGTTCTCGGGCAATAGGTGCCTGCGCCCCGTGCGTGCCACTGATTTGTCTCCTGGCACCGTGCACCTCGGGACGGGTCGTGGGTCAGGCGGCTGTCCGCCCAGACCGATTCGATGCCGACCAGACTTCCCGGCGCTCCAGCCAGCAGCTTAGTGTGCATCGCCTCCTTCCTCGGGTGGAGACGGCCTCGCCGTATACTCCAGCGGTCCGGGGAGTAGCGCAGCTTGGCAGCGCGCCTGCTTTGGGAGCAGGAGGCCGCGGGTTCAAATCCCGCCTCCCCGACCGCCTCCCCGACACCGCCTCCCAGAAGCGTCGACTACCCCTTGGCAGGGTTGGTCGGCTGGCGAGTCAGGGCGCCGCGCCGTCATCTCAGGCGTCACCTCAGGCGTTGCGGATGCGGGCCGCTTCCTGCAGGTTGAAGATCTCGACGGAACGCTCCCGCATCTCGATCTTTCGTACCTTTCCCGTCACCGTCATGGGGAAGTCGTCGGCAAGGTATACGTAGCGAGGGATCTTGTAATGAGCCAGCCGGCCGGTACAGAACTCTCGCAGCATCTCGGCCGTGATCGGCTCGGCCCCTTCACGCAGGCGAACCCACGCGCAGAGCTCCTCGCCGTACCGCTCGTCGGGGACGCCCACGACGTACACCTCGACGATGTCGGGATGCCCGTAGAGGAACTCCTCCAGCTCGCGCGGGTAGACGTTCTCACCCCCGCGGATGACCATGTCCTTGATGCGGCCGACGATGTTCACATAGCCGTCGTCGCGCATGATGGCCAGATCGCCCGTGTGCATCCAGCGGGCGGCGTCGATGGCCTCAGCCGTTTCCGTGGCGTTCTCCCAGTATCCGAGCATCACCGAGTAACCCCGCGTGCACAGCTCCCCCGGCTCGCCTCGAGCCACCGTGAGGCCGCTGGCGGCGTCGACCACCTTCACCTCGAGGTGCGGCATGACCCGGCCGACGGTGGCCGTGCGGCGGTCGAGGTCGTCATCCATGCGAGTCTGGGTCGACACGGGCGACGTCTCGGTCATGCCATAACAGATCGATACCTCCTCCATGCTCATCTCGGAGATCACCCGTTTCATCACCTCGATAGGGCAAGGAGAGCCCGCCATGATCCCCGTTCGCAGGCAGGAGAGGTCGAGCGAGGCAAGGCTCGGATGGTTGAGCTCGGCGATGAACATGGTCGGCACTCCGTACAGGGAGGTGCAGCGCTCCGCCGCCACCGCCTGCAGGGTCGCCCCCGGGTCGAAGGAGGGCGCCGGGATGACGATGCAGGCGCCGTGCGAGGTGGCACCGAGGTTGCCCATGACCATCCCGAAGCAGTGATAGAAGGGCACGGGGAGGCAGACCCGGTCCTCCTCGGTGTAGCCGATGAGCTCACCGACGAAATAACCGTTGTTCAAGATGTTGTGATGCGAGAGGGTGGCGCCTTTCGGGAAACCCGTCGTGCCGGAGGTGTACTGGATGTTGATGGCGTCGTCGAAGCTCAAGGTGGCGGCCGTCTTTGCTAGGAGGCCGGCGGGCACCGACTCCGCAGCCGCCACGAGCGAGTCCCAGCTGTCAGTGCTTGCGACCACGACGTCGGTCAGGGCCGGGCAGTCGCCCCGCACTGCCTCCACCATGGCCGGGTAGTCGGAGCGCTCGTTCGCCTGCGCCGTGACGAGAAGCGACACCCCCGACCGATTGAGGGCGTAGCTGAGCTCGTGCACCCTGTAGGCCGGATTGACGTTCACGAGGATGGCACCGATCTTCGCAGTGGCGTACTGCACGAGCACCCATTCGGCCGTGTTCGGCGACCAGATCCCGACCCGATCGCCCTTGGCCATCCCGCGAGCGAGCAGGGCGCGGGCGAGGACGTTCACGTCGTCGTCAAGTTGCCGGTAGGTCCAGCGCCTCCCCGTCGGCCGGTCGACGAGCGCCTCGCGGTCGCTGAAGCGCTCGACCGTCCGCTCGAGGTTCGCCCCGATCGTCTCGCCGAGCAACGGCATCGTAGACGGGCCGGACGCGTACGACAGCGCTGCGGACATGCCACCTCCCTTGTTGCTGGGGACACCCGAGACGCTACGCCGCCGCGCCGCCCACGGCAGGCCCGCCGCCCAACGGTCGGGCTGCTGTCGCCGTCCGGGGCCTCCGGCGGCAAGGATGGGCCTGTGACGGAGGTGGAGGAGTTCCAACGCCTGTACGGCCCCTGGCAGCCGATGCGACCGGGAGAGGTGGCTTCGTTGTTGGAGGGCTGTGGGTTTCGATGGTGGGTTGCGGGTGGGTGGGCACTGCAGGCGGCCGGCGCCGAGGCCCGCCAGCACGAGGACACGGACGTCACCGTGCTGCACCGCGACCTCGAGCCTCTACGCGACTGGCTGTCCGGTTTCCACCTCTGGGAGGCCGATTCGGGATCGCTGCGGCCACTGCTGCCCGGCGAGGAGATGACGGACGGGCGTGAGCAGTTGTGGATGCGACGGAACGCATTCGAGCCCTGGCTGCTCGATATCCTCCTCTCGCCGTCGGAGGGAGACGACTGGCTGTACAAACGCAATCGCCAGATCCGCCTCGGGTTGGACGCCATCGGCCACGCCGTTGACGGTGTGCCCTATCTGCAGCCAGAGCTCGTCCTGCTCTTCAAGGCACACCGCCGCCGCCCGAAAGACGAGCTCGATTTCGCCGCGGTGGCTCCCCGTCTCTCCCCCCCAGCTCGCGACTTTCTCATCGGCGCCCTTCGTTCGAGCGAGCCGGACTGCCCGTGGATCGGCGACCTCGAGGCATTCGCCTGAACCGGCTCAGGTCTCTTGTACCGGCATCACTTGCATGCGAGGCGCTAGATCCGACGGGGTCGGGGTGTTCAACTCGATCTGCTGCATGGCGGTGCACTCCCTCCCCACCACGATGGCGTCCAAAGGGGTCTCTGGCAACGATGGCAGGCCACTGACAGCTGCGGACAGATGGAGGCTCTCGGTGAGATCGCTCGTGGCTTGCCGGCGCCAGGCAGACAGGTTCGGGACGGGCACGCCGAAGCGCTCCTCAAGAAACCTCAGCTGCGACGTGTGGTCCGACACCTTCGAGAAGACGTGCCCACCCCGCGAAAAGGGCGAGACGACGAGCATCGGAACTCGGATCCCGAGACCGATGGGGCCGCGGATGCCGCCGGCCGAGGCGGGGAGCGGGTCGACGGTGAGGTACTCACCGGGCGTGCCGGCAGGGGGCGTCAGAGGCGCCACGTGATCGAAGAAGCCGTCGTTCTCGTCGTAGGACAGGAACAGCACCGTTTTCGCCCACACCCGGGGGTTCGAGGCGAGAGCCTCGAGCACCCTGTGGGTGTAGTACTCGCCGCGCGCCGGTGGGGCGGGCGGGTGCTCGGACATGTCTTGGGGCAGCGTGGGCGCGACCAGCCACGAGACGGCGGGCAGGGTGCCGTTTCCGATGTCGCGCACGAAATCCCCCGGGAACGTGGAGGCGAAGGCCGCTTGGTGAAGACGCGTTGAGGGATCTCGATACTGCCGGAAGTAGAGCAGTCGGTTGTTGGAAACGGCCATCGACAGGCCGCTCTCCGGGGCGTACTCGGATCCGGGCGGGTTGTAGACGCGCCAGGAGATGCCGTAGTCGTCCAAGACCTCCGGCATGGTCGGCCACGACACCGACCACTTGGCGGACTCGAGCTCGTCCGTCGTGATGATCGGGCCTCCCCCTCGCCCGTCGGGATCGTTCGTCGCCGACATCCAGAACAAGCGGTTGGGATCCGTCGGCCCGAGCACCGAGCAGTGGTAGGCATCGCAGAGCGTGAAAGCGTCGGCGAGGGCGTAGTAGAAGGGCAGGTCCTCGCGCTCGTAGTAGCCCATGGTGAGCACGCCGTTCTCGGGGCCTTCGTAGGACGCCGACGTGTGCGTGGTGACGAAAGCGGTCATCTGCCCGCCGTTCCAACAGGAGTGCTGCGCCGGCCATGCATGCGAGAGATCGAAGGTGCACTCCGCATCCGTGCGGGCTGTGTCGAGGTGAAACGGGAGAAGGCGCCCGACGGGAGGCAGCGTGCGGTTCGACGGCCAGGGCTGGGCGAACACACCCGGATCACCGGCCGGGTGGTCGTCGAACCCTCGCACTCCCCTGTAGGTCCCGAAGTAATGGTCGAAGGAACGGTTCTCCTGCATGAGCATGACGACGTGCTCGATCGCTCCGAGATCGGAGCCGGCCGGCTTGACGGCGGCGGCCCTTTGCACCGTCTTCGCGGTCGGAGAGCAAGCCGACAGCAGAGCGCCAGCGGCGCCGGCGGCGCCGGCGGCGGCGGCGGCTCCGAGGAATCGGCGGCGATCCATGCGGCCGTTGGTCATCCTGTGCCCGGCCCCTGGACCGACACCCGGAGGCCACCCTCGGCGACGAGGGCGTCCCTGAGGCGACGGAGGTTCGCTCGCCATTCCTCCGCCGACCGTTTCGGAAGCACGTCCTCCCAGATCGTGAGGCAGGAGCCGCGGGTCTGCACGAGACCGGCCGGACGAGCGAAGAACCAGAGATGGAAGTGGGCCGAGCCGTCGCCGTAGCGGTACACATGCACCCTGCCAACGCCCTCCACCGACCGGACCGCCCGCTCGATGCGGCAAGTGAGCGGGCCGAGCTCGAGCGCACGCTCCGGCGGAAGGGTGTCGAGATCCACGTGCTCGACCGTTTCGAGGAGCACGACGGCAGGCACGCTGCGGGGCCCGGGGTCGGTGAGGCGCCAGTGCGCTGCCTCGAGCAGGACCGCCTCCGGGCGCGGCGAGCACTGAAAACATGGGCGTCCCCCCGGTTCGCCGGCACGAGCGGGCTCCGGAAACACGGGGGCTTCCAGCCGCTTCACTCTCATCTCCCCCTCGAAAGGGAAGATGTCCCAGTCGCTCATATCAGGAAGCGGCAAGCGGCCGTCGGCGTCCTCGCGCCGGCGGACATCCTCGACGACCCGCCGGATGGCCGGCGGGAGCTCTTCGGTCACGACGGCTGAGCCTAGAGGCGACCTCACCGTGGAACCGGTGTGCTGGCGCTGCAGCAGTGGCCTAGGTTTCTCCGGAGTGTCGATGTCACCCTATGTCCGCGCCCTGCGCGACGCTGTCGGTGACCAGCTGATCCTGCTGCCGGCCGCCGTCGTGCTCCCGCGCGACGAGGAGGACCGCCTTCTCCTCGTCCGCCACGCCGACACGGGGTTGTGGGGCTTGGTCGGCGGTGCCGTTGAACCAGGCGAGTCTCCTGCAATGGCGGCGAGGCGCGAATGCGAGGAGGAGACTGGGCTGCAGATCGAGCTCGGACCCATCGTGGCGGCGGTCGGCGGGGAGCGTTTCGAGGTGACGTATGGGAACGGAGACCGGGTCGCCTACGTGGCGACCGTGTTCGAGGCCCGCGTCGTGTGCGGTGATCTTCGGCCCGACGGCGTCGAGGTGGACGCGGCCGAATGGTTCACAGTGCCCCGCCTGGGGACGGCGACGCTCAACCCGTTTTGCGTGAACCTCTTGAGTGATCTCGGAATTCTGCCGGACCGAAGCAGTGCCGGCACCTGAATCCGTCCCGCTCGGCGGGCGACGCGCAATGCGTTCGGCATCCCCCAGCCTCTGTTGGACGACCCGTAGAGGATCCGGCGCCGGCGGGATCCTCAGCTATCGTGATCGCCGCCCGCGGGCGTAGCTCAATGGCAGAGCTCCAGCCTTCCAAGCTGGCTATGCGGGTTCGATCCCCGTCGCCCGCTCCCCTCGTTTTCCCTGGTCACGAGCTTGTGCGGTGCCCGGACCGGCCAGCGACTTGGGCGGCGTGACCCGAACGTGACCTCACGAATCGGCGCCAACCGGTCGGCGCCAACCGGCGCCAATCGGCTCGGTTTCGAAATCTTACGCGACGGGCAACTCACCGGAGCGCCGGGCGTCCCCGTGACGTCGCGTGCGGGCAGGCGCGGCGACCTGCAGCTGGTGGCTTGCCCGGTGCCTTAAGTCGACGTCGAGTCAAGCGTTCGTCCCCCCGCCGCCGGCTCGCCCGCTTCGCCCCGACCGAGACGACAGACCGAGGGATCCGTCTTCCAGCAGATAGGCGGCCGTACAGGCGGCTAGGACAACCGGGTCGTCCGTGGCGAGGACGACGGCGCAACCCTTCTCGGCCACGGCGTGCAGCAACTGCAGCACGAGAGCGCGGTTCTCCGG
>Ga0187879_10000148_pt1 | contig 50688 bp, 42 predicted proteins | sample June2016WEW_19_1_FD_132423 | JGI IMG/M metagenome (GOLD analysis project Ga0187879, IMG submission 132423) | Peatland microbial communities from SPRUCE experiment site at the Marcell Experimental Forest, Minnesota, USA - June2016WEW_19_10 | ecosystem: Environmental > Terrestrial > Soil >... | reverse complement strand
TAGGTGTATCCGGCCAGCACATTCAGGCGCTTACTGCTGTGGCGCAGAGTAATCTGCAAGGCATTGTAATTGGAATTGCCGATGGCAGCCTGATTGGCATCGCTGCCGAAATTCGAGCCCAACGGCCCTCGGGTTCCGTAGTACACCTTATTGGCTGAAGTGATGTACGTAGAGCCTTCGCCGAAGGGGCCGCACGGGATCTGTCCCGGTGCAAGATTAGCGGGATTGCTCAAGAACAAGCAGAGCACTGGATTGCCGGGGTTGGCTTCGTCAAGCACCAGCAGCCGGTGCCCCTGGGTGCCCACGTAATTCAGACTAAGTACGGTATTGGCTCCGAATCCGCGCTCCAGGGAGAGCATGTATTCCTCGGTGTACGGGATCCGATTGGTGGTGGCATAATTTGGAAGACCAGTAATGGGTTCGAACTGCGACCAGTTAATGTCGGAATCAGGGTGACTCGCGCTGGAATCCAAAGTGGCGAGCGTCGCTGGGAAAGGTTGGACGAGGTTCTGACCGTTCGCCGCCGTGATAAATGGCGTGGAAAATAACGGCGGCGCCGGACTTGTGTAAGTCGTTCCGTAGGGCGCATTGCCACTCATCACGCCAATTGTAAGTGCCTCGATCGCGGTATAAAACATCCCATAACTCGCTCTTATGCTGGTATTGCTGGGACCACCCAGAAGTTTTGCCAGCAGGCCATCGCCCACAGCGCTCGGCGAATAAGCCAAGCCGATGCGCGGAGCATAGTCGCGATTTCCCGGAGGCGCCAGCGTTCGCGAAACTCCCGGGTCTGTAGGATAAAGGATGCCCGCAGGTGCTCCCGGAAAAACGACCGACTGCTTACCCGGTTCGAAGGTTGCGATCTGGTTGTACTTCTCATACCAGGGCTCGATCCGATCCCATCGCAGGCCGTAATTCAGCGTGAGGCTGTGCGTTAGTCGCCAGCTGTCCTGCCCGTAGATGCCCAGGTATTTGTTCCGGCCGTAAAAGGGTTGCAGTTGGCTCTGGTTGTACTGGCTGGGAACTCCAAGCAGGAAGTCTGCAGAGTCAGAGCCGGTCTCGGTTCCAAAGAACAGGAAGCTGCCGTTGAACTGAGCGATCGCACTGACATTGACCTGATCATAGTGAAACTCGCCGCCCACCTTGAGCGTGTGGGCTCCGATTACCTTAGAAAAGTTGTCGAGCCACTGGAAGGTGTTGCCTGTCTGCTTCAGCTCATTAGTATTGGTGCCAATCGTGAAGCTGTTGAAACCGGCACTCTCCACGCCTTCGGTTGCTGGAGACAGCGGCACGATTCCCCCTTGTTCTGAACCCACCTTGAAGCCTTGGGAGGCGAGACTGACGCCAACGCCTCCGATTGGTTTGCCGAGGTCATTCGAGTCGCGCAAATAGCTGAAGCGAAATTCATTCACCGTAGTCGCGCTGAGCGTTTTCGTGTCGCCCAGGCCAAGCAATTGCGCGCGGCCCGTATAGAGCGCATTGAAGCCTGGGACGTTCGCTCCGCCTTGAGCTACCGGGTAGGGATTGTTCTGCGACCAGTCGTCGAGAAAGTAATAGGCCGACATCAGCCCCCAGCGCGTGTTGGCATCAAGACGGTAGGCGCCTTTGTCGTCGCGCAAGGTTTTGTCGTAGGCCGATGTGGAGAAGAGGTTAGTTCCGGCGTTGGGACTTGGAATATATTGCAGCAAGCGCTGCGCGGGGATGGAAAAGGCAGCTTGAGGGATCACCGCGCCCAGTGCGCCCACGCTGGTATTCGGAAAAACACACTGTGTGTTGCTGGTGCAGTTGACGCCAAAAGCGGTTCCCGCGGGGTTAGTGGAAGTGATCGTTGCCGGGTTGATCATTGACGCAGTGAAATAGTACGGCTCAGCGCTGCTGACCGCATACCCCAGCGACGTCTCAAGAATAGCGGCCAGGCATTGATCGTTCACACAGGCGCTGTTTACAGTGGACGCAATCGGAATCCCGTTGCTGTTAGTGCTGGTGCTGAACGAACCCGGGGAATCCGAGAAGTTGCCCATACGGTCCTGGAGCGAAGGCACAGGTATCTGCCCCGTGTCCACTCCCTGGGTCGATCGCGTCCCTTGATAATCTCCGAAGAAAAAGATCTTATTCCTTCGGATCGGGCCACCGAAAGTCCCGCCAAATTGGTTTTGATTGAATGTGCCACGCGTGGGAGAAAAATAGTTCCGCGCATCGAGGTCCGTGTTGCGCAGGAATTCGAACCCGTCGCCGTGAAATGCATTCGTTCCCGACTTGGTTACAACGTTAATCTGGCCCCCGCTGAACTCCCCGTATTCGGCGTCGAAGTTATTCGTGAGAATCCGAAATTCACCAATCGAATCGAGGTTCGGAATGATCGCCGCCCCCATGTTTACATCCTCTTCAACATCGCTTCCATTGACCAGAAAACTGTTGGCAAATTCCCGCTGGCCGTTAATTGAGATGGTGCCGGGATTCAATTCTCCGGACGGAGATAGCGCGCTCGCGCCTGCGTCCTGCACTGTGTCGGAGGTGATCGAAGTGGCCGGCGCAACCCCGGGCTGAAGGGAAAGCAAATCCGTAAAACTCCGGCCGTTGAGCGGCACCGCCGTCATCCGCGCAGCCGTGATGACCTCGCCAACCTGCGTACTCGTCGTCTCCACCTGGACCTGGTTTTCGGCGACAGTAACCACATCGGACCGCTCGCCCACCGTGAGCACCGCGTCGACCGTCAACGCGCTATTGGCGTCGATGATGACACCGGTCCGCTGATACGGTTTGAAGCCCGTCTTTTGGATTGCAATGTTGTAACGTCCGATGGGGAGATCAAGAAAAGAGTAGAATCCCTGACCGTTGGTTAGGGCCGGATGCTCGATCCCGGTTTCGACATTGGTTGCGTTTACGCGAGCATTGGCGACCACGGCATTGCTCGCATCTTTGACTGTGCCCGAGACAGTCCCGCCAACTCCCGCCGAACAACGGAGGGTCAAAAATATGAGAAATACAAAGAATAAGGAACCGCGCCGGAAGCACTTCAAGAGCGAGAAACAGAATCCGAAGACACAATTCTGCCGAGCACCAGCCATGCTGCCTTTGTCCTCTTGAAACCCGCGGCAGCCCCTATCATCGCCGCTGTCATCGGCCGAGCGGATTGTCGATCTCAGTCCCCGCGATGCTTACGCGGAAAGGTTCGCCGTCGAGACGAACCAATAAGAATAGCTGCTGTTTGATGAATCTCAGGTTACAGCGGAGTCACAGCGGACCAGTGGGATTCCACCGCGGGTCGCCCCGCGAGCACGCTTTGAATTTCCTGAGCGAAAAGCTGACAGCCAGGAGCCAAACTCTAGTCTCCCGCCACCGGCTCGCCAACTTCTGCATTCCTCTTCGCGCCACCATTCCCGTTCGCCGGAGCAAGAGCCGCCGTGATCGCACCCAGTGGAATGAATCCACCTTCATTCGACGTAGCCGGCTTCTCTTTCAGCACCACTTCTCGATAGAGCTGCGCCATGCGCGCGTCATAAGCTGCGTCGTTCTTGACTCTGTTGTCGCTGGCCTTGTGGTCGCGAGCCCGCTTCTTTTCTTCGCGCGCCGTCTTCGCAATCCCCAGTTTGTCCAGATCGTGCTGCACTTCGTGCGTGACAATCTCGTCCCGCAGGTAGAGCGCATGCGTCTGGTCTTCCATCTTGACTTTCTTGCCGCCGGCAAAGATCTCGTGACGCCCATGCTCTTCGTACCACTTGGTCAGTGTCGAAGTCATGTGCATCTTCTCAATGATGTTGCGCCAGCCCACACCTGTGTTGTAAGCGCAGAAGCTGATCTCGCCTTCCTGCGTAGCATACGGAATGATGCACTGCTCGGTGCGCCGGAAGTCGTAGTTAAACAAATCCTGGAACCACATCCCCGCGATGAACAGGAAGTTCCACCGGTCCTGCCGCCGTTTCATAACGTCGTCAATCGTGCGGTCGGGACCAACTTTGCCATAATTTGCGCCCGTTGCGTTGTAGTTCTTATCGAACTTCCTCAGCAGGTCGATCAATCTGAAGTGCCTCGGCGATTGGAACGGATCGTAGTTCTTCATCAAACACAGCGCCATTCCGAACACCGTCCAGAACTTCGAGCGAGCTGCATCGTTGACTTTGGCAATATCCTTGGCCAGTTGATCTCCATGAAGGAACGCAGTAACCGGCACCGCTTCCTTAGTCTCCTTATCAATCATCATAGCCATCCCAGTACCGCAGTTAGGATGGCATCCGCAGGAGAGTTGGCCCCAATCGTTGTTTGCGTCCTGGGCGTGCATCACATCGGCCCAGTCGCTGAAGGTGCCCATGAAGCTGATCGGGAACCAGTCGCGGGCAGGAACCCCAAAGCCAGTCTGATTCTTTACATCGTGCGCCAGGTGCGCCAATGTGTAACGCTGCGCTTCGCGGCGTTCATCGGTGATGGCTTCGTCGCGCCCTGTGAACGACACCGGCTGGAAGCTCAGGAAGCCGATCTTCTTCGGATTGTCGAGCGCAAACTGGATAATTCTTCCGACCTGCTCGTTGTTAATGCCGTTGATGATGGTAATGACCGGAACGATCTCGCAGCCAGCCCGATGCAGGTTATCGATCGCCTTCAGCTTAACGTCGAACAGGTTGCCGACCGCGCGATGATCGTTGGCAGCATTGCCGATCCCGTCAAACTGCAGATAGGCGTAACGCATCCCCGCTTCCACCGCCTGTTGGCAGAATTCAAAGCTCTTGGCGAATTCGATGCCATTCGTCGCGGCCTGCACGCTGTTATATCCAACCTTCCGCGCATAGCGAACCGCGTCCAGAAAGTAAGGAGACAAAGTAGGCTCGCCACCAGAAAACTGCACCGACATCTGCCGCTTCGGCTTAACGGTAATAGCATTGTCCAGCACCGTCTTGATCTCTTCCCAGGTAAGTTCGTGGACATACCCAACCTGGTTGGCATCCATAAAGCACGGATCGCACATCATGTTACAGCGGTTAGTAAGATCAACAGTAAGCACCGCGCCGCGTCCGTACTTCACAGTGGACGAACCATGATGATGCAACTTCTCGTCGGCATGGGCGCGAATGTCGCGCCCCGGGAACACGTCCTCCAGGTGCCTGGTAAATTCCGTGTCGATCGACATCAAGTCTTCGAAGTGCCCATGCTTGGGGCAGTCCTTCACCATCCAGATTTTGCCGTCGCGTTCGACGATCTGGGCCTTGATCTCTCCGACTTTTTCGCTCATCAGCACGTCGACCGGCAGATGCCCGTCGAGAATCTGCTGCCGAATCTCGGGCACGCACCTCGGACAAAGCGAATCCGTAGAGCGCGGCCAACCCAGCGGCGGCTTCGATTTTTCCCACGACTTGAGCAGAGGCTTCTCCGACCATTTCGGAATCGGCGACCGATTGGGAGCGATGCGGTTGAGGCGTTCAAACACTGCCCATGCCCCGGTAGCGGCAACGGTCACGGCCTTCTCAACATATTTAATCGGCTTGTGCATTCAACTCTCGCTTTCCTCCACTCAGGAGTTAGAACTGTCCCCTCGGCCCCGCGAACGGGAACCTGTGCAAAATAGACTTATCCACGAAGAAACCTGCCACAGTGAAACCAGAAGTTTCGATGCGTGGAGTGGGTCACAGTGATGCTATTGAATCAGTGACATTTAGGCACGAAGAAGGCAATGAAGGGGAGAAAATCGGGGTTAAAAGGGGAAATGAGGGATTGTTTGGCGTTAAGTTGTTGAAAAGGCAGGGACAGCTTTCCGCTCTCAGTGGTCAAGCTGTCAGTTTTTGGCGCTTGGCGCCCGTCTCACCAGCCAGTATAAAATGGCTGACGCTTCCGAGTCCAAAAAAGGAAACTCCCGCACAAATGCAAACCCTGGGAATCATCGGCGGTATTGCGCCCGAATCCACCGTCGAATACTACCGCCTAATCATCGCCTCCTACCGCCGCCAAACCGCGGACGGCAGTTATCCTCCGCTCCTAATCAACAGCATCGACTTGACCAAACTGTTGGGCCTGGTCGCTGCAGCCAGGTTGCCCGAGGTCACCGAGTATCTCCTCGCCGAACTGCAAAAGTTGGCGCGCGCCGGAGCCGACCTCGCCCTGCTAGCCTCCAACACGCCGCACATTGTCTTTGACGATCTGGAGCGCCAGTCGCCGATTCCGCTCATCAGTATCGTCGAGTGCGCCTGCCAGCAAGCCAAGTCTCTAGGCTTGAAGAAGGTCGGACTATTCGGCACCCGCTTCACCATGCAGGCAAAGTTCTATCCCGCAGTATTCGCCAGAGAAGGAATCGCCGTAGTCACGCCCGACCCCGCCGATCAAGACTACATCCACACCAAGTACATGGACGAACTAATCAACGCCACCTTCCTGCCGGAAACGCGCGCCGGCTTGCTGGCGATTGTCGAGCGTCTGAAAAAGCAAGCGGACATTCAAGGCGTGCTTCTCGGCGGCACCGAACTGCCGCTGATTTTGCGCGACAACGGAGGAACCGGAATTCCCTTCCTCGACACATCCCGCATCCATGCCGAGTCCGCCGTCGCGAGGATTCTGGAGTAGAAGGTTGCGAAAAAAGTCGGTGTTGACGGGTGGCCCGGACTTCGCGTCCGTCTCACCCCTGAAGGGTGCCCTGTCCAAGCTTCGCTTGGGCGGGCGTTTGATTTTCTTATCATCACAAACATCCAGTGAGCGCCATCACAGACATCCGCCCCCAGCCCGCGCGAGACTACCAAGAATAAGGGCAGCGAAGAAGTGTACCCGTCTGGATCCCACATCGAAGACGCCCCTTCCCTCGCTGCCCATCACCATTTTCGGAGGTATTTATCGAGCTAACTCCTTATTTTGGAAGATTTTACCTATAAGTCCTTTGTCCGGAATATTTTAGGCGACGAACACGGCCTAAACCTATGATTCCACTAGGGGGGGTGGGGGGAGGGGGTGGCAGTACACACGGGTTAATACCCCTGTCTCAGTTGGCAGCCGACAGGTCGCCCGCAGCGAGCACATAGGTGGTCGTCTTATCCAGTTTGATATTGAAGCGCTTGGAAGTCAGCGTAACGGCTCCGTCACTACCGCGTGCGGATTCCACATCCTTCATCAGCACGCGGTGCTCCGATATGTCTGACGTCTCCGCGGGAACCTTGCCCGTATCCGGACCTGGAAAGGGCGATGAACTCGGGTTCCTCGCCCCGGGGAAGCCGCCCCCAGTCCGAAGACCTGGGTTGTTGCCGGCATCAGGTTGGCGAGACGAGAGATCCTGATTGCCAATGGCCAGCGGCACCGCGGGGTAATACCAGGCGGTCAAGTAAAGTTTGGGCGCGAGCGCGAGCGCCGTGGGCGCTGACCCATCTTTTGCTGACCCATCTTTTGCTGATCCACCTTTTTTCGACTGCGTCTTATTTTTCCACTGCGCCGAGTCCATGCGAACGGAGAGGCGCGATGGGTTGGTGGCAGACTTGGCCACCGACTCGGTAACTTCTCCAAAGAAGAAAGCGCCTTGCGGAACCACTACGCCGTTGACCAGGGTGGCGACCGTGAGCGTGGCTTGGACTTTGGTTCCTACGGGAGTCTTGCCGGCAACCACGTTTTGCCGCATCAGCACGGGGAGTTCGAGACCAACCGCGGAACTGGACGCGGCGGGCTTGCTTTGACCGGATATCGTCTGGCCGAGCATGCTTTGGCCGAGCAAAGCGGCGGAGGCGAGAACGGCGGTGAACAACGCGGGGCCGCGAGCGATCGTTTTGCTGGTCATTTTTTCGCACGCTTTCTAGCCGCTCGACGGCTCGACCGCGCCGAGCACATCGACCGCATACAGCGCTCCTTCCGGCGTCTCTTCGTGCTTGAAGTAGGCGAAAACATCGCGGCCGGCGGCGAGATGTTCTCGAAGGCGCGCTACCATCTTTTGGCGTTCTTCGGCGGTGTAAGTCGGCTTGCGGTAGCGATAGTAGACATAGTCGGCGGTAACTACGTCGGGAGTGTCGCGAGCTTCGGTTTCAGCCACGCAGAGCGCGATGTTGCGCTCGCCGAGCGTGTTCCAGGTGGAGTCGGAGAACCATGATTCGTGGCGGAACTCAAAAGCCGCGCGCACGGTTCGGGGCAGGCTTTTCAGGAACTCGGCCAGCACCGCTTGATCGGCTTTGAAATTCGGTGGGAGCTGAAAGAGCAGCGGGCCGAGGCGTCCGGCGCGCTCTAAAGCTTCCAGCGTGCCGAGAAAGCGTTGCAGGAATTCTTCCGCGCTCTTCAGGCGCTTGATGTGCGTGAGCACCTGGTGCGCCTTGATGGTGAAGCGAAAATGCTCGGGCGTGTCGGCGATCCAGTTCTGGACGGTTGTCTCTTTGACGAGTTGGCGGAAGGTGTAGTTGACTTCGACGGCATTGAGTTTCGAGGCATAGAAGTTCAGAAATTTTTTCTGCGCAAGCTTCTCGGGATAAAAAGCGGGCTTCCAGGTTGGATAAGCCCATCCGGAAGTGCCAACGTAGAGATGCGCCATATCAGCCGCGATTATAGCTTGCGTCGCTTCGCCGCGGCTGACTTCCCTTTCCTCTTCATGTTGGGACGCGGCCGCGCTTCGGCCGGAGCGGCGATGCTGACGTTTTCGTCCTCTTCTTTTTCTGATGCGGCGGCCAGCCCTTCCAGTTGCGGCAGTTTCTGCTTCAGTTTCAGAACGGGCTCGAACAGGTCGCCCATCTTTTCGACTCGCGCGAGCACATCTTTCGCTTCGAACACCAATCGCTCCGCATCTTTCTTCTTCAGCGCTTGCTCGACTTCATCCCAGGTGAGCGGCGTTGACACAGTCGGATGCTCGCGCGCTCGCAGGGAATATACCGAGATTGTCGTTTTGTGCTGGTCGTTCTGGCTCCAGTCGACGAGGACCTTATTAGTGCGCACGGCCTTTTTCATATCGGAGACAACCAGATCGGGATGCTCCTGCTCGAGCAAACGCGCGACCGCGTGAGCAAACGACTTCGTCTGTTCGTAGGAGGTTTTTGTGTTCAGCGGGATATAGACCTGCATTCCCTTCGAGCCGGAGGTTTTCGGAAAACTCCGCAGGCCGAAGTGATCGAAAATCTCCCGCACCCAGAGACCAACTTGGGCACACTGCACGATGTTCGCCGGAGGTCCGGGATCAAGATCAAAAACAATCGCGGTTGGCGTCGCGATGTCGGCGGCCAGCGAGAGCGACGGATGAAGTTCAATCGATGCCAGGTTCGCGATCCAGACCAGCGTGGGCAAATCGTTGGCGAGAATAAAATGGATGGTACGGTGATTGCTATCGCTCCAGACGGGCGCGGTTTTCACCCAGTCGGGCCTGTGCATGGGCGCATTCTTTTCGAAGAAATACTCCTGGTCAATTCCCTCGGGATAGCGCTTCATGGTGAGCGGCCGTCCGGCGAGATGCGGCACCAGCACGGGCGCAATGCGGACATAGAAATCCACCACCTGCCCTTTGGTGAAACCAGTGGCAGGATAGAGGATCTTGTCCAGATTGGTGAGCTTGAGCTTGCGGTTCTCGACTTCGACGATGGTGGGCGCGGGCATGGCGTGTGAGTGCTAGACCACAAATGGCTTTCAGTATAGTTGCACCGAGGCTTGAAAGGGATGGTTGCCTTAGTCTAGTGTGTTTGGTTGCGCATTTGTCGCACCCCGCGAGGGAACATGTTCTTTGCTGATACTGTGGAAACCGAGGCGAGTATGATTCGCATTCTCTCTGTTTTTTCTTTGCTCCTGACCGCGATATTCTGTTCGGCCCAAACCAGCCCGCCTTCTTCTGGCGGAAGTAACGGCATTCCTCGCGAAGTCCCCGTCTTCGACGTCAATGCCATCGATAAGAGCATTGATCCCTGCGTGGACTTCTATCAATACTCTTGTGGAAACTGGATGAAGAACAATCCCATTCCTCCGGACAAGTCGCAGTGGGGGCGATTCGACGCACTTGACGAGCGCAATCGTTATATCTTGCGCGACATATTGACCGAGGCACAGCTTCCTGGAAAACATTCGGCCACGGAGATGATGGTCGGGACTTTCTATAACTCATGCATGGACGAGAGCGCGATTGAAAAAAAAGGGATTGCTCCGCTGAATCCGGAACTGGAACGCGTTAGCCGCATCAAGACAAAAGCGGATCTCATTCAACAAATTGCAACCATGCATCGCGGCACGATTCCGGCGCTGTTTGCCTTCTACCCGCAGCCCGACATGCACGATTCGAATGAAACCATTGCAACCATCGACCAGGGCGGGATCACGCTGCCCGATCGCGACTATTACATAAAGGACGATCCGAAGTCGGTGGAGACGCGGCAGAAGTATGTGGAGCACGTGCAGAAGATGTTCGAACTCACCGGAGATACGCCGGACGTGGCGGCGGCTGAAGCTAAGACCGTTCTAACGGTGGAGACGAAACTGGCGCAGGCGTCGATGGACCGCACGGTTCGACGCGACCCTAAGACTCGCGACCACAAGATGACGGTCGCGGATATCGCGGCCGCGGCTCCGAATTTTGATCTTACCCTCTACTTTGCCGATAATGGCTCGCCCAAATTTACTTCTCTTAACGTGGGCAACCCTGATTTCTTCAAGCAGGTCAACGAGCAATTAAACGCCTTGCCGCTCGATGACTGGAAGGTGTACCTGCGCTGGAAAACGATCAACGCTTACGCCCCACTGCTGACCCACGCTTTCGTCGAAGAAGATTTCCTGTTCAACGGCAAGTACATGTCGGGGCAGCAGGAGATGGAGCCGCGCTGGAAGCGCTGCGTGAAGTCAACCGATTCGAAATTGGGCATGGCGCTGGGCAAACTCTATGTCGACCGCACCTTCGGCACCGAGGGCAAAGACCGCACTTTGAAGATGGTGCAGGCGATCGAGACTGCAATGCGTCAGGATATTGGCCAGCTGACTTGGATGTCGGACACCACTAAGCAGAAGGCTTATGAGAAGCTCAACACGATCGTCAACAACATTGGCTATCCCGACACTTGGCGCGATTACAGCACAGTGATAATCAAGCCTGACGATTACGCCGGCAATTCGGTGCGCGCTGGCGCGTTCGAGGTGCAACGGCAGTACAACAAGATCGACCGTCCGACTGACCGCAAGGATTGGGGAATGACTCCACCGACGGTCAATGCCTACTACCGGGCTTCGATGAACGACATCAATTTTCCGGCGGGCATTCTGCAGCCACCGTTTTACGGCAAGCTGATGGATGACGCGGTGAACTTTGGCGGCATCGGGGTGGTGATCGGACATGAACTCACGCACGGCTTCGATGACCAGGGTCGCAAGTTCGATGCGGAGGGTAACTTCCGCAACTGGTGGACGGCGGAGGACGCCAAGGAATTTGAGCAGCGCGCCGATTGCACCGCCAAGGAGTATTCGAGCTTTGTCTCCGTGAAGGACGACAAGGGCGACATCAAGCTTAATGGCAAATTGACGCTGGGTGAAAATACCGCCGACAACGGAGGACTGAAACTGGCCTACATGGCGCTGATGTCCATCATCGGCGACACGCCCGTGAAGCCCATTGATGGCTATACCCCTGCGCAGCGATACTTCCTCGCATATGGGCAGATCTGGTGCGAGAACGAGACGGAACAGCAAGCGCGGAAGGATGTGCTGACCGATCCGCATTCCCCGGGACGCTGGCGCGTGAATGGCGCGGTGCAGAACTCCGCTGCGTTTCAGCAGGCTTTTGGATGCAAGTCGGGACAGCCCATGGTTTCGGAAAACGCTTGCAGGGTCTGGTAGGGCTGGGGGATCGCGCATTCCACTTTTTGCGTTCCGGGCCGCGATGTGAGACAGGCTAGGGCGCCTGCCACTCCACGAGCGGGGTTTGACAATCGCCATTGTCAGCACGTAACTTCGAGTTTCTTGATGTTCCGTCGTGGAGGCAGGATGAAATTCCGCTTAATTTCTACACGCGCTTTATTACAGGCGGTCGTCGTCGGTTTCGTGCTGTGCTCGATTGCTGTGGGCCAGGATCTTGCTTCTTTCGAGAAGCGCACCACGGTGAAGAAACTCGCCAACGGGCTCACCGTCATGATCTGCGAGCGGCCGGAGGCTCCGGTGTTTTCGTTCTTCACCCACGTGGATGCGGGCTCGGTGCAGGACCCCATGGACAAGACGGGCCTCGCCCACATGTTCGAACACATGGCGTTCAAGGGAACGGACACGATTGGCACGCGGGACTATGCGGACGAAAAAGTTGCACTGGCTAAAGTTGAAGTGGCTTACGCCGCCTACATTGCCGAGCGCGACAAGCCGGTGGACCGCGACGAGCAGAAGCTCAAGCAGTTGGAGCAAAACTGGAAGGACGCGATTGTAGCCGCCGACAAGTTCTCCGCGGCTTACAACAATGAATTCGGCAAGATCGTCGAAGGCGAAGGCGGCGAGGGAATGAACGCCTTCACCGATCTCGATGAAACCGGGTACCACTACTCGTTCCCCATCAACCGGCTGGAATTGTGGGCTTATCTGGAATCGGAACGCTTTCTGCATCCCGTGATGCGGCAATTTTACAAAGAGCGCAATGTGGTGATCGAAGAGCGCCGCTTGCGGACCGACAGCGACCCCATGGGGCGGCTGCTGGAGCAATTCACGGAAGAGGCATTCGCGGCGCATCCTTATCACCGGCCGACCATTGGTTGGATATCGGACTTGAATTCTTTTTCGGCGACCGACGCACAGAATTTTTTCGATAAGTATTACGTGCCCTCGAACATGGTGGTCACCGTCGTTGGCGATGTGAAAGCTTCGGAAGCCATGCCGATTATCGAGAAATATTTCTCGCGAATTCCGACTCGTCCCAAGCCCGACACCGCGACCACTACCGAACCGGCGCAGAATTCGGAACGGACAGTGGTGCTGCACGAGCAGTCGCAGCCGGTCTATCTCGAAGGCTATCACCGCCCCGATTACCGCAGTCCGGATGACCAGGTTTACGACGCGATCGCCGACCTGATGTCGAACGGCCGCACCTCGCGCCTCTATCGGGCGCTGGTTCGCGACAAGCAGATCGCGTCGGACGCGGAGGGGTTTACCGGCTATCCGGGAAATAAATATCCGCATCTGTTCGCGTTTTACGCCACCCCGATTCCGGGCCACAACCCGAAGGAAGTCGGGGATGCGATTCATGTGGAGATTGAACGGTTGAAGAAAGAAGACATTTCGGATGAAGAGCTAAGAATGATCAAGACGCGGGCTAAGGCAAACCTGATCCGCTCGCTCGGATCGAATGAGGGCCTAGCGTTCGCGCTTGGATTGAACCAGGCACGGTATGACGACTGGCGCGAGCTTTTCCGCTCGGTCGACCGGATCGAAAAAGTCACCAAGGCGGATATCCGTCGGGTCGCGAATCAGACTTTTGTCCCCGATAACCGGACGGTGGGGATTATCGAGTTTGCCGGCCGGCCTCCCGGAAGCGGCGCGGCGCCGCAGGGAGGTGGACAGTGAAGCGCGCACGCCCGGCCCCCGAAGGGGCAACTGATTTCGCGAGACTTGCGGTATCGCTAAAGCCATACCCTGATACGAAGCTGTTGACCGTCTTTGCTCTCGTCCTGTTCATTTTTATTGGCGTCTTTGGCAGCGGCGTGCAACTGTGCGCGCAGCAACAAACTTGGCAGCAGATTCCGATTCCGAAGTTGCCGGCATTTCATCCGCCGCAACCGAAGCGTTTTGAGCTGCCGAACGGCATGGTGATTTTTCTTCAGGAAGACCACGAGCTACCGACCATTGACGGCACGGCTCGCATTCGCGGCGGGGAGCGCTCAGTCCCGGCGAACAAAACGGGGCTGACCGATGTTTATGGCGAAGTGTGGCGTACGGGGGGCACCAAAACCCAGACCGGCGATCAACTCGACGATTACCTAGAGCAGCGCGCCGCCAAGGTCGAGACTGGCGGAGGTGTCGACGCGACTACGGTGAGCTGGTCGTGTTTGAAAGAAGATTTCGACGATGTCTTTCGCGTGTTCGAGGATGTGCTGAAGAATCCGGAGTTCCGCGCCGACAAAATTGAAATTGCACAGAAGGGGATGTACGACGGCATCTCGCGGCGCAATGACGATCCCGGGCAGATCGCGGGGCGGGAAGCGGCAAAGCTGGTGTATGGGGCGAACAGTCCCTATGCCCGAGTCGCGGAGTATCGTACCGTGGCAGCGATCACGCGTCAGGATCTGGTCGAGTGGCACGGGAAGTACGTTCACCCGAACAACATTATTCTCGGTGTAGTCGGCGACTTTGATTCGGCGAAGATGGAAGCTAGACTGAAAGAGGGTTTCGCATCGTGGGCGGCGGGGCCGGCAGGCGGCGATACTGAGCCCGCGAAGCCAGATCCTGCGAAGCCGGGATACTACCAGGTCGACAAAACCGACGTGAATCAAAGCAACATTCAAATGGTTGCGCCAGGAATCACGCGTAGGAATCCCGATTACTTCGCGACTTCAGTATTCAACGAAGCCTTCGGTGGAGGATTTTCCTCTCGACTGTTTAATGACATTCGAACCACCAAAGGGCTCGCCTACGGGGTCGGCGGTGGAGTGGGTGCGGGCTGGGATCATTCCGGCATGCTGCGGCTGATGGTGAGCACCAAGAGCAAAACGACCATCGAATCCATTGAGGCAATCGACCAGGAGATCGCCGACTTGGCCACGCGTCCTATCAACGATGAGGAGATCAAGCGCGCCAAGGACGCGATTCTGAATTCCTTTGTTTTCCGTTTCGATTCGCCGGAGAAGGTTTTGCAGGAAAAAATGGCTTATGAGTTTTACGGCTATCCGCTGGATTTTCTGGAGAACTTTCAGAAAGAGATCGAGAAAGTTACAAAAGAAGACGTGGCGCGGGTGGCGGCGAAATACATCCATCGCGACCAGATGGCAGTGCTGGTGGTGGGCAACGTGAGCGAATTCGACAAGCCCCTGTCATCGCTCGGGACAGTGACGAAACTGGATATTGCGATTCCGGCGCCGCCGCCGGGGTTGATGCCGGGACCGGGGGATCACCAGTAAGACGACGATGGCGCTGACTCTCACAAGGGATGAAGTGGCCGTCTATGCGCGGAAGAATCAGTACGCGCTGATGATGTTCATGGATGCGGGTTTGGATTACTTTGCTTGTAGGTGCTGTATTCTGAACGGGCTTGACACTGGCTTCCGACTTGCGTCAGAGGCGACAGAAAAACTCCTGAAGGCATTCATCTACCTCGCAACGGGGACAAAGACCACCCTTACGGGATACCGCCGTCACGATCCGTATCTGCTAAAGGAGGAATTGAAAGCCGCACACAAAGACCAGCAACTGGATGGCTTTGACGATCTGCTCCGTCAGTTGCATCACCATTACCAGACTCGGTATTTCGATAATCCTGCGACGGATCAACATTCTCCCACGCGCCTCGACCGAATCGATGACCTCTTTGTTTATTTGGTGGAAACCTTGCCAATGCCCGATGAGGTGAAATATAGGTCTATGTTTTTCGCCTTCCGGCAGGTGTCCGAACACTTGCACCGCTGAAATGAGCCCGGCTCGGGGCGATTTGACAGTCATCATTTTGGGAAGTATTCTAGTAGGCGAACAAAGAGCGAAACTTAGCCGCGCCTATGCCTTTGCTTCCGCTGTTCTCCGATGCCGACTCTCATTCGAAGTTGATTGGCATCGCGCGCCTTGCCGCCGATGGCGAGTCGCTCCGCGAGGGCCACAATGTCGAATACTTTACGCTCGGGACACGATCGCTGCTCAGCCGGGTGGTAAGCGCGCGCAATCTTCCGTTCACGTGGGCGATCAATCCTTATCGCGGATGCGAGTTCGCCTGTAAGTACTGCTATGCGCGCTACACTCACGAATTTATGGAACTACGGGACGGCGTGGACTTCGAACGGAAGATTTTCGTTAAGCAGCAAGCGGCGGCGCTGCTTCGATCGGAGTTGAAAAAAGTCAAGCGTGGGGAAGAGATTGCGATTGGCACGGCAACTGACCCGTATCAGCCGGCGGAGCGGCGTTTCGAGATCACGCGGGCGATTCTCGAGGAACTGGCGCGGCACTCCGGACTGGAGATTGGGATTGTGACCAAGTCGAACCTGGTGACGCGCGATGCGGAGATCCTGCGGCGGGTGGGCGAACATAACCGGATCTTTGTGAATGTGACCGTGACCACGGTAGATGCGGAGTTGGCGCGTAAGCTGGAGCCGCGGGCGCCGCGGCCCGATCTGCGGCTAGAGGCGGTTCAGCAGCTGAATCTTGCGGGCGTGGATGCGGGCGTGATCTGCGCTCCGGTGCTGCCGGAGATTACGGATCGGCCGCGCGACCTCGATGCCCTGGTGAAAGCCGCCAGTGAAGCGGGCGCGAAGTATATTTTTGCCAATCCACTATTTTTGAAACCTTGTTCGGCGGCGGTATTCATGCCGTTTCTGGAACAACACTTCCCTGCCCTGGTGGAACATTACCGCACGCGTTATTCCGATCGCGCATTTCTGCCCAAAGGATACGGGCAGCGGTTGTCGCAGTTGATGGCGGCGCTGCGGCGGAAATACGGAATTGGAGACATGCACGCGCGGAGTAGTCATAGAGCGCACTTGGAGGTGGGGCAGATGGAGTTGTTTTGAAGGTCTCGCGATTCGGCGTTCGTTCTTCAATATTCGTACTTGGAATGACTGCATCGTGGCCGGGCGGGACGCCCGGCTCTCCACTCTCCACCAACAAGTCTGCCAGCCTATAATGTTGGCTCCGACATGTCGTCCCCCACGCAAACTATTCCGCCACAACACCGATTTAAAGGCCGCGCCCGTCGCTTCTGGCTTCGGCTGAGCGATGGAATGGCTCTTAACGAGCTCTGGGCGCAGTTTGAAAAAGATGCGCGCTCGAGCTACCGGCTCTACTCGGCGGGGCTGGACAATCTGCAGGCGGAGCCGTCCCGATTCCGGCGGGTCAGGCAAACCACAAGGGCGGTGCTCTGGGCAATCCTGGAAAAGCTGACTCCGGCGCGCCGCGTATTACTGGTGTTGGCACTGATTCTGCTGTTCGGATTTTCTGAATTCGGATTTTCTTATTCCGGCGGCGGCGAGAAACATCTCGTGTTCGACACGCACATCTTGGGCGGGCTGCTGCTGTTGCTCCTGCTGCTGCTGGAGCTGGCGGATCGGGTGGTGATGAAGCGCGATTTGGAAATCGCCAAAGACATTCAAGCCTGGATGCTGCCGGGCGCGCCTTTGCAGATTCCGGGATATCAGATTGCTTATGCTACGCGTCCGGCCAACACGGTGGCGGGCGATTACTACGATGTGATCCTGCGGCCGGGGCGGAGCTTGAGTGAAGACCGCATACTGTTTGTAGTGGCCGATGTGGCGGGAAAAAGCATTCCGGCGGCGATGGTGATGGCCACATTTCAGGCTAGTCTGCGGACGTTGTCGACGAGCGGCGTTTCGCTGGCAGAAATGGTGGCCGGCGTGAATCGCTATGCGTGCTCGAACAGCCAGGGTGGAGTTCGCTTTACCACTGCCTTTTTCGCGGAACTGGATCCGGTGACCGGAGATGTGATTTATATCAATGCCGGGCATAACGTTCCCATTCTGCGCAGGAAATCGGGCTTGGTGGAGCGGTTGCAAGCGGGGGGCATTCCAATCGGGATTTTTGCGGAATCGCCTTACCAGGTGGGAACAACCCGACTGGAGAGCAAAGACTGGCTGGTGATTTTTACCGATGGGATCGTCGAAGCGATGAACGCGAAGGATGAGGAATACGGCGAATCGGAATTGATCCGACTGATAGATCGCGAATCGGGATCAGCTCCTGCAGAATTGCTCGGTAGCCTGCTGGCGGAATTGGATCGATTCGTGGGAAATACTCCGCAGCACGATGACATGACTTGTTTGCTGCTGAAAAGGAGCTGAGCTGTTCACCGCCGAGACGCCGAGTGCGCCGAGAAAAAAACAGACGGCAATATTTGGGAGGTTGTTCTACAGAAATCCCCTCGCTCGCGCTCCTACCTTGGCATCACGCCGACGACGGAGAGAAGTTGCGCGGCTGCGATTTGAGGCTGGCTTAAATCGGGAGACATCTTCCGGGCTTCGGCGGCCGCCAAGTCGGCGTCGTCAGGGCGGCCGGCCTGGCGCAGACTTTGCGCGAGTAAAAGGAAATTCACAGCGCTCGGATCGATCTTCACAGCATGGGTCAACTGCGTCACCGCTTGGCCGGATTCTCCCCGGCGCAGCGCCAGCACACCCGAACTCACCAGCGCCGTTTCATTCTCCGGACTCAGTCGCAAAGCATTCTGGTAGCTTTCGGCGGCTCGGTCGTAGTCGTGCAACTGCAGGTGGGCTTGGCCAAGTTCGGTCCAGGCTACCGCCTGAATCTTGGAGTCGGGGGTAGCGCGCAAAACCGAATTGCATTCTTCGATCGCCTCCCGTGGATGCCCGACACGCTGTTCGTACCAGGCGAGTTCGAGGATTTGGGCGGGGGGATATTTATGCAGGGCGTTGGCGGCCCGAAATTGGACCACGGCCTCGTCGGATCGTCCCTGCTTGGCTAGAGCGAGAGCGAGATTGTCATGCGCCATGTAATTACGTTCGGTGACGCTCAAGGTATAGCGCCATAGCGTTTCATCGTCACGCCAGTAGCCGAGCTGACGATAGGTAAGGCATCCGAGGACGGAGACTATGAGAACAGCGGCGGCGGCGAGCCACGCGCCGGGAATTCGATGTTCCGAGGTCTGCGTGACCTGGGGCGAAGCGTTTAAAGTCCAATCGTTTAAACTCCAAGCATTTAAAGTCCAAACGACGGCGATAAACAGGCCGATGAAGGGAATGTAGGCAAAGCGGTCGGCCATCGCCTGCTCGCCAACCGTGATAATTCCGATCATCGGGACTAACGTTCCTAAGAACCAAAACCAGCCGACGAGCAAATAGCGGCGGTCGCGCCAGCGCAACACAAGCGCCGATATGAGAAGCAACAGCGCCACTGCTGCCATCACTTCGGAACGGGGCAGCGAGTTCCCCGGATGTGGATACATGGGAGCAAGGCGGGACGGCCAAAACATTTTGCCGAGATAACGAACGTAGGAAACAAAAACATTCTGCAAACGCGCCGACACGGACACTTCTGCTGCCGCCCGCACGGCGCCCCCGGCGCGTTGCGCTATCACGGTGACGACAGAATCCGCAGCGGCCAGAATGAAGAGGGGCAACTTTTCCCAGACTAGAAACGCGAACGAGCGAGGAATAGCTGTCGCGGGTGAGCCTGGAACGGCACCCATTCGCTGCAGTGGCCAGTAATCCCAAAGCAGCAGCACAAAGGGCAGAGTGACGATCTGCGGTTTCGCCATCAAGCCCAGGGCAAATAGAAGGGTGACCGACCAATAGAAATATCGACTGCCGCTGCGCACATACCGGTCATAGGCGTGGAGGGCGAGCAGGAAGAACAGCATGCTGAGAACATTTTTACGCTCCGCCACCCAGGCTACCGATTCGACGTTGACAGGGTGCAGGGCAAACAATGCGCCCACCAGCAGACTGGGCCAGGTAAGACCTGTAGCCCGCCACAATAATAAAAAGAGCAGCACGGCATTGGCCGCGTGCAGCAGGAGATTGATGTAGTGGTGGCCGGCGGGGTTGAGGCGAAAAATCTGGCAGTCCAATGCATGTGACAGCCAAGTCAGCGGGAGCCAGAATCCGGCATGGAAAGTCGTGAACGACCACTTCACGGTTTCCCACGTCAGGCCGGTTTGAACTTGGGAATTTTTCAGAACATACACGGAGTCATCGAAATCGGTGAACTGGTTATGAACGATGGGATTGTAGAAAGCGAGCGTGGCAGCCACCAGCAAGAGGCAGAAGATGACGACGCGCTTTTCGATGGCAGCTGGCGGGGACGCTTGCATGGACGCTGACATGATGGTGGAAGGCGACTCCGTCGGCGGAAGATTCGCGCTTCCTCTAACCAATCGCGACTTTTCTGCCGAGCACAATTTTAATCAAGTTGGGTTGACCACGACCGTTCTCGGAAGCTCTCAGCTACTCCGAAGTAACAACTCTTCGGTCGGCGTTATGCCGGCATGAGTTCGCGGTACATCTGGTGGAAGGCGTGGACGCCCTTTTCCTGCTTCACGCTGTAACGGCCGCTGTGGTAGCTGCGGGAGTGGAGATTCTTCTGCACGATCTCGCAGATGCTGACGTCTTCGACCTGAATCTCGTCGCTGAACGCTACGGCTTTTTGCGCGGCTTCGCTCGCGAGATCTTTCTCCGGCACATACCATTCGAAAATTGCCCGCGTGCGCTCGGGGCCAAGCGGCAGAATGATGTTGAGTGAAATGTTGTCGGGATAGCAGTTGAGCATCCAGTTGGGAAAGATCCAGAAATAATCGGCGGTGAGGTCGTTGCCGGACTGCTGGCCCGATTGCGCGCTGGATTGCGGGTAACGGCGGCGAGTCGCGTCTCCGGGCTGGTCGCCGCGGAGCGGTGTCCATTGGCGGACGTACTGGGGATAAGGCTCGACCGTGTAACCGCTGTAGTTGATTTCGCGATGGAGCGCGGGGTGGACGCTCGGCACATGGTAGCCCTCGAGATAATTGTCGATGTAGGTTTTCCAGTTGCAGTTCATCTCGTAGGTGCGGCGCTCGAAGAACTTCATGCTTCTGAAATCGAACTTCCCGGCGTGCGCGGGCAATTCGCCCAACGATTCGCACAGCGGCCGGGCTTCGGGATCGAGATTGACGAAGATCAAGTTGAACCATTCCTCGAGGCGAACGGGAGCGAGGCCGAATTCCGAGGAATCAAAATCTTCGACGCGATCAAATTCCGGGGTCACGAGTAGAGCGCCGTCGAGGCGGTAGGTCCAGCCATGGTAGCCGCAACGGAAGAGTTTGCGGTTGCCACAGCCGGAGGCAGGATTGCCGGCACGATGGCGGCAGACGTTATAAAAGCATCGCAGGATGCCATCGTCGCCACGCACGATGAGCAGCGGCTCTCCGATGAGGTCGAAGGTAAAGTAGTCGCCAGGGCTCGCGGCCTGATGCACATGACCGACGACCTGCCACGTGGTGGCGAAGATCCTGGTCTTTTCCTCCTCGTAAGTTGCCGGACTAAAATAAAGGGATGCAGGCAGGGTGGAAGCACGCGCGATGTCGCGATCGGCTTGTAGTTGAAGGTTCGGCATGGGCGCTCCGGCGAGCCTAATTCTAGCGCAGAGGCGGAGCACTCGGGCAGACTGTCCCGCAGTTACCAAGGGAACTCAGTCTTCGCCGTTCTTTGCCGCGATCGTAGGAGGCTGGTTCAGAATAGTTGAATCCATGAGTTCGTCTTCCTCCGCCGCGGTAGCGACATGCCTGGAAGGACCGGGAGGTTCGAGTTCCTCCGGACTCTTTCGCTCGCCCGGGACACGCACTTTGCTGTTGTGTCTGCTGTTGACCGCGGTCGTCCTTGTCTCTTACAACCCCGTAACTCACAACGGTTTTCTCACATTTGACGACGATCAATACATCGTCGACAACCCGCACGTAAGAGCGGGCCTGACGTGGGAAACCGTGAAATGGGCTTTTACCACGTATGAAGAAGCGAACTGGCATCCTCTGACCTGGCTTTCCCACGCTCTCGACTGCCAACTTTTCGGACTGCACCCTGCCGGACACCATTACGTCAATGTCTTGCTGCATGCGGTCAATGCACTCCTTCTATTTCTATTGCTCCAGAGCGCTACGGGATTCTGCTGGCGGAGCCTGATGGTCGCTGCTCTGTTTGCACTGCATCCGATCAACGTCGAGTCCGTGGCATGGGCAGCCGAGCGGAAGAATGTGTTAAGCATGCTGTTTTTCCTGATCGCTCTGTATGCCTATGTCGGGTATGCGCGCCGGCCTGAGGTTCGCCGCTATGCCGTGGTGGCTTTCGCTTTTGCGCTCTCGCTGCTCAGCAAACCACAGGCGATCGCGTTTCCATTTCTGCTGTTGCTGTGGGACTACTGGCCGCTATGCCGGATTGGCGCTCCGGTTTTGGCCGGCCCGCTTTTAGGCAACCGGCTTTTAGGCAACGGCGAGGCGCAAGGTGAAATCCCGTCCAAACGGGCGATGGGATGGCTGGTGTTCGAAAAGGTGCCACTTCTGCTCCTCTCCGCTGCGAGCGCGGTGGTGACCATGACGGCCCAGCGGGCGGGTAATGCCGTCAAGACTTTTTCTGAGTTCAGTTGGCTCTTGCGCTTGGAAACCGCCGTGATTTCGTATGTGCGCTATCTGGGGAAAGCCCTCTGGCCATCGAAGCTGGTGGCGCTATATCCGCACCCTACGAAGCTCTATCCTGCCTGGCAGGTAGGCGGCGCCGTAGTCTTATTGATGCTCGTCACCGCACTCGTCCTCCGCGCGCGCGAGCAACGGTATCTTGCCGTCGGGTGGCTCTGGTTCCTGGGAAGCCTCGTGCCGATGATCGGACTGGTACAAGTGGGCCTTCAGGCGATGGCGGATCGCTATGCTTACATCCCATTCGTGGGGTTGTTTCTGATGCTCACCTGGCTGGTGGCTGACTGGGCCAAAGCTCGCCAAATCCCAAGCAAATGGCTGGCCATTCCCGCGACTTGTTGCCTGCTGGCGCTGGGGACGCTCACCTATCGGCAGGTTGGCTACTGGCACGATACGCAATCGTTCTGGGTACACACCTTGGCGCTCACGCAGGACAACTACGTCGCCGAGGCCAACCTGGGAGAGTTTTTGTTCAGCCAGGGCAGGGGTGATGAAGCCGCGGCGCACTTCCGCGCCGCACTCGCCATCCGTCCCGAGGGACTGATGGCGAACCTGAATCTTGGCGCCTATGAGGACCAACGCGGCAACACGGCAGCTGCGCTCGAACATTATCAGAAGGTGGCTGACCACTCGGGCGACGTGGCTCTGCGCGCTACAGCCTACGGCAGTCTGGGATTTGTCTATCGTCAAATGGGACAGTCGGCGAAAGCGAAGCAGTGTTTCGAAACCGCGTTGCAGTTGGCGCCCAACCGCGCCCGGGCGAGGGTTGGGCTCGGGTTGATTGCCCAGGAAAATGGCGATCTTGCGGAAGCCGTTCGCCAGTATTCGCTGGCCGCGTCGGTGCAGGGCTCCGACGTTGTGTACTTGCTGCTGGCGCGGGCTTTGCAGCAGCGGGGACATGCCGATGAGGCGAAAGTGATTTATGAGCGCTTGTCGCGCTCTTCGCCGAATCTCTCCGACGCGCAGAAAGAAGTGGAGTCGCTTCTCTCCGCAAGGTAAAGCCCGGTTATTGCGGGGGAGAGTGTCAGTGGACGCGGACGCAAGAAACGCAGATTGGAGCGTTCCCCAATGGAGTTGTGGCTTCTGACGGGCGCTTTGAGGAGTGGACGGGGACGGGGGCAGATGTCAAAATATGTCAGAACGGGTCTCCAAAAACTGTCATAGGGCGAAAGCGGAGGCGGTTGCGGAGGTGACTATCCCGCGGAATGCCACTGAAAATGCTGAGTTTGACTCCAGAAGGACATCTGACTTCCGTCACTTGGGCCTCTGGCCCTTCGAGTGCGATAGTACATACGAGTTGGTCATCCAACCAAACCAGTCAAATGGAGACGAGGACAATTTAAATGCGGAAACAAAAGGGCTTCTCACTAATCGAACTGCTGATCGTGGTGGCGATCATTTTGATCATCGCCGCGATTGCTATTCCGAACCTGTTGCGTGCACGTATTGCGGCGAACGAATCGTCCGCTGTGGCATCGGTTCGCACACTGAATACGGCAGAGATTTCTTACAACTCGGCCTATCCAACCGTAGGCTTCGCTGGCTCACTGAGCGCCCTGACGGGCTCGGGCTCGGCCTGCTCCCCGCCTAGTTCCACTGGCGCTTGTTTGATCGATACGCAGCTCGCGTCGGGCACCAAGAGCGGCTACTCGTTCAGCATAGCGGCCTCGGGTTCAAACCCGGCCGGCAGCTATTCGGCATGGGCGAACCCGATCACCGCGAACCAGACGGGCGTGCGCTCGTTCTGCTCGGTTGCCGATGCTGTGGTGCGCTTTAGCACAGTTGCTCTTACCACCTGCGCCGGAACCGAACAACCCCTTCAGTAGAGTTTGGAGTTGGCAAAGTACCTGGGGGAGGGTACAAGCCGGAAAGAAGCAGAGGAGAAATCCTCTGCTTTTTTTATTGGCTTGAGTTTGTTTGATTTTCTCGCCGAAGGTTTCATAGCGACTGACACAATTTGGCGGAATGATGCACGATTGATATGCCAAAGATTGTCAGTTCCGCTCGCGGAAGACGGCGTAGAGAATGTCCTCTGCTTTTCTCTTGCGGGGCGTTTGGTTGTGTAGCGGTGTTGGTTGCGTAGCGGCCAATGATCGCTCGAACGATCGCTCGTCTTGGGCCCGGAAATCCAGTGACACAAAATGTCATTTCCGATACGGCAGAATGAAGAAAGGAGCGAACGATAAGTCGGAGGCTGCGAAATCGCGTTGCATTCCCAGATACTTACCCTTCGCCGGTACGGACCTCGGTGCGGCATGTAAAGTGCAACAGTTGTCTCGGATTGATCCAATATGCTCATCCCCTATAAGGAAAACGCGATGCGAAGGAGCAAGGGATTTTCGCTCATTGAATTGTTGATCGTAGTAGCCATCATTCTGATCATTGCGGCAATTGCAGTTCCCAGTTTTCTGCGCTCGCGCATAACAGCCAACGAATCGGCCGCAGTGGCAGCGCTCCGAACCCTGAACACGGCGCAGATCTCGTACAATTCGGCGTATCCGACGGTGGGTTTTGCGGGGAGCCTGGCATCTCTCAGTGGCACCAGTTGTTCTCCGCCCAGTTCAACCGGCGCTTGCCTGATTGACACGGTGCTGGCCTCCGGACAAAGGAGTGGATACAGCTTTGTTTTGACCAATGGAAGCGGCACTCCGAGCGGAGGCTACAGCGTTATCGGTAGCCCCATCGTGTATAACTACTCGGGAATGCGTTATTTCTGTTCTTTCGAAGATGCGGTGATACGCGTCAGCATGACCGCGATCACGACCTGCAACGGCACAGTCCCTCCGCAGGATTAGCGGCACGAAGCCGAGGCGGCAGACCTTGCCCATCCGCCTGATCCCGGTTAGCGGTTTCTTTCGTAACCACCCGGTCTGCCGGACATCCGCATAGCGCGCAACCATTGCTTATAATCGCTTCATCAGATTCCGTACCAGATTCCGTGTAAGGCGCTGAGCCTTGCGCCGATAGCCATGACAGCGATTGAAATTCTCGACCTGGAAAAAACCTATTTAGTTGGATTCTGGCGCAAGCGGCCGAAACTTGCCCTGCGTCCGCTGCGCTTGACCATCGAAGAAGGAGAGGTCTTCGGCTTCCTCGGTCCGAACGGCGCGGGCAAGACCACTACCCTCAAGCTGCTGATGGGGCTGGTATTTCCGACCGCGGGAACAGCGCGGATTCTGGGGATGGAGCTGGATGATCCGCGGGTGAAATCGCAGATTGGATTTCTGCCCGAGCAGCCCTATTTCTACGATCATCTGAGCGCAAGAGAATTGCTCAACTATTACGGGCAGCTTTCTGGAATTCCGGCGAAAGGGCGCTCGGCCCGGGTCGAGCAGATGCTGGCGCGTGTGGGATTGAGCGATTCGGCGGGGATGCAGTTGCGGAAGTTTTCGAAGGGCATGCTGCAGCGAGTAGGGTTGGCGCAGGCGATCCTGCACGATCCGAGGCTCGTGTTTCTGGATGAGCCGATGTCGGGATTGGACCCGATGGGCCGGCGCGAGGTTCGGGATCTGATTCAGCAACTGCGGTCTGAAGGCAAGACGGTTTTCTTTTCGACGCACATTCTGTCGGACGCAGAGGCGCTTTGCGACCGGGTGGGGGTCATCCACCAGGGTGAGTTGCGTGGGGTGGGGGCGGTGGCAGAGTTAACTTCCGAGACGCACGGCAAAGTCGAGATTATTTTTTATGCGCAAGCGCAAAGAGTGCCGGCGGGCTTGACGAGCCTTGGGGCCGAAGCGCGAGTCAGCGGCGATATGGTGAACGCGGTATTGCCGGAAGAGCAGCAGGATGCGGCGCTGGAAGTGTTGCGGCGCGAGCGCCTCAAACTGATTTCGCTGACGCCGGTGCGGCGTTCGCTGGAGGAATATTACATCCAGAAACTGCGCCCGACGGAAACCCGCACGATGGAAACCCGCAAAGGAGTGGGGGTATGAATTCCGATGGTATGAATTCCGCGAACGCGCGCATCGCTTATATCGCCTTCAACACTTTTCGCGAGGCGGTACGCGACCGGGTTCTGTACAACCTGGTCGCGTTCGCGCTGCTGCTTTCCGCGGCGGCGATTCTGGTGGGAGAGATCTCGATCGACATCGAGCGCCTGGTGGTGGTGAACCTGGGGCTGACGACGGTGTCGCTGTTCGGAGTAGTCATCGCCATCTTCATCGGGATTGGCCTGGTTTCGAAAGAGATCGAGAAACGCACGCTGTACACGGTGCTCTCGCGGCCGGTGCGCCGCTGGGAGTTCGTCGTGGGCAAGTTCTTTGGGCTCACGGGAACGCTGGTCATAAACACTTTCTTTATGGCGCTCGGCGTGTTTCTGGCGCTGCTCTACGTGGCGCACAAATTCGAGAAGATGGACGAGTGGGTGCTGGTCGCGTTGTACTTCATCGTGCTGCAGTTTCTGATCGTGTGCGCGCTGGCGTTGTTTTTCTCGTCCTTTTCGACGCCGCTGATGGCGGCGGTGTTCACTTTCGCCCTGTTCGTGATTGGAAGTCTGGCAGGGGACCTGCGGGGATTTGCCCGAATCACCCCTGGGTTCGGAGGCTGGCTGGCAACCGCCATCGCCTACCTGGTGCCAAATTTTTCCGCTTTGAACGTGATCGGCCAGGTGGCGCATGGCGACCCCGTCGCCGGATCCATAATCCTTTACGACACTGTGTACGCGCTGCTGTATTCGGCGATGGTCATCTCGGGAGCGGTGCTGATCTTCCAGCGCCGGAATCTGAAATGAGCCGGTCGGCATTGGGCGGATTCTAAAATGAACGGATTCTAAAATGAATATGAGTGCGACCGGACGCGTGAACCTGGTGGCGACCGCCGTGCTGTTTTTTTCTCTGGCCGGGGCCATGACGACGCTCTCTGTGATTGACCACCAGCGCCGGGATCCGGTAGCGCAGGAAGCGCTTTATATAAGCTCTCCGAAGGTGCTTCGGCGCATGAGCCTCGGCTACACCGGCCTGCTGGCCGACATCTATTGGACGCGTGCAGTGCAGTATTTCGGGGTGCAGCATCACAACGGTTCCGGCGATTTCCGGTTGCTGGCGCCGCTCCTCGAAGTCGCGACGGAATTGGATCCGAAGCTCTTGCCCGCCTACCAATTCGGCGCCAACTTTCTGGGTCCGAAACCGCCGAGCGGCGCGGGTTTGCCGGGGGCTGCGCTCGCGCTCATGAAATTCGGAATCGAGCATAATCCCGACCAGTGGCGACTCTATTACAACCTGGGATTTCTGTACTACACCGAGTTCAAGGACTATGCCAAGGCAGCAGAAGCCTTCGAGCGGGGAGCAGCGCTTCCTGTGACCAGCGAATTCATGCCCATCCTGGCGGCACGGATGGCGCAGCACGCGGGCGATTTCGACACGGCGCGCATGTTGTGGTCGACCACTTACGAGAGCACCAAGGAAACACGGATCCGGCAGAACGCCGTCGAACATCTGCTCGCTCTTCAAGTGGATGAAGAAGTAACGCAGTTGGAGCGCGTGGTCGAAAAGTACCGCGTCCAGACCGGACGATTACCAGCCAGCATGGGCGATCTGGAGCGCGCCGGATTCATACGCGGCACGCCGGCCGATCCCAAGGGACACGCGTACCGGTTGATGGCGGATGGGCGGATCGAAGTGCAGGACTCGGAGAACTTTTACTTCATCACCAAGGGCCTTCCGCCAGGCAAATCGCCGCCACAACCGCCGCGCGAGCCGCAGACAGAATCGAAATAGGAATCACTTTTGGCTATTAGCTCTTGGCTCTTACCTTAAGGCTAAGAGCTAACAGCGGTTTCCTCACTTTGTTAGCATCCTTGCGTGTCTTCAAGTTCCCCGCAGCAATTCTGGAGCGCTTTCGGACGCTGGTGGCGCGAGCAGGCGCGAGAGCAGGGCGCTCGTCGCGCGACTTCACTGCTGATCCGGAACCTGTGGAGCTTTGTGCGCGAGTCAACTCCCGAACGCCGACGCCAGCGCTACGGCGATATGGAGTACGACTGGGAGAATCGCGTCAACACCACCAGCGGAACGGTGGGCTGGCGCGCGCGGCTCCTGGTACTGTTTCATTCTCCTTATCAACCGACCGATCCAGAACTGTTTCGGGAGATGATGGCTAGCCTGTCGACTGGAGGAAAGCCCATCGATTTCGAGACATTCACGTTCATCGATCTTGGTTCCGGCAAGGGACGGACGCTGCTGATGGCTTCGGAGTATCCGTTTCGGAAAATTGTGGGGGTGGAATTAATTGCGGAGTTGCATCGCGCGGCGGAGGAGAACATTCGCGCATATCATTCAGCCACGCAGCGGTGCTCACAGATCAAATCTCTACTGGCAGACGCGCGCGAATTCGAATTCCCGGAGGAGCCGCTGGTGCTTTATCTTTTCAACCCGCTGCCGGAGCGCGCATTCTCCGAAGTTTTGCAGCGGTTGGAGAAATCGCTGGCGCGAGCACCACGTGCAGTTTGGATCGTTTATCACAATCCTTTGCTGGAGCGGGTGCTGAGCGCATCTGACTCTGTGGAGAAAGCGGCTGGGACGCCGCAGTATTCGGTGTACCGGACGATCGGGCCGCCGCCTTAACGCCGCCCGGGATTTGGCACATACTTGAAGTCGACGAGCGCGTCGCGATAATCGATTTTGATGTCGAGAAAACGGAGCATGCGGAAGCCCAGAAACCCGGAAATCTCAGTGCCCTCGATGTCGCTGATCGAAGTGGTATCGAAAGCCACCATATTTTGATTCTCCTGCCGCAAGCGGCCGAATTGAAGCACAGCCTGGTCGGCGCTATACACGTTCTTGACCGATCCAGCGATGCCTTGCACGCGCAGACCGGGGTCAGTGCCTAATTTCGTGACTTCGCGCGCCGCTTGCGGCGAAATGGCATTGTTGAATGCCCCCGTGTCCAGTAGGAACAGCTTGTCCGGCGCGTCGCCGATTTTGGTCGGGACAAGCAGATTGTTCCCGAACCGGTACACGCGAGTAAAGGACTGCATTTCAGGGGCAATGTAGCGATCCTGATCGTCGGAGTCGCCCTCGTTATTTTTCAGGGCCAGTGGATCATCGCCTTGGCTGGGAGGTCTGGGCAATTCGGAAAGCCTCAGTTTCTTCGATGGGAAATCGAGGTCCACTAAGAAAGCCTCGAAGACATTAGCACCGATCACCCCATCCACATCCACCACTACCTGCCTTTCCACGACCTCCACCGGACAATCCTGGAATTCCAACTCCCCTATTCGGATCGATTTTGCAATTCCGGTGTAGGCATTCCTTGGCCCTCGGTCTCCAACACCCGGAATTTTGGTTTCGATTAGTTTTGTAATCCCTGCTTTCTCAGCGGTCTGTCGTTTCACCGTAATGCCGCTCGCTCCCGTATCGAGCATGATTTTGGTGCGGGTTCCGTTCAAAACCACCGACAAGCCACCGCCTATTGGATAGTTCGGAGCGGGCATCAAATCGAGCAACGGAATCGTTGTATTCGCAACCTTGCTGACCAGGCGGCAGGAGTTGGCGACGCCAGGGGAACTCTCATAGTATTTAATTCGGTCCGAACGCGGCAGCGTCGCAACCCAGGAACTCCCGATGTCGGGGTCAGCGGGGTCGAGTTCGTGGGCCCTATCAATCATGGCCTTCGCCGACTTGTTCAACATCATGGCCCATCGCACACGGGCCAAACCGAGGTAGGCGCGGGCGGCCGGATGCCCGGCGTTGATGACATCGACCCATTCCTTTTCCGCCTCGGGGATTTTTCCCTGGCGGAAGTACACTTCCCCGAGGGCGACTCGAACCGGCCAAGCATCCGCAACTTGCAAGCCCTTGGTTACCGTCTCGTAGGCTTGTGCTACTTGCTTCTTTTTAAGGTAGCAACGCGTCAGGCCGACAAAGGCATCGGGGGACTTCGGTTTCTGCTGAAGGACTTCCTGATATTTCTTGATGGCAGCGTCGTAATCCCCTTTGTTGGCAAAAGCCATGGCTTCGCCGAGAGAGGGAACAGGTGCCTCCGAAGGTGGGACGGACGGCGAAGTTGCGGGCGCCGATGGCGAAGGCACTACTGGTGGGTTTTGTACGGTTGGGGTGGGCCCTGCCTCATGCAAAGCGATGGGCAATGCATAGCCGGAAAGTACGACAACCGGGGAAAAGGCGCTCCACAAAAGCAGCTGGCGAATTAAAGATTGGTGCCTCATCGAAACTGAGAGTCTGCCATGTTTGCGAATCCTACTCAAGCATTAAGGGCGGCTGGTAGTGGCTCAAAATTGGAAAGAAGGTAGCCGAGTGCGGAGTGGAGGAGGGTGTAGGGGTCCTTCGACTCCGCATGTTCTTCACTTCGTGAAGAACGTGCTGCGCTCAGGATGACAACCAAAATGATGACAACCAAAGTGAGCTCCTACCGAAGCGGCTGAAGATTCATGCGCGATTCACCGCATTCGAGGAGGTGCCGCAGTAGAATTGGGAAGGGAAAAACCACCGTTGAACTGCCGCTACTTTTTTTGTTGGGTCCTGTTCGTGGCAACTGCTATCCCCGCGCGAGCCGAGGATATCCATCAGCTTGCTCGTGCGGTCGATGACCACTACAACCACTTGCACAGCCTCGAATCGGATTTCACCGAGATCTATCGGGGTGACGGTCCGGAGCGGGTGGAATCGGGCACTTTGTGGCTGAAAAAGCCGCGCAAGATGCGGTGGGAATACCGTTCTCCGAATGAGAAGCTGTTTGTCAGCGACGGCGAGGTTGTGTGGTTTTACTTGCCGGCGGAACGGCAGCTTAGGCAAACTTCATTCCGGAAGCTGGACGATATGCGGTCTCCGATTGCTTTCTTGCTTGGCAAGACCAAGCTGGAGAATGAATTACGAGGACTTTCGAAGGTCGTGGATCAGGCGCCTCTGGTCCCGGGTAACACGCTGCTGCGAGGCGTTCCGCGGGGCGTTATTTCGCAGAGCGTGGCCGGCGCGGTGAGCGAAGTGCAACTGGAGATCACGCCCTCCGACCAGATTGTCCGCATCGAATTAATCGAGGCGGACGGGGCGACGACGGAATTCCGCTTCGCGGGGTGGAAAGAGAATCTGGAGTTGAGCGACAGCCGGTTTCAGTTCACGCCTCCGCCGGGAGTGGAGACAGTAGACGGAGAATTGGGGCCGTAGCTTGATGGCCAGCCCCTGAAGGGGCTTTTTCAGACAACTCTTTCGGCATCGCTAAAGCGATGCCCTGATACGAAACAGAGACGATACGAAGCAGAGACGATATGAAGCGCGGCGACGAAGTGGGACGGGCGAGGGCGTGCGTCGCTCCATTTGTTTAGCCGTTACTTACGTACCACTTGTTTAGCCGTTACTTACGTACCACGCTGATCTACCAGTTGAGGTAAGAGCTTTGGGAACAGCATGTTAGACTTGACTGAGACACCTGGCACTTTTCAGAGCCGGAAATTCGGAAGACGATAGGGCATGGCACAGTTCCTGGTCAAAGTCGCCGACGAGCAGGGCCATCTGCGGCAGCAGGTGGAGCACGGGTATTCGGAAGCCGAGGTCCACGACCGGTTCGTGCAGCAGGGATACCTGGTCTACTGGGTCAAGCCGCGGACCATACTCAGCGGCGGCGGCGGCCGGCGGGGCAAGCTGCGGCAGTCTATATTTCTGATTTTCAATCAGCAGTTTCTGACGCTGATCAAGGCCGGACTGCCGATCCTGACCGCGCTCGATCTTTTGATCAAGCGGCAGCGGGACAAATCTCTGCTCCAGTTGCTGGAAAACGTACGCGAACGGGTAAAAGGCGGCGAGTTGCTGTCCGATTCTTTCGCCGCCCAGCAAGTGTTTCCGAAAATGTACACGACCACGCTGATGGCGGGGGAGAAGAGCGGCAATATGGAAGAGGTGCTCGGCCGCTACATCGCGTACCAGCGGATGGTGCAGACGTTCCGCAAGAAGCTTCTGGTATCTCTGGTGTATCCGGCGCTGCTGGTCTCGGTGGTGACGTTGATGCTGATTTTCCTGATCACGTTCGTGGTGCCGAAGTTTGCCGACCTGTTCAACAACCTGGGAGCGGAACTGCCGGCGATCACAGTGTTCATGCTGAATCTCGGTCTGAACGCGCAGAAGTACGGGTGGATTGTGGTGCTGGTTTTGGTCGCGGCGGCGGTGTTATTTTGGCGGTGGAAGCAGAGCGATCGGGGGGCGGAACGCGTCGACCGCTTTCTGCTGTCGTTGCCGCTGCTAGGGGAAATCCGGCTGAAGTATCAGGTGGCGAATTTCGCGCGCATTCTGGGGACGCTGTTGCAGGGCGGGCTTCCGCTGGTGCCGGCGATGGAGACGGCTGGCGAATCGATCAGCAGCCGGCAGATGCTGAATGGGGTCGCCGCCGCGGCGGAGCGGGTGAAAGAAGGACAGAGCCTGGCGCACGCCCTGGAGACGCAGAAGCTGTTTCCCGATCTTGCGGTGGAGATGCTGGAGGTCGGCGAATCGACCGGCGCGCTGCCGGCGATGCTCGCTTCGGTGGCGGAATTTTACGAAGAGGACGTGCAGACAGCTCTGGGCGCAGCCATGGCGCTGATTGAGCCGCTGATCCTGGTCGTCATGGCGGTGTTTGTCGGAGGAATATTGATCTCCCTGTATATGCCGATCTTTACTTTGGGAGCGCAGGTGCACTGAGGGTTGTAAACTGGAATGAGCATGGCGGACAAGAAAACAGTAGTGGTAAGCGGCGGGAACGGAGGGAAGCTGGTGCCGGAACCGGCATCGATTCCCGACGAACTGGAGCGCGCTCGCGATATAGCGCGACGCTACCGCTGCGAATTCATCGATCTGAGCGATTTCCAACTGCACCACGATCTGTTCGAGAAGATCCCCGTGCATCTGATGTTCCGCTATAACTTCGTGCCTCTGGACGAGACGGAGGACGGGCGGCTGGCGATTGCGATTGCCGATCCCAGCCAGCTGATGATGATCGACGAGATCAGCCTGCTGCTCGGCAAGCGGATCGTCACCAAAGTTTCCACGCTCAAGCAGATCTCCGACATTCTGAAGAAGACCGAACAGTCCAAGCGCGTGCTGGAAGATGCGAGCGAAGGATTCACGCTCGACGTGATCCGCGAGGACGAAGCCGGGAACGACGAAACCATCTCCATCGACAAGTTGACGGCGACCGCGGGCCAGGACATGAGCCCGATCATCCGCTTAGTCGATACCACGATTTTCACGGCGTTGCAGCGGCGTGCAAGCGACATCCACATCGAAACCCGGGACGACTCGGTGTGCATCAAGTTTCGTATTGACGGCGTGCTCACCAATGCCATGCCGCCGATCGGCAAAGAGCATCACTCGACCATCATTTCGCGGATCAAGGTCATGAGCGAGCTCGATATTTCCGAGCGTCGCGTGCCGCAGGACGGTCGCTTCCGCGTGAAGTACAACGGCCGCGCCATCGACTTCCGCGTTTCCATCATGCCCTCGATCCACGGCGAAGATGCGGTGCTCCGCGTGCTCGACAAGGAGTCGATGAGCGAGAAGTTCAAGAAGCTCACGCTCGACGTGGTCGGGTTCGACGCGGACGATCTGCGCCGCTTTCGCCGCTACATCAAGGAACCGTATGGCATGGTGCTGGTGACGGGGCCGACGGGCAGCGGCAAAACGACAACGCTTTACGCCGCCGTCAACGAGATCAAGACTGACGAAGACAAGATCATCACCATTGAAGACCCAGTCGAGTATCAAATACGCGGCATCACCCAGATTCCGGTCAACGAAAAAAAGGGTTTGACCTTCGCCCGCGGTCTGCGTTCCATTTTGCGTCACGACCCGGACAAGATCATGGTGGGCGAAATTCGCGACAACGAAACGGCCCAGATCGCCATCCAATCCGCGCTGACGGGGCACCTCGTGTTCACCACCGTGCACGCCAATAACGTGGTCGACGTGCTGGGGCGCTTCCTGAACATGGGCGTCGAGCCTTACAACTTTGTTTCGGCGCTGAATTGCATTCTGGCGCAGCGGCTGGTGCGGGTCATTTGCGATTCCTGCCGGACCGCTGTGCATTATCCGAACGACGTGCTCGAAGCGAGCGGTCTCGACCCGCTAGTGTGGTCGCAGGTTCCTTTGTACGAGGGGCAGGGGTGTATTGAGTGCGCGGGCACGGGGTTCAAGGGACGGACGGCAATTCATGAACTTCTGGATTTGACCGACCGCATTCGCGAGATGATTCTGGAGAAGAGGCCGACCTCGGAGATCCGGAAAGCTGCGCGAGACGAGGGCATGCGCTTCCTGCGCGAATCGGCGCTGGACAAGGTGCGTGGGGGATTTACCACTCTGAAAGAGATCAACAAGGTCACGTTTATCGAGACCATGCGGTAACCGAGAAGCGCGGTTACCTCCTGTATGTCCGAGAGTCCAGTCAGGCATCCGCAGAGGTAACTACTCTCTCCATGAAAGTGCGGGATATCATTAAGTTACTGGAGCGGGATGGCTGGTTTCTGAAACAAACGCGTGAGAGTCACCGTCAGTATAAACATCCGATAAAGCGGGGACGCGTGGAATTTCAGGACGTGCGGCCGGGGCACCCAAATGACGATCTTCCTCCGGGCACTCTGAACAGCGTCCTCAAACAAGCAGGATTGAAGCCGTGAACTACGTTGTTGTTTACGAAAAATCCGATCCCGGCTGGGCAGCATACGTTCCCGACCTGCCGGGGGTAGTGACCACAGGCCGAACGCGAGCCGAAGTTCGCTCTTTGATCCAGGAAGCAATCGAGTTCCACTTGGATGGACTTAAAGAAGACCGGTTACCCATCCCCGAACCGAGCGCCCAAGCAGAGGTAATTTCGATCAGCCGATGACTTCTACTTCCAAACACGTTCGCCGCCCAACGCTCGCCTGTGAAGTTGCAGCCGACCGCGTTCTGGCGGGGCGCGCAGCCGATGCGGGGCGGATGGTGGAAATCGCATCGGCGCGGGAACTGGCGCCGGGCACGGTGGTGCCCGATTTGATGGAAGCGAACCTGCGGGACGGCGCGGCCGTCCGGCAGGCGATTGAAAGCGCGCTCGGCAGCGTCGCGGGGCGGTCCCGCGACGTGATCGCGATTCTGCCCGATACCTCGGTCCGCGTCGTACTGCTCGATTTCGAAACGCTCCCCTCGAAGCGGGAGGAGGCCGAGGCGGTGGTCCGCTTCCGGCTGAAGAAGTCGCTGCCTTTCGATCCTGCCGATGCCCGGGTGTCGTATCACGCGCAGTCGACGGGTAAAGGAGTTCGGGCGGTAGCGGCAGTGGTACTGAACTCGGTGCTGCAGGAATATGAGTCGGCATTTCGCGACGCGGGCTACAACCCGGGGATGGTGATGCCCTCGATGCTGGCGGCGATTGGTGCGGCAGACGCGGAACGGCCGACTTTGGTGGTCAAAGTGGACGCGCGCACAATCAGCATCGCGATTCTCGATCAGGAGCAACTGCTGTTGTCACGGACGCTCGAAAATGTGCGCGGCGTGACCATCACCGGCGATCAACTGGCGGAAGAAGTCTATCCCTCGGTGGTATTTTTTCAGGATACTTACAACTTGAACATTGAGCGCGTGTACGTGGCGGGCCTGCCGGAAGCGGGTAGCGCCGCGCCGGCGCTGAAGAACCAGTCCGGCGCGGTGGTTGAGGAACTGGTGGCGACATCGCAGATCGGGTCCACGACGGGAACCGTTCCGCGCTGGCGCATGGCGGGAGTAGTGGGAGCACTGATTTCGTAAAGAAGCTCTCAGCTCTCAGCTATCAGCTCTCAGTTAATACCCACGAGACCTGATAGCTGACAGCTGAGAGCTGAGAGCTAATATGCGTTTGGATATCAATCTCGCGACCCGGCCGTATGAAGATGCCCGTGAATTCTGGGCGCGCTGGGGATTGGGAGTGGGGCTGCTGGCAGTATTGACACTGTTTCTGCTGGGCTTGACGGTGAACGACTGGACCAAGGCGGGAAGAGATCGCCATGAGATCGCGCGACTGCAGCAACAGATTGCGGAACGCGACCAGGAGCGGGCGCAGGCACAGGCCTTTCTTGACCTCGCCGCCAACCGCAGCACCCGGGACCAATCGCAGTTCTTGAATGGACTGATTCAGCGTAAATCATTTTCGTGGACGCGCGTGTTCGAGGATCTGGAGCAGGTCATGCCTCCAAACTTGCATGTGGCCTCGCTGCGGCCGGGATTGAATGAGCAGAATCAAATGGAGCTGGAGATGCATGTGGCGGGGGATACGCGCGCCGCGGCCGTGGAATTGGTCCATCGCATGGAAGGCTCGAAACATTTCCAGGGCGCGCAATTGGTGCAGGAGGTTCAGGGCGGGGAGAGCGGATCGAATATAACCGCTTCGGTGGTCGCGATCTATGTTCCTGACTTGGCTCCTGAATCAGCTTCTAACTCGGCTCCTAACTCGGCTGCTAACTCAAAAGACAGGAGCAAAAAGTAATGCCGGACCTGGGGAATTCGCGGCGCAAGTTGAAAATTGCGATCGGAGCGATGCTGGCCGCCGATGTCGTGGCCGTGGCAGTTCTGTTCTCGCCGCTGGTGGGCTCGGAGGATTCGCGAAGACTGCAAATCAACGAACTCAGGGCCGAACTGACGAAGAAGAACCGCGATGTGGCGCCGCTGCGCGGCATGGACAAGAAGATCGTGTTGGCCAAGAACGAGATTGGCGCGTTCTACAAGGACCGCTTTGCCGCGAAGGATTCCGATCTGCTCGATGAACTGGGGAAACTGGCGTCGGCGAATGGGGTCCGGATGCAGCAGGTAAGATACAAGGAAGAGGACGCGGAGAGCTCCGGCATAGTCCCGGTCGCCATCGAGGGAAGTTTTTCCGGAGACTACCTGCAACTGGTCCGGTTCATCAACACTTTGGAACGCTCGAAGCTGTTTGTTGATGTGGACAGTGTGGAACTGGCGGGCGAAGGCGCGGGACCAGTCAAGCTGGAAATCGGTATGCATAGTTATCTGCGGTCGGGTGCCTGAGTGAAACTGGGAATCGAAAACCGGAAGCAAGTCATCGCGCTCGGAGTGTTAGGCGCGCTGGGAGTCGGGATGCTGGCCTATGAATTCTGGCCCTCGTCGACGTCCGTGGCGCCAGCGGGGACGCAGACGGCAGCAACACCGGCCAAGCCGGCTACGCGGCGCACCGCTTCCGGGAAAATCGTGCCCGTGGTTGAACCGCGGCTCGATCCCACGCTCGACCTGAACCGGCTCAGCCAAAGTGAGGAGATCAAGTACGCGGGCAACGGAAGAAATATTTTTGTTGCGGGATCGATGGCGGTTATCCCAACGCCCAAGGGACCCGGGGTCACGGACGCGCAGTCTGCCAGCGTGCGCCAGTTTCCGCCGATTCCGCCACCGCCGCCGATCACACTCAAGTTTTTCGGCTTTGCCAACCGGACTGGTGAAACCAAGAAGGTGTTTTTGTCCCAGGGCGAAGACGTCTTCATTGCCGCTGAGGGCGACATCGTCGACCGTCGCTATCGCGTATTGCACATCTCGCCGACCGCGGTGGATGTGGAAGATGTGCTCAACAACAACCGGCAGAGCCTCCCGCTAACCCAAGGATCTCCGGGATAGAGGCCGCAGCCTGATTTGCAATTGGTAATTGGTAATTTGAAAGCGAGTGGAGCGCTTATGTGGTGTCGCGGTTTGGGATCGGCCAAATTACGAATTACAAATCACAAATCACAAATCCGCCAGCGCGGTTACATGATGATCACGCTGATGCTGGCCTTGGCGATGATTACGCTTGCCTTGCTTGCCGTGTTGCCCGATATTGCGCAGCAGATCCGCCGCGACCGCGAGGAGGAACTGAGGCACCGTGGCAACTCGTACATGCGCGCGATTCAACATTTCTACAAGAAGTTTGGCCGGTATCCAAGTCGCATCGAAGATCTGGAGAATACCAACAACCTTCGTTTTCTGCGCAAGCGCTATACGGATCCCATCAATATCGACCGGAACACGGGCAAGGAAAAAGACTTCAAATTTCTACACCAGCAGGACATCAGTTTGAACAACGGGCCGGTATTGCCGGGGCAAAGTGCGCCAGCAGGGCAAGGTGGCTTCGGCGGGGCATCAGGCGGATTTGGCGGGTTGCAGCAGGGAGGGTTTGGTGGTCCGCAAGGCGGGCTTGGCGGCTTCGGAGGGCAGTCCAGTGGACTGCAACCGAGCGGCGCGGGCACTTCGCCTAGCGGTCTCGGCAACTCATCTTCTAGTAGTTCCTCTTCTGGCAGTTCTTCTTCTGCCAGTCAGTCCCCTGGCAATTCATCTTCTGGCAATTCGCCGGATGCCGAGGAGGATTCGAATTCAACGGGATCATCGTCTTCGAGTTCCAATTCCGGCGGCGGCTTCAACGGGCCTACTTTCGGCGGGGGGCCAATACTCGGAGTCGCCAGCACGAGCAAGGCAACAACCATTCGCGTGTTCTACCAAAAAAACCATTACAACGACTGGTACTTCATTTACATGCCCCTGGCCGACCGCGGCGGCCTGCTGACCGGGCCGATCAATCCTAGTATGCAAACCGGAGACGTGGGCGGGCTCACTCCTGGCCAGATGGCGGGTGGTGCGCCGGGACAAGGCGGATTTGGACAAAGTGGATTTGGACAAGGACTCGGCCAGGGATTAACGTCGACCGGCGGTCAAAACCAGGGCCTGCAACCGCAAACCCCAGCGCCGGCGCCGCAACAGTAAGCACAGAGCGGACACTGCTGTCCGCTGCTTTGCCTTTGATTTGTTTTCAATCCGAAGCGACGGATCAGGGCTGCACGGTTTTCTGCACCACCGAACTGCTACACAACGGAAAGATCAAGAACAACAGCAAATTCAAAGACGGCGGACAAGAGTGTCGGCCCTACACAAATTAGTCCCAAACAGAAAAGCCCCGCGTCGAGAGCGGGGCACTTCCTGAAACCAGAGAGCACTTAACGGTTCATCATTGGTACTGGACGTGAAATCCTAAACATTGCTAGACATTGAACGAGGAGCCGCAACCGCACGTGCTCTTCACGTTCGGATTTTCGAACTTGAACCCGGCGCCTTCCAGGGTCTCAATATAATCGACATGCGCTCCGCCCAGATACATCAGGGAGGTAGCGTCCACGTAAACCTTCAAACCGTCAAACTCGAAAACCTTATCCATCATGCCGGCGCCGTTCTCGAAGGCCATGGAATATTGAAAACCGGAGCAACCGCCGCCCACTACGGACAACCGCAATCCTGTCGGAACCGGCGTCTGCGTGGCCATGATCTCTTTGACCTTGGCAATCGCGGCCGGGGTCAGTACGGGTGCCGCAGTTTTGGGTTGTGTCTCGGGTATGGAGGTAGTCGCCATCTTGTTTAATCTCCTTAAGTAATGCCCATTATAACAAAGGTTGAAACCGTAGCCGCAAGGCTTTTCACGGGCCGGATGCTATTTCTTAGATGCTTCGGGCAGACAAGAAGTCGCGACCCCCTCTTGCCAATGGGTCTATAATCATCCCCAGTAGGGGGCCATACCCGAACGCCTCAGGCTAAAGATGGCATTTTCGGGGAATTGGCTCGATTTCAGCTCCGAGGTGACGTATGACTCCTATGTTCGGGCTGCTTGTCGCGTGGGGTATTCTAACGGGAATTCTCATCATCCTGCTGATCTATAAAAGTACCCTCACCATGCACGAAGATGATTCCATCTTCCTCAATGAAACCGAATCCCAGATGCATAAGGATCAAGTGGAGGTTCTGGCCAAAATGAAGAGGCTCACCCCGATCGTCAGGGTGCTCGGCGCCTTGTCCGGGGTCATGATTCTGGTCATTGCGGGATTGTTCATCTATCAGGGTCTGAGCAGCGCCACCACGCTGCAGTAACCGGGAGGCTCACGGCTACAGTGGAGCCCTCTCCGACCTCGCCTCGGGAAGGACTCGCGTGAGCGGCGGCGGAATGTCGCTGCCCGCTGGCGAGTCCTTCTTTCATACAGCAAATCCGTTACTGGAAGATGACTGCGCAACGCCCCAATTGCAGCGGTAGGAGACGCGGCAAGCCGCGTCTCTACTCTGGCTTCCTCTAAGTCTGGCTTCCTCTACGCGGCCTTTGCTTTCATTCCCTCGATGTCGGCGAGCAACACTTTTTCGTGACCTTCCGGGTTCACTTTTTCGTAAACCTTGCGAATCACGCCCTTGGGATCGACCACAAAACTGGTGCGCTCCCAGAACTTCATCCCTTTCCATTCTGCTTGGCCGATACCGAGGGTCTTCATCAGGTTGGATTCGGTGTCCGAGAGCAAGTCAATGGTAAAGGCGAATTTGTGGGAGAAGTTCCTGTGCGATGTGACGTCGTCGGCGCTAACGCCAACGACTTTGATTCCGGCAGCATCGAAATCAGCCTTGGTCGCCGTAAACGATTTGCCCTGGACGGTGCAGCCCGGCGTGTCGTCTTTCGGATAGAAGTAAATGACGAGCCAGTGCCCGGCAAAATCGGACAGTTTCGCGATCTTGCCATCCTGGTTGGGAAGCGAGAAATTCGGAAAAGGATTACCAGCGGAGAGCATGGGGAGTGTTCCTTTCTAAAGTTGCAATCGTAATTATACGCAGCGCGCACGGCGGGCGTGCATCCACAGGGCTTTTAGCCAAATTCGACTGCGGTCGAGCCAGCAGCCAAGAGTCAATCCCAAGCGCACTCGCTAGGCGGCCTTATGCGCCTTCTTCATACGTTCTTTCATCTCCTTGGGGGACACATCTTCTTTATGAGTCGCAACTCCCCAGAGATGCCCAAACGGATCCTGGATGAAGCCTGAGCGGTCTCCATAGAACTGGTCCTGGACGGGTTTAAGAATCTTCGCTCCCGCCGCCACGGCGCGCTCCACCGTGGAATCCACATCCTTAACGTAAAGCAGAATACTCACCGGTGAACTCCCCAGCGTGAGCGGCCCGCGGTGATCCATCTCCGGAAATTCATCGGCCAGCATAATAAATGAGTCGCCAATTTTCAGCTCAGCGTGCCCAATGCGGCCGTCGGGACCAGCCATGCGCACGACTTCGGTCGCTCCGAAAATATTCTTGTAGTAGTCGATCGCTTTCGCTGCCCCCTTGATGATGAGGTACGGCGTAATGGAGTTGTATCCCTTGGGAATGTAGTGGACTTTCTTCATGATTTTTCTCCTCTCGTGTTCTGCTTTGTTCCCCTTATATTCCGCTCATATTCCCCTCAACGCTGAGGTTTGAGGGATGAGATTCAAGCGCGCAGACGGACCCCACGGGTCGAGCCGTTGCGCTAATGAGAACACAAGTTCCAGACGGACTCAAGCGGAGGCGCTCCCCGGTAGTGGGCTGTTTTGAAAATTTACGTTTTCTTGGGATCGGCCGAGAATGAAAAACATTGGAGAATGAATCCCAGCAACGTCAATACAAATCCGGTCGTCACCATCCACGGGTACTCAATGCTGACTAGCGCGATTGGCTTGGCATTGGCGAAGCTTGGGCATGGCGGAGCCCCCACCATAAAACTTCCTTGGTGGGAAATCAATACAGCGGTGCCATAAGCGCACAAGGCTGTCGTGCCGGTCTGTTTATCGGAAATCATCTGAACATCGGAAGATGTTGCTTGGAAAGACATGAATAAGAGCACAGCGCCAAGGAGGTTGGAAAACAATGCAATTCTCATCCACAAACGACTTGCGAACATGGTTGAGGCACCTCAGCTTATTGGATTGGTTAGCAATTGTAGTCCTACTAGTAGGTATTGCGGGTGGGATTTATAGCTGTACTCTGAGGCATCCTTGATCGTATTTTTACGCGGCTGCTTCCTGCTTGGAGGACTCGCAGATGAGTTCTTCAAGCGTCCACACGTGGTCTGTTAGTCCGGTTTCCATTGCGGGCGTTACGCGCAACGTTTGATGCACGCGGCAAAAATTGTAATACGCATGGTAGATCGCAACCATGTGGCAGTGGTTCTCAAATTTCTTTGAGAATGCGTTCGTCAGCCGAGTGAACCGCCTCACTCCCATTCTCAGATTCAGGTTTTGCCGCTCGACATAGCTAGTCGAGATGTGTTGGCGATCAGGATTCCCGCTCAAGATACCTGTGCGGATTCCAATGCACTGCGCGGGGCTGTAGCGCGTCTCAGGATTATCGGAAGGTGCGCCGTACAGCTTTATCAGCATCGCATAGTCCACGTTCATCCCGAAGGCACCTTCGACGGCTTCCGCATAGGCGCGGTGACCGTCCGTTGTGATCTGAATGCGCGTGGTCACACGCGATGCTAAATCCTCCATGAACTGACAGGCCCAAGATGCGTCCCGACCGCCGCAGAGGTACGAGAGAATCAGTTTGGAATCGGCGTCAATCGCGACCCAAGTCCATACGTCCCCGGCTCCCGTCCCCTTCTTTTCTTCGGGAACGTTCTTCGCCTTGGCGTAACAGAAGCTCCACGCTTCGTCGCATTGGACACGCTCTACTTTGACGCCGCGAACTGCCGCATTGTGGAAGGCCGTACAAGCCGCTCCCATGTCCCGAATCAGCTTTAGAACGGCATCTTTGCAGGCTCCCGTTAGCCTACAGGTCGCTCGAATGCTGTTTCCTTCTACCAAAGCGTTGACGATCTGGGCGCGTTTTTCAATAGATAAACGGTTCATAATGCTGAAATTATATGCTTGAGCGTGTAAGCTGTCAATAAAATAATGCGCATTGCCTGTAGTTTAGCATTATTTTATTGCCTACACCTTTGGGGCTGTGCTATTGTATCCAAGTCAGCCCGTTAGGAGGTTAACAAATGCCCGCAGAAGCTCTAAAGGAACAGGAGATTAAACCAACAGAAACGCTTGAAAACGGCGAAGGGGAGCGGGAACGCTCTACGATCAGCTTCCCTTACAACGACCTTGACGACGTGGTGAACGTCGCGAAGGCCGTCCACACAGTCGGGGGAACATCTTGTGAGTGGGAGCAACTTGCAGCAAAGTTGGACACCTCTCCCACGAGCGGGACTTTCCGCCTTCGCATGTCAGCAGCGAAAACCTTCAATGTTTTAACCTACGACAAAGGGACTGTAACGCTCACGCCTATCGGGACGCGCATCTGCGATCCCCAGCAAGAAAAGGCTGGGCGCGCTGAGGCGTTTCTTGCAGTTCCTCTCTACGCCAAACTGTACGAAAAGTTCAAAGCCGCAACCCTGCCACCGTCATCCGGCTTGGAGTCTGTGATTGTGGGCTTAGGCGTCGCGCAAAAACAGAAGGACAAAGCCCGCCAGGTATTTCAGCGTTCGGCGAAGCAGGCCGGATTCTCAGAATACGGTGCTGATCGGCTCGTAATGCCATCAGTGAAAGCGAGTGCCGCGTCCGCAGCCGCGCCTGTCGAAGAACCAGAACCAGAAAAAAAGAAAAAGCCAAAAGACGAAGATGAAGAAGAATTGCACCCTTTCATTCAGGGGCTGCTAAAGAAGCTGCCGCCGCCTGACTCTGAATGGGCGAACGACAAAAGGGCAAAGTGGCTGCAAGCTGCGGTCAACATCTTTGATCTGATGTACACGGAGTCAGAGGACGATAGCAAACGGACAATCACTATCGGATTCCAAAAGGATTCTGCAAAACAGTGAAACACCGCAGCAGATCGGTGTTCCAAGGGAGAACGGTGATGCAACTGAAAATAATACCGACTAGCTCTTTGCATCGTGCCTATCGTGCATCGGGCTGTAACGACAAACCCCAAGTCAGGTAACCTTCGCGGGGCGTCCTGACTTGGGGCAGGTAGGCTCTCTATCAGCCTAAACCTTAACCTTTGCCCCAGCGTGCCTTAGCCGCACGCTGGGCTATTTCCTTTCGTTGCGCTGGCGTTAACTTTGCGGCTCTGGCTTTACCGCCTTTCATGCCGCCAAGTTTGCCGAGCGTCACCGCCGCTGGATTTTTCTTGTGTGGCGGAAACTGTACAACCTTCCGCTGGGGCTTCAGCGGCTCGCCTATCACTTGCTCCACCACGCGCAGAGCGTTCTGTGCTACATCGCCCTTGCTTGACCGTCCATGCATAGCCTAAGTATGCCACAGCGCTGATTTGAGCGATACAATAAAAATCATGACTGCCAAGAAGAAAACCACAAAGATGCGCAAAGGGCCGGGATGGACACTCAGGTCTCCTGATGGCGATGAGCGTCATGCCGCCTTGTGGCACAATCTGCATATAGATAAGGAAAAGAGCCTCGCCGTTTTTTATGTGACCAAACGAGCCAAGAAACCAAAACACTAAAATTCAAAACAGCCCACTACCCGCTCCCCTCGTGGAGTGAAGAGATGTACGATGCTCACAGCGTTGCGTTGTACGAAGGTTTTCGCTTGTGCCCGAACTACCCGACATTGTGGTCTACATCGATGCGCTCCGGAAACGCATTCTCGGCGAGCGTCTCGACCGTGTGCGAATCGCAAGTCCATTTCTACTGCGCACGGCGACGCCGCCGGTGGGGGACGCAGAGGGTAAGACTGTCGTTCAACTGCGCCGACTGGGGAAACGGATTTGTATCGGTTTGGGCGGCGATAGTGACATCTGGCTGGTGCTGCACCTGATGATTGCCGGCCGTCTCCATTGGCGCAAAGGCGATGCCAAGGTTTCGCCACCGCGCGGTCTGGCGGCTTTCGATTTCGCCGGGGGAACTCTGCTCTGGACGGAAGCAGGTTCGCAAAAGCGCGCGTCCTTACACGTGGTGGCCGGAGAGGACGGGCTCTCCGCGCTCGATCACGGCGGGCTGGAAGTCTTGGAATCGGATCTGGGGCGCTTCGCGGCGGTTCTCACCTCCGCCAACCACACGCTGAAACGCGCTCTCACCGATCCGCAGTTGTTTAGCGGCATCGGCAACGCGTACTCTGACGAGATTCTCTTCGAAGCGCGCCTCTCGCCCCTCGCATTGACCCAAAAGCTTAAGGCAGAACAGATCGAGCGGTTGTTCGAGGCTGTGCGCGCCAGCCTGATCCAGTGGACGGAACATTTACGAAAAGAGTCAGGCGACGAGTTCCCCGAGAAAGTCACAGCGTTTCGCCCTGGAATGGCGGTGCATGGGCGATACAAGGAACCGTGCCCACGCTGCCAGGCAAAAATCCAGCGCGTACGCTACGCGGCCAACGAAACCAATTATTGTCCGAACTGTCAGACCGGGGGAAAGCTGCTCGCCGACCGGGCGCTTTCGCGACTGCTGCGAGAGGACTGGCCGAGGACTCCGGAGGAGCTTGAGATGCTTACTCGGGAGCGGAGATGAGCTATCAGTTATCAGTTGCCCCACCCATGTTGTCATCTTGAGGGGAGCAGGAACTTCACGAAGTGAAGTTCCTGCGGAGTCGAAAGATCCCTACGTTCTCCCCGTGCCTAAGACGTGTTCACGGAGTTCTCCGCGATTAGCCGCGATGACTGGATAACAAGAATCGCTTTTGCGCTTCGAGAGAGTCAATCGATCCCCAATTCCCTCGCCAACGCCTTCCATTTCCCATCCACCAATGCCCGGGTTTTCGCGTCCATCACGATCTCGTCCGGCCACGGACGCCCAAAGCCCTCCGTCGACCACTTGCGCGTGGCGTCGATGCCCATCTTCGATCCGTAGTTCGCCAGGCGCGAGGCGTGGTCGAGCGAATCTACCGGTCCCAAAGTAAACTGGATGTCGCGCTCGGGATCGATGTGGTTCAGCACTTTCAAGGTGACGTCGGCTATATCCTGCACGTCTACGTCTTCGTCTACTACGATGATGCACTTAGTGAACATGGCCTGCCCCAGCGACCAGATGGCGTTCATCACCTTGCGCGCCTGTCCGGGATACGACTTGCGAATAGAGACAATCATCAGGTTATGAAACACGCCCTCAATCGGCAGATTAATGTCCACAAGTTCAGGAATGGTCAGCTTCATCAGCGGCAGGAAGATGCGCTCGACTGCCTTGCCCATCCAGGCATCTTCTTGCGGCGGCTTGCCTACGACGGTCGTCGCATAAATCGGATCTTTTCTGTGCGTAACGCATGTGACATGAAATACCGGGTACTCATCTTCGAGCGAGTAGAAGCCGGTGTGATCTCCGAACGGGCCCTCGGTGCGGAGTTCGTCTAGATTCACGTAGCCTTCGAGAATGATCTCGGCGTTCGCTGGAACTTCCAGATCGACGGTGTCGCACTTCACCAGTTCGACTGGCTTCTGGCGTAGGAATCCAGCGATGATGAACTCTTCGACGTCGGGCGGCGCGGGCACGATCGCAGAGAAAGTCAGCGCGGGTTCGGTGCCGATGGCCACGGCTACTTCCATTCGGCCGGAGGGACGATCCCCCGCTGCTAGCATTGCGCCTCCTGAGGATCTTGCCATGATGTCGACAGCGGCACGGGCGAGAGCCCACCCTGAGGTTGCCGAAGGGGCGCTCGTGTCTCCACCATTCCGAACAGATTGCCGCATTCTGTCCCGGTAATGTTCGGCTGCTACTTTCTGGCGCTGCCAGTGCATGCCAGTGGTGCGCTCATCGTAGATCTGCATGCGATACATGCCCACGTTGCGCTTGCCGGTTTTCGGATCGCGCGTGATCACGGAGGGCAGAGTGATGAAGCGTCCGGCATCTTTTGGCCAGCACTGCAGGATGGGAAAATCGAGCAGTGAGAAATTGTCACGCTTGATCACTTCTTTACATGGACCTGTGGCAACGGTCTTCGGAAAGAACTTGCCCATCTCGGCGAGCATGGGCAGCATCTTCACTTTGTCGAGGAAGCCTTGCGGAGACTTCACGTCCATGAAACCGCGGATGCGCTCGGCGATTTCGTCGAGTGCCTCGACTTCGAGCGCGAGCCGCATGCGGCGCGCCGATCCGAACTGGTTGATCAGAAGTTGCGCGCCGGGATAGTTCTTCAGGTTTTCGAATAGCAGAGCCTTGCCGCCGACAGTTCCCTGCTTGTCTTTGTCTTTATCTCTGTCTCTGTCTCTAACTCTACTTTTCGAAACCCGGTCGGCAATTTCCGCAACCTCTAAAATTGGATCCGCTTCCGTACGTATACGCTTCAGTTCGCCGGCTCGGTCGAGTGCTTTGATCCAGTCCCGCAGATCGTCGTAGGCCAAAATTCCTCCCGTGCTGTCAGACAAATGACAGACGATTATATGATGGCGAGCTGGCGTCAGCGAAAACCTTAACCACAGGGAGCGCGGGGGAACACAGGGGAGTGCCGCAGAGAGGACTTCAATTGTCGCCTCCACAAATCGCCGCCTCCACTCTTTCACATTTCGCGGTCTGCGACTAGGATATGGAAATCAATTTTGCAGCATGCGCAGTTGACCGAGGAGAGAATGATTCGTTTTAAAGTGAACGGCAAGGAAAAGACCTTTGACGGCGATCCCGACATGCCGCTGCTTTGGTATTTGCGCGACGTGGCTCAACTCACGGGGACGAAGTTCGGCTGCGGCATGGCATTATGCGGCGCATGCACGGTGCACCAGAATGGCGCTGCTATCCGCTCCTGCAGCACTCCCATGAGAGAGATCAGTGGCGCCGAGATCATCACGATTGAAGGCATCGCGCCTATGCATTCCGTGCAAAAGGCGTGGATGGAAATTCGGGTGCCGCAATGCGGCTACTGCCAGACCGGCCAGATCATGCAGGCAATAGCACTGCTTAAGGAGAACGAGAATCCCAACGACCAGGACATTGACACAGCAATGTCCGGCAATCTTTGCCGCTGCGGAACGTATCAGCGGATTCGGGCGGCCATTCATCAAGCGGCGAAGCTTCAGGCGGCAAAGGAGACGGCATGAAGCTCATCGAAAATGTCAGCGCCAATGTCAACCGTCCCATTAGCCGACGAGGATTCCTGCACGCAGCTCTGGTGAGCGGAGCGTTTGTGCTGAGCGCGCGCTTTGTTCCCGAGCCGCTCTGGGCCGCGGAGGGCGAAGCGGCCGCGCCGGCCTTTGAACCCAGCTTGTGGATGTCGATCGCGCCGGATGGCACGGTCACAATCGTCGCGCATCGCTCGGAGATGGGCTGCGGCAGTCGCACCGCCTTGCCGCTGGTGGTCGCCGACGAACTTGACGCCGATTGGTCCAAGGTCAGAATTGAGCAAGCGATTGGCGATCCGAAATACGGTGATCAGGATACGGACGGGTCGCACTCGGTCCGCAGTAACTTCCACCTGATGCGCCAAGTGGGCGCGACTGGGCGCGTGATGTTGATAGGCGCCGCCGCCGCGCAGTGGGGCGTTTCCCCGAAGGAGTGCACGACCGAGCCTCACTTCGTTGTGCATCGTGCCAGCGGCCGCAAGCTAGGCTACGGTGAAGTTGCCGCTGCTGCGGCCCAGTTGCCCGTTCCGAAGAAAAAAGATGTCCCGCTCAAGTCGCGCGCCGAGTGGCGTTACATCGGCAAAGAAAGTAATTCCCTGTTCGACCTTCCCGAGATCGTCACCGGCCAAGCGATCTTCGGCATGGACGCGACCATGCCGGGTATGGTTTACGCCTCGATTGAGCATCCGCCCGTACTCGGACAGAAGATCAAGTCGTACGACGACAAGTCCGCACTCAAAGTGCCCGGCGTGCGGAAGACGCTGATGATCGATACTTTTAAACCGCCGCACCAGTTCCAGCCTCTGGGCGGAGTCGCCGTGATTGCCGATAACACGTGGGCGGCATTTAAGGGGCGCAAGAGTCTCAAGATTGAATGGGACATTCATAGTAGTCCACACTCGGTGTACAACTCGGCGCCGTTTCGGAAAACGCTTGAAGCCACTTCACGGCAGCCGGGCAAAGTTGTTCGCAACGTCCGCGATGTGGATGCCGCTTTTGCCAAGGGCGGCAAGATCATTGAAGCGGAGTACTACACTCCGCACCTGGCGCACGTTTCCATGGAGCCGCCGGTAGCCGTCGCGGAGTATCGTGACGGAAAAGTGCTGGCCTGGGCGCCGACGCAGAATCCGCAGGCGGTGCAGGAAACGATTGCCGGCGTGCTCGGCATCAAGAAAGAAGATGTGACTTGCCACGTCACGCTGCTCGGCGGCGGCTTTGGGCGCAAGTCAAAACCTGACCAGGTGGCGGAAGCCGCCGTTCTCTCCAAGCAACTCGGCAAGCCCGTCAAGGTCGTCTGGAGCCGGGAAGACGATATTCACTTCGATTTTTTTCACTCCGTCGCCGCGATGTACATGAAGGCTGCAGTTGGGCCTGATGGCAAGCCGACGGCGTGGCTGCAGCGCACTGTGTATCCCCCCATCGATTCAACTTTCAACGCATCCGCCACTTATGCCGACGACGAGATGGGCCTCGGATGGAACAACCTTCCTTTCGATATTCCCAACCATCGCGCCGAAAACGGCCCCGCCGACTACCATGTGCGCATTGGATGGCTCCGCAGCGTTGCGAATATCTATCATGCGTTCGCGATTCATTCTTTCGCGGACGAGCTTGCGAAAGCGGCTAACAAAGATTCGGTCGAGTATCTGCTTGACCTGATCGGTCCGCCGCGCATCGTCAACCTCGACCTCAAAGGGGATGAAGCGGAAGACGCCAGGAATTATCCGCTCGACACAGGGCGATTGCGGCGCGTGGTCGAGATCGCGGCGGAGAAATCGGGATGGGGCAAGCGGGCAATGGGCATGGACATGGGCAAAGGGCACGGCATGGGCATCGCCGCTCACCGTAGTTTCCTGACCTACGTAGCAACTGTTGTTGAAGTCGAAGTCGACAGCAAGGGACAGGTGCACATTCCGAATGTGTGGACCGCGGTCGATGCGGGGACGATCGTCAGCCCTGACAATATCCGCAACCAGTTCGAGGGCGCGGCTGTTTTCGGAACCAGCCTGGCGCTGTTCGGCGAAATTACCGCTACCAACGGAGTTATCGATCAGAGCAACTTCCACAACTTTCAGATCACGCGGATGAACCGCGCTCCACGGAATATCGAGGTGCACATTGTGGAGAGCGAAGCGCCGCCGGCTGGGGTTGGCGAGCCCGGTGTGCCGCCTTTTGCGCCTGCTCTATACAACGCGGTATTTGGAGCCACCGGCAAGCGGGTGCGGGAGTTGCCGTTGTCGAAGACGAAACTGGCATAACAGGCCCGCGGGCTTCCGCAGTATGACGGCGCACGTGGAGACAGGGTTTTGCTCCATCTGCATTGGTGGAGTTAGGAGACGCGGTAAGCCGCGTCTCTACGGAAATAGACGGATGGAAACTTTGCGATGAATCAATTGTTGGCGTTGCTCCTCCTGCTGACAGGATCTTTCGCAAGCGCACAGGAAATTACTGTGGCGGCGGCAGCCGATATGAGTGCTGCCCTTCCGCAACTTGTCGAAGCTTACACGAAGAAAACCGGGCGGACGGTGAAGCTCTCGTTCGGCGCGTCTGGCAATCTAACCAATCAGATACGAAACGGCGCACCCTTTGATGTCTTCTTCTCGGCCGATGAAGAATATCCCCAACAGTTGATCAGCGAAGGACTGGCATCAAAAGATACTCTGTATCGTTATGCGATTGGACGGTTGGTGCTGTGGGTACCGAACGACTCGCCACTGGACTTATCGAAGATCGGAATTCAAGCTTTGCTCGATCCATCGGTCAAAAAGATTTCGATTGCGAATC
>Ga0187879_10000141_pt1 | contig 52076 bp, 48 predicted proteins | sample June2016WEW_19_1_FD_132423 | JGI IMG/M metagenome (GOLD analysis project Ga0187879, IMG submission 132423) | Peatland microbial communities from SPRUCE experiment site at the Marcell Experimental Forest, Minnesota, USA - June2016WEW_19_10 | ecosystem: Environmental > Terrestrial > Soil >... | reverse complement strand
TCCCGGACGGTTTCCCGAACGCGGCGGACGTCTCTGCCACCGGCAGCTTCGTATCCGAACATGCCGAGAGCGTCCCCGATGACTTGGGTGTCTCTGCGCCCGCCATCCCTGGTCTCGCCAAGCTGGCGGACTTGGCTGACCTCGCCGGCCTGGGCGACATCGCCGACTTGATGATGCGCCGGTCTACCAGGGCGGGCGAGACACGCCTGCCCTGGTGGAAACCCTGAGCGCTGGATCTTTCATCAGTCGGTGTTCACGGTCGGCAGCGCAGTCTCACGAGCGATGCTCTCTCGTTGCTCTTGCGACCTCTGCCGGCTGGAACGCCCAGTCGCGAAGAAGCAACCGATGATGATGAGCACGAAACCCGCCACCGTCGCCAGCCCGAACGGCTCCCCGAGCACGGTCACCCCGAGCAGCACGGCCACGGCTGGGTTGACATAGGTGATGATCGTGGCCCGATAGGCACCCACCTCACCGATGAGGGCGAAGAAGATGACGAAGGCCAACACGGTGCAGACGAGGGTCAGTGCGACGACGGATTCGATCTCCGGTGCTCGCAACGCATGGTGTGGCAGTTGGAAGGCCGCTATCGGGATGTAGACGAGAGCGCACAGCACCAGGGAGCCGGCGACGAGACCGAGCGGTGGCGCCTCCGAGAGGTGGTGGGCGACGATCCAAGGTCCGAGTGCGTACCCGACGACGACGCCGCCGATGGAGGCGGCCGCCCACAGGTCGGCGTGCCCAACATCGAAGCCGACCAGCAGGGCCACGCCGCCGAAGCCCACTACGAGACCGAGGAGGCGGCGAGGGTCGAGGCGATCGGACCGGGTGAGCCAGGCGAGGACGGCACCGGCGAGCGGCACGGCGGCGACGAGAAGCCCGGAGAGGGAGCTCGGCAGCCGCTCCTCGGCATGGAACAAGAGGATCCACGGACCGCCCATTTCGACTGCCGTGTAGAGGGCGAGGGGGCGCCAGTACTTGAGGACGGCTCGCACCTCGCCCCGAATGGCGGCGATGGGAAGCAGCACGAGTGCGCCGCCGCCCGTACGCAACAGTACGAGGAACGACGGGCTGATCTCTCGGACGGCCACCTTGATCAACAGGTAGGGCAGCCCCCAGATGATGCCGAGTGCGATGAACAAGGCCCAGCCGCGTCGTGTCATCGGCCCGCTTCCATGCCCGGCGCGGTCATGGGGTGCCCGGGCGATGCAGGGTCTCGTGACGGGCGCCACTCCACCTGTGCATCCTGCCGGAATTCAGCCGCCGAGCCGGCAGCCGTGCCGCATTCCCGCCACCCGAACCAGACGGCATGTGGCTTTGGCCCGGGCCGGCAGGCGTGCCGAAGCAGGACTGAGAGCCGTCGTGGCTCCGGGTAACGTCGGTCGACTTGGACGGGCATGGTCCGGAGGTGGCTGCGATGAGCGCGATCGAACGCCAGGTGTCGGCCGACGTGGGCCGGCTGTCGTTGCCGGCCATCGTCGTCCACGGAGGGGCGGGGAATTTCGACCGCTTGCATTCGGAGGCCGATACTTCCCGTGTGTGCGACGGACTGGCGTCGGCGCTCGAGGCGGGCTGGGCGGCGCTCTCTGCCGGCGGAACCGCCTTCGCGGCCGTGGTTGAGGCCGTCGCCAACCTGGAGGACAGCGGTCGCTTCAATGCCGGCCGAGGGGCGGTGCCGACGTCGGCGGGCACCTTCGAATTCGACGCCAGTGTCATGGACGGCACGACGGGCAAGGTAGGGGCGATCTGTGCTGCCACGTGGCCGGCGAACCCTGTGCGGGTGGCGAGCAAGGTGGCCGAGATCGGCGGCCCTCCCGTGGGTCCCGTCCTGCTGGCGGGCGGGGGGGCCGACAGGTTCGCGCAGGAGTGGGGCTTCGAGAAGATGTCGACGGCGATGTTGGCCGGCGCCACCGGTGAGACTGAGGACGCGCTCGGTCCCCGCTCCGAGGTGGGCACGGTCGGGGCTGTCAGCGTCGACGCCGAGGGCCGGATCGCGGCCGCCACGAGCACGGGCGGGCGGGCGGGGCAGTTGTCCGGCCGCGTGGGCGATTCGCCCATACCGGGTGCGGGCGTGTGGGCGGACTCGGCAACGGCCGCCGTTTCGGCTACGGGGGCCGGTGAGGCCTTTGTCGTGGCGGGTTTCGGCCATCGGATCGACTGGGAGATGCGCGCCGGCCGCGAGTTCTCTGCCGCAGTGCGCGAGGCCTTGGCGGCGGTCGCCCGGCTTGGCGGCAGCGGCGGCGGCATCGCCATCACGCCTGATGGTTCGTTCGCCGCCAGCTTCAATTCGACCGCCATGGCGCGGGGCTGGCGGGACGCCGCCGGGACTGTCACACGTGTGTTCCCGATGGCAGAGTGATCGGCGGGCGCTAGGGTCCGGCGGACGGACCGAGGACGAGCACGGAGGCACCGGCATGCCAGAGCGCACGGGTGAGGCGGTATGGGAGGGCGACCTCTCGGGTCAAGGCAAAGTCAGCCTTGGGAGTGGGGCATTCAGCGGGCCGTATTCGGCGAAGTCGCGCTTTGAGGACGGCGAGGGCATCACGGGCACGAACCCGGAGGAGCTGATCGGCGCCGCCCACGCCGCCTGCTACTCCATGGCCCTCTCAGTCGGGCTCTCGCAGGCCGGACATGTCCCCACGAGAGTGCACACGAAGGCGCACGTGCGCCTCGAGCGCCTGGATGCGGGGTTCGCCATCACCCGCATCGATCTGATCACCGAGGCGCAGGTGCCCGGCCTCGACGCGGAGACCTTCCAGGTCGAAGCCGAGAGTGCCAAGGCGAACTGCCCGGTGTCGAAGGCGCTCGCCGGCACCGAGATCACTCTCGACGCCACGCTCGTCTGACCGGCGCCGTTTCGGGGGCCGCTTGCTCTCGCCCGCCGGCGCCGAGCCGAACTGTGGCGCCCGGGTGACCTGGCACGGCCTCTCCGGTCACGCTCGGCCCACAGTTCACGCCGCCGAGCCCGCCCCGCCGGCGCCGCCCCGCCGGGCAGCCTGCGCCTAGCTGCGGGGCACCTGCGACCAGGGCAGATCCTTGTCGGTACGAACGTCGCCCGGAAGGCCGAGGACGCGCTCGCCGAGGATGTTGCGCTGAATCTCGGAGGTGCCGCCCTCGATCGAGTTGGCCCGGGACCGGAGGAACATCTTGCGCGCCGAGCCGGGCGGACCGACTAAGCCGAGGTGCTCGCTGCGCCGCATCGTGTAGTCGTAGTCGACGAGGGCGGCTGCGCCCAGCAGGTCGGTGCAGAGGTCGTAGATGCGCTTGTTGATCTCGGCGAACTGCAGCTTGGCGATCGAGCCCTCTGGACCCGGGTTGCCGGCCCGCCGGTTGCCCCCGGCCCGCAGGTTGGTGAGGCGGAGCACCTCGGCCTCGGTCCACAAGCGCATCAAGCGATCTCGCTGCACGGCGGTCTTGGCGCCCGGCTCCTCCTTCCAGATGCGGACAGCTTCCGCGATCGGGCCCGAGCCGCGAACGGGTGCTCCGCTCCCGCCGATCGAGGTGCGCTCGTTCATGAGCGTGCTCATCGCCACCCGCCAGCCGTCGCCGACGTCCCCGACGCGGTCGGCATCCGGCACGCGCACTTCCGTGAGGTACACCTCGTTGAATTCCGCCTCCCCGGTCATCTGGCGGAGCGGCCGCACCTCGACGCCGGCTGCGTGCATGTCCAGGGCGAAATAGGTGAGGCCCTTGTGTTTCGGCGCCTCGGGGTCGGTTCGGGTGACGAGCATCCCCCGGTCTGAGACGTGGGCGAGCGTGTTCCAGACCTTCTGGCCGGAGATCACCCACTCATCGCCGTCGCGGACGGCCCGCGTCGAGAGCCCGGCGAGGTCCGAGCCGGCTCCTGGCTCGCTGAAGAGCTGGCACCAGGAGTCCTCACCGCTGAACAACGGGGGCAGCAGACGCCTCCGGATCTCGTCGGAGCCGTGGGTGACGACGGTCGGACCGGCCATGGCGAGCCCGAAGAATTCGAAAAGGCCATGGGGTTTGGCACCGGCGACTGCGAGGCGATGGTCTACGTCGCGCTGGAACGACGGGGGCAGTCCCAACCCCCCGAAACCCACCGGGAAATGCACCCACGCCAACCCCAACTCGTACTGGCGGTGCCGGAAGGCGACCGGGTCGGTGGTCCTCGGGTCGGAGTCGGAGAGCAGCTGTTCGAGGCGCTCTGCGACGAGGGCGGACGGGCCCGCCGCGCTGGCGGGGGCGGTAGTAACGGCCTGGTCTGGCATGGCACACATTCTGCCGCGTGCGATCGTTGACGGCCCAGCCGGGGGCGGCGCCCAGCTACCTGCCCTGTCTTCAGTTGACGAAGCGGCAGATGAACGTGCCGAAGAGCTCCGGTCGGCCGAGCCGATGAACCGCCCGCGAGTACCAGCGCGGGAAGGCGACGGAGCGACCGGGGAAGTACGTCTCGAACACGGCGGGGTTCTCCAGATGGCGGATCTCCAACGACGAGAAACCCGCCTCCCTCGCGAACCGCCTCAACGACCGGACCGAATTCGCCCGGTATGCGACGGCGAAATGGGCAGCGTGGTGATCATGGTCTCGGTTGGCCCCGCGCAGGGCACCGAGCAGCCTGTCTTCGACGCCGAGGGCCATCGCTCCCTTCGCGAGGAGGCCGAAGTAGTGCCAAAGGTTCGGCGTGATGACGAAGAGCGAGCCGCCCGGTCGCAGGCACGCGCGGGCTGCCGCGAAGAAGGCGGCGGGATCGGTGACGTGCTCGAGGACGTAGACGGCGAGGGCGATGTCGAACTGGTTGGAATCGTGCGCCGAAGATGACGCAACCCCCCCCGGTCCGGTCGCTCCGGGCACGCGGTTCGCCTGCTCGGAGGTGAGCCGGGCGGCGAAGGCCTCGATGCTCGACTGGTGCCACTCGTCCAGGCCTGTATGGGTCGAGGTTTGGGGGTCCGGGTCCACCCCCACCACACGCCCTACGAGGGGGCGGACAAGCGGGAAGTAGGCATCGTCGCCGTCACCGGCGCCGATGTCGACGAGAGCGTCACCGGGGGCGGCGACCTCTGCCACCCAGCGGGCAAGCACGTCGTACTGGTCGTCCGACGTGGCCAGCAGGCGGCTGCGAACCGGCAGGTCGTCTCCCCGGTGCGAGCTGGTCACGCGGCCAGGTTATGGACCGCCCGCGGTGAGTCGGCCACGTGGCGTCCGGGAGTGACGACGGTGGCGGCCCGCATCACGAGGATCGTCATGGGCTTGACCGGCGCCGGGCAAGCCCTCGCGCCGGCTCAGGCGGCGACAGGCCGAGCGGCCTCGCGCTCGTCGAGGAACGCCCACCACGCCCTGGCGGCGTCGTCGGCTGCGGCCGCCATGGCGACGGCGCCTTCCGCCTCGCCGACTAGATCGACGAGGGCTTCGACGACCCACTTCGCGTGGTCGAGGTCGGCGGTGGCATGGACGTCCCAGAACTCGGTCGCAGCCGCGTCGAGCCCGTAACGGTCCCGCAGACCCGCAGCCTTGCTCGCTGCCACTTCGGCGGCCTGTACCTCGTAGGCGGCGAGGGCGCCGACTGCGGCCGCACTCGGGGCGTCTGCCCAGCGGGCGTAGCACGACACGAGCGCCTGCGTCGCCGGCGTCGGGAGCTCGGCTTCGGCTCCCACGGCCGCCGAGAAGGCGTCGAACAGCGCCAGGTGCGGGGCGGGCACGGAGAGCTCGTCGGTCAGGTTCGCCTCCACGAGGTCATGGGCCGGACCCGGCGGCAACTCCTCGAGCACCTTCGCGAGGAAACCCGGCAGCTGCGCCTCGAAGTAGCGGTATTGGGCGGCGTAGGCCGTCAGCTCGCCAGCTTGCAGGCTCCCGTCCAGCCATCGCTGGTAGAAGGGGTGGCTCAGCAGGCGCCGGCTGCCGATCGCCGATGAGATGACTGCCTCGACATCGACGGACGCAACGGGCGAAGCAGTGCTCTCTTTCTTCACGAGAAGCTCCTTTTCCAAGTGTGGGCTGGTTCCAAATCGATGGGCTGGGCGACTGAACGGCTTGGCGGCATGAGCCGCTCACATCCGGCACGGCGGCGACGACGTTCGCCCGCGGGCAGTGCCGTCTCGCCATGGTGTAGCACGTTCGCGCACGAGACGGCGGGAGCGGCTCGTCGCAGCCGTCGCACTGGCGTGGGCCGTCGCAGGTCTCAGCGTGGCGAGAGTGACTGCAGGTGAGTCGTGACCCAGCTCAGGCGGTTGAGGACGAGCAACACACCGTAGCCCGCCATGGCGACCGTGGCCGTGGCCGTGATGGCGGCGACGTGGCGACGAGCGAATGCCAGCGCTCCCGTGAGCCGTCCGAAGGCCAGGCTCACGGCCAAGCAGGGAAGCCCGAGCCCGAGGGAGTAGGCGATGAGCAGCCCGGCGGCTCGGGCGACGTCGGAGCCGGAGGCGGCGACGGCGAGGACCGAAGCAAGTACCGGTGTGGCGCACGGCGTCCACCCGAAGCCGAAAGCGGCCCCCGCAACCGGGGCTGCGAACGGCCCGAAGTGGGATAGGTCCGGGTGAAAGCGGGCCTCGCGGCCGATTCCGGGCACCTTGAGGAGGACCCCCGCCGCGAGGACGGCCGCCATGACGAGGAGCACGATTCCCGAGACCCGCGTCAGGAGTTGCTTGTCGTGGGTGACCGTCTGTCCGACGACGGTCGCTGACAACCCGACGAGCACGAATACCAGCGAGAAACCCGCCACGAACAACAGGGTGTCTCGTGCCACCTTCCCGAGATGGCCCCGCGTCTCGGTCACCGTCGTGATGTCGGTACCGGTCACGACCGAGAGCACGACCGGCAGGATCGGCAACACGCAGGGGGAGACGAACGACACCAGGCCACCGCCGAAGGCGGCCAGGTAGCCGATCTCGATCGCACTGTTTGCTGCCATGACTGTCCCATCCTGCCTGCTGGGGCGCGGTGCTTCAAAGCCGGTAGCTTGGCGGGCACGATGTCCGAGGTCGCCGCACCCCCCACTCGCGTCCGCTTTCCTTGGCGCCTGCGCTTGCTCATCGTGCTCGCCGTCCTCGTCACGGGTGTGACGGTGTTCGGTGCCGTGCAGGCAATTCACTACTCGACGCCGTCGTCGAAGACAGGCACGACGTCGATGCAGCAGGCGGGTTTCTTCGTTCCGAGGTCCACCAAGCCGGTGCCCTTCTCGTTGTCGTCGCTCTCGGGCACAGGCCCCAAGACGGCTCTGTCGCAGCTGCTCGGTGAACCGCTCGTGCTCAACATGTGGTCGAGCACCTGCGCTGTCTGCCAGACGGAGACGCCGGCGATCGAAAGCGTCTCACGAGGACTCAAGGGACGGGTCACGTTCGTGGGCATCGACTCGGCCGACGAGCGCGGACCTGCCATGGGCTTCGTGCGGCGTTATGGAGTGACCTACAGGCAGCTGTTCGATCCGACGGCTGCCGTCGTCACCGGCTACGGCATCTCCGCCCTTCCGGTGACGGTGTTCGTGACGGCAGGGGGAAAGGTCGTCGGGGAGAACCTGGGTGCGCTTTCCACGGCGAGCCTCAGGCACTACCTGTCCCTGCTTTTCGGGGTGTAGCCGGTACAACTCCGAATGGCCGGTCGGTATTCGGCCACATCGGCCTGAGCGCCTCTGTCAATTTAGTACTGCAGATTGACTGTCTCAGTACTTGTCTGTAGCGTCAGGGCCGTGGAGAGCGCCCGAGGCGAAGCCGCCGCAGCACTGAGCGACTCTCCCGTAGTGACTCGGAGGCGGCCCCGGTGGGTGCTTCCGGCTCTGCTCGCCGTCACCGCCTTTGCGGGCATCACCTACGGCTGGGGCATGGCGAACCGGACTCTCGAGCTCTACTACGAGGCGGCCGTTCGCAGCATGGGGTCGAGCTGGCACGACTTCATCTTCGGGGCGTTCGACCCTGCTGGCACCATCACCGTCGACAAGCTCCCGGGCGCGCTCTGGATCCAGGCGCTCAGCGTGCGAATCTTCGGCTTTCACGGCTGGGCGATCGTGCTGCCGCAAGTCGTCGAAGGCGTCCTGACGGTGCTGGTGCTGTATCGCGTTGTCGAGCGGACGGCCGGCCCGATCGCTGGGATCGTCGCTTCTGCCGTGCTGGCGATCAGCCCGGTGACCGTTGCGCTCAACCGCGGCAACATCTCTGATTCGCTCCTCATCCTCTTGCTGGTACTCGCCGCCGACGCCACCGTCACGGCGCTGGCGAGGGCGAGCACCTGGTGGCTGTTGCTGGCCGGCTTCTGGGTGGGACTTGCCTTCCAGGCCAAGATGCTCGAGGCGTGGCTTGTCCTGCCCGCCCTGGCGCTCGTGTGGCTCGTGGCGGCTCCTGTTCGTCTCCGGCGGCGTCTCCTGCAGTTCGCTGCCGCCACGCTCGTGGCCGTGACCGTCTCGTTGAGCTGGATGACGGTCGTGAGCTTTGTGCCCGAAACGAATCGACCGTACGTCGACGGGAGCACGAACGACTCACTCTTCCAGCAGGTGTTCGAGTACAACGGGTTCACCCGCGTCGGACACGACAGAGCGGTCGCCTCAGAGGGCTCAACCGTCGCTGGCTTGGCGAGCATCCAGGACTTCCGCTTGCCGAACGGCCCTGGGCCGACGCGCTTGTTTGCGGGAGCAGGCGGCCGGGACACGGGCTGGCTCATCCCGGGCGCGCTCGTCGTGGCCGGTGGCGTCCTGCTCGAACGACGTCGGCGCCGACGAGGCGATCTCCTGCGCGCCGGCTGCCTGCTCTGGGGGAGCTGGCTCGTCACAGATCTGGTGGCCTTCAGCGCCATCAGCGGGATCAACGCGTACTACGCGGCGGCGCTCACGCCGGCGATCGCCGCCTTGTGCGGCATCGGCTTCGAGGTGCTCTCTCGGTCCGGGCAGCGAGACAGGGCGGTCGTGTACACGGTGCTCGGCCTGGTGCTCGTCGCCGTCGGCTATGACGCCTGGCTCGCGGGACCGGCGCCATCGGTGCTCCGACTATCCCTTCTCGTCTTCGCGCTCGCATGCGCCGGCATGGCATCGTGGCTGCTGGTCAGCCGGAGGAGGAGCGGCGCCGGGGAGGTGGCTCGCCAAACGGGGCAACGGCGCGCCGTCGCATGGGCGGCCGCCTTGGTCGCTCTCGCAGTGTTCCCCTCGGCGGCATCGATCGACATCGTCGTCGCGGGTCTCGGCCCCTTCGACACACCCTGGCAGCCGCATTCCATCACCGAGATCACGCAGGTCGAGCCTCTGCAAGCACTCGCCTCCGTGGAGCCAGGGCTTCCTCTGCTGCTGCGCGCCAACAGCGCCGACCGTTATGTCGCTGCGACAGAGACATCCATCCTGGCCGCCCCGCTCATCATTGACACGGGGAGGGAGTTCGAGCCGATCGGAGGTTTTGGGGGAGCGACCCCGGAGCCGAGCCTCGCCCAGCTGCAACGCCAGATCGACAACGGCGAGCTGCAGACGATCATCTCGCCTCTCGTAGGCGACCCTCGCATCGTCTGGGTGGCGGACCATTGCATCAATGTCCCGGCGGGCGCCAGCTCAGGCTCACGCGTGCCCGGGATCAACATCTACTTCTGCCGTCCGCCCTAGTTGCAGAGCTGCCCCGCCCCGACGAAGTGGGTGACGATACGTATATATAGTAAGCGGTACGATCGAATGGGTAGCGATACGCACGAATAGGAAAGGCTGATGCTCAGGCACCGGGACCTCGTGGCGGAATGACCGAGGAGGGTGCGATCGGGCCGGCGATCCCGCCACGGCTCCCCCGAGCGGGCGCTTGCGGGAGAACCGCCGCGGTCGGTCAGCCGACCTTCCACTGCCCGATGGTGCTGCCGATACCGCCGCCAGGCGTGAACTCAACGCTCGCCACCCTCACCGTCTTCTTGATCACGATGGCCACGCACTCGGTCACGCTTTTGCCCGCCGTGACGGTGAACAGGCCCGCCTTCGGGCAGCCCTTGAGCCGGTCGGCGCCGGCGCTGTAGGTGTCATCGTCGTCTCCGAGGATGGTCACTGCTCCGGCGGCGTCGTCGTTGTAGGCGCCGCTGACTCCGGTCACCTTGACGACGACCTCGGCCAAGCTGTCACCTGCCGGCGGTGCATCCGAAGCTGAAGCCGGCCGCGCCGGATCCACCACCCTCAAAAGGGTGACCGTGAATTCCTCGCTCGAACCTTCGCCGTCGCGCAGGCTGAGGGTCGAACCGACCGCCGGCAGCGACGTCGTCGTCGAGGACGAGCTGCCGCTGACGGAGCTGGGTGGTGTCGAGCTGAGATGGTTCGAGGCGGCCGTGCAGCCCGCCAGTGCCGTGAGTGCGAACGCCACCACAGCGGCGATGCGTCTCGTCAAGCCCTTGCCTTTCCTCCCCGGCGGCCCATGATATAAACGCAAGAGGTGCTCGACTGGTCGCATCGTTGCCCTGGCAGGACCGTTTGCCTCCGGCCCCGGGCCGTTCAGCTGGTAGTCCAACCCGCCGGCGGTCCCGGGCGCCGCATCTCCGGGCCCTCGGTGGTGGGCGCCCAGAATCCGCGCCAGCATCGCCTTGCCGCCAACCCTGTCGGCGGGAACCCCGCCTTAGCCCCTCTCAGCAGGGATATTGCTGTGGGCGAGGGGGGACTTGAACCCCCACGTCCTTGCGGACACAGGAACCTGAATCCTGCGCGTCTGCCAATTCCGCCACTCGCCCGGTTCGCACGACGATAGCCGCGCGGGTGACGGGCTTCTACCAGGACAGGAAAGCGCCCCGTGCCCACTTGGCCGTGCCCACGGCCGGTATCCTCATTCCCAGGATGGGACTCCAGCAGTTCGAGCGCCGCCTGGAACGCCTCGTCGAGGGCGCGTTTGCCAAGGCGTTTCGCGGTCAGCTTCAGCCGGTGGAGCTTGGCCGCCGACTGACGCGGGAAATGGACCTCCGTCGCACGGTCGGAGTCAAGGGACTGATCGCGCCCAACCACTTCGAAGTCTTCCTGGCGACGGCGGACTACGAGCGATTCGAGAACTTCGGCGACGTCCTCAACCGGGAGCTGATCGAGGCGGTGCGAGAGCACGCCGGGCAGGAGCGCTATCAGTTCCTCGGGCCGGTGGAGATTGTCATCCATGAGGACCCTGACTTGTCCACCAGCACGTTCGCCATCGAGAGCGACTGGGTGGAGGGTGTCGGCGGTCCTACCGACTGGATCATCCTTCCCGATGGGCGGAGGGTGGGAGTCGCCGACGAGATCCTCACGATCGGCCGCTTGCCCGAGTGCGCCATCGCCCTCGACGACCCCAACGTGTCCCGTCGGCACGCCCAGATCCGCCGCGAGGGGCTGGACGTCGTCATCGTCGATCTGGGATCGACCAACGGGACGAAGGTGAACGGTGTCACCGTCCGTGAGCACCGTCTCCTGCCGGGGGACACGATCACGATCGGGACTACGACGCTGAGGTTCGAGCCCGCCTAGCCGGCGGAGCGAGCCATGCCCCACGCGTTGCTTCATCTGCTTCGGTACTTCCTTCTCGGGCTGCTGTGGCTCTTCTTCCTCTACGCCGCCCGTATGGTGCTCGTCGAGATGCGCAGGTCCCGTGGCGACAAGGCGGTGGCTGCCACGCCACCACCTCTCGGGACCGACCGCTCCGTGCCCCTCAAGCTCAAAGTGGTGGATCCGCCCCAGCGCCGCGGACGGGTGTTCGAGCTCGGCGAGGAGGTCACCGTCGGGCGTTCGCCCGGCTGCGCCGTGTCGCTCGAGGACGACACCTTCACGTCCTCGATCCATGCCCGCGTCTACCGCAGAAACGGCGAGCTGTGGCTCGAGGATCTCGGCTCCACGAACGGGACCTGGTTGAACGACAACAAGGTGGGCACGCCCGAGCGCCTGCAGCGGGGCGATCACGTGAAGATAGGAAGCACGATCCTCGAGGTGGCGCGGTGACGTCGAAGTCCCTCGGTTCGGCCGTGCGCGGGATCGTCTCTCTATGACGGCTCTCCGCGCCGCTGCGGAGACGCACACGGGCTACGTGAGATCCACGAACCAGGATCTTGCCCTCGTGAGCGGCGATCTCGTCGCCGTCGCCGACGGGATGGGTGGGCACCTCGGCGGTGAGGTCGCCTCCCGGACGGCCATCGAGGAGCTGCTCGAGGTCTTCGCCCGCGACCGAACGGGCGACGGCTTCGTGGCGGCGGCGCGGCGCGCCAATCGAGCGGTCTGGCGGAAGAGCCGGGTCGATCGCACGTTGCACGGGATGGGCACGACGTTGACGGCGGCGGCGCTCGTCCCAGGTCGGAGCGGCGCGGCGCCCGTCGGCGACGGCAACAACGACCCGGGCGTGCACCTCGTGCTCCTGAACGTCGGCGACTCCCGCGCTTATCGCTTTGACCGGACGACACGCCAGCTCAGGCAACTGACCGAGGACCACTCCGTCGTCGAGGAGATGGTGCGTCAGGGCGAGCTCACTCCAGAAGAAGCCGCCGTCCATCCGCATCGACACGTGCTCACTCGTGCGCTCGGGATCGAGGCCGAGGTGGCCCTCGATATCTGGGATCTCGAGGCGGACCTTGGCAGCAGGTTCCTGTTGTGCAGCGACGGCCTCACGAACGAAGTGCCCGACGCCGAGATCGCCGAGATTCTCTCCGACGCCGGCAGCCCGGAGGAAGCGGTCGCCGAGCTCGTCGGCCGTGCCCTCGGACACGGTGGCATGGACAACGTAACGGTCGTCGTGGCCGACGTCGTCGATGGCGACGACGACCCGGTTGCCGTACCGATCCAGCTCGTGCCGCCGGGTGCGCCCTTGCCCGAGGACCCGGTCCTGGGTACTCCGGAGCTCACCGAGGCGATTCCGGTCACGGATCCGCCCGTCGCATCGGCGAGTGGCCCGCCGAGCCCGGCGGCCCAGACAGGCCTCGACCCTCTCGTGCCGGACGCTGTCGGCGTCGTCGCCAGCACTTCGGCGGGCGCTTTCGCCGATGCCGCCCTCCCCGCAGATGCTGCCCCGCTCAGCGCCGCCGACACCAGTGCCGCCGACACCGCCGTGAAGGCTACAGACGCCGCCGCGGCTGAGGCGAGGGTCCGCGACACCGGCAACGCCAGCGGCCCGGACACGCAGGCGACCTTCTTGGTCGATGAGGGGGCACCCTCGGGCGGCGCCGAAGAGGCCGCCGGAGCGGCGGCACAACCGGGGCTGGGCGAGGAGGCCGCCTCAAGGGCGCTTCACCGCAAGGGCCGGAGCATGACCGTCCGCCAGCGGCGTCCTCCGCCCTCGATCGACGGCACCATCGGCATCGGCGTCGGGAACGCCTGGTCGGGCCGCGGCGGGTCGGGCAACGACGGCCTGGGCGGGCCGCAGAGCCGTCCGGTCGTGCTCGTGCCACGTCACCGGGCGAGGGCGACCCGGGACCGCATCGTCACGTTCCGGGTGGCGTTGTTCATCGTGCTACTGGCCGGCTTGCTGGCGGGCACGGTCGGCGTCGTCATCTGGTTCGATCAGTCGTCGTATTTCGTGGGCCTCAATGGCAACGCCGTCGCTATCTACGAGGGGCGTCCCGGCGGGATCCTCTGGTTCAAGCCGCAGCTGATCGAGACGAGCCAGATCCGCAAGAACCAGCTACTGCTCTCGACGTTCGAGACGCTCAAGAGTGGCCTCACGGAGTCGTCGCTCTCGGCGGCGGAGAGCGTCGTCGCTCGCCTCAGGAACGAGAAGCAGATCGCCCTCGCCGCTGCCACGCCGACGACCCTCTCGACGGTGCCCACGACCACGTTGCCCATCACGACGACGACGTTTGCCACCACCATCCCGGCGTCGAGCACGACCACCACGCAACCGAAGCGGTCGAGGACGACGACGACGAGCTCGAGCACCACCACGACGACAGTCCCGCCGACGACGACGACCACCACGACGACGACAACGACGACGACGACGACCACCCTGCCGACCACGACGACCGCCGCGACGGCAGCGACCGACCCATGAACTCGAGAGTCCGGCGCATGGGCGTCGTGCTGCTCGTGTGTTTCGCCGTGCTGTTCCTGCAGCTGACGAACATCCAGGTCCGCCAAGCGGCAGCCCTTGACCGAAACCCGCTGAACCAGGTCGCCAAGCCGAGCCCGTTCTTCGAGCCCCGCGGGGAGATCATCAGCGCCGACGGATATGTGCTGGCGGAGTCCAGGCGCACCCTTGACAAGTACCGCTACCTGCGCGTCTACCCGCCGGTCACGGCCGAGATGTTCTCGGACATCACCGGCTACTACGCCACGGCCGTGCAGGCGAACCCGTTCGGTATCGAGGCCTCCTACGACCAGTACCTCTCACAGCACGAAACGCCCATCGGCTCGCTGCACGACCTCCTCAGCCAGCACGCCGAGACCGACGACGTCATCTTGACGGCGTCGGAGCGCCTGCAAGCCGTCGCCATGGAGGCGCTCGACTCGCAGACGGAGGGCCAGAACGGCGGGGCGGTCATCGCCCTCGACCCGCGCGACGGCGACATCCTGGCGATGTACAGCAACCCCGCCTACGACCCGAACCTCTTCTCCGTCCACAACCCCGTCGCCGTGAACGCCCTCGCCAGCAAATACAACTCCCTCCCCAACCAAGACAACCCGTTGTTCAACAACGCCATCGAGGCGCTCCACCCGCCGGGGTCGACGTTCAAGGTCATCACGACGTCGGCGATCTACGATCACGATCCAGCCCTCGCCACGCGCATGTATCCGGTCGAGAGCTTCTACACCTTTGCCAATTCGGGCAACCCGCCCAAGACCATTCACAACTACGACTACGAAGAGTGCGGCGGTGCTCTGGCCACCGTGTTGGCGCGATCCTGTGACACGGCTTTCAGCCAGATCGGCAACGAGCTCGGTGCGAGCAGCCTGGCGCTCGAGGCGCAGTCGTTCGGGTTCGGGAGCATCCCGCCGATCGACCTGCCTGGCGCCGTCGCCTCCCAATTCCCACCAGCGAGCGCCATCGATGCCCCGAGTGCGAGCCCCTATCTCGGGTACTCAGCCATCGGCCAGTACGACGACACCGCCTCCGCCCTCCAGATGGCGCTCGTGGCCGCCGCCATCGCTGACAACGGCACGATCATGGCACCTCATCTCGTCAGCAAAGTCGTCGGCAGTGCGGGCAACGACGAGTTCGTCTACCAGCCCCATGTCTGGCGGCAGGCAACCTCAGCGGCGACGGCGGCGACGGTCCGCCAGCTGATGACCGGGGTGACGACAATGGCCGACGGCACCGCCTACAGCCTCTTTCAGGGGTACTACTCCTCCGGGTACCCGACGGCGGCTGCCAAGACCGGCACGGCGGAGCCTGGCGGCACCCAATGCGGCACCTACAACTGGCTCCTTGCCATGGCCCCGGCCGGCCCGGGTCAGACACCGTCGGTCGTGGTGGCCGCCATGGTCCCTGTCCTCAGCTCGCTCGCCTGCAGCATCGACCCGACGGGCGCGTCCGTCGCCGGGCCGGTGGCACTGGCCGTCCTACAAGCCGCCCTGCAACCGAGCCGAGGGTGAGCACTCACCGGTGACGACGTGAGGGTGTCGGTACGAAAGATGGAGCCGACGAATAGGCTCGGCTCGCCATGACAGTGAACCCCCCGCCGAGCGGGGAAGCGGCCCCTCCCATCTACAACGGTCGCTACGAGCTACGCAACCAGATCGCTCGCGGGGGCACCGCCCAGGTGTACCTCGCTCGTGACCTGCTCCTCGACCGACCTGTCGCCCTCAAGGTCCTCTTCCCTGAGCTCTCGAGCGACAGCTCGTTCGTGGAGCGCTTCCGCCGGGAGGCGCAGGCTGCCGCCAACCTGTCCCACCCGAACATCGTGCCTGTCTTCGACTGGGGAGAGTCAGACCGGACGTATTTCATCGTCATGGAGCACATTGACGGCGAGCCGCTCTCCTCCATCATCCGGAGCCAGGCACCCCTGCCGGCTCTGCGGGCAGCCGCCATCGGAGCCGACATCGCCAAGGCCCTCAGCTATGCACACCGCCACGGTGTCGTGCACCGTGACGTCAAGCCGGGCAACGTCCTGATCACCCGCGACGGCCAGGTGAAGGTGGCTGACTTCGGCATCGCACGGGCGGTGGGGACGGATGACAGCGTGACCCAAACGGGCCTCGTGATGGGCACGGCGACGTATTTCTCGCCTGAACAGGCACAGGGGCTCGGGGTCGACGGGCGCAGCGACGTGTACTCGCTCGGCGTCGTGCTCTACGAGATGGTGACGGGTCGGGCTCCCTTCGTCGCCGACACCCCTGTGGCGATCGCCTATAAACACGTCTCCGAGTCGCCGATCCCGCCTCGGGATCTCGAGCCCCGCCTGCCGGCTCCGTTCGAGGCGATCATCATGCGGGCGATGGCCAAGAACCCGGCCGACCGGTATGCCACCGCAGAGGATCTGCACGCCGACTTGCAGCGTTTCATGCAGGGAGCCACCGTGCTGGCGCCGATGGTGGCAGGAAGCATGCTGACCGGACCCGTCAGCGCCGGAGGCGCCACGACCGCCCTGCAGGCTCCCGTCGGCGGAACCACCACCGTCGCCCTCGGCGGCCTGGCAGCAGGAGCCGGCGGGGCGGGCGGAGCAGCCACGATCGGCCAGACGGCGTTGGACAACGGCCGCGGGCCCGGCGGGCCGCCTGGTGCGCCTGCCATGCCGCGACGCCGATGGATCCCCTGGGCGATCGCCGGCGTCCTCCTGCTTGTCGTGCTCGTACCCCTGATCGACTATGGGGCGCACCAGCTCGGCTACCTCGGCGGGGACGGCTATTTCTACATGCCGAAGGTCGTAGGTGAGTCGCTCAGCTCGGCGGAAGCCGTCTTGAAGAACGACGGCCTCGTCCCGATCGCCACACCCGAGAAGAACAACGCCACCGAGAAGACGGTGCTCTCCACGACCCCCCCGCGGGGCCAGCAGGTGCGCAAAGGCCAGACGGTCGCCGTCGTCTACTCGAGCGGGCCCGGGACCGTGCCGGTCCCTCCGGTGTACGACGACACCTTGCGAACGGCGGAGGCGAAGGTGACTGCCGCGGGACTCAAGTACCGCACCCAAGGGGTCGCTCCTGCCGTCGGGCAGGCGTCGAACATCGTCGTTCGAACGGACCCGCCGGCGAACAGCCCGGAGCCGCCGGGCTCCTACGTCACGCTCTTCTACACCTCGGGGCCCGCCCAGGTGAAGGTACCGAAACTGGCAGGTGACACCGTGGCCGTGGCGGATGCCAAGCTCAGCAACGTGCCCCTCGATGTTGGCCCCCCGATCCAGCAGCTGTCCGCCACCGTGAAGGTGGGCTTGGTGATCGGCAGCAGCCCTCCCGAGGGGACGGTGCTGAACGAGCACGCCAGCGTGTCGCTCATCGTCTCGGAAGGCCCGGGCATCACCGTGCCGCCAGCGCTCGGGCAGAACTACCTCTCGGCGGAACAAGCCATCCGCAGGGCCGGGCTCGTTCCGGAGGTGACGTTCCGGCCGAGCTCCCCGATCAAGAAGAACATCGTCGTGGGTGAGACTCCGGCGGGAGGTACCCAGCAGGCTCCTGGCACGACCATCATGCTGACGGTCGGTCAGGGACCGTTGGCGACCGTCACGGTGTCGAGCCCAGGGGCGCAGACCTCGACGGCGAACACCGCCATCACCCCGCTGCAGATCACCGCCACCGACTCAGCCGGCAACGGCCTTGTCTTCTCGGCGACGGGTTTGCCCCCGGGGCTCTCGATCAGCTCTTCGGGCAGTATCACGGGAAGCCCGCAGAGGCCGGGGTCCTACACGGTCATGGTGACGGCGACGGACACGACGACAAACGCGAGTGGCAGCACGACGTTCCAATGGACGGTGACTCCCGGTGGCGGTCCCGGTGGCGGTGGAGGACCCGGTGGCGGGCAGCTCACAGCCGCGAGGCTGCAGTCTGGCGAGTTGCCGTCGGCCGCCTTCCGCTCCGGGGGAGGGGTCGCAGCCCGCTGACTCAGACGGCGCCCCGAGCCCCGGCGGCGGCTCCGGTCATGGCAAGGAAGTTCGCCAGGAGATCCTTGCCCGCCTGCCCCGTGAGGATGGACTCGGGGTGGAACTGCACGCCCTCGATGGCCAGCTCGCGGTGGCGGAGACCCATGACGAGGCCGTCGGCCGTGCGGGCAGTCACCTCCAGGCAATCCGGCACGGACCCCGCCTCGACCACGAGCGAGTGGTAGCGGGTCGCCCGCAACGGGTTGGGGAGCCCGGCGAGGAGTCCCTTGCCGTCATGGGTGATGTCGGACGCCTTGCCGTGGACGACCTCGCCGGCCTGCACGACCTCGCCGCCGAACACCTCACCGATGCACTGGTTCCCGAGGCATACGCCGAGGACCGGCAACCCGGCGCTGCCGAAGAAGTCGATGGCGTCCTTGCTGATGCCGGCGTCCGCCGGGCGCCCGGGTCCGGGGGACACCAGGAGTGCTGCCGGCTCGAGGGCCTGCAGGCCGGCGAGGTCGACGACGTCGTTTCGGACCACGACAGGCTCTGCGCCCAGCTCGCCGAGGTACTGCACGAGGTTGTAGACGAAACTGTCGTAGTTGTCGATGACCACGACCCGTGCGCCCGTCATGGTGAGGGAGGCTACCGGCATGCTGGCGCGACCACTCTCGTCCGAGGCCCTATCCTGACCAACCGTGCCAGAAACGACCTCCGGCGAAGGCGAGCCCCTCGACCTGACTGACGCCGTCGACGACGACGGCGAAGCTGCCCTCGTCGACGACGACGACGGGGGTTCTGCACCTACCGGAGCAGAGCTGGCGGACGCCGGCGATGAGGCCGAGCCGCCCGGCGACGACAAGGCCGTCGCCGGCGATCTCGACGAGGAGGAGGCGCAGGACGACGACTCGCCGGCGGAGACCACGTCGAGCGCACCGAAGAGAAGGGAAACCATCAGGGAAACGGCCGCCGCCAAGGCGTCCTCGACGGCTCCGAGGGCACAAAAACCCGGCCGGGCAACTCCCAAGGGTGGGCCGAGCCAGCCGCCCCCGCGTTCCGGCCGGTACACACCCCCCATCCCGAAGGAGAAGCGCCAGAGCCCACGGTGGTTCGCTCCGATGCTGCTCGGGTTTCTCGTCTTGGGTCTGGCGACGATCGTGTTGAACTACGTGAACGTCCTGCCAGGTGGGACGAGCAACTGGTACCTCATCACGGGCATCGTTTTCATCGTCGTCGGCCTCTTCATGGCGACCTTCTACCACTGAGGCCTGTCGAGCGGATCCGGCCCGCGCGGGCCGAGGCGGCTCAGAGCCGTTCGATGATCGTGGCGTTGGCGAGCCCGCCGCCCTCGCACATCGTCTGGAGGCCGTAGCGGCCCCCGCTGCGCTCGAGTTCGTTGAGCAGCGTCGCCATGAGCTTTGCGCCTGATGCGCCGAGCGGGTGCCCGAGGGCGATGGCGCCACCGTTCACATTCACGCGGCTCATGTCGGGGTGGTGCTCCTTCTCCCATGCGAGCACGACGGAGGCGAAAGCCTCGTTGATCTCGACGAGGTCGATCTCGTCCATGGAGAGCTTCGTCCGCTCGAGGATCTTCGTCGTGGCCGGGATCGGGCCGGTGAGCATCGTCACGGGGTCGACGCCGACGACGGAGAAGCCGACGACACGGGCGCGGGGCCGCAGCCCGAGGGCTGCCGCCCGCTCCTCCGACATCACGAGCACGGCGGAGGCGCCGTCGCTGATCTGGGAGGAGTTGCCGGCGGTGATCTTGCCGTCCGCCTTGAAGGCCGGCTTCAGGTTGGCGAGCGTCTCGGCCGTGGTGCCGGCCCGCAGCCCCTCATCGGTAGAGAGCGTCTCGCCCGTGAGGTTGCCGTCGGCGTCCTTGATCTCGACGGGGATGATCTCCCGCTCGAAACGCCCCTCCTCGGTCGCTCGCACCGCACGCTGCTGGCTCTCGGCCCCGAAGGCGTCGAGCTCCTCTCGGCTCAAGTTCCACTGGTCGGCGATCATCTCGGCGGAGATGCCTTGGGGGACGAGGCCGCCCACCGGCTCGTAGCGCACTCGCACCGTCGGGCCGAACGGGAACCCCACCCCACTGCCGATCGAGGCCCCCATGGGCACACGGGTCATCGTCTCGACGCCGGCGGCGACGGCGATGTCGTAGGCGCCCGCCATGACGCCTTGGGCGACGAAGTGGAGGGCCTGCTGGGAGGAGCCGCACTGGCGGTCGACCGTCGTGGCGGGAACGGACTCCGGCCAACCGGCCGCCAGGACGGCGTTCCGGCCGACGTTGATGGCCTGATCGCCGACCTGCATGACACAGCCCATGACGACGTCGTCGACGAGGGCGGGGTCGAGGTCGTTGCGCGCCGCCAGCGCCTTGAGCGTCTCGGCGGCGAGGTCGGCCGCGTGCCAGCCGGAGAGCTTGCCGTTGCGCTTGCCTCCCGGCGTTCGGACGGCGTCGACGATGACAGCATTCGGCATCCCTGCACTCCTCTGGGACTCGTGGGCGGCCGACGAGCGGCTCGCTCTCGTGGACAAACTGACGTGTCAGTCAAGAGAGTAGCGGGAGTCGCAAAGGCGCACCACCGTGCGGTCGCCTACGGTGGCCATCCGTGGCCAAGGACATGAAGCGCTGGCTCGGGGATGGGGGAATGGCCATCCTCGGGGCGATCGGGGTCCGTTTCGATGACTTCGGTGTCGAGGACGACGACCACGCCGGTTGGGCGACGGCGATCTGGGAGCCGGCGGCGCTCGCCTGTAACCCGCACGGGACCGTGCAGGCCGGCGTGCACGCCGTCGTTCTCGACGCCGCCATGAACTTCGCCGTCAACGCCGGTCTCTCCGGGCGGGACCGGACGAAGGCGACGCTCGAGATGAAGACCGAGACGATGCGCCCCGCCGCCGCCGGCGACGTACTTGCCGTGCGGGGTGCCGTCGTGCGGGAAACTCGTCAGGTCGCCTTCGCCGAGGCGCGCATCGAGAGCGCCGAGGGCAAGCTGGTCAGCCGGGCGACGGGGACGTTCCTGCTGCACCGGGCGGAGTAGCCGCCGCCGGCTTCAGGCACTCGCTCGGTCTGCCGCCTCCGGCAGGCGGCTCGAGCGGACGGACACGAGTTCGGCGACTCCCACATCCACGAGTCCCGGCACGACGAGGCGGTCGCCGCCGGTGCGCCCGATGGTGCGAGCTCGCACGCCGGCGTGCTTGGCAGCAGCCAAGAGGGCGTCGGGATCGCTCGAGGCGACGAGCACCCTCGATGGCGCCTCGCTGAAGAGATCCTCCACGGTCCAGGTCTCGTCGATGACGATGCCGATGCCCGAGGCGCAGCACAGCTCGGCCATGCACACGCCGAGACCGCCGTCGCTCACGTCGTGAAGCCCGGCGATCGGTACGGTGGCCCCTCCGGAGCAGGCGGCGGCCACGAGACCTCGGATCAGCTCGCAGAGGCGGCGATGCTCGTCGAAGTCGAGCTCCGGCAGAACCCCACCGACGTGATCGCGCAGCTGGCGTGCCCAGCGGGATCCCCCGAGGGCCACGAGGTCGCCCGGACTGCCGGCGTCGCCGCCGACGAGGGTGATCGAGCAACCCTCGGCGAGGCCGATCCCGGGCGGGCGCTGCGCCAGGCGGTCGATGACGCCGACAAGGCCGACTACAGGAGTGGGCTCGATGTCGACGCCGCCACTCTCGTTGTAGAGCGAGACGTTCCCGCCGACGACGGGCACCCCGAAGGCGAGACACGCCGCCGCCATGCCGTCAATTGCCTCGGAGAGCTGCCACATGACTTCGGGATGCTCAGGGTTGCCGAAGTTCAAGCAGTCGACGACGGCCACGGGTCGGGCACCCGCACAGGAGACGTTGAGGACAGCCTCGGCGACGGTGAGCTCGGTACCTCGCCTGGGCGAGATGGAGCACCATGCCGGGTTGGCGTCACACGTGAGCGCCAGCCCCTTGCCCCGCCACGGCACACCCGGAGCGGCGAGCTTGAGGACAGTGGCGTCCCCTTCACCCGGCGCCAGCACGGTGTTGAGAAAGAGTTGATGGTCGTATTGCCGGTACACGAACGACGGGTCGTACAAGAGAGCCAACAGCTCGCCGGCGGGCGACAACTGCCCGGCTATTGACGGCGCGCCGACAGGCGTAGTAGCCGCTGCCGGAGGAGCCAACGGACGGTGATAGAGCGGCGCCCCATCTGCTAATGAAGCCGCTGGCATGTCGGCCACGATCTCGCCCACGCCGGCCGGCCCGTCCCGGATCGTCAACCGCCCGACGCCGTCAGGCCCCGCTTCGACGACCCTGCCGATCACCGTCGCCCGCACCTCGTTGCGGGCGCACGTGGCGAGGACGGCGTCGAGCGAAGTGGGCTCGACGATGGCGAGCATCCTCTCCTGACTCTCGCTCGTCATGATCTCCACGGGGGACATACCCGCCTCACGCAGCGGCACGGCGGAGACGTCGAGCTCCATGCCGAGGCCGCCGCGAGCAGCGGTCTCCGACGTGGCGCACGCCAGGCCGGCGCCGCCGAGGTCCTGGATGCCGACGACGAGGCCCTGATCGAGAAGCTCGAGGCAGGCTTCGATGAGGCGTTTCTCCTCGAAGGGATCGCCGACTTGGACGCTCGGGCGTTTCGTCGCCTCGCCGGCCCCAAAGCCCGCCGACGCCAACACGCTCACACCCCCGATCCCGTCACGTCCGGTGAGTGAGCCGAGGAGGACGACGACGTTTCCGACACCGGTGGCTTGCGCCAGCACGAGGCGCTCGACGGGCAGCACCCCGAGGCAGAAGACGTTCACCAAGGGGTTGCCCTCGTACGTGCCCGCAAAGGTGAGCTGTCCGCCGACCGTGGGCACGCCGACGGAGTTGCCGTAGCCGGAGATTCCCCGTATCACGCCATCGAAGATGAAGCGGCTCCTGGCGTCCTCGAGCGGGCCGAAGAAGAGCGGATCCATCAAGGCGATCGGGCGTGCTCCCATGGTGAAGACGTCTCGCAGGATCCCGCCGACGCCGGTGGCGGCTCCCTGGTATGGCTCGATGGCGGAGGGATGGTTATGGCTCTCGATACGCAGCGCGATGGCGATGCCGTCGCCGACATCTACGACGCCGGCGTTCTCGCCCGGGCCGACGAGTACCGCCTCGCCTTCGGAGGGAAGGCGGCGGAGGTGTACCCGGGAGGACTTGTACGAGCAGTGCTCGCTCCACATGACCGAATACATCGCAAGCTCAACGGGCAATGGCTGGCGGCCGAGGGCATCGATGATCATCTGGAATTCGTCGTCAGTGAGACCGAGGCTTCTGTGTACAGAGCTCATTGCCCACCCCGATCGGATCTCTGATGGTTCCATGATGTGGTCATCGTGGAGTCCCAAGGCCACGCGATGGAATCCGGGTTGCGCTTTTCGTCTGTCGCGACGACACTTGTTGTATGCCTCCACGGAAAAGACAGACCAAGAGCAAGACCACTCTGAGCGACGAGCACAAGGACGCCCTTGCTGAGGGTCGCCGCCAAGGGAATGCGGTGCGCCGTTATCTCGTGGCGCTCGAAGAGAACCGGCCCCGCCGCGGTCGTCAAGTGAGCACCGAGTCCCTCGTGTCGCGACGCAACGAGATCGACGGCAAGATCGCTGCCGCTGACCCGCTCAAGCGGGCCCATCTCATTCAGCAGCGTCGGGACCTCGATCGGCGCCTCGCCTCCGCCGAGGACACCGACGAGGTCGACATCGAAGCTCTCGAGGAGGCCTTCATCGTCGTCGCGGCCGAATACGGCGACCGCAAAGGGATCGAGTACAAGACATGGCGTGAGGTCGGTGTGCCTGCCGACGTGTTGGCTCGCGCCGGGATCCACTGGAGCCGTCGCTCCTAAACGCCGGCCGCAGCCACAGCGGCAACCGTGCCGGAATTGCCGGCGCGGTCCGCTGCGGCCTGCACGAACGACCCGAGGAGCACCTGCCCGTCCGTCGAGCCCATGAGAGCGGTGCACGCACGTTCCGGATGCGGCATAAGGCCGACGACGTTGCCTGCCCGGTTCGCAACGGCGGCGATCGAGCGCATCGATCCATTCGGGTTGGAGACGTATCGGAGCGCTATCTGTCCGCTGCTTTCGAGTGTCTCGAGCGTGTCAGGAGCGCAGGTGTAGTTCCCCTCGAAGTGATTGATCGGCAGCCGCAGGCGTTGCCCGACCGACGTGTTGGCGGTCAACGCGGACGACGTCGAGATCACCTCGCACTCGACGGTCTCGCAGAGGAAACGTCCGCCCGCATTGCGCATGAGGGCACCGGGAAGCAGGCGCGCTTCGGTGAGGACTTGGAAGCCGTTGCAGATACCCAGCACCGGGACACCGGATGCAGCCGCCTGGCGGACCGCCTCCATGACCGGAGAGAAGCGGGCGATGGCACCGGTGCGAAGATAGTCACCGTGGGCGAAGCCTCCGGGCACGACGATGGCGTCGAAGCCCTCGAGGGAAAGTTGCGTGTGCCACACGAGTTCTCCCCGGGCATCAACAGTGGAGAGGGCCTCGACCGTATCGTGCTCACAGTTCGATCCCGGGAACACGACGACGGCGACGTTGACGCCACCGGAACCCGATGAGCTCACGCCGCCCCCTCCGACTCGAGAGGGTGCACTGCTACCTCGGCTCGCTGAATGACGGGGTTGGCGAGCAAGCGGTGGGCGAGCTCCTCAGCGGCCGCCTGGGCGGCCGCGGCATCGCTCGCCTGCACGACGAACCGGAACATCCGTCCGACACGCATGTCCCCGACAGCGTCAAACCCCAGCAACGGCAGTGCCCGCTCGATCGTGGCGGCTTCGGGATCGGCGATTCCCTCGAGGGCGCTCACCTCCACAGCGGCGGCGAACCTCACGAGGACACGCCCCACCACTTCGAGAAGGAACGCCCGCTGATCTGCTCGTAAGCGGAGACATAGCGCTCCCGCGTGGCTGCGATGACCTCGAGAGGCATCCGCGGTGGCTCGGAAGCCTTGTCCCAGCCCGTGCTCTCCGCCCAGTCGCGCACTGGCTGCTTGTCGAACGAGGGGGGTGCCGAGCCGGGATGCCAGTCATCTGCCGGCCAGAACCGGCTCGAGTCCGGTGTCATCACCTCGTCGCAGATGGCGAGCTCACCGTCGATGAAGCCGAGCTCGAATTTCGTGTCGGCGACCACGATGCCGCGCTCGAGCGCCCGCGCCGCCCCCCGTTCGTAGGCCGTGAGGGAGATCTCCCGTGCTCGCCCGGCTGCCTCCGCCCCGACGGACTTCACCGCCTCCTCGAACGAGATGTTCTCGTCGTGGCCCACGGACGCCTTCGTCGAGGGGGTGAAGACGGGTTCAGGCAGGCGAGCGGACTCGAGGAGGCCTGCGGGCAGCGGGATGCCGTGCATCGTTTGCGTCGCGCGGTACTCCTTCCAGGCCGAACCGGCGAGGTAGCCGCGAACGATGCACTCGAGTGGGAGCATGTCCGCCTTTCGTACGAGCATCGCCCGCCCGGCGACGTCGGGTATCTCCATCGCTCCGGCAGGGAAGACAGCCGGATCGGTCGCCACGAGGTGCGAGGGCGACACATCGGCGAGCTCGTCGGCCCAGAACGCCGTCATGGCCGTGAGCACACGCCCCTTGTCGGGCACGGGCTCGGCGAAGACGCGGTCGAACGCCGAGATGCGGTCGGACGCCACCATGAGCAGGAGCCCGTCGCCGGCGTCGTAGACGTCGCGCACCTTGCCCGAGTAGATGTGGGGCAAGCTCACGGCCGCGTCTCCGGCAGGGCGTCGAGGGCGTCGATCGTGCGACGGGCCTGTGCCAGGGATCGGTCGAGGTCAAAAGCCTCCGCCAGCACGCCTTCGAGCGATCCGCCGAGAGCGGCTTCCACATCCGGATCCTTCTCGAGCACGTCCCGAAACCCCCGACGCTCCTCCACCGCACGCCGGGCATCCCGTTGCACGATGCGATAGGCGGCATCGCGGGTCAACCCGGCTCGCACGAGCGCCAGCAGAACGGGCTGGGAGAAGACGAGGCCGTGAGAGCCCTCGAGCAGGTTCTCTGACATGCGATCGGCATGCACGACGAGCCCCTCCACGAGACGCGTCAGGCGCTTGACCGAGTAGTACGCCACAAGGCTGGCATCGGGCAGGACGATGCGCTCGACGGAGCTGTGGGAGATGTCTCGCTCGTGCCAGAGGGCGACGTCCTCGAGGCCGGCCACGATGTAGCCGCGCAGCACGCGGGACAGCCCGACGAGGCGTTCGGAGGTGATCGGGTTTCGCTTGTGGGGCATGGCGGAGGAGCCCTTCTGCCCTGCGCCGAACGGCTCCTCCACCTCCCCGACCTCCGTGCGCTGTAGGTGGCGGATCTCGGTGGCGAGCGCTTCGACCGTCGTGCCGATCGCCGCGCAAGCGTAGAGGTACTCGGCGTGGCGGTCGCGGGCGATCACTTGGGTGGCCGGCACGGGAGTGAGTCCGAGGGAGTCACAGACGTGCGCCTCGACCGTCGGATCGATGTTCGAGTACGTGCCGACGGCGCCCGACAGCTTGCCGACGGCGATGCCCTCGCGTGCCCGTCGCAACCGCTGGCGGTCGCGGTCGGCCTGCAGGCAGGCGAGCGCCAGCTTCGTCCCGAAGGTCGTCGGCTCGGCGTGCATGCCGTGGGTACGGCCGACCATCGGGGTTCTCGCCTCCTCCCGTGCGCGGCGGCGCAAGGCAGCCACCAGCCCGTCGAGTGCGCCCGAGAGCAGGTCGGCTGCCTTTACGAGCGTGGCGCAGAGGGCCGTGTCGACCACGTCGGACGACGTCAGGCCGTGATGGATCCACGACGCGGCCGGCTGGCCGATCGACTCCTGCACGACGTCCACGAAGGCGGCGACATCGTGATCGGTGACGGCTTCGCGCTCGAGCACTCGCTGCACGAAGGCGGCGTCGACCTCAGGAGCACGCGCCCGGCAGGCCTCGGCGTCGGCCTCGGGGATGACGCCCAGCTTCGCCCATGCCTCGACGACAAGCAGCTCGATCTCGAGCCAGAGGGAGAACTTGGCCTCGTCACTGAACAGCTGCGCCATCTCCGGCATGGAGTAGCGGGAGATCATGCTCTCAAGTTACTCGGCGCCTCCTCTCCGGTGGTCGTACCGTCAGGCGGCGAAGGAGACGTACTGCTCGCGCCCCGGGCCTACGCCGGCATAGGTCACCGGGACGCCGGCGTGACGAGCGATCAGCTCGAGGTAGGCGCGAGCCGTCGCGGGCAGGTCCTCGACGGCAGTGGCGCCGGCGAGATCGGTCCTCCAACCGGGCAGCTCCTCGAAGATCGGCTTGACCTCGTGCAGGACCGACTGGTGGTACGGGACGTGCTCGTAGCGCACGCCGGCGGCTTCGTAGGCGACGCACACCTTGAGCGTGTCGAAGGCGGAGAGGACGTCGAGCTTCGTGACAGCGAGCTCGGAGATCGAGTTGAGGCGGACGGCTTGCCGCAGCATGACGAGGTCGAGCCATCCTGGCCGGCGGCGGCGGCCCGTGTTCGTGCCGTACTCGTGGCCGCGCTCGACGAGCTCGTCGGCGATGGCGCCCTCCAGCTCGGTCGGGAAGGGCCCGGAGCCGACGCGGGTGACGTATGCCTTCACGATGCCGACGATGCGGTTGATGTCGCGAGGGCCGATCCCGCTTCCGACGCAGGCGCCGCCCGCCGTCGGGTTCGACGACGTCACGAAGGGGTACGTGCCGTGATCGAGATCGAGGAAGGTCGCCTGGGCACCTTCCAGCATGACCTGCTCGCCGGCGGCGAGGGCTTCGTGGATGAGGGCGACAGTGTCACCGATCATCGGCTCGACGCGGGGTGCGAGCTCCTCGAGGTACTTCGTGGCGATCTCGTCTGCATCGAGCGGGAGGCGGTTGTACACCCGAGACAGGATCGCATTCTTCTCGCGAAGCACGACGTCGAGCTTCTGACGGAAGATCTTGGGATCGAGGAGATCCTGCACCCGGAGCCCGATGCGGGCCGCCTTGTCGGCGTACGCCGGCCCGATCCCCCGCTTGGTCGTTCCGAGCTTGTTGTGCCCGAGGAAACGCTCGGTCATGCGGTCGAGCTCGTAGTGGTACGGCATGATGAGGTGGGCGTTGCCGGACACGACGAGCCGGCTCGTGTCGATCCCGCGGCTGGAGAGCATGTCGCACTCGCTCAACAGGACGGCAGGGTCGACGACGACGCCGTTGCCGATCACGGGCACGGTGTGGTGGTAGAGAACCCCGCTCGGCACGAGCTGGAGGGCGAACGACTCGCCTTCGACGACAATCGTGTGCCCGGCGTTGTGCCCGCCCTGGTAGCGCACGACGAGGCGCATGTCCTTGGCGAGGAGGTCGGTGAGCTTCCCCTTCCCCTCGTCGCCCCACTGGGTTCCGACCACGACAGTGGCGGGCACGTTGTTGCCTCCGGTTCGCTTGCCGGGGCGCAAATCTAATCGGTCCGGGCGGCTGCCTCCGCCAGCGCCGGATCTCGCCAGACGTGGGTGCGCCGGGGCGATCGCTCACCGAGGCCGCCGACGCCGGTCGCCTGCGAGAGGGCCTCGCCGTAGACCTCGTCGACCTCGAGGCGCCGCAGCTCCTCGGCCAGCAGGTCACCCAAGTCGCGGCGCAGCAGCGGCAGCTCCCGGTCGGGCTGACCGCTACGCGAGAAGGTCGCCGACCGACCGTCCGGGCGGCTGATGCGAAGTGTCTGCTCCTCGTCCGAGCCGGCGAGGACGATCTCGACGTCCGTGATGCCCGGACCGGAAGACGTCACCACCTCCGCAGGCACGCCGAGGCGGGCAGCCAGCCAGCCGGCGAGGAGGGCGGCCGTCGGGTTGCCCTCCTCGGCGGACACGCGGGCCGAGCGCGCCGTAGCCTCGGAGGCGTCGAAGGCCGAGGCGAGCAGCGAGCGCCACGGCGTCGCCCGTGTCCAGGCGAGGTCGGTATCGCCGGGGGCGAAGTCCTCCGCCCGGCCGAGCAGGGCTGCCATAGGGTCGGGGGCGAGGGCGCAGTCGGTGACGCGCCGCTCGGCGAGCACGCCGAGGGCATCGGTGGCGATGCGATCCGGCGGAGGGCTGTGCCACCATGTCACGACGGGCGCATCAGGCGCCAGCAGCGGGAGGACGACGGACTCCGAGTGGAGGGTCAGCCGCCCGTACATGCGCATGACGACGGCTTCGATGGGGCCGAGTCGCCCGCCCACCTGCACCTCGGCATCGAGGCGGTCGGTGGTGTCGATCTGGCGGCGGATGACCATGAGAAGCCGGCAGGGGTGCGCCTGGGCGGCGATGGTGGCCGCCCTCTCAGCGTCGCCGATGTTCTTCTCGTCGACGACGGTCACGAAGGTGACGGCCAGTCCCGAGGCGACCGCACCGCCCGCCCGCCGCTCGGCGCTGAGCGCCTTCATGATGTCGCCCCCATTGGTGTCCCACAGCGTCGTCGTCATGGCCGCCTCCAGGTTCGCCCTTCGCGGGCGAGCATCTCGTCGGCGGCGCGCGGGCCCCACTCGCCCGCCCGGTAGTGCTCGGGCGTAGTCGTCGTCCAGAACGCCTCGAGGGGGTCGATGACCTGCCACGAGGCCTCCACCTCCAGGTGGTCAGGGAAGAGCGTCCTGTCGCCGATGAGCACGTCCAGCAGCAGACGTTCGTAGGCTTCCGGGCTCGACTCGGTGAACGAGGCGCCGTAGAGGAAGTCCATGGAGACCTCGCGCACCTCCATGGCGGTTCCGGGCACCTTCGACCCGAAGCGCAACGTGATGCCCTCGTCCGGCTGCACCCGCACGACGAGCTGGTTGTGCCCGAGCTCGGCCGTGTCGGTTTTGGCGAAGGGCAGGTGGGGGGCTCGTTTGAACACGACGGCGATTTCGGTCACCCGGCGGGGGAGCCGCTTGCCGGTGCGGAGGTAGAAGGGGATGCCGGCCCAGCGGCGGGTCTCGACGCCGAGGCGCACCGCCGCGTAGCTCTCCGTCCTCGAGTCGGGCGGGATGCCCTCCTCGTCGAGGTAGCCCCGTACCCGCTCGCCGGCGAGCCAGCCCTGCTCGTACTGACCGCGTACCGTGAAGGCCGCCTTGTCCTCCGGGATGGAGATCGCCCAGAGGACCTTGTGCTTCTCGACGCGGAGGGACTGGGAGTCGAAGCTCACCGGCTCCTCCATGGCGGTGAGCGCCAGCAGCTGCAGCAGGTGGTTCTGGAGGACGTCGCGGGCTGCCCCGGCCGAATCGTAGAAGGCCGCCCGGCCTTCGATGCCGACGTCCTCGGCCATGGTGATCTGCACGCTGTCGACGTAGTTGGAGTTCCAGACGGGTTCGAAAAGCGTGTTGGCAAAACGGAGGGCGAGGAGGTTCTGGACGGTTTCCTTGCCGAGGTAGTGGTCGATGCGGAAGACGTCGTCCGGCGTGAAGACGGAGTCCACGAGGGTGTTGAGTTCACGGGAGGAGGCGAGGTCGTGACCGAAGGGTTTCTCGACGACGACGCGGCGCCACCCGCCTCGCTGGGCGCTGTCCGCCATCCTCGTCCGGTCGAGCTGCTTGAGCACCTGCGGGAAGGCGGCCGGCGGGATGGAGAGGTAGAAGGCGGCGTTGCCGGCGATCCCGTGGCTCTTCTCGAGGTCGACGAGCGTCGCGTCGAGTTGGTCGAAGGCGTTGTCGTCGTCGAACGAGCCGGGGACGAAGCGCACGCTGTCGGCGATGCGCCGCCAGACGTCGTCGCGGAACTCGGTGCGCGAGTGATCCTTGGCGGCGGCTCTGGCGAGCTGTTCGAAGTCGCCGTCACCCCAGTCTCGGCGGGCGAAGCCCATGAGCACGAAACCCGGCGGCAGCAACCCGCGGTTCCCGAGGTCGTAGACGGCCGGGATGAGCTTCTTGCGAGCCAAGTCGCCCGTGGCACCGAAGACAACGAGAGCGCACGGGTCCGGGATACGTGGGAGGCGGCGGTCCCTCGGGTCGCGCAATGGGTTCGACGTCACGGCGCGGGCGTCCCCTCCTCGTCGTGGGCATGGGCAAGGCAGCTCGGGTTTCCAGCGTGAATCTATCGGGCCTCGAGGGCCGGCTCTCGCCGCGTCGCTGCACTCCCCGCCTGTGCCGGGCCGGCTGACCTACGGTCGGGTCATGGACGAGCCCGGCCGCCTGATTGCATCGGGACGGGACTCCGACATCTTCGAGTACGGGTCGGACCTGGTGCTGCGGCGTGCCCGCACCGGACGATCAATGGCCCTCGAGGCCAGGACGATGGAGTACGCACGCTCGCACGGTTATCCAGTCCCAGCCGTGGACTCCCTCAGCGAGGACGGCGCCGAGCTCGTGATGGAACGCCTCGAGGGCCCGTCGATGCTCGGCGCCCTCGAGCGACGACCCTGGCTCCTCCGCAGGTGCGCTCGAATCCTGGCGGACCTGCACCAGGCTTTGCACGAGATCCCGGCGCCGGAGTGGGTGGCGTCTGCCCCTTGCGGGGAGGGCGACCGCCTCCTCCACCTCGACCTTCATCCGCTCAACGTGATCATGACGCCGGGCGGACCGGTCGTGATCGACTGGCCGAACGCCATGCGGGGCGATCCGGACGTGGATGTCGCCCTCACGTGGGCGCTCCTGGCCTGTGGCGAGATCCCGGGCGGAGGCGTGAAGACCGCCCTGCTGGGTCGCTTCCGTGCAAGCCTCGTCCAGAGCTTCCTTGCACATTTCGACCTCGATCCCGTGCGTGCCTGCCTCGTCGGCGCCGTCACTTGGAAAGCACGAGACGCCCACATGAGCGCGTGGGAAAAGGCTGCCATGATCGAGCTTGGCCGGCGGGAGGGGTTCGGGGCCTAGCCCTCGCTCGGTGGCCCCGGCGCAGTGAGACGTTTCTGCACGATGATGGCGTGGGCGCGCTGGCGGAAGCCGAGCTCGTCGTTCACCCGGGACATGTGCAGGTTCGTCTCGCCGTTCCAGGTGCAGACCGTGCGTGTCTGCGGCGAGTGCTCCATGAGCGCTCTGAGGTTGGCGATCTTGACGAGGAGTCCGAGACGATGGCCGCGGTCGGAGCCGATGACGACGGTGCCGTACTGGTTGGCGCGCTCGGGTGCCTCGGCGGAGACGCCCAGTCTCGTGACAGCGACGAGCCGACCCGTCGCCTCCGCGATCGCTCCGGCGTGGTAGACGAGCTGACCCATATCGGCGACGGTGGCCTCGCTCGCGCGGAGGCGGTCCTCGTCCCACTCGCCCTCCTCGTGCTCGAGGTCACCGTGGGGACTGTCGCGTGAGATCGCCCGCTCGAGCTCCACGGCGCCCTCCACGAGCTCGCCCGGGGTGCGTCCCCGCCAGGTGACGATGCGGTAGCCGGCGGCAGAGGACCGAGCGGCGGCTTCGAGGGCCTCGAGTCGGGCGGCGTCGAGCGGCAAGGCGAGGTCACGTCGGATCTCGGAGAGGGCGATCTCGTAGCCGAGGACGGCAGCGAAGGCCCTGCCCGGGGCGGGGTCGTCGAGATGCTCCTCGAAGCCGCCCGTGAGCGTCGTGCGTCCCTCCGCCCGGGCCAGCTCCTCGAGATGGAGGGCGAGCGCCCGTCCGACCCCGCTGCGGCGATGGGCGGGATCTACCTGGATGTCGGCCTCGATGACGCCCGTGTTGTCCCGGGTGGGAAGTCCCAGGAGAGAGCACCCGATGATCGGGCCGGAGGGGCCCTCCGAGGCCACGGCGAGCACGAAGCGCTTGGACCCGAAGCCGCCGTTGGCCATGGCCCTCACCTCCGTCAAGGTGATGGGAGGGTCATCCGGCCAGTCCGCCCGCCTCGAGGCGTGCTGAACGGCCCACCAGGGCTGGAGCTCGTCGTCCTCATTCGGCTCGATCTCACGCACGTGCACGTTTGCAGCCCCCCGGCCTGGTGGCCCCGCTCTCAGCTGAGGGCGAGCGACTCGGCCTTCTCGTCGACGTCGACGTGCACGGTGTCGCCTTCGGAGAAACGCCCCTCCAGCAAGGCGACCGCCAACGGGTCGCCGATGGAGCGCTGGATCACCCGACGAAGCGGGCGGGCACCGAAGGCCTCGTCGTAGCCGTGGTCACCGAGCCAGACCTTCGCAGCGTCGGAGACCTCGAGAGTGAGGCGCCTGCCCTCGAGGCGCTTTCGCAGCAATCCCAGCTGGATGTCGACGATGCGGGTGAGGTCCTCGCGGGTGAGGGATCGGAAGCGCACGATCTCGTCTATGCGGTTGACGAACTCCGGCTTGAAGACCGAGAGGGGATCGCCCTGCAGGTTCGACGTCATGATGAGGACGGTGTTCGTGAAGTTCACCGTGCGGCCCTGGCCGTCGGTCAGGCGCCCGTCGTCGAGCACCTGCAACAGGACGTTGAACACGTCCGGATGGGCCTTCTCGATCTCGTCGAGGAGCACGACGGCATAGGGGCGGCGTCGCACCGTCTCGGTCAGCTGGCCGCCTTCCTCGTAGCCGACGTAGCCGGGAGGGGCCCCGACGAGACGGGCGACGTTGTGGCGCTCCTGGTACTCGCCCATGTCGATGCGGGTGACCGCCCGTTCGTCGTCGAAGAGAATCTCGGCGAGCGCTCTGGCGAGCTCGGTCTTGCCGACACCTGTGGGACCGAGAAAGAGGAACGACCCGATCGGGCGGTTCGGATCCCCGAGGCCAGCCCGGCTCCGCCGGATGGCGTTGGCGACGGCCGTGACGGCCTCGTCCTGTCCGACGACGCGGCCGTGCAGCAGATCCTCCAGGTGGACGAGTTTGGCGACTTCACCCTCGACGAGGCGGGAGACGGGCACCCCGGTCCAGCGGCTCACGACTTCGGCGACGTCCTCGGGGTCCACCTCTTCCTTCAGCATCTTCTGGGTGGACTGCAACTCGGAAAGCTTGTCCGTGGCCTCGTCGATCCTGTGTTCCAGCTCGGGCACCCGCCCGTAACGGATTTCGGCCGCCTTGGCGAGGTCGCCCTCCCGCTCGAAACGATCCGCCTCTCCCCGGGCCGCTTCGACCTCGCTCTTGAGCGAGCGGATGGCGTCGATGGCCGCCTTCTCCGCCTGCCAGTGAGCCGTCATCGCAGTCTGCTGCTCGCGCAAGTCGGCGAGTTCGGTCTGCAACCGAGTGAGACGCTCTTTCGAGGCCGAGTCCTCCTCTTTCGAGAGGGCCATCTCCTCGATCTCGAGCTGACGGATCCGCCGCGAGACGACGTCGAGCTCGGTCGGCATGGAGTCGATCTCGATCCGTAGGCGGCTGGCGGACTCGTCGATGAGGTCGATCGCCTTGTCCGGCAGGAAACGCCCGGTCACGTAGCGGTCCGACAGCACGGCTGCAGCCACGAGGGCGGCGTCCTGGATGCGGACGCCGTGGTGGACCTCGTAACGCTCCTTCAGTCCCCGCAGGATGGCGATGGTGTCGGCCACCGACGGCGGATCCACGAGGATCGGCTGGAAGCGGCGCTCGAGGGCGGCGTCCTTCTCGATGTGCTTGCGGTACTCATCGAGCGTCGTGGCCCCGATCATGCGGAGCTCGCCGCGGGCGAGCATGGGCTTGATCATGTTGCCGGCGTCCATGGCGCCCTCGGCCCCACCGGCTCCGACGATGGTGTGCAGCTCGTCGATGAAGGTGATGATCCCGCCCTCGGCGTCGGAGATCTCCTTCAGCACGGACTTCAGGCGCTCCTCGAACTCGCCCCGGTACTTCGCGCCGGCCACCATCGAGCCGAGATCGAGGGCGACGACGCGCTTGTTCTTCAAGCTCTCCGGCACGTCACCTTCGACGATCCGCTGCGCCAAGCCCTCGACGATGGCCGTTTTGCCGACGCCCGGCTCGCCGATGAGGACCGGGTTGTTCTTCGTGCGACGCGACAGCACCTGGATGACGCGGCGGATCTCCTCATCTCGGCCGATGACCGGGTCGAGCTTGCGCCGCCGGCCGAGATCGGTCAGGTCCTGGGAGTAGCGCTCGAGGGCGCGGTACTGCTCCTCGGGCTCTTGCGTGGTGACGCGGTGGCTGCCCCGGATCTCGCGCAGGGCCGTGAGGAGGGCGTCGCGGGAAACGCCGAGCTCGTCTGCGAGGGCGAGCAGGAGGTGTTCGACGGACAGGTACTCGTCACCCATCTCGTTCTGAGCTGCCTCGGCACGCTCGAAGGCCTGCATCATCTCCCGCGAGAACGACGGCTCGCCACCGCCGTAGGCCTTCGGGAGCCGGCCGAAGACCTCGTCGAGGCGGTTCCTCACACTGAGGGGCGAGATCCCGAGTTTGTCGAGGAGCGGGATGGTCACGCCGCCGTCCTGGCCGATGGCGGCGTAGAGGAAGTGCTCCGGTGTCACTTCGGCGTGGTGGTACTGGCGGGCGAGGGCGACGGAGTCTCGTGCCGCCTCCTGGGTCTTCTTCGTCCAGCGGTTCGGATCGAATGCCATGTCTGTCAGGAAATCCTTGTGGTCGTCGGTTTCGTGTCAGCCTCGTGTGCCCCGCCACTTGGCGGGCAGGCGGCTCTTTGTGACCGGGACGAGGTCCCGGCGGTAGAAGCGGTGCGTGCGGACGACGGCCTCCTGGGCCTCCACCCGCACGCGGTCGAGCTCGCGGGTCAGCCGCTCGAGCTCCGCCTCGAGGGCGAGGATGCGGCGGACGCCCTCGAGGTTGATCCCGCCTGCCGTCAGGTGCTGGATGCGGCGAAGTTGGGCGATGTCGGCTTCGCTGTAGCGGCGGATGCCGCCGTGCGTCCTCGCGGGGTCGAGCAGACCCTTGCGCTCGTAGATGCGCAGCGTCTGCGGATGCACTCCCGCCAGCTCGGCGGCCACGGAGATGACATAGAGGGCGCGGGTGCTCGGGTCGGAGTTGCCGCCGTTGGTGACGGCGTCCGCGAGGCTGACGTCGTCGGCGTTGCCACCGGTGGCGTTGTTCGAAGTCCTCACGTCACTCACGCCTCGGTCAACAGTTTGGAGCGGGGCGAGTCCGCCGTCGCTTTCGCGAACGCCTCGACGGCAGCGCGCTGCTCATCGGTGAGCGTCGTGGGGACGTCGACCTCGACGGTGACGAGCAGGTCGCCCGCCGTCGCACCGCTCTTCACGCCTCGTCCCTTGACGCGGAAGGTCTTCCCGGTCGGCGTACCGGGCGGTATCCGCAAGGTCACCGGCTCCTCGAGGGAGGGCACAGTGATGTCGGCCCCGAGGGCGGCTTCGGTGAAGGTGACTGGTACCCGCAGTGTGAGGTTCTTGCCGCGGCGCCCGAACAGCGGATGCCGGTCGACGTGCACGACGACGTAGAGGTCGCCCGGCGGCCCGCCGTTCTCGCCCGGCTCGCCGCGGCCTTTCACCCGGATCCGCTGGCCGTCCTCGACCCCGGCGGGGATGCGCACCTTCACCTTGCGCTGGCGCCGCTCGACGCCGGTGCCGTCGCAGCTCGGGCACGGGTCGACGACCTTCAGGCCGCGTCCGCGGCACTCCGGGCAGGGCGAGGCGAGCGAGAAGAGCCCCTGGTTGTCGTTGAGGGTGCCCGTCCCACCGCATCGCGGGCAGGTGATGGGCAGCGTGCCGGGCCGCGAGCCCGAACCGGCGCACGTAGGGCAGATCGCCCCCGTGACGACGTTGACGGACGCCACGGCGCCATGGATCGCCTCGTTGAAGGGGAGGTGCAGCTCCGCCTCGACGTCCTGGCCGCGTCGGGCGCTCGTCCAGGTCGTCGTCTTCTGGTTGCGGGCCGCCTTGCCTTGCCCGAAGAGGTTGCCGAACAGGTCTCCGAGGTCGTCGATGTGGAAGTTGAAGCCACCGCCCTCGCCGGTGGTGCCACCGCGCCCGAAACCCCCAAGCCCTCCGGCCACAGGCCCGAGGCGGCGGATCTCGTCGTACTCCTTGCGCTTGTCGGCGTCGCCGAGGACGTCGTAGGCGGAGGCGATCTTCTTGAACTGGTCCTCCGAGCCTGGGTTGGCGTCAGGGTGATACTTCTTGGCGAGCTTGCGGTAGGCGCGCGTTATCTCCTTCTCGGTCGCTCCGGAGGAGACGCCGAGCACCTTGTAGTAGTCGGTTTCGAACCAGTCGCGTTGTGGCGCCATACCTCAGCCTGAGGCCCTTCCTCGCCCGCCGCCTGTCAACGGCGGACCCGGACCATGGCCGGTCGGATCACCCGGTCACCGATGCGGTAACCGGACCGCCACACCTCCGTGACGGTGGGGCCGGCGGGCTCGTCGTCGTTCGTGTCGTCCCCGGCGGCGAGTTCCGTCTCGTCCACCGCCGTGGCTTCGTGAATCGTCGGGTCGAAGCCGACACCGACGGCGTCTATGCGCTCGAGGCCCTCCCGCTCGAGGATGTCCCGGAGCAGGCCGTTGACCTGTAGCAGCGCAGCCGACGCCTCGTCGGTCGGAGCGGACTCCCCGAGGGCGAGGTGTGACATGGCGAGATCGAGGGAATCGAGCACCGGCAACAGTCGGGCCACGAGGGCTTCGCTGGCGCGTCCCTTCAGCTCGGCTTGCTGGCGCTCGGTGCGCTTGCGGAAGTTGTCGAAGTCGGCTTGCATCCGCTTGAGGGCGTCGAGGAACTCGTCACGCTCGGCGCTGATGCGTGCGAAATCATCCGAGAGCAGCGTCTCGAGACCGGACAGGTCGTCGCTCAGCTGGAGCTTGAAGAAGTCGTCGGGCTTGCCGCCGCCCGGGGTCGTCCCCGGTCCGGCGGCTTTCTGGCCTGGAGCTTTCTGGCTTGCGGCTGTCTGGCTTGCGGCTGTCTGGCTTGGCGCTTTCTGGCCGGGAGTGTCGACAGGCTCTGCACCTTCGAGGAGCTCCGCATCCGCCGGTTCGCCCTCGTCTGCGGCAGGCCCTTTATTGCCGACGGGCCCCCCGCCGTGGACGCTGCTCGCCGTGGAGGCGGCGCCGTGGCCGGCGTTGGTGCGACCGGCCTCAGCGGCCTTCCCGCCACCGTGGCCGGCGTCGGTGCGACCGGCCTCAGCGGCCTTCCCGGCACCGACGCGGCTCTCCGGCTCAGCCCCCGGCTCGTTCTTGGCAAGCGGCTGCGCCGCTTCGTCGAACGCGTTGCTCATGCGTCGCCTGTGCCCGGACCATCCACGATCTCGGCGTCGACGACCTCGTCGTCGGAGGCGGTGTTGTCGCTCGAGCCGGCCGAGCCGGAGCCCGATCCGTCGCTGCTCGAGCTCGACGCCGCCGCCCCGGCAGCCTCGTAGATCTTCTGGCCCATCGACTGGGTCGCGGCCTTGAGCGCTTCGAGGTCGCGGTTGATGGCATCCACGTCGGTGCCCTCGAGGGCGCTCTTGAGGGTCTTCAAGGCCTCCTCGACCTTCGCCTTCTCGTTAGCCGGGGCCTTGTCGCCCTGCTCGCGCAGCAGCTTCTCGGTCTGGTAGACGAGGGTGTCGGCGTTGTTGCGGGCCTCCGCCTCTTCCCGGCGCCGCTTGTCGTCGGCGGCGTGCTCCTCAGCGTCGCGGACCATGCGGGCGATGTCGTCCTTCGGAAGCGAGGACTGACCCGTGATCGTCATCGACTGCTCCTTGCCTGTGGCAAGGTCCTTGGCCGAAACGTGCACGATGCCGTTGGCGTCGATGTCGAAGGCGACCTCGATCTGGGGGATGCCCCGAGGTGCCGGTGGTAGGTCCACGAGCTGGAACTTGCCGAGCGTCTTGTTGTACATGGCCATGTCCCGCTCACCCTGGAGCACATGGATCTCCACGGAGGGCTGGCCGTCCTCTGCGGTCGTGAAGATCTCCGAGCGACGCGTCGGGATGGTCGTGTTGCGCTCGATCAGGCGGTGGGTGATGCCGCCCTTCGTCTCGATGCCGAGGCTGAGGGGTGTCACGTCGAGCAGCAGGACGTCCTTCACCTCGCCCTTGAGCACGCCGGCCTGGATGGCGGCGCCCACGGCGACGACCTCGTCCGGGTTGACACCCTTGTGAGGCTCCTTGCCCGTCAAGTTGTGCACGAGCTCCTGCACAGCAGGCATACGGGTGGCGCCACCGACGAGGATGACGTGGTCGATGTCCTCCTTCGTGAGGTTGGCGTCAGAGATGGCGGACTCGAAGGGCCCGCGGCACGCTTCCACGAGGTCCTCGGTCAGCTCCTGCAGCTTTGCCCGCGTCAGCTTGAGGTCGAGGTGCTTCGGCCCCTCGTTCGTGGCCGTGATGAACGGCAGGTTGACCGTCGTCTCTTGCACGGCGGACAGCTCGATCTTTGCCTTCTCCCCGGCTTCCTTCAGCCGCTGCATGGCCATCTTGTCGTTGGAGAGGTCGACACCCTCGGTGTCCTTGAAGGACTTGACAAGCCAGTCGATGACGCGTTGGTCCCAGTCGTCACCACCGAGATGGGTGTTGCCCGCCGTCGCCTTCACCTCGAAGACGCCCTCGCCGATGTCGAGGATGGACACGTCGAAGGTGCCGCCCCCGAGGTCGAAGACGAGCACCGTCTGGTCGGCACCCTCCTTGTCGAGGCCGTAAGCGAGGGCGGCTGCCGTCGGCTCGTTGATGATCCGCAGCACTTCGAGGCCGGCGATCTGCCCCGCCTCCTTGGTGGCGGTGCGCTGGGCGTCGTCGAAGTAGGCCGGGACGGTGATGACCGCCTGGGCGACGGTGTCGCCGAGGTACCCCTCGGCGTCCCTCTTCAGCTTCTGGAGGATGCGGGCGGAGATCTCCTGAGCCGTGTAGGCCTTCCCGTCGATGTCGATCTTCCAGTCCGTGCCCATCTGACGCTTCACCGATCGCACGGTCCGGTCCGGGTTCGTGATCGCCTGGCGCTTGGCTACCTCGCCGACGAGCACCTCACCCGACTTCGTGAACGCCACGACCGACGGCGTGGTCCGCCCGCCTTCCGCGTTCGGGATCACGGTCGGCTCGCCGGCTTCAAGGAACGCAACCACCGAGTTCGTCGTCCCGAGGTCGATTCCTACGGCCTTCGGCATCTCAATTCCTCCACTGTTCGATTACTTTCGACGTGAGCAGTATAACGAACTTGAGTGCCTCATTGTCAAGTTTGCTCCAAGCGCCTTTCAAGTACTAAGAGCCTGGTCAGCTGATCATCGCAGGCGCCAGCGGCGTCTCGCAGGCACCGATGGGGCCGGCCCGGAGCTCGCGCAGCACGAGGCCGGGCCCGGGACGGAACTCGCGACGAGCACCACGGCGTCCTCGGTCGTGACTCCCGCGACGGCGACGATGTCGGCGCAAGGCTCTTTCTGTTGGAGACCCCAGCGAGGCCCCACTCCGCTGTGCGGTCGTCCGGCACGTGGGACGTCGCCGTCTCCACTTTCACCCAGCCGGCAGACCCGCCGCGGTCCGAGCAGCTCACACGCAAGCGGGTCAATGGCCATGTGGCGTGTCTAGCCGGGGCAATCGGTCTGCGATGTAGCCTGCGGCCCGTGCCGACCCTCGTCATCCTGCGCCACGGACAGAGCACCTGGAACGCCGAGAACCGCTTCACGGGTTGGACCGACGTGGATCTCAGTGCCCGCGGCGAGGAAGAGGCGCGTGAAGCGGGCCGGCTCATGGCGGCCGAGCCCGCTTTGGAGATCGACACGGTGCACACCTCTGTGCTGAAGCGGGCCGTGCGCACGGCCAACCTCACCCTCGACGAGATGGACCGGAGCTATCTGCCCGTCCGTCGCCACTGGCGGCTGAACGAGCGCCACTACGGCGCACTGCAGGGGCTGAACAAGCGCGAGATGGCCGAGCTGCACGGCGCCGAGCAGGTGAGGCTGTGGCGACGCAGCTACGACGTCCCGCCGCCGCCGGTCGGTCTCGACGACCCGAACCACCCAGTCAACGACGCCCGCTACCACGGCGTGCCGCCGTCGGCTCTGCCGGCGACCGAGTGCCTCGCCGACGTCGTCCGCCGGCTCCTCCCTTACTGGGAGGACGCCATCGGCGTCGAGCTCCTCGAGGGGCGCACCGTCCTCGTCGTGGCCCACGGCAACAGCCTGCGGGCGCTCGCCAAGGAGCTCGAGGAGATCTCGGATGCCGACATCGTCGACCTCAACATCCCCACCGGCTTCCCCCGTGTGTACGACCTCGATGACCGTCTCCGCGTCCGCAGCGCCTGCTACCTCGGCGACCCCGCGGCCGCCAGCGCCGCGGCGGAGGCCGTCGCCCTACAGGCCGAACACTGACAGCTGGCACTTCCTTTCCCGCACCGCTCCGGGAGCCATTCACACGCCGTTCACATTCGGGAAACACGCGCACGGTACTGTCCGGAAATGCCCAGCCTCAGGCAACGCCCGCCGCTCGATCCTCCTTCGGCGAAGCCGGACGAGGACCCGGACGAGGACAGGCAGCCGCTCGGCATTCGCCTCCGCCGGGCCATCATGAAGCCGGTCGAGTCCGATGCGGTCCCAAACGCGGCCGTTGCTCACGAGGCGCCTGCAGTCGAGCAGCTGGAGGCCGCAGTCAGGTCGGCCAACGACAAGGAGCGGCTCATCGGGTTGCTGGCTGCCCCGTTGGCAGCCGCCATCGGGTTTCTCGTGATCAGCGCACTCATCGTCAACGACCCCGCAACCCTGTTGAAGAGCGGGCAGATCAACAAGCTCCACGTAGCCGTGTCTGTCTACTACGAGCTTGGAGGCGTCCTTCTTGCTTTGTCCGTCCTGATTCTGGCCACTGCGATGCTCCGGAAGCGCCTCCTCCTCGGCATTGTGATGGCCCTCTACGGGCTCGCCGTCTTCAACCTCCATTACTGGGGTTTCGGGATCCCGTTCATCATGGGCGGAGCCTGGCTGCTGGTGCGCTCCTACCGGCTGCAGCGGGACCTGCGGGAGGCCACCGCCGGCGGGGCGCTCGGTGGCGCCACCTCGCGGACCTCGGTTACGAGGGCAGCGAACAAGCGCTACACACCGCCTCAGCGGTCGTTCTCCGCTCAGGCCGAGTTCCGGCGAGGGCAACGGCAACGGCAGGGGCGGAGCGCCGGCTGAGCCGCTGCGCCGGCTGAGTGGCTGCGCCGTCGTGAGTGTCCGCCGACGAGAGCTACGAGACCGACGAGAGCCAGCGCCACAAGGGGCAGGTCCCGCCGGAACGCTAGGGCGCTGACACCGACTCGAGCGGTGAAGCCGTGCGCAGGTGCGCTCGCCTGAGCAGGAGGACGCCTAAGAGGAGTCCGAGAACGGCGAGAAGGATCGCCGGCAGAGTGAAGACGCCCCACGTGGCGCGCTCGGTTTCGAGGGCGCCGACGGTGGAGACGAGAGCCGGATCGCCCGGCACGGTGACCGCCCGAAGTGTGGCGCCGGGAGGGTGAAATGCGTTGCCCGGTATGGCCTCGTCGTAGCGGTGGCCGCCGATGTTGAAGGTTCCCCTGCACGAGTAACCGGCCAGGTTGCTGCCGCTGCCCCCCATCAGGCCGAGGCACCCGGAGACGGTGACGTTGACGGCAACCCCGCTCCGGCGCAGGCGGGTGATGTCCTCGTTCTTGCGGGCTCCGGCGATGAACAGCACCACGACCACGAAGGCGAGGGCCACGAGTAAGAGGCAGACGACAGCACGCGCCACACGGCGGCCGTCGACCTCAACGCCCGCACCCCGCAGGGTCATGACGGGCTGGCGAGACGTGTCGAGGGTGCTTGTCACGGCCGGTGTGCCTGAGGAGGGTCGTTGCGAACCGTTCGCTCGGGAGCGCGCCTCAGCCGCCCGACGCCGTCCTGCATCTGCTTGCCGGCCGGCCGGTGTCCTGTATCGATCCGGCGATGGTAGCGGCGCGCCGTCCACTGCGATCAGTCCGCCTCGTCCGCCTCGTGGCTGGCCGCAGGGCGCCGCGACGCCGTGACGATGGCTGCCGCGTGCCCTGCGCGCACTTCACTTGTGACAGCAGCGGTGTCTGAGTCTCTAGTTCACGCATTGGTAACACGAGCGTGATCATGCGGAAATCCCTGCCTTGCATCCTTGGGGCGGCAGGGCGAACCGCCCGCTGTGGCCTTGGCGAACCGGGTGATCCGGGGCGCCCTGCCCATGGCTGGCGGCCGCCGGAGTTGACAGCGAGAGGAGTGCTTGAGCAGTGCACATGTTAGGGACCGTTCCCGTCCCGTATCCCAGTTGGCTGAATCCGGGCGACAACACCTGGCAGATCACCGCTGCCACGTTCGTCGGCCTCATGAGCCTGCCCGCCCTGGCCGTTCTCTACGCCTCGATCGTGCCGAAGAAGTGGGCGGTGAACGTGCTGGCGATGATGTTCGCCGGGTTCTCCCTCGTCCTGATCGCCTGGGTGTTGTGGTCCTACAAGATGGGCTTCGGCGCGACCTCCATCGGAAGTGGCGTGAAGAATGGCGTGCAGACCCAGCTCTCCGGCGTCGGTTGGGTGAAACACTTCTTCGACAACTTCGTCGGGCGACCAGGCGGCATCACCAACGCCACCGGTGAACAGGCAAAGGCAGTGTCGGCGGCCAACACCGCCGTACCGTTCCACTTCCCGACGTCATCGCTCGCGTACTTCCAGTTCGTCTTTGCCGCCATCACGCCCCTTCTGTTCATGGGGAGTGTGCTCGGTCGCATCAAGTTCAGCGCCTGGTGCATCCTCGTGCCGCTGTGGTCGACGTTCGTCTATGGCGTGGACGCCTTCCTGCTGTGGGGTGGCGGCTACCTGGCCCAGGAGGGTTCCCTCGACTTCTCCGGCGGCTACGTCATCCACATGTCGGCCGGTGTTTCGGGGTTCGTGGCCGCCTGGGTGCTCGGGCCCCGGCTGCTGCGGGACCGCCAGCACGCCGTCCCCAACAACCTCGTCATGGCCGCCGTCGGGGCGGGCATCTTGTGGCTCGGCTGGAACGGCTTCAACGGTGGAGACCCCTACTACGCCGGCGCCAGCATGGCGGCCGCTGTCATCAACACCAACATCGCCACCGGGACCGGCGTGCTGACCTGGATGGCAATGGACGGCCTCTTCTCCAAGTCGAAGAAACCCACCTTCCTCGGCGGCGTGAACGGCATGATCTGCGGCCTCGTGGGGATCACGCCCTGCGCCGGCTGGGTCAACGGCCGGGGAGCCATCTACGTCGGCCTCATCGCCACCGGCGTGGTCTGGGTGGCCTGGAACTACCTCTCCAAGGTGCGGCCGTTCTCGAGGGTGGACGATGCCCTCGGAGTCGTCTACACCCATGGCATCGCCGGCTTCGTCGGCGGCATGCTGCTGGGCATCTTTGGCGACCCGAACATGATCGAGTACGGCTGCGGCAGCCTGAACTCGGCCGGCCAGGTCGTGAACACCTCGCAGTCGACCTACGTCACGGCGCACGGAGCTTGCGTTCCGTTCTCGGTGAGCGGCCTCATGTACACCGGTTCGTCCCACCAGCTGTGGGAGCAGTTCCGAGCAGCCGTGTGGGTCATCTTCTGGTCGGCTCTCGTCACCTTCGTCCTCATGAAGCTCATCGGGCTCGTCCTGCGGGGCGCCCGTTACAAGGACGAGATCCTCGAGATCGGCGACCTCGCCATCCACGACGAGGAGGCCTTCCCAGAGGAGCGCCTGGCACTGCGCACAGGGGCCTTCGCTCTGGCGGGCATTGACGCCGGGAGCGTGTCGCGACCGGTGCCGTCGCCCCCACCCGATCCACTGCAACCACCGGGTGAACGGTCCTAGGGCGAACAGGACGAAAGGAGCTCAATCATGAAGCTGATCGTGGCAGTCCTGAAGCCCTTCAAGCTCGACGACGTCAAGGAGGCGCTGAAGGCCGCCGGCGTCGCAGGCATGACGCTGACCGAGGCACAGGGCTTCGGCCGGCAACGCGGCCACACCGAGGTCTACCGGGGCGCTGAGTACGAAGTCGAGTTCGTCCCGAAGGTGCGCCTCGAAGTCCTCGTTGACGATTCGCAGGCCGATGACGTCGTCGACGCCATCGTCGCCAGTGCTGCCACCGGCAGGATCGGTGACGGCAAGGTCTGGGTGGTCGACGTAGAGACAGCCGTGAGGGTGCGGACGGGCGAGCGAGGGGCGGACGCCTTGTAGCTCCCTGTGCTGTCCTGATGCTGGCCGTCCAGGCGCCGCAGTCCCGACGCCTGGACGGCCTGTAGGTACGGTGAGACGTTGACGAGCCGCCCAGAGTCGTGCAGGCGAGCATTTATCACCGCAATTACATCGTGCGGATCTCGTGCATAGGTCGCTCGTGGCCCGCATATCGACAACAAACTTGGAGAACGTGGTGCCGATTCCGTTGAGTTCATGCGAGAGCAGATGAAGAGCCGCCGCGGGTCCGTACACTTGGAAGGCGTTGTCCCACCGCTGTCCCGGATGGGACCCGGAGCTTGCCGTTGCGTGCGGCAGTCGGAAGGGAACTCAGTATGAAGCTCGTCGTGGCTGTGATCAAACCCTTCAAGCTCGACGACGTGAAGGAGGTGCTGAAGGACCTCGGCGTGCAGGGCCTTACCGCTACGGAGGCACATGGATTCGGTAGGCAGCGTGGCCACACCGAGACGTATCGAGGTGCCGAGTACACGATTGACCTCGTGCCAAAGGTGCGGCTCGAGATCGTCGTGGACGAGTCCGATGTGGCCGAGGTCGTCGAGGCGATCGCCACGACCGCCCGGACCGGCAAGATCGGCGACGGCAAGATCTGGGTCGTGCCGCTCGACGATGTGGTCCGCGTTCGCACGGGCGAGCGCGGGGCAGACGCCCTGTAGCGAGGGGACTGGTCTCGGGCAGCCGGTCTGCTCGTCCTCATGATCATGCAGCGTGCTCGCACTACGCTTCGCTCATGTCTCCAACGAGCTCTTTTGACTTCGGAAGCGTGTGGCTATTCAGCGAGTGCTCTCGCGCCGAGCTGAGGAACATCGCCAAGGCGTCCGAGTCCATCACGGTGAAGGCGGGGACGACAGTCTGTGACGAAGGCGAAGTCGGTCAGACCTTCTATTTCATCGTGAGCGGCACGGCCGCCGTCATCCGCAACGGCCGCAGGGTGGCCGAGCTCGGCGCCGGCGGCTACTTCGGCGAGCTCGCCCTGCTCGACCGGCTGCCGCGCTCGGCAACGGTGAAGGCGGTGACGGAGATGGAGCTGCTTGCCATCGCCCAGAAGGACTTCAACAAGCTGCTGAGGGACTCGCCGACGCTCACCCGCAAGTTGCTCGTGGCGACGGCGTCACGGCTGCGGAACGCCGATGCAAAGGCGCTCGGAGCCTCCGTTCACTAAACCGGTCCCGAGGTCATAGGCCGATCGGCTCTCCCAGCGATCCGGCCGGCGGCGGTGGCGGTGACATCGATCGCTCGAGGATCTGGGAGATGTCGAGAACCTTGACCTCCTCGTCCCGTTGGCGCTCCTTCACGGCGTCGTCGAGCATGATGAGGCAGAACGGGCAGGCGGTCGAGACGACGTCGGCCCCGGTCCCGAGGGCCTCGTCGGTCCGCTCGAGGTTGACGCGCTTGCCGATCTTCTCCTCGAGCCACATGCGGGCACCGCCGGCGCCGCAGCAGAAACCCTTCTCCCTGCAACGGTGCATCTCGACGGACTCCACCCCCGGCACCGACTCGATGACCGCCCGCGGCGGTTCGTACACCCGGCTGTGGCGCCCGAGGTAGCACGGGTCGTGGTAGGTGACCTTGGCGTTGAACCGCTTCGGTGTCAGCTTGCCCTCGGCCACGAGCCGGCTCAACAGCTGCGAGTGGTGGATGACCTCGAAGTCGCCTCCGAGAGCCGGGTACTCCTTGCTGAGTGAATTGAAGCAGTGGGGGCAGGCGGCGACGACCTTCTTCACACCGGCGGACTTCAAGGTCTCGAGGTTCTGCGTCGCCTGCATCTGGTAGAGGAATTCGTTCCCGAGCCGCCGGGCCGGGTCGCCCGTGCAGGACTCCCGCGGCCCGAGCACGGCGAAACCCACCCCAGCTTGGTGCAACAGCCGCGCCACGGACTGGGTCGTCTTTCGTGCCCGCTCGTCGAGCGCCCCGGCGCAGCCCACCCAGAAGAGGTACTCGATGTCGTCACCGATGGTGTCGGTAACGACGGGGACATCGAAGTCGACTCCGGCCGTCCAATCGAGCCGCTTCGACGAACCGAGGCCCCAGGGGTCCCCACGGTTCTCGATGTTGCGAAGCATGAGCCCCGCCTCGGTCGGGAACCGCGATTCGATCAGGACCTCGTAGCGCCGCATATCGATGATGGCGTCGACGTGCTCGATGTCAACGGGGCACTGCTCGACGCAGGCGCCGCACGTCGTGCAGGACCAGAGGACGTCAGGGTCGATGACTCCGGGCACGAGCGTGGGGTTCTCGGCGGGAGCGGCGCCGTCGCCGACGGGGGCGCCCGTCTTGGCGGCGGCGGCTCCCGCCAGCACCCGTCCCGACTGCCTGAGGAGCTCGTCCCGCAGGTCCATGATCACGAGCTTCGGCGAGAGCGGCTTGCCTGTGTTCCACGCAGGGCACTGGCTCTGGCAGCGCCCGCACTCGGTGCAGGTGACGAAGTCGAGCATCTGCTTCCAAGAGAAGTCCTCGATCCTGCCGGCCCCGAAGACGGTGTCCTCGTCCATGTTCTCGACGTCGATGAGCGGTGTCGTGCCAAGCGCGCCGAGCGCCCGCGGTTGACGCGAGAAGGCGACGTTGAAGGGTGCCATCACGATGTGAAGGTGCTTGGAGTGCACGAGGAACACGAGGAAGCCCATGACGACGACGACGTTCAGGTCCACGAACACCGTCGAGAGGGCCTCGTTGGTGGACGCCCCGAGCGGGCGGAGGAGATGCCCGATCGCATGGGAGGCGAACGCCCAGTGGGTGTAAGGGAAGTCGTGGTCGACGTTCGTCTGCGCTCCCCGGTACATGAGGAGCGTCACGATCACGCCGGCGATGAGGGCGAGGGTCACCCAGGCCGCACCCGTGTGCGAGCCGTAGAAGCGACTCTTGCGGTCGAGGCGGGCGGGGGCGTTGCGGAGGCGGATGGTGCTGAACACGATGAGGGCGACGAGCACGGCGACGGCGAAGAAGTCCTCGATGAAGCCGACGACTGGGTTCGTTCCGATGAGGGGGATATGAAAATTGCGTTGGAAGAGGGTGCCGTACGTCTCGATGATCGTGAGGAAGAGGATCGTGAAGCCCCAGAACGTGAAGGCGTGGGCGAGGCCCGGCACGGTCCATTTGAGGAGGCGCTTCTGACCGCCGACCTCGACGAGCTCCACCTCCGCCCGCCTGCCCCAGTGGGCGAATCGCCCAGATGCCGGTTTGCCTGCGGTGATCAGGTGGAAGAGGAAGAACAGGCGCCTGCCGGCGATGGCGAGGGCGACGGCAGTTGCCGCCAGGGCGATGGGGTACCTCGTGAGCAAGAGCCCTCCTCAGGGAGCTGACCGGCGGCGCCGGCGCAGTGCCCGGTCGGCGTCGAAACCTAGTCTCCCGTGCTGATTGAGCGGAAGTTCTCGAAGTAGCGGCTCGGTGTCGGTCCCCGTTGCCCCTGGTACTTCGAGCCCAGCCCGGCGGAGCCGTAGGGGACCTCGGCCGGCGTTGTCATACGCAGGAAGCTGATCTGTCCGATCTTCATCCCGGGATAGACGGTGATGGGGAGGTTCGCCACATTCGAGAGCTCGAGCGTCAAGAAGCCGTCCCAGCCGGCGTCGACGAACCCGGCCGTCGAGTGGATGAGCAGACCCAGGCGTCCGAGGCTCGATTTCCCCTCGAGCCGCCCGACGAGATCGTCCGGCAGGCGGACGCGCTCGACCGTCGAGCCGAGCACGAACTCCCCCGGGTGCAAGATGAGCGGGTCCTCGCCGACCGACTCCACCAGCTCGGTGAGCTCCTCTTGGTTCTCCCGGACGTCGATGACCCGCTGGCTGTGGTTGCGGAAGACGCGGAAGTAACGGTCCACGTGGAGATCGACCGATGAAGGCTGGATGCACCCCTCTCCGAGCGGGGAAATCCCGATGCGTCCAGCTTCGAGCTCCTCACGGATGGTCCGGTCCGACAGGATCACGGCTGCAGGCTACTTGTGCGAACCTTCTCACTGTCGTGGTAAGGTTCCCATGATGACGGGGCTGACGATCCACGAAGCCGCCGCGACGACCGGCTGGTCGGCCCGCATGCTTCGCTACATCGAGGACTCCGGCCTCGTCGTACCGACCCGGTCGCCTGGTGGCTACCGGCTGTTCGGACCGGCGGAGCTGCAGCGTCTCCGCACCCTGCGAGAGCTGCTGGAGGAGTACGGCATCGAGTTGGCAGAGGTGGGTTTCGCCTTGCGGCTCCGCTCGGATCGACCGTTACGCTCCGCCATCGACGCCTGGCTGTCGGCGGAGGCGGTTCGGCCCGCCGAGGTCGACCCGTCGGAGTGGCTCGCCTTCGAGCAGCGCAAGCACGTCCGCCTGCTGGCCGCCGCCGCCGTCACGAGTCCCTATACCAAGGACACCAGTCCCTACACCAAGGACACGAGTCCCTACACCAAGGAGATGGAATGAGCTTCGACTACAAGGTCGCCGACCTGTCCCTGGCGGAGTTCGGCCGCAAGGAGATCGAGCTGGCGGAGAACGAGATGCCCGGCTTGATGTCGGTGCGGTCCGAGTTCGCCTCGTCCCAGCCGCTCTCGGGGGCACGCGTATCCGGGTCTCTGCACATGACGGTGCAGACGGCCGTCCTCATCGAGACGCTCGTCGGTCTCGGTGCCGAGGTGCGCTGGGCCTCGTGCAACATCTTCTCGACGCAGGATCACGCCGCAGCCGCCGCCGTCGTCGGCCCTGGCAGCGTGGAGGCTCCTGCCGGCGTGCCGGTCTTCGCCTGGAAGGGCGAGACGCTGGAGGAGTACTGGTGGTGCACCGAGCAGATGCTGCGGTGGCCCGACGGTGGCGGCCCGAACATGATCCTCGACGACGGCGGCGACGCCACGTTGCTCGTCCACAAGGGTGTTGAGTTCGAGAAGGCCGGTTCCGTGCCGGATCCGGCGTCCGCCGACAGCGAAGAGCTGGCGGTCGTGCTGTCGGTGCTCACGCGATCGCTAGCCGAGGACGCCTCCCGCTGGACCTCTCTTGCCAACGGCATCCGCGGGGTGACGGAGGAGACGACCACCGGCGTCCACCGCCTGTATCAGATGTTCGAGCGCGGTGAGCTGCTCTTCCCGGCCATCAACGTCAACGACTCGGTCACGAAGTCGAAGTTCGACAACAAGTACGGCTGCCGGCATTCGCTCATCGACGGCATCAACCGGGCGACGGACGTGCTCATCGGCGGCAAGGTGGCCGTCGTCTGCGGCTACGGCGATGTCGGCAAGGGATGCGCCGAATCGCTCCACGGGCAAGGTGCCCGCGTCATCGTGACGGAGATCGACCCCATCTGCGCCCTGCAGGCGGCCATGGACGGTTACCAGGTCGCCACCGTCGAGGACGTCGTCTCCTCCGCCGACATCTTCGTGAGCGCCACCGGCAACCGCTCGGTCCTGACGGCCGAGCACATGGCGGCAATGAAACACCAGGCGATCGTCGGCAACATCGGCCACTTCGACAACGAGATCGACATGGCCGGCCTGGCAAAGATCCCGGGCATCAAGCGGGTCAACATCAAGCCGCAGGTGGACAAGTGGGTATTCCCCGACGGTCACGCCGTCATCGTGCTGTCGGAGGGCCGCCTGCTGAACCTCGGCAACGCCACCGGTCACCCGAGCTTCGTCATGTCGAACTCGTTCACCAACCAGACGATCGCCCAGATCGAGCTGTTCACGAAGACGGCCGAGTACCCGGTCGGCGTCCACGTCCTGCCCAAGCACCTCGACGAGAAAGTCGCCCGCCTCCACCTCGACGCCTTGGGCGTCCATCTCACGACGCTGTCACCCGAGCAGGCCGAGTACATCGGTGTCCCGCTCGAGGGGCCGTACAAGCCGGACTCCTACCGCTACTAGTCAGTCAGGTATGCGAGGCTGCTGACCGTTGGACTAAGGGCTTGCCGACCAACACTGATCGGAGTTGAGGATGGCGATTCAGAAGGCAGCAGCCAACGGCATCACGCTCGCATACGAGGAGATCGGCGATCCGGCCGGCCGGCCGTTGCTGCTCGTGAACGGTCTCGGCTCCCAGATGAACGGCTGGCACCCTGAGTTCTGCGACCTGTTCGCCGGACGTGGCTATCGCGTCGTGCGCTTCGACAACCGCGACGTCGGCGAGTCGACCCACTTCACGCAATTTGGTTTGCCGCCTTTCCTTGCCGCCTCCGGCGACGAGGCGGGCTCGTCGTCGCCGGCGTACCTCCTCGAAGACATGGCCGACGATGCCGCCGGCCTGCTGGATGCGCTCGGCATGGCTCCGGCGCACGTGCTCGGCGCCTCGATGGGCGGGATGATCGCGCAAGCCCTCACCATCAGGCACGGCGACAAGGTCCGCAGCCTGACCTCGATCATGTCCACGCCTTCTCGCTCCGTCGGGCAGGCGACCCCCGAGACGGGCGCGGCGCTGCTGCTTCCACGGCCTGCCGATCGGGAGGCCGCCATCGAGCAAGCCGTCCAGACGTTCCGGCTGATCAGCTCGCCTGGCTTCGAATTCGACGAGCAGTGGCGACGAGACACCGTGGCGGCCGCCTTTGACCGTGATCCCGACCCGTACGGCCGGGGCCGCCAGCTCTTCGCCATCCTGCGCTCGCCAGATCGAGCTCCGGGCCTGGCGAACGTGCGGGTTCCGGCGTTGGTCATCCACGGAGCGGCCGACCAGCTCGTCCAGCCATCGGGCGGCCGTGCCACGGCCGAGGCAATCCCCGGCGCCGAGCTCATGATCATCGAAGGCATGGGCCACGACCTGCCGAGGGCTGTGTGGGGCAGGATCGTCGACCGGGTGGTCGCCTTGACCGATCGGGCCGACGGGATCGGAGTGTCGACGGCGGAATCTGCCTGATCCCCATTGAGGACCTGAGCCTCGTTGGCACCTATGTCTGCCGGTCGCGTCCCTCTTCGCCCCCCTCTTCCCATCCTCCCTCCCTCGGTGCGGTCCACCGCCAGTGCCCGGGACCGCCGCTGATGCGATAGCCCTTGTGGGTCTTCATGGCGTGGTGGGGCGCGCATAGCCGACATAGGTTCTCGAGCGTCGTGGGACCGCCCTTGGCGAACTCGACGATGTGGTCGTACTCGAGGCCGAAGGTCCTGCCACAGCCAGGCACGACGCAACGGCGGTCGCGGAACTGCAGGGCTGTCTTCAGGTGGGCGGGGATGCTCCGCCCGTAGTGACCGACCGTGCGCACGTCAATGCCGTCGCTGATGACGAACTTCAAGAAGCAGTCCCCGAACAGCTCGCGTGCCGCGGCCAGCGGCACCGCGCCCACACCTGGTATCTCACAGCTCTCACCCGGCAGCAGTCTCCCTCTCCGCAGCGCCGCCAGGTCGACCCGGCAGATGACGGTGGCTCCAGGCGGCTGCGGTCTGTCCCTTCGCCGGCGTCTCGGTTGTCGGGCGGGCTCTTTCGACGTCGGTGGGACTCCACTGGGCGATGGGCAGCC
>Ga0187879_10000139_pt1 | contig 52164 bp, 43 predicted proteins | sample June2016WEW_19_1_FD_132423 | JGI IMG/M metagenome (GOLD analysis project Ga0187879, IMG submission 132423) | Peatland microbial communities from SPRUCE experiment site at the Marcell Experimental Forest, Minnesota, USA - June2016WEW_19_10 | ecosystem: Environmental > Terrestrial > Soil >... | reverse complement strand
TGAGCAGTGCCGTCAGGGCCTCGAGGTCGGTCGGCATCGGCACAACGGCAATTGCACCATGGCGGACCAACACGGCGCCCGAACGACGGCGACGTCCCACAGACCTGCCGCCCGGGTCATCGAAGGAGATCCGCTTGCGTCTCCCACACGGGAGACATCTAGCGTTGCCACAGTGCCGGGGGACCTGATGAGCATCGGGGAGATGTCACGCCGTTGCGGGCTGACGGTGAAGGCGATGCGTTACTACGATCGCGTCGGGCTGCTGCGGCCGGCCGTCGTAGACGACGCAACGAGCTTTCGCTACTACTCGACCGATCAGATTCCGGCCGGGCGTGTCGTCGGCCGCTTGCGCTCCATCGACGTGCCGCTCGACGACATCCGCAGGTGCCTGGAATCGCCCGACCAGGCGACTGCGTTGCACGAGATCCTCCTTGCTCATCGCAGGCGGCTCGAGAGCAGGGCGACGCGGATCGCCGGCGATCTGCACGACCTCATGCACGTGCTCAGCGACGGATTGGAGACCACTGTGACCAACCAGCCCACCGACGAGCTCCTGTCCCCTGAACAGGAGCGGAAGCTCGGCGCCGCTTACTTCAACTCGGTCTGGGACCTGATGGAGAAAGAGGACCGCACGACCGAGGAGGACGACCTCATGTTGCACATGGCTCATGCCTCCCGCCACCACTGGGGCCAGGTCGGCAAACCAGAGCAGATCGCCCGCGGCGAGTGGCAGGTCTCGAGGGTCTACGCCGTCCTGCACCGCTCCGAACCGTGCCTGCACCACGCCCAGCGGGTGCTCGACATCTGCCTCGCCAACGGGATCGCCGACTGGGATCTGGCCTTTGCCTACGAGGCGCTCGCCCGCGGTCACGCCGTCGCCGGCGACCCCGAAGCGGCTCGAGCGATGACCGAGCGGGCGCTCGAGGCTGTCGAGCAGATCGCCGAGGACGAGGACCGCAAGCTCGTCTTGGCGGACCTCGAGACGATCCCAGCTCAGAAGCGCTTCTGGTAGGAGGGCGGGCGGCGTCTCCCGGCCACCTCAGCTCGACGACGTCGATGCGAAGTAAGCCGCTGCCACGCTCTTCGGCACGACCATGCACCAGGCATCGAGCACGAGCTCGCGCATCTCGGGGGGATCGATGGCCCCGAGACGCACCTCCACCCAGTTGTAACGCAGGTCGGACTTGGCGGGCATGAGGAACTTGTCGGGCTCGGACTCCACAAGGGCCTGGCGCTCCTCCTTCGGGAAGGCGAAACCCATCACGGCGTCGTCGTGCGAGAACGCCAGGTAGACGATCCGGCCGACACGAAACTTGACCCGGTCGCGCACCAGCGCCTCGTACGAGCGCGGCAGGCGGGAAGCCAGTGCCCGCACGTCCTCGATGGTCACCACCGTTGCAAGTCTGCCCTCTTCTCGCGCCTGCGCTGTCCACTCCCGGCGAGGGGTCGCCGGGAGTGGACAGCGCCGTAGGATGCGAGCGGGCGGACGTCTGACCGAGGGGACCGCCATGGACGACAGAGGTGACGGAATGGGCATGAGAGCGAAGTCGGTCGGAGGGGCACTTCAGGAATCCGATGTCGAGCTCTTGAAAAAGCAGTTCCAGACGGATCCAGCCCTGAGGATCGTGCAGAACGCCGTGACTCGCGTGACGGTCGACGATGTCGCCATCGACCGCTCCATCGTGAACGAAGCCGATCACACGATGTCGGCCTCCCTCGACGACTGGAAGGTGACGAGCCAGGGCAAGAGCGGGCGCTGCTGGCTGTTCGCCGGGCTGAACCTGCTGAGGCCAGGCACCATGGCCAAGCTCAACATGAAGGACTTCGAGTTCTCCCAGAACTACATGATGTTCTGGGACAAGCTCGAGAGAGCGAACTACTTCCTGGAGGCGATCATCGAGACGGCCGGGCGCGACATCGACGACCGCACCGTCGCTTACCTCCTCGATTCCGTGGCCGGAGACGGTGGTCAGTGGAACATGTTCGTCGCCCTCGTCGACAAGTACGGCCTCGTGCCGAAGCCCTTCATGCCCGAGACGCAGAGCTCGTCGGAGACCGCCCGCATGAATTCGCTGCTGCGGCAGGTGCTGCGCAAGGGCGCCCTCGCGGTGCGGGCGGCCGTGGGAGAGGACGTCGAGACGGCGCGCGACCAGAAGACGGACGTCCTCCAGGTCGTCTACCGGATCCTCTCTATCCACCTCGGCACCCCACCGCAGCGGTTCCTCTGGCAGTGGCAGGACAAGGACAAGTCATTCCACCGCGACGGCCTCCTCACACCGAAGGAGTTCGCCGAGTCCTATGTCACGCTGCCCGTTGACGACTACGTCTGCCTCGTTCACGACCCCCGCCCCACGAGCCCGCTGAATCGCACCTACACGGTCGAATACCTCGGCAACGTGATCGGCGCCCCTCCCGTCACGTATCTGAACGTCGAGATCGCCATGATGAAGGAGCTTGCCGCTCGGGCCATCGAGTCGGGTGAGCCTGTGTGGTTCGGCTGTGACGTCGGAAAGATGATGAGCAACGACTTCGCCCTCTGGGATGCCAAGCTCTTCGACTACGACTCTGTGTACAGCACCTCGCTCGAGCTCTCCAAAGCTGACCGGCTCATCGCCCACGACTCCCAGATGACGCACGCCATGCTCTTCACCGGCGTCGATCGGGTCGATGGTGTCCCACGTCGGTGGCGGGTCGAGAACAGCTGGGGCGCCGAGCGGGGCCGAGACGGCTTTTACACGATGAACGACAGCTGGTTCGACGAATACCTCTTCGAAATCGCCGCTCGCCGGGAGTTGCTCCCGAAGAAGCTGCAGAAGGCGCTCGATGCCGAACCGACGGTCTTGCCTGCTTGGGATCCGATGGGCGCACTCGCCCACTGATCCCTCCTGGGGACGGGTGAAACAGCCGGCCTCAGTGCTTCAACGCCGCGATCTGGGCGCTCGTGCAAGCGCGGGGGTCGTAGGTCGGCAGGGTTTGAACGGCGGCGCTCGGTGGGCCGAGGACCGGGTAAGGGTTCGGAACGGTGGTCGTCGTCGGACCGTGAGAGGCGCGGTGGTGAGCTGGCGGCTTCACCTTGACGGAGAAGTTCGAGCCCGTCACGAGGGTGACGTCGGCGCCGTCTTGAGTCGTCCCTTGCGCCATCGAGACCATTCCGCTCAGTGACTGCAGAAGGCGCTCGGCGTCGAGCAGGTGCCCGCGGCGGTAGTAAACGATGGCTTGTGAGATCGGGCCGACAGGCGTCGCCGTGCCCGTGCCCACGACGTGATAGCCGAGTGATTGGAGGCGGGAGGCGACGACTCCCTCGTCGTCGGCTCCGGTGCCGCTGACGACCGAGACAGACACCGCACTCGGTGCGATGTCCGACCCAGGTGGTGCCGAGAGCCCTTCGAACTGGTCGATGGCCTCCTGGTCTTGCGGGTAGGAAGGCAACACGACGGATCCGAAGTCGATGCCCTCCCAGAGGTAATCGTCATGGTCTTCGATACTCGGGAGCGTCTGCTGCGGGGCCGTGAGGGGGTTGACACCATGGAAGGCGAGGATGAGGTTCACCATGTCGGTGACCGACAGACCCGAGTCGACGGTCAACTGGGGGGCGATGGCACCGATGACGGCATTGTCCTTCAGCGGGTTGTCCAGCCCCTGCTCCTCCATCGTCGTCGCCAGGACCCGCAGGAACTCGTGGACACGGGTGATGCGCCCGAGGTCGCCGCTGCCGTCGTAGTCCCACTGGCCGTTGTCGTAGTAGCTCAAGTGGCGAGCCCGCACGACGGCGAGAGCTTCGAAGCCGTCGAGGAGGTGACAGCCGGGAGTTCTGATGTCGAGGGACGAGTAGTCGTCGGTCTCTGCGTAGGGAAAATACATGTAGATCCCGCCGAGGGCTTCCACCACATTCTGGAAGGTGTCGAAGTTGAGCTCGACGAAGTGGTTGATCGGGATGCCGAAGTCCTGCTCGATCACGGTGACGAGCTGCCCGGGACCGTCAGCCAGGGCGGCATCGATCTTGTAGAACCTCTGATCGTCGTCCCGGACATTCTCAAGGACGAGGTCCCGTGGAATGGAGAGCACGGAGATCGTGTGGGTCTTCTGATCGGCGCGGAGCAGAATCATCACGTCGCTGTTGATCCCCGTGATGCCCTCGGCGCATGTCCCGAAGACGGGGTTCTGCTTGGAGAGGGCACAGCGCGAGGTTGATCCGATCATGAGAAACGTCTGCACTCCGACGTCCGGGCCTGACGTCGCCGGCCGGACGAGGGACTTGATGTCGATTTTCTTGATCTGGTGGTTTCGGTAGGCGACGTAGGCGTAGCCGGCGCCGACGACGAGACCGAGGAAGACAACGATCGAAAGGGTGACCACGGCGATGCGGTGCCGCCAAGGGTGCCGGCGCGGGCTGCGCGGGCCGCGTGAGCGGCTACGAGGGCGCCACCTCGACCGCATCCGCTCGCGGTGTTGGGGGCTCGGCGCAGGGTCCGCGCCTGGGTTGGACTGCATCGGAATTACCTCTCAGATCGTATGGCAGGCAGATGGCGCACCGGCCGGCCTGGTCAGATCATGCGCTTCGAAGGTGACGCCAGCATGAAGATCGCCCTTCGACGGGGAGGCCGCGAAGCCGTGTTACCGCCGTTCAACCGTCCTTCAATCCTCGTCCTGCATGCTCCGTAGTGCGAACCAAGGACCAAAACCAAGGAGGATCCAATGAAGAAGACTGTTGTAGCTCTCGTGACCTTTGCTCTCATCACTGTCGGGAGCGTCGCGATCGCGGTCGCGGCTGGGGCGCCGCGGATCAACGAGGCGAACGCCGGCATGCAGCTGGCGGCGTCGAAATTCACGGTCGTACGGTGCACCGGCGTGAAAGGCATCACCTACGAGACCTGGCGGGGAACGTGGAAGGGTGGAGAGACCGACCACACGCCTGGGTCGACCCCTTACAACCTGTCGGGGCCGATCACGATCAAGAACATCGTCTGGACGATCAACCTCAAGACCGACAGGGGCGTCCTCCACGGGACGACCGTCTTCCACAGCGACGCGTCGAGCACGTTGGTGACCTACTCAGGACCCCTCACCCTGATCACGCAGGGTCTTCCGAGTGCGGCCAGCGGTGCGTCCGTGCAGGCGAGGGGCTGGATCAACGCCGCCACGTTCACGAAGGGCGTGGCCGACGGCGGCAGCCTTCTGGCCAACGTCGAATTCAACATCGGGGCCGGCCTCGACGCCAACGCCGAGTTCGGAAACACCTCCCTCGGCATCCAGGACTTCTCCGTGGCGACGGACAACCAGACCTGCTGAGAAAGCTCACTCCGCCCTGCCCCGTCCCCCAGCTAGGGGCGGGGCACCGGCGCGTCCGTGACGGGACACACGAGCGGACAAGACGTGTCCGGCTCTGCTCCGCTGCCGTCCCTAGGGACCCCCCACCTTCGGATCACCGGCGGGGATGATCAGCACCTTGGTCACCTGGGCACCTGAGGTGCGGATCGACTGCACGCAGGGAGGCTTCGGCCCCCCTGCCGGACACCTCGGTAGTGCGCCGCTCGTGACGTCGTGGTCGCCTGCGTCGACGAATGGCACAGTGGAGGCGAAACAGGTCGTCTCGACCTGGTCCGGCTCGCTCGTCGTGTATTCGAGGCTGACGGTCAGGTCCCCACTGAAGCCCGTGTCGGTCACGCCGACGGCAGCTGCGATCCCGGTCTCGCAGTTGCGGATCCGGAATGGTCCCACGAACAGGTGGAGCGTGGCGCGGGTGGCGGGACTGACGTGGCCACTGGCTTGCAGCAGTTGCACGGAGCGAACGTGGTGCAGGGCCTTGGTGCACTGGGTCGTTCCAACCGGGCACTTGAACAACTCGAGCGTGCCCTTCGCCGTGGCCCTGTCGCCCCTGCCGTCGGTCTCGGTCAACGACGCAGAGAACACCGAGGGCGACGGGTACGTATGGGTCACCGTAGGCTTCGAGGTCTTCTTCGACCTCCCGTCACCAAAAGTCCACGCGTACGAGACAACCGGTGCCGGGAACCCGGAGGCCTCGGCAACGAATGTGACCGTGAGGGCGCCGGCAGCCGGGTTGATCGAGAAGCCGGCCTTCGGAGCCACGCTGGCGCCAGCCGAGCCGGCGCTGACCGAGACCGTGGCTAGGAGGACTGCGGCGACGGACGCGAACTGTGCCAACCCTCGCAGCCCGACCGGCATGTGAGCCTCCTCATGTGCTCCCGCTCGGTGCGAATTGCACCACGCCTGTTCGAGGATCACAAGCGGTCGCCGCTCAAAGGCTTGCCAAGCGGACGACCTCGGTTCCGATCAGGCGCCGGCCGGCCTCAACGGCTCCCTCCAGCTCCTCGCCGAGCACGGCGCGCAGGGCCTTCAGAGTGCTCTCTTGCAGCCTGGCCTCCATCCGCTCGGGTTGCTCGCCAAGCTCATCGAAGAGCGCAGACGACGCCCCGAGGAGGGCGGCCGCATCGGCCTCGCGGCCCGTGGCGGCGCGCGTGACGGCGATGCCGAGGAGGGCATACGCGACGAGGGAGCGCTGGCCCGTCCGGCGGGCGGCGTGCAGGGCGCCGGTGAACGCCGGTTCGGCCGCCGCGTAGTCCTCGTCGAGGGCGGCCGCCAGTCCTACCCCATATTCGATAAAGGGGAGGAGGGCGGCGCCTCGAACGTCCTCCGCCATGGCCAGCGCCTGGCTGAAGTGGCTCCGGGCGGACTGATGCTCGCCCTGCTCCAGCTCGAGAATTGCCAGGTTGTTGAGCACCGTTGCCTGGCCCAAGCTGTCTCCGGCGCTTTGGCAGTACCGCAGCGACTCGGCGTAATCGGCTCGGGCTGCGCGAGGGTCGTGGTACTGCGAGGCAGCTGCGCGTACCTCGTAGGCGCGCGAGATGAGGTGGCTCTCACCGCTCGCGAGGCCCTCGTCGACCGCCTCGCGGGCCAATGCAAGTGCGGCCTCGCCATCACCTCGTCGATCCGCCACCCAGGCCATCGTGCGCAGCGCGTCCGCCGCCAACGACGCCGACCCTAGGTCACGGGCAATTTCGAGGGCTTCGTTCAGCCGCTGCTGAGCTCGAGTTGTTTCACCCCGGCGAAACAAGAGGTACCCAGCCGCCGCCAAGGCAGCACTGCGTGCAGGCGTTCGGGCAGACGGCTGCTGACGCTCCAGCGCCGCCTCGAGTAGGTGCATCTCGTCGCCGTAGAAGCCCCGGCTGTTCCAGTACCTGCTGACGGCGGCCCCAAAGCGCAACGACTCCTCCGCCTCCGGTGCCGCAAGCAGCGTGTTGAAGGCGGCGCGCAGGTTGTCGTCGTCCGCATCCAGCTGGGCGCGCCACGCCGCCTGGCCGGCCCCGGAGAAGTACGGAGCGGCCGTCTCCACAAGCTCGAGGAAATGCCGGGCGTGGGCAGCGCGAGCCTCAGCTGCCTCGATCCCACCCAGCTTGGCCGAGGCGTACTCGCGCACGGTCTCCAGCAGTCGGTACCGGGCGGTGACGCCTGTCATGTCCGCCTGCACGAGGCTCTTGTCCACGAGCGAGGCGATGACGTCGAGCGCCGGCGGCTGTTCGCCGGCGGCGACCGCCTCCGCGGCCGCAAGGTCGAAGCCGGCAGGAAAGACGGATAAGCGGCCCAGGGTGTCCCGTTCGCGCTCGTCGAGCAGGTCGTAGGACCAGTCGATCAGCGACCTGAGCGTCTGCTGCCGGGCTGGAGCGCTCCGCACCCCGCTCGTCAGCAGGCGGAAGCGGTCGTCGAGGCGGCGCTCGATGTCAGCCACCGACATCGTCCGCAAGCGAGCGGCTGCCAGCTCCAGGGCGAGCGGGATCCCATCGAGGCGAGCGCACACGGCTGCCACGGCCGCAGCCGTGCTCTCGTCGAGCGAGAACGCCGCCTGCTGGCTTTTCGCCCGCTCGACGAACAGCCGGACGGACTCGAAGGCGAGGAGGCCCTCCGGGCCGGTGACGTCTCCGGGCACCGACATCGAAGGGATCCGGTCCACCACCTCGCCTTCGACCCCGAGCGGTGACCGGCTCGTGGCGAGCACTCGAAGGTTGGGTGCGCTCCGCAGAAGTCGAAGGACGAGGGCGGCGGCGGCGTCGAGCAGGTGCTCGCAGTTGTCGAGGAGCACCAGGTGGGTGCCCTCTGCCAGCCGGCGGGTGACGGTCTCGGCCAGTTCGACGCCGGCCTGGTCTGCACATCCGATCGCCGAGGCGAGCTCCGGCCAGAGCTGGCTCGGGTCGTCCAGCGACGCCAGCTCGCAGAACCAGACTCCCTCGCATTCGGGCTCGGCGTTTCTGGCCGCCCGGAGAGCCAGCCGGGTCTTGCCGGTCCCGCCGGCGCCTGTCAGGGTCACAAGGCCCGGCTGCCGCAGGAGCGAGGCCAACTCCGCCGCCTCCGTCGGTCGCGAGATGAAGCTGGTCAGCTCCTGCGGGAGGTTGCTCGTCGGCCCGGCTCGCGGCGGGGCGGGCCGGGCGCTGCCGTACACGGGGCCGAGGGTGAGGTCCTGACGGAGGACGGCTCCTTCCAAGGCCGCCAGTTCGGGGCTGGGGGCGATCCCGAGCTGCTCAGCGAGCAGCTCCCGGAGACGCTGGTAGGCGCGCAAGGCGTCGGCCTGCCGGCCGCATCCGTACAAGGCGGTGATCAGCTTGGCCCACAAGCCTTCGCGAAGGGGGTGCTCGGCCACGGCAGACTCGGCATCGGCGATGACCTCGTGGCTTTCGCCGAGCGCCAGACGCGCTTCGAGCCAGCCCTCGAGAGCGCCGGCGCGGAGCTCCTCCAGCCGCACCGCCTCCGGCTCCCCCCAGGACGTATCGGCGACGTCCATAAGAGCCCGGCCGCGCCACCAGCCAAGACCGCGGCCGAGGGTCTCAGCGGCGCCTCGCATGTCACCGCCTCGAAGCAGCGCACGGCCGGCGGCGGCTTCTGTCTCGAACCGGGTGATATCGAGCTCGTCCGGCCCGACCGCCAGCACGTAGGCGCCATCGCAGTGCGAGAGCCGATCTGCGCCCAACGAGCGCCGCAGGAGCGAGATGTGGCTCTTCAGCGTGGAGGCCGCACTGGCGGGAGGCTCGCCCTCCCAGAGGTCCTCCCGAAGGCGCTCGACCGCTACCGGCCTATTGGCGGCAATCAACAGGCGGACGAGGAGCCGGCGCCGCACCACCCCGTGAATCGCGATCTCGCCTGTCTCGCCTACCACCACCATCGGGCCGAGAAGACCGAATGCAAGACCGCCCATCACACCCGCGGCCGACGGTAGCAGACCGCCTTACGACCTGTTGGCAGAGGCAATTTTTGCGGAGCGTTTCACCCTTGTCGCTCAGGCGAAGGCGCGAGACTCCTCGGCGCGGTGACGCCAGTTGACCGCCAACCCGAGGGCGAGCGCGTAGACACAGAGAACTCCGGCGTCGCGGAGCGCGGGTGCCCGCCCGGCCACGACGGCCCATCCGAGGGAGGCTCCGTGATAGCTCGGCAGGAAGGCGGCGACGTGACGGAGAACCGTCGGCATGTCGCCGACCGGGGTGAACAAACCGCCGAAGAAGCTCAACAGGAACATGAGTGCGGTGACGAGTGGATAGGCCGTCTCGCTCGAGGCGACGAACCCGACGAGAACGCCGAGGACGACGAAGGGGAGAGTGCCGGCCCACAGCACCGCCGTCAGCAGAAGCCACGTCTCGAGCCCGAGGCGCACCCCGCCGATGAGCAGGCCGGTCATCTCGACGACGCAGATGACGGGCAGGGCGATGACCATGGAGGCGGCGATCTTCGTCGCGATGTAGCTCCAGGTGGGAAGTGGAGTGACGCTCAACTGACGGGTCCAGCCTGAGGCTCGCTCGGCCGCCAGTCGCGTGCCGCCGGCGTTGAGAGCCGCCACCACGGCTCCAAAACTGGCCATCGACACCATGAAGTAGGTGTTCCAGGTCGTGCCGGCGAGGTGCACGGCCGGCTGCAGACTATGCAGGAACAGGCTGTAGAAGACCACCGGAAAGCCGAGGGTGATGGCCACATAGCGCGGGTTGCGCAACAGGCGCAGCACCTCGAAACGCAAGAACGCACCGAGCCCGGTCACGCCGCCGTCTCGCTCCGCGTGTCCCGTAGCCGGTTCGAGATGGCGTCATCGACTGTCTGCACGTTTGCCAAGTCGCAGGTGAGCGCAACGAAGGCCTGCTCGAGATCCGCACCCGTGACCTCGAGGTCGCTGAAGGGCATGCCGGAGGCCACCAACGACCGCACAGTGGCGTCGGCGTCGAGGGAGTCGAGGACCACCTCAGAGCCGCGCACGCTGGCGGCATCGACGCCGTCGAACTCGCGCAGTCGAGCGGGGTCGGCTCCTTCGGACACGAAGCGCAGGCGCCGCGTCGCCACGGTCGCCTTGATGGTCGAGGCGGCGCCGTTGGCCACCACCGCTCCCTTGCGCAACACGACGATGCGGTCGGCAACGGCGTCGGCCTCGTCGAGGTGATGGGTGGCGAAGACGACCGTGCGCCCCTCGCCCGCAAAGCCGCGCATCATCGCCCAGAAGCTCCGCCGACCCTCCACGTCCATGGCGACGGTTGGCTCGTCGAGGAAGACGAGTTCCGGGTTCCCGGCGATGGCCAAGGCGAAACGCACCCGCTGCGCCTGCCCACCCGAGAGCCGCTGAGTCTGGCGATCGGCGAGACCAGTGAGCCCGGCGCGGGCGAGCGTGCGGGCGACATCGGCCGGGTGGCGATACAGGCGCGCTGTCATTGCCACGAGGTCGCCGACCTTGACGCCGTAGGGGAGACCGCTGCCCCCGCCTACCTGCAGCATGGCCCCCACCTTGCCCGACACCATGGCGGCGCGCGGATCAGTGCCGAGGACCGAGATGGTGCCCTCCTGGGCACGCTGGAGGCCGAGGAGGATAGAGATCGCCGTCGACTTCCCGGCGCCGTTGGGACCCAAGAGTGCGAGGGTCTCGCCGCGGGCCACCTCGAGGTCGACGTGGTCGAGGGCGACGACTGAGCGGTAGCGGTGCACGACGCTGCAAAAGCGCACGGCCGGGCCGCCGCCAGGCTCACCGAGGCGCGGAGGGTCGCAAGGAGGTTTCATCTGTTGATAGTCATCGGCGTGCCCCGTGCCTTCCTTGAGGTGTCCGGGCGAGATCCGCCTGCGGCTTCGTTCCACCCCATGGACGACGCGGCGTCAGCGTCGTCGCCGCTGCCGATCGTCCCGGCGCCTAGGATTCGAGCCACGGCCGCGTGGATGTGACTAACAGCTCGGCGCGCTTGCACCAGCTCCTGGTCGGACGCGTGGGTCGGGCCGTCTGAGGAGGGCGCCTCGACGTGCAGGAGTCGATATGACAGAGCTGATGTCGAGATGATCGGGGAAACAGTTCGCAACGAGCCGGTGGAGGCGGGAGTCGTCGACCGCGGGCTTCTCGTGCGCTACCGGGTGATGGCGTTCACGACGGCGACCCTGCTCATCATCCTCGTCTTTGTCGGCATACCTCTTCAGCTGGCGGCCGGGCGGCCCGAGGTCGTGAACGACGTCGGCACGATCCACGGCTTCTTGTACCTCGTCTATCTCTACGTTGCGTTCCAACTGACACGAAAGCTGGGCGTCCCCAAGTGGCAGATGGTCCTCGTGCTGCTGGCAGGCACCGTGCCGTTCTGCGCTTTTGTGGCCGAGCGGAAGATGACGAAGCGCTTTGAAGCCCGCGGCGGTCGGGCGAAGACGGCGGCTGTCAAGTCTGGTGGCCGATCGCTCACAGGCGACGCAGCTCGCAGGCGGCAACGATGGTTCTCCCGCAGGGCGCTGCTGCTCCATCTCGAGGTCGCCATCGTCGCTCCCGGGTGCGTCGTGGCCGGATGGTGGCAAGCGACAAGCGCCTTGGCGGGCAACGAGTTGAGCTGGGTCTACACCGTCGAGTGGCCGGTGTTCGCTCTGCTCGCCGTTGCTGGCTGGTGGTACCTCATCCACGAGGACCCCGAGGCCTACAGGGCGCGCAAACAGAAGGCCCCCCTTGACGGAGAGGGGCTCGCCCTTGTGGGTCCGGCCGATCGAGCGAGCGCCCAGGTCACGGTCGAGGACACGACCGCCCGACTGGCGATGTCGCTCGCCGTCCTGGTGGGGGTTGAGCTGGCACTCGGGATCGTGGCGCTCATCTTCTTGCCGGTAGCACGCCCGAGCGGCTGGCTGCCGGCGAAGTGGGCGACGATCTATCTCGCCCACACGATCATCGGCCTCCCGCTCGCCTTCGGCGCCGTGGCGCTCCTCGCCCGCGTGCGCACGTCGACGCGCATCTCCCGGCTGAGCGGATGGATCGGCGCAATCGGCGTGGCGATCGCCGGTATCGCCGGCCTTCTCACCGTGGTCCATCCGCTGAGGCTCACCGGCATGGCCTTCATGTTCGTCGGGACGGTGATCGCTGGCTTTGGCTATCTCCTTCCCACGTTCGAGAAGTGGTCGTGAGCTGTCTGCCGAGCCGTACCTATCCCGTCGACGTGGTAGCCCGTTCGCCAGTCCGAAACCGGGCGGCGTACTGCCAAGGCGGACCCCGGCGATCCACAAATGAGAAGCCGTGACGAGCCAGCAACTCGCACACTGACGCCAAGGGGATGAAGTCGCTGTCACGTCTCGTCTCGACGATGGTCAGCAGTCCACCCGGCCGGAGGCTCCGCCTGACCTCTTCGACGCACAGGTCCTTGTCCGGAACCTCGCCGAGCACGGTCGCGAGGAAGACGGCGTCGACCGATGCCGTCCGCACCGGGAGCGCACAGGCGTCCGCCGTCGCGTACGAGACATTCGCAACCCTTGGGAGTCGGAGGCGAGCCGCGGCCAGCATCTCGGTCTGAACGTCGACGAGCGTCAGCTGGCCCTGCGGCACGGCGCCGGCGATGAAGGGGCTGAACCAGGGCCGCTGCCTACTTCGAGGACCCTTGCGTCCGCTGCAAGACCCATCGCCGCCACGGCCCGGCTCGGCGACTGCACGAGCCGCCGGAGCGGGTGCACGAGCGACCCGGCGCGCTCGGCTGGGAACACCTTGCCTCGCCCGAGGCCGAACTCGCGAGTCCTCGGTGGTCCCTTACGCAGAAGGCTGGACACCACGGACCGCTTCGGTGACGGCGCCGATGATGTCATCAGCGCCGGCGTCGACGGCGGGACGGGCTGCCCGGAGGGCCGCCGTCACGGCTGGCAGCTCCGCCTCCGAGAATCGCAGCAGCCGGCGAGCTTGCAGCCGGCGGTGCAGGCCGCGTGCGACCATCTGCGGGTCCATGTAGCCGAGCCACCACCGCTCGTCCCTCATGGCGGCGAAGAGCACCCGCCAGCGGCCGGGCTCGGCGCACGAGACTGCCTGCGTGACATCGGGTGCTCCTGCCAGCACGCGGAGGAACTCCTCTTGGACTCCGGGACGAGTCAGCAGGCAGCCGTCGAGGAGAAGCTCGTAACCGGCGTGCCCGACGGCACGAGCCGGACCCGTCGCTACACCAGCCGCTCGCAAGCCTTGGCGTATGTGTCTCGATCCTTCGTGGAACGCCGCGAGGGCGTGGAAGGCGTTGTCGGTCCGGTGATGAAGAGCGACACCCTGCTCGATCGATGGGGGCAAGCGCGAGCGTTCGATGCGAGCGCCCGCCATCGAAGCCAGATCCGGCAGAGCGGCCCCAAATGCCCCTTCCCAGCTGGCACCGTCGCAGCGGAGGGCCACATGAGAATGGGCGACGAAGTTCATCACCTCGTAGTGTTGCCGATGAGCAGCCGGGCGAGCCGGTTCGACGTGGGCGGGATGCTGCAGCTAGCGCTCTGCGCTCAACGGGGGAGCGGTCAATGTCCGTACGTTCGAGTTCAGCAAGGCGCGACCTACGGTCCGACGAGCGCTCCGCAACCTGCGCCCGCTCGACCCCGCTCGTGAGCACACTCGCAAGAGCACTCCTCGTGCTGGCCGGCCTCGTTGCCTCCCTCGGGGCTGCCGTCACGCCCGCCGCGGCCGGCGGCCCGGCAGCGCCGACCTGGCGGCAACTCACTTCCCCGCAACCCCCTGCCCGCGAGAATGGCGCCATGGCCTACGACCCGGCCACTCGCCAGGTCGTGCTCTTCGGCGGTCTTAACAACAACTACCAACCCATCAGCGACACGTGGATCTGGAACGGCAAGACCTGGAAGGAGGTCGTTCCGTCGCAGAGCCCTTCGGTCCGCTTCGGTGCCTCCATGGCCTACGACGCCGCCACCGGCCAGCTCGTGCTCTTCGGCGGCGAGGAGGTTGTGGGCGGGCTCGGACATGGCGGCGAGCTCAACGACACCTGGATCTGGAGTGGCAGGACCTGGACCGAGCTCTCCCCCGCCAGCCGCCCGGGCGGGCGCGCTTACGCCTCCTTGGCCTACGACGCCGCCACCCGCCAACTGGTCCTCTTCGGCGGTGAGAACCCCGACGCCTTCTCCTTCTACAGCGACACGTGGACCTGGAACGGCACGACTTGGACCGAGGCCTCCGCCTCCACGAGCGTTCTCGGAGCACGCGACGGCACCGCCATGGCGTACGACGCGGCCGCCCACAAGCTCGTGCTCTTCGGGGGCCAGAACAGCGGCGGGCTCGATCTCGGTGACACCTGGACCTGGAACGGCTCGAGTTGGGCGGAGTCGCACCCATCGACGGCTCCGCCGACTCTCGGCGGCGCCTCCATGGGCTACGACCAGGCCACCGGCCAGCTCGTGCTCTTCGGCGGCCAGGACGCCGGCCCCCTTCTCAATCAAACTTGGACCTGGAGCGGCGCGACGTGGAGCCGTTCAACACCGTCGAAGAGCCCGCCTGCCCGCGCCTTCGCCACGATGGCGTACGACGCTCACACCAGCCAGCTGCTGCTCTTCTCCGGCTACCCCGCCCTCGACGACACCTGGACCTGGGGCGTGGTCGCGACGACGGCGGGACCGCCTCGCTTCGTGAAGGCGACCGCCGGCAAGGACAAGGTCACCCTCTCCTGGAAGGCTCCGACCTCTGATGGCGGCAGCGCCGTCACGGGCTACGACGTCTACGAGGGCACGAAGTCGGGCCACGAGGCCAGCAAGCCATTGACCGCCAAACCGCTCTCGCCACACGCCAGCAGCTTCGTGGTCAGGGGGCTCAACAAGGGGGTCAAGTACTACTTCGTGGTGAGGGCGATCAACGCCGTCGGCGCGGGCGCTGCCTCGCATCAGGCGTCAGCCACCCCCACGTGACGCACGGTTCAGGGCGCTCTGATTCGTCGAGAGGACGTCGTTCGTGAGGAGGCGGTGTCTCCTCAGCTCGCTGCGTCCGCCCGCCGCAGCCGCTCGATAACGGGGACGAAAGCGTCCATGTCTCGAACGACGTAGTACGAGATCCCCCATCGCTCGCGGCAGCCGAGGAGGTGCGCAGCCATCTCCTCAGGGCTGCCGATGGCGACAAAGGGGGTCGCGAGGGCGTCGTCGACGGTGAGCCCGGGGACCTCCACTGCCAACCGCTCGGCCGCGCCTAGGGGGTCGTCGGTGACCGTGACCGCCTGTATGAGGGCGTTGAGCTCCAAGCTCGGCCAGCGGTCACCGGCATGCTGTCTGATCCACGCCACGGTGGCGTCGAGTCGCTCGGGGGCCCAGCGTGCCTCGTGCGACTGGCCGTCAGCGAGGGTACGACCGAGCATGGTGAGCCCGATCGTGTCGGCATGCCCGGCGGCGTGAGCAAGGGCTGCTCGCCCGTTGACCCCGACGAGGATCGGCACATGGTCCTGCTCCGGATGGAGCACCGAGACCTCTTGCAGCCGGTAGTGCTCCCCGGTGTAGGTGACCGTCTCGCCGTCGAGGAGACGGCGGAGGATCTCGACCGACTCTGCGAGGCGAGCCTTGCGCACCGCCGGCGGGTCGAAGGTCAGGCCGGCGGCGGCGTACTCGGTGAAGGCGTGGCCGGCCCCGATGCCGACCTCGAGGCGCCCACCGGACAGGCGGTCGAGACTGGCGAGCTCCTGGGCGAGGAGCGCCGGATGGTGGAAGTCGTTGTTGATCACGAGCGGGCAGAGGCGGATGCGCTCCGTCCAGCCTGCTACCGCCGCGAGTGGGGCGAGTGCCGAGAAGTACCCGCCGAGGTGATCGAAGCTGCAGAGCGTGTCGAAGCCGGCCTCCTCGGCGGCCTTCGCCTCGAGGCGGAGGGCCACTGGGTCGTTCTCGCTCCTCAGCTGGTAGCCGAACCGGAAGGGCCGCACCACCGCGAGCCTAGGAGTCTGCCGCTTTCGAAGCCCCTCACTCGGCTCGCAGGAGTGCGGCCGTGGGCGTGCGGGCGGAGCGATTCACGCGCTATTGACGAGCGGCAGCCGTTTCTTGACGCCTCACTGGCGGCCAACCCGCCGTGGTACGACACGACGCTCGGCCTCGCTGTGCTGGTGGGGCGCTTCGTGCCCATCGTGCTCTCCCTCGCCATCGCCGGATCGCTCGCCGGGGGCGCGAGTCCACGCTCGCACGAGGGCCACCCTCGACAGCACCGGGCCGACCTTTGTCGTCTTCCTTCTCGGCGTCATCGTGATCGTCGGTGGCCTGATCTACTTGCCCATGCTGATACTCGGCCCGATCGGCGAGCGCATCGTCGGGTGAGGCGCCGCTGACGCCAGCGAAATGCCGGTGTCAGCGGCGAGCTGCTGCCGGACCACCGACTTTCGGGTTAGCGTGGGTAGCCGGGACAGGGGTCCTCCGAGGGGGGAGCCGAGGCAGAATGCTCCATACCGCAACGATCGTGGCCGCGGGCATTCCGCCGCCCTGCAATGACTTGCTGCACTGCACGTACGAGCCCGGCACGCAGTTCTCGATGATCGGGCTCGTCCTCCGATTCGTGGTCATGGGTGTGGTCGTGCTTGGCCTCCCTCTGCTGATGCGGCGCACCAATCGTGGTCCGGACACAGGTTGGTGGAGACGGACAAGCCCGTACCCCGCCGGCCCGCGGCCACCGTCATCGGACGGTAGCTCCAGGGGGCCTCGAGACGGCTCCGAGCGCTCACACCGTCGGCGACCACGACCGTCCTCCGAGCGGCCTGCTCGTCGTGGCCGCAATGAACGCAGACCGGTGAGCCGGAGAGTGCCGCACCCGCTCGGCCCCTGCGCCTGCGAAGGTCGGAGTCGCCGCTCCTGAATACCGCCCGCCGTTGCCTTTGGCGCGGCTGGCCTGCAGACTCCCTGTGTGAGATACGGGTTGTTTCTCCCCGCCTTTGCCGAGTTTGCCGATCCGAGGCGAGTCGTGCGCTTGGCGGTGGCGGCGGAGGACGCCGGTTGGGAGGGCCTCTTTCTCTGGGACCATGTTCTCGCCATCCCGGGCATGGCCGTTGCCGATGCGTGGGTCACGCTCTCCGCTGTCGCCATGGCGACGAGCAGGCTGCGGATTGGTGCCCTCGTCACGCCGCTCAACCGTCGCCGGCCCTGGGTGATCGCCCGGCAGATCGCCACGCTCGATCACCTGTCGGGCGGTCGGCTCGTCGTGGGCGTCGGGATCGGCGACGACGACTGGAAGGAGTTCAGCTCGTTCGGCGAGGTCACTGGCCAAGTGGCCCGGGGAGAGCTGCTCGACGAGTCGCTCGCCGTGCTGCGCCAGCTCTTGACCGGCCAGCCCGTCGACTACGAGGGCAAGCGACTCTCCGTGCACAGCGGGCCGTTCCTGCCCCGCCCCCTGCAGGACCCCGTACCGATCTGGGGCGCGTGCAGATGGCCGAACAGGCGACCTCTGAAACGGGCAGCCCACCTCGAGGGATGCTTTGTGATCTTCCCGGCCCGCGAGGTGACGCCGCCAAGTCCCTCCGAGGTCGCTGCCGTCCGCGAGCAGCTTGATCGTCTGGGGGCTCCGGCCGGCTCAGACCTGGTCGTCCGCTGTGTGATGCCTCGGGGTGGCCCTGCAGTCCTCGAGGAGACGGTCGCGTCGCTCGAGCAGGCAGGCGCCACCTGGATTCTCGAGAGCTTCGGGCCAGGCGAGCCGCCCGCTTCGGAGATCGAGGCCACCGTCGCCGCCGGTCCGCCCCGACACTGACGGCGTCCCACCCGCACACCGCAGCATTGCGGGCAGGCGGCCCAGCGTGCACACTCGTTGCGGTGACCCATATCCCGTGGCCGACGACGTGACTCCGCGAGATTTCACGCCCCTGCCCGACCTGGCGCACGAGCACTCGCGCACGGGGCCCGTGCGCGATCGCCGTCCGATCTACGTCGATCTGCTGCCGCCGTGCAACGTCGGATGTCCGGCCGGTGAGAACATCCAAGCCTGGCTGGGCCACGTCGAGGCACACGAGCATGAGCAGGCGTGGCGTGCCCTCGTCGCCGACAACCCGTTGCCGGCTATCCACGGCCGGGTCTGCTATCACCCCTGCGAGAGTGGATGCAATCGCGCCGAGCTCGACAGCTCGGTCTCGATCCACTCGGTCGAGCGCTTCCTCGGCGACCTGGCCGTGGAGCGGGCGTGGGCGTTTTCGCCCCCGCCCGCCCGCAGCGGCAAGCGGGTGCTGGTCATCGGTGCCGGGCCAAGCGGGTTGTCGGCCGCCTACCACCTGGCCCGGCTCGGCCACGAGGTCGAGATCCGCGACGCCGGCAGCGAGCCCGGCGGGATGATGCGCTACGGCATCCCGGCCTATCGGCTTCCCCGCGACGTGCTCGACGCCGAGCTGCACCGCATCGAGGCGCTCGGTGTGCGCATCACGGGAGGGCATCGCGTGGAGGACCTCGCCGCCGAACGCAGCGACGGCGGCTTCGATGCCGTCTTCGTCGCCGTGGGTGCACACCTTTCCAAGCGCGTCGACATCCCTGCCCGTGATGCCGGGCGGATCATCGACGCCTTGTCGTTCCTGCGCAGCGTCGCCTCTGGCGAGCGGCCGGCCATCGGCCGGCGTGTGGCCGTCTACGGGGGAGGCAACACGGCGATGGACGCCGCCCGCACCGCCCGGCGGCTCGGGGCGGACGACGCCCTCATCGTCTATCGACGCACCCGCGCCCAGATGCCCGCCCACGAGGAGGAGGCGGGGGACGCCGAAAGCGAGGGGGTGCGCATCAATTGGCTGCGCACGATCACCGCCTTCGACGGCCCCACGCTGACGGTCGAGGCCATGGAGCTCGACGAGAAGGGGTTTCCTCAGCCAACCGGGCACTTCGAGGATCTCGCCGCCGACACGGTCATCCTCGCCCTCGGCCAGGAGGCCGACACCGCCTTCCTGACGGCCGTGCCGGGCGTGGAATTCACACCGGACGGCACCGTGGTGGTGTCGAGCTCGATGATGACCGGTTGCCCGGGTGTGTTCGCCGGCGGGGACATGGTGCCGGCCGAGCGGACGATCACCGTCGGTGTGGGGCATGGAAAAAAGGCCGCCCGTCACATCGACACCTGGCTGGGTGGCGTCTCGAGCTCGTACTCGCCGAAACACGAAGTGGCGACGTTCTCAGCGCTGCACCTCTGGTACTTCGGTGACGCCGCCCGACGCCGCCAGCCCGAGCTGGCTCCGGCCGAGCGGGTGGCCGACTTCACCGAAGTGATCGGCGGTCTGTCCGTCGAGGAGGCAACCTACGAGGCCGCCCGGTGCTTGTCGTGCGGAAACTGCTTCGAGTGTGATGGCTGCCTCGGCGCCTGCCCTGAGGACGCCGTCATCAAGCTCGGCGTCGGGCATCGCTACCGGTTCGACTACGACCGCTGCACCGGCTGCGGGGCGTGTTTCGAGCAATGTCCCGTGCACGCCATCGAGATGGTCGAGGAGGGCAGCTGATGCGAACGACGATGGACGGGAACGAGGCAGCCGTCTCGGTCGCCTATCGCCTGAGCGAGGTCTGCTGCATCTACCCCATCACGCCGGCCTCGACCATGGCCGAGCTGGCCGACGAGTGGGCGAGCAACAAGCGGACCAACGTCTGGGGCAGCGTGCCGGCGGTCATCGAGATGCAGAGCGAGGGCGGGGCGGCTGGCGCCTTGCACGGCGCCCTGCAGGGCGGGGCGCTGTCGACGACCTTCACCGCCTCCCAAGGCCTCTTGCTCATGATCCCGAACATGTACAAGATCGCCGGTGAGCTGACGCCGACCGTCCTCCATGTCGCCGCCCGCTCCTTGGCCGCCCAGGCGCTGTCGATCTTCGGTGACCATTCCGACGTGATGGCCGTCCGGCAGACCGGGGTGGCGATGCTGGCGTCCTCCTCCGTCCAGGAGGCCCACGACCTGGCGGCGGTGGCGCACGCCGCCACGCTCTCGGCACGGGTGCCCTTCGTGCACTTCTACGACGGCTTCCGCACGTCGCACGAGCTCAACACGATCGAGGTGCTCTCCGACGACGACTTGCGGGCGCTCGTGCCCGAGGAGCTCGTCCGTGAGCATCGGCGGCGGGCGCTGTCGCCAGAGCACCCGTTCATCCGCGGCACCTCGCAAAACCCCGACGTCTACTTCCAGGGCCGCGAGGCTTCCAACCCCTTCTACACTCGCACCCCAGGCCTGGTCGAAGACGCCATGGAGCGCCTCGCCGGTCGCACCGGGCGCCGTTACCGCCTCGTCGACTACGCCGGGCACCCCGAGCCGGAACGCGTGGTGGTGGCGATGGGGTCGGGGGCGGCGACGGTTCGCGAGACGGTCATTCACCTGTGCGGGAGGGGCGAGCGCGTCGGGGCGGTGACGGTACGCCTCTACCGGCCGTTCCCGACCGAGGCTTTTCTCGCCGCCCTGCCGACGACGGCCTCGCGCGTGGCGGTGCTCGACCGGACGAAGGAGCCGGGCTCACTCGGGGAGCCGCTCTTTCTCGACGTCATCGCCGCCCTTGCCGAGGCGCACGCAAACGCAGAGCGCGATGTCATGCCCCTCGTGATCGGCGGTCGTTACGGGCTGGCCTCGAAGGAGTTCACGCCGGGAATGGCCACCGGGATCTTCGAGGAGCTCGGCCGGGAGCGGCCCAAGCGGCGCTTCACCGTCGGCATCACCGATGACGTCTCCGGGACGAGCCTCTCTTATGACGCGTCGCTCGACATCGAGCCGCCCGCCAACCTGCGAGCGGTCTTCTTCGGCCTCGGCTCCGACGGGACGGTGGGCGCCAACAAGAACACGGTGAAGATCATCGGCTCCGAGGCGCATCTGTACGCCCAGGGATATTTCGTCTTGGACGCGAAGAAGTCGGGCTCACAGACGGTGTCGCACCTGCGTTTCGGGCCGGAGCCGATCGAAGCACCGTACCTCGTCGACCAGGCGAGCTTCGTCGGCTGCCACCACTTCGGGCTGCTCAGCCGGGGCGAGGTGCTCGCCCGCGCCGCCCACGGCGCCACGCTTCTGCTCAACGCTCCCTATCCCGCCAACGAGATCTGGAATGCCCTCGCCCGACCGATCCAGGAGCAGATTCTCGCCAAGGAGATCAAGCTGTACGTGATCGATGCCAGCCGCATCGCCGGCGGGGCGGGGCTCGGCGAGCGCATCAACACGGTGCTGCAAACCTGCTTCTTCGCCATCTCCGGGGTACTCGAGCACACCGAGGCGATAGCCCGCGTGAAGGCGGCGATCAAGAAGAGCTACGCCCGCCGCGGCAAAGCGGTGATCGAAGCGAATCTACAGGCGGTCGATCGCGCCCTCGAGGGGCTGGAGCGCGTCGAACTGCCCAGCCACGTGACCTCCACCGCCGAGTTCGCGTCGCTCGTGCCGGCGAACGCGCCGGAGTTCGTCCGCACGGTCACCGCCACGCTGATGGCCGGCAACGGCGACGATCTGCCGGTCAGCGTGCTGCCCACGGACGGGACGTGGCCGAGCGGCACAGCGGCCTATGAGAAGCGCAAGATCTCCGAGCTGGTCGCCCTCTGGGATCCCGATCTCTGCATCCAGTGCGGCAATTGCAGCTTTGTCTGCCCGCACAGCGTCATCCGTTCGAAGTACTACGACCAGTCCCAACTGGCGTCGGCGCCGGAAGACTTTCGCTCGGCGCCGTTGCGGGCACGGGGGCTGCCCGACACCGGCTACACCTTGCAGGTCTACGTCGACGACTGCACCGGCTGCGGGCTGTGCGTTGAGGCGTGCCCGGCGGCGGCGACCGATGACCCGTCCCGCAAGGCCATCAACCTGGCGCCTCTCGAGACGGTCGCCACGGCCGAGCGGGACAACATCGCTTTCTTCGAGACCCTGCCGGTGGCCGTGCGCTCCCGGGTGGACTTCGGGACGGTGCGCGGCACGCAATTCCTCCAACCGCTGTTCGAGTTCTCCGGCGCCTGCGCCGGCTGCGGCGAGACGCCGTACCTGAAGCTCCTCTCCCAGCTGTTCGGCGACCGGGCGGTGATCGCCAACGCCACCGGCTGTTCGTCGATCTATGGCGGGAACCTGCCGACGACGCCCTGGACGACCGATGCCGAGGGACGCGGGCCCGCCTGGTCGAACTCGCTGTTCGAGGACAACGCCGAGTTCGGCCTCGGCCTGCGTCTCGCAGCCGACCGCCACGTCGAGCTCGCCCGCAGGCGGCTCGGCGAGCTCCGGGACGAGCTCGGAGGCGAGCTCGTCGACGCAATCCTCGAGGCTCCGCAGCTCTCGGAGTCGGAGCTTCGAGCCCAGCGCGAACGTGTCGTCGAGCTCCAGCGCCGGCTGGCTGCAATGGGGGACCCTGTCGCCGTCGATCTCTTGAGCGTCGTCGACCATCTCGTTCGGCGCAGCGTCTGGATCGTCGGCGGCGACGGCTGGGCCTACGACATCGGTTACGGCGGCCTCGACCACGTCCTCGCCAGCGGGCGGAACGTCAACGTCCTCGTGCTCGACACCGAGGTGTACTCGAACACCGGCGGGCAGATGTCCAAGGCGACGCCGCTCGGTGCCGTCGCCAAGTTCGCCGCCGCCGGCAAGACCGTAGAGAAGAAGGATCTCGCCCTGCAGGCGATCGCCTACGGCAGCGTCTACGTGGCTCGGGTGGCGATGGGCGCCGATCCCGAACAGACCCTGCGGGCGTTTCGCGAAGCCGAGGCCTACGACGGTCCCTCGCTCGTGATCGCCTACAGCCACTGCATCGCCCATGGCATCGAAATGCAGAACGGGCTCGATCAGCAGTACCGCGCCGTCGCAAGCGGGTACTGGCCGCTCATCCGCTACGACCCGATGGTGCGGGCCGCCGGTGGTAATCCGTTCCTTCTCGACTCTCCCAGACCGCGCATCTCGCTCGCCGACTACACCCACCGGGAGCTGCGCTACTCGTCACTTGCCAACTCCGATCCCGCCGAGGCCGAGCGCCTCGGTGGCCTTGCCCAGGAGGCAGTCCGGCAGCGTTGGCAGACCTACGAGGAGATGGCGACGCGCCCGGCGCAGCGGTTCCCGGCCGACGCCCGCAGGAGCCTCTGATGGACCTCTTCACCGACTACATGGGACTGGCGCTGCGCAACCCCCTCGTCGCCTCGGCGTCACCCCTGTCGTACACGGTCGAGGGCGTCCGCCGGCTCGCCGATGCCGGCGTCGGTGCCGTCGTGCTCCACTCGCTGTTCGAGGAGGAGCTGGCGGACGAAGCGGCCCGCAACGCCCGGCTGGCCGAGGCCGGAACCGAGAGTTTCGCCGAGTCGCTCACCTACTTCCCGGAGGCGGCCGGGGACGAGCCGGGCCCTCGCCGTTACCTGAGCTTGCTGGAGCGGGCGGCTGCCGCTGTCGACATCCCGGTGATCGCCAGCCTGAACGGCGTCACACCCGGCGGTTGGGCCACGTACGCGCGGGCGATCCAAGACGCCGGCGCCGTCGCCATCGAGCTCAACATCTACTACCTTGCCGGCGACCCGAACGTCTCCGGACGCGACGTCGAGCAACGTCACGTCGAGATCCTTCAGGGCGTCAAGGCGGCCGTGAACGTACCGGTGGCGGTCAAGTTGAGCCCGTACTTCAGCTCGACCGGTGAAATGGCGCGCCAGCTCGATGCCGCCGGGGCGGATGCCCTCGTTCTCTTCAACCGCTTCCTGCAGCCCGACATCGACCTAGAGTCGCTCGGTCTTGCTCCCGGTGTGGGGCTCTCGGACCAACGAGAGGCCCGCCTCCCGCGCACCTGGATCGCGCTGTTGCACGGGCGCCTGCGCGCCGCCCTCGCCGCCTCGACCGGCGTCGAGGGCCCCGACGACGTCGCCAAGTACCTCCTGGCCGGCGCCGACGTCGTCATGACCACCTCGTCCCTACTGCGCCACGGCCCCGGCCACGCGGCGGCGCTGCTCGACGGCCTGTCCGCTTGGATGGCTCGCAAGGGGTTCCACAACGTCGGCGAGGTGCGCGGGAAGCTCGCCGTGCCCTCCGGCGGGGACGAAGCGGTGCACGAGCGGGCGGGCTACGTCGCGGCCCTGCGGGCGGCCAACGCCAGCCCCTACGGCCCGTGGTGATCCGAACGGAAAGAGCTGATGAGCACTGGATCCAAAGAGGACCCGTGGGTACTGCGAACACCGCCCGGCACCTCCGAGTACACGATGTACAGAGACGAGCAGGCCGATCCGCCGGCTCTAGTCTGCCAGGTGGGATCCACCACGTTGAGGTACCACCTGCAGGCTGTCGACGACCTGCACTCGTGGCTGCTCGAACAAGGCGACTGGGTCCTGCTCGGGGCAGCCGACGAGAAGAAACCCGCTCCAGCCGGCAGCGTCGAGGCGTGGGGACGATCGCCTGACAACCCCGTCGGAGGCTGGTACGGCCTACGCAACGGGTATCGCGGCCGGTTCGGAATGTACCTCCCACCACTGCTGGAGGCTCTCGGCCTGGCGGAGCTCACCCACGACGCCCGCAACAACCGGATGCGAGCTCCTGGGCAGCCCTGAGCGCCTGCGGCGACATCGGCGTCACAGGCAGGTCGGTCGAGGCCGATTGAGACGGCACAGCGCTGAGAGCGCCCTCGACGATTGCACAGGTGGTGTCATCCCGGTGCCGCCATCGCGACGGTTCCTATCCGGTGGCCGCTTCGCAATCGCCGCACCGGTGGTCAAGCACAGCGCCCAGGGGTTCGTCGGTCGCCGTGACGGTGCGGAGTCGTGACAGCGACAGCAAGCGTGCGGGCGCAGGCCGCAAAGGCTCGCTGACCCCACGGCCTGACGGATGGGAGGGCTGAGGCCGGACGGCGTGCAGCAAGCTCGTGAACCGGCCTGGCGGGCGGACGATTCCGGCACGGGAGGCAACGGCTGCCCGCTCCAACTGTCGGTCCAGATCGCGCTGATGGGCCCTCGCCAGGTCGGCCAATAGCATCGGGAACACTTGACACCTCCCCATGAGGTTCTCCGGGACCATCCCAGTTCGCTTGATAACAAGCTACTTGATCCACAGCTTGTTGTCAAGCTACTTGTCCTCAAGTGAGGTGGTACGATGGCGGGCAAATGAGCGACGACGCCAACTCCAAAGGCACGAGAGCACGTTCCTCCTCGTCGCCCGAGAACCTCGTCGCCTGCGAGGACGACGACTACGACGAGCACGCTCGATGGGCGGCGCAGGCGTGGCCGACGATCGACCTTGACGTGGAGGCGATTGTCTCTCGGGTCGAGCATGCGCAGCGCTATCTCGAGCGAGCCGCCGTCGACACACGCGACCAGGTCGGTCTCGCTCACGGCGAGCTCAAGGTCCTGCTGCGGTTGGCGCGCGGTATCCGCAGTCAGGGCGAGCTTGCGAAGGCCCTGCTGGTGTCCACAGGCACCATGACGAACCAGCTCGACAAGCTGGAGGCAGCCGGACTCGTGATGCGCTTGCCTGACCCCGATGACCGCCGCGGCAAGCTCGTCGAGATGACGCGGAAAGGTCGAGAAACCCTCGACAACTACATCAACGTGCAAGCAAAGCGGGAACAGCAGCTCCTCGGACGACTCAGCGCGGCCGAGAAGCGGCAGCTGAACGACCTCTTGCGCAAGCTGCTGGCGTCCCTCGGCGATAAGCCGCAACCGCCCGCGGGGTGATGCAACGCCCTCCGCACGGCGTCGACGAGCCGCGAAGCAGAAGCCGCGACGGCCAATGGCGGAAAGGGACCGCTCGCTCGCGCTCGCCTAGATGCCGACCGTGTTGTCGGACCTCTCCATCCGATAGACCAGGACCGTGGCTGACACTTCGGATCCGCTCCGAGGACGACCCCGCCCTCAGGAAACCCACCGCATCGGCCTCAGCCCCGACGACCCGTTCGCGACCCCTGTGGAGCAGCGCCGGCCGGACCGGCGCTTCAGAGGTCGCCTCGTTGCCCCGGTAGCGGTCTGGACGGCAGGGGCGGGAGATCGGCGCGCCGGCCTCGCCATCTCGTCGATGCTCCTCGCCGAGGGCGACCCTGCCGAGGTGCTCGGCCTGCTCGATCCGCTGTCGGACCTCTTTGACGTCCTCGTCGAGCGGGGAAGCTTCCTCGTCCACGTGCTCGAGGAGAGCGATCAACGACTCGCCGACATGTTCGCCGGCGCCTATCCGGTCGACGCCTTCCAGGAGTTCGAGACCGTCGATGGCGAGTTCGGGCCTGTTATCAGCGGCGCCCGCCACACTCTTGGTTGCCGCCTCCTCGGATCTGAGGGGGCGGGTTTCCAGATGCTCGTGCGAGGGCGCATAGACGCGCTCGACGTCGTGGCAGCCGGCGGGCGACCGCTCGTCCGCTACCGCGGCCGCTACCGCAAGCTGTCACCAGAAGCCTGACGGAACGGCCCGGCCTGGCGTCAAGCGCCCGCCCGCATGTCCGCCTGCCTGAGTGCACGCCAGACGCGCTCAGGTGTGAAGGGCGTCTCGTAGAGGGCCACTCCCGTGGCGTCGAGGATGGCGTTACGCACGGCCGGGGCGACGCCGACGACGCCGATCTCACCGATCGCCTTGGCCCCGAAAGGCCCGGATGGCTCCATCGTCTGGACGAGGAACACCTCGGTCGCCGGGGCGTCGTCGGAGCGGAGCACCCAGTATGGGCCGAACCTCGGGTTCACCACCTTGCCGGCGGCGTCCACGACGAGCTCTTCGGTGAGAGCGTAGCCAAGGCCCATGAGGATGGCCCCTTCGACCTGTCCGCTCGCCGTGAGCGGGTTGACGGCGACGCCGCAGTCGACGGCCGTGACGAACTTCTGCACGGTCACCTGCCCCGTTGCGAGATCGACCTCGACTTCGGCCAGCTGGGCGGCGAAGGGAGAGGGCGACTCCGAGGCGAGATGCGAACCGAGGCCCATGATCTGCTCTTGCTGCTCGAGATGGAGCGATCGCATGGCGATCTCGGCGAGCGGTATGGCCCTCCCGTCGGGCGCCCACGCCTGCCGGTCGTGAAGCAGTACTGCGCCGGCCGAGTCCAACCCGAAGATCTCGGCCGCCCGCTCGGCGATCCGCCGGGCGACGACGGTGGCGGCCTTCTTCGCCGCCATGCCGGAGATATAGGTCGTGCCGGAGGCGTAGGCGCCTACGTCGAAGGGCGTCAAGTCGGTGTCGGCTTCGTAGACGAGGATGTCGTCGAGGGGCACGCCGAGGACCTCGGCGGCAATCTGGGCGACGACGGTGTCGGCCCCGGTGCCAAGGTCGGTGGCGCCGATCAGCAAGTTGAAGGAGCCGTCGTCGTTCATCTTGATCGAGGCGGCCCCCATGTCCACGCCGGCGATGCCCGACCCCATGACGCAGAGAGCGAAGCCGATGCCTCGGCGGATCTCCGGCCGGCCCGGCGGCACCTTCCAGTCAGCGTCGTCCCGCCGCTCCCAACCGATGGCGCGCAGCGCCTGGGCGACGCATTCCTCGGTCCCGCAGCTGGCCACCCGGGGCAGGTCCTCGGGAGCGACGTCCTCGACGCCGCCGCGCTCGCCGAGGCGGGGCACGATGTCCAGTTGGTCATTGGCCCGTACCCAGTTCCGCCGCCGAAACTCGATCGGATCCAGGTCGAGCGCCCTGGCGATGTCCTCGAGATGGGACTCGAGGGCAAAGACCCCTTGCGGCGCACCGTAGCCTCGCATGGCGCCGGCGACCGGCCCATTGGTGTAGACGACTTCACAGCCGAACTGCTTGGCCGGACAGTTGTAGGACGAGAGCCCCCGCATGCCCGTCACCGAGCTCACGGTGAAGCCGTGCACGCCGTAGGGGCCGGTGTCGGCGACGACCGACATGTCCTGCGCGACCAAGCTGCCGTCGTTCGTCACGCCCGTGCGGAACCGGAGCGTCTGTGCATGACGGGTGCGGGAGGCGACGAACTCCTCATGGCGGCTCAGCTCCAGGCGCACAGGCCGCCGAGTGGCCAGCACGAGGTGGCCCACGATGTCCTCGATGAGCATCTCTTGCTTGCCGCCGAAACCGCCTCCGATGCGCGGTTTTACGACCCTGATCTGTTTCACCGGCAGCCCGAGGAGAGGGGCGAGCATGCGGCGGGTGTGGAACGGCACTTGCGTGGACGTGCGGATCACGAGGCGCTCGTCCGGGTCGAGCCAGCCGATCGTGACGTGCGGCTCGATGGCGCAGTGCTGCACGCGCTGGACCTGGAACGTCCCCTCGAAGACGTGATCTGCCTTGGCAAAGGCCGCCTGCATGTCCTTCACTGTGCGGCCCTCGACATGCGAGCTCACGTTCGTCGTCGTGTCCACCACCCCGAGCGAGTCATCTTCGTCATGCACGACCGGGGCGCCCGGCGTCATCGCCGCCTGCGGCTCGAAGACGGCGGGCAGCACCTCGTAGGTGACCTTGATGCGCTTGCATGCCTCCTCGGCGATCTCGACGGTCTCCGCCGCCACAGCAGCCACCCGGTCGCCCACATGTCGGACCGTGTCGTCAAAGCTGACCTGGTCCCACGGGTACGGGTTGGGGGCGCTCTGGCCGCCGGAGGCGTACTTCACCCGCGGCGTGTTGCCGTAGTGCAGGACTGCGCGGACGCCCGGCAGGGAGCGTGCCTCGCTGTCGTCGATAGCAAGGATGTGGGCATGGGCATGCGGGCTGCGGAGCACCTTGGCGTGCAGCAGACCTCGCAGTTCGATGTCGTCGGTGAAGACCGGCTTGCCTTTCACGAGTGCGAGGGCGTCCACCTTCGGTTCGGGCTTGCCGACGACCTTCGTCGGCGCCACATCGGGAGAGGTGACGACGCGGGGGACGGCGCCGGGCGCCGACGTCGAGCTCGCACCGGCTTCCGCCTCCGCCCCGTCGCCTTGGTCGGCCCAAGCACGCGTCAGCGGGCTGACGACGAGTGGCTCGAAGGGGTCCGGCTTCTCGCCCCGAAGGACGGCGGCGGCCCGCCTGACCGCCTCCACCACCTTCACATAGCCGCTCTCGCGGTCGAGGATTCCCGAAAAGGCGTCCCGGATCTCGGCGTCGGACGGGTCCGGCTCCCTCTCGAGGAGCGCGACCGCCGCCAGCACCATGGCCCCGGCCGAGTAGCCCGACTGGATGGCTCCGGTCTCGACGAAGGCGGCTTGCACCGGGTGGAGCTCGCCGCGGGCGATGTCGAGGTGCTCGACCGTCATGACGTCGTGCCCATCGGCCTTGGCGGCGAGCAGGACGTCGGCCGAAACGAGCCTGCCATCGAGCAAGACGCCGGCTGCACCTGTCTCGCCGGTCTCGGAGCCGAAGCGGACGCTCGTCAGACCCTCGCGCCGCAGCACGGAGAGGAGGGTGTCGCCGGGGGCGCAGGTGAGCTCACGCCTCCTGCCGTTCAACCTGATGTGAATCGTGATCATCGCAGTGCCTCCCGTGCCCGGACGCCGAGAACCTCCGCCATGGCCTTCCGGTACTCGCTCGAGCCTCGAAAGTCGCCCGGCGGCTCGAGTGCCTCGGGGTTGTCGACCAGCACGGGGGCATGTGCCACCCCGGAGAAGGCCAGGAGCAGCATCCCTTGCGTATCCCGGCGGGCCACGGCCGCCACGATCGGACGATCGGCTGGCGTGCGCGCCACCCGTGCGACCGCGCTCTGGCCACCAACTTCGATCTCAACCGAGACGATGATCCGGCCGGTGAGCTGACCAGGCTCGGCGAGGAGGTCTGCGAGCGGGGCCACGGACAAGCCGGACCTGGCGGCGAGCCTCACGGCCGCCCGATGGACGAGCAGCGTGGCGAGGAGCTCGCTCTCGAAGTCGGCGCTCGCCACGCACCCGCCAAGGGTTGAGAGGGCGCGCAGGCTGCTCGGTTGCTCGCGGCGGGCGGCCTCGCGGACGACCTCCGGCAGCTCGGGGCTGGCGGCGAGGTCCTCGAGCGTCGTCGTGGCGCCGAGCGTGACGGCGTCCTCTCCGCTCGGGCGAACTCCCGCCAGGCCCGCCGCCTGCAGGTCGACGACGACGACCGGCTCTGCGCCGGGCGTTGCATGCAGCCGCGTCCCGCCGCCAACGAGAACGCTGTGGCTGTGTTCGAGTGCGGCCAAGGCCTCCTCGAGGCTGGCTGGCCGCCTGTAGGCGCTCACCGTCACCATGGCTAGCTCACATCCTCGGCGGCCATCTCTGGGCCGCGTCTGACAACAAGGACAGTGAACGCCAGTTCGCGCGCCCCCGGTAGGGGACAACGACCCTTGTTACGACGCTGAGATCCCTCACTGTGCCGCCCGCCGACTTGTGCCAACCAGGAAAGTACTTGCCTGATAGGAAAGTGAATGAGTAAGGTGGCATTACGTAGTTCATGGAGGTGACGTCATGGAGAAGCGGATCGACGTTGATGAGACGGCCAAGTCCTTGGCCGACGTGCGCGGTCGCCAGGTTGAGCTCGTGGATGCCGTGCTCGTGCCTGACTGGTACTGGTGGTTCCTGGCGGTGCTCTCATTGCTACTCGGTGCAGCCGTTGACACCCGTCACCCCGGGGTTGTCGCCGCCGCCGCGGCTTGTTACGGAGTCATCGTGGCGGGCGTGACGGTGTGGATGATCCTCGGGCGCGGCCGGGCGCAATTGAGCCGGCAGCTCATCGGCGCGCGGGAATCGGCCATGATCATGTGCTTTGTGTGGCTCGTGGTAGGCGCCACGATCGCGAGCGCGCTTGGCCTGCGGGCTGCGGGCGTTGCTCACCCGGCACTTCTCGGTTGCACGGTCTGCGCGCTCGCCCTTGTGGCAGGCGGTCATGCCCTCACGTGGTCGCTGCGCCGCAGCATGCTCTCCCGCGGTCTCGATGGGCGCTGATGAGCAGCGGCTTCAACGAGTTGATCCACGCGCCGACCCGGCTCGGACTCGTCTCCCTCCTCGCCGCCACGCAGTGGGCGGAGTTCCGGTTCATACGGGACAGCCTCGGACTCTCGGACTCCGCGCTCTCCAAGCAGCTGACGGTCTTGGAGGACGCCGGGTACGTGCAGATCCGCAAGGTCTTCGTCGGGAGGCGGCCTCGGACCTCGGCCCGCCTCACCCCTCGAGGGCGTAGCGCCTTCGCCGGTCACGTGAGAGCACTGCAGGAGATGGTGGCGCAGGCTGGCGAGTCGATCACGCTCCCTCAGTGAAGGACGGTCGCGGCAGTCGGCATCAGCAACCCGTGGCACCGGGTTCCGGGGCCCTTGCCTCGCTAGGGTTCGGGGGCGTGCAACCACGAGAAGGCCGCTCTATGCCTGATACCGCTGCTCAGCCCTCCCAATGGGAAGCCGTCCGCGTCCTGGTCCTGTTGGCGTCGCTCCGGCGAGAGTCGTTGAACGCCCGGCTCGCTCACCTCACCGGTGAGTGCATCTCGGCGAACGGCGGCACGGTGACGGTCAGCCGCATGGCGGAGTTCGAGATGCCGCTCTACGACCAGGACCTGCAAGACGACGAGGGGTTCCCGGCAGGTGCCGTCGCTCTGCGACAGGCGCTGGAAGCGAATGACGCCTTTGCGATCGTGTCGCCGGAATACAACGCCTCGATGCCGGGCGCCCTCAAGAACGCCATCGACTGGCTGTCGCGCTTTTCTCCGCAGCCCTTCAACGAGCGCCAGTGCCTGCTCCTCTCCGCATCTCCCTCGATGGCCGGCGGCAATCGAGGCTTGTGGTCGCTCCGGGTCCCGCTCGAACACCTTGGCAGCCGGGTCTACCCGGACATGTTCTCCCTCGCGCAAGCGCACCAGGCATTCGACGACGACGGCAACCTCGTCAACGGTCAGCTGCACGCTCGCCTCGACCAGACCGTCATCGCCTTCATGGATCTCGTGGAGGCAAGCAAGCACTACCCGTGCATCAAGCGCGCCTGGGTGGAGTTCCTCGGCGAGCGCCCCGACCCTGCCGTCGATCGCGTCGAGGCCTAGAGCTGACCGCAGAACGTCTCGGGAACGCAGGTCCCACGGCTGGCGGCCGGGTCGAGGCTCGTACGCGAGATGAGGACCGAGGGGCGATGAGAACATCGGCATCGGGGATGACGTAACGTGCCGAGGCTGCCTCAGATTGGGGTGGTCGTCCCACCCACAGGAAGGTGCTGGCTATGAGTGCCATCGTGACCATTCACATGCCCGTATCCGACGTCGCCAAAGCCATCGAGGGTCTTCACGCAAACGCGGCCTTTCTCGAGGAGATCAGCGGCTCCACGAAGGGCGCAGGGATCATTCATCACCGATTCGTCGCCGGTGAAGGCGAGCTCATGGTCATCGACGAATGGGAAACTGCGGAGCAGTTCCAAAGCTTCTTCGACGGGAACCCCAAGGTCGCAGAAGTCATGGCGTCGATCGGGATGACTGGCCCTCCCGCCATCTCGGTGTTCGGCTCCGTCGACGCCCCCGGCACCATCTAGACAACATCGACGCCGCACGCGTCACACCAGCGCGACCCAGCTCGCCCCCGCAGGTGCCTGCCGATCACGTCGGACTGAGAGACGTCCACCTCTCCGAGACACCCCCGACCCATGGGGTGCCCCAGTGGAGGTAGGCGGCCCAGAGCCACGGGTCTGCAAAGGCGCGACGCTGTAAAACGCTCTTCGCCTCGGCCAGGCGAGGGGCGAGAGGGTGGCCGACGGCTTCCAGCTCGGCGAGCAGGTCGGCACCCGTGGCGTCACGGATCCAGCGCGCCGCTCCCCGCAGAGCCTCGGGGCTCGCCTCCCCGGACTGCAACCCCTCGAACACCTTGCGGCACACCCCCACCGCGACGGGCTGGGCGACTGGCCAACCGGCCCCGATCACCGTTGCCGCCCCGGCCGCCAGCAGACCGGCGGGCACGCCGATGCCCTCATTGAGGTCGGTCTGGGCGACGGTCCCCGAGTCGCAGGTCCCCAGCACCACGAGCGACTGCGGGGAGAGGCGGACGCGGTCGAAGAGGTCGGCGACCGGAAGGTCGAAGCCGAGCTTCAGGTAGGAGGCGAGCGGGGCGCCCCAGTCGAACACGCCATGACAGGACAAGTGGACGATCCGGGCGCCGGCGACGGCGTCGTTGAGCTCGTCCAGTGTCGTCGGCAGCTGCTCGGCGCTCGCTCCCACGAGGGCGGCCCCGCCCTCGGTGGCGGCATCGCCCGCGTCGGCCCGTCCGCGCACGGCCGCCAGCGTGATCGGCTCGTCCCGCCCAGTTAACGGCTGGCGCAGGCCGTCCATGGCGCCCGCGAGCGACTCGGCGTAGAGGACCGAGACACGGTCCACGACCATCTCGTCCCCGCATCGCACGGCGGCGACCGGGACGGCGGCGAGCGGGCCCTGGGGGATCCAGATGAGGCGGCCGTCACTGAGGTCGCTGGTCACGGCGGCCAACAGCGGGCCGAGGCCGGGTTCGACGGCACCCAACAGCTCGTTGATGGCGCGCCCCATGTCGCCGGCTCCACCGGCGTCGTGCAGCTGCGAGGAGAACCGGTCGACAGCGCCGAGTGCCGCCTCCTGCTGGTCGCGAGGCATGGGGAACTCGTTGACTCCGTCTGCGCCGAGGCGCACGAAGCGCAACTGGCCGCGCGACCGCACGCAGTAGAGCACGGCCGTCGGGCGGACGGCGCGGCCGAGGACGGCCACGACGTCGTCGAGCGCAGGAGGAGGGACGACCGGTGACAAGGACTCCGGGGCAACCCCCCGGGCGATGAAGCTGCGCTTCAGCTCGGTCAGCTCGGTCGTGACGGAGGTCTCGACGGCGCGGCCCGACCAGCCGCCCCGAGCGACCAACTCGTTGGCGGCCTGAGCGACGGCGCGGCGCCAGAGACTGATGAAGCGAGACCAGTCGGGCTCGGGCACCTGAGCAGGTCGGGCGCCGAGAGCGGCCAGGCGGCTCCCCGTGGCTCTGGCTCGGCCGGTCTCGGCGAACTCCACGGCGCGCAGGGGCTCACCAGCATCAAGGGCGGTGAGGGCGGCCAGCAGGTAGCGATCGGGCCAGTTGGCGAGCCTGCTCACCACGAGGTCGGCGTACGGGATGTAGACGAGGTCGTGGTCGAGCATGGCGAAAGCGCGCTCGAACGCTGACAGCGCTCCCGCCCAGTCGCGGGCCAGTCGGTAGTAATCGCCGGCGGCGGCGAGGTCGCTGAAGGCGTTGATGCGGAGCCCGCGGTTGACGGCGAGGGCCGCCTGCCGTTCAGCCTCGGCGGCGGCCTCCACGAAGCGGCCTTCGAGGGCCAGATCGACGTAGTCCTTGCCGGCGTCCCCCTCGTCTGCCGGTGCCGGGCCGAGGTGGCGGCTCACCCACGCCCGCGTCTGCGCCGACCAGTCTCTGAAATCGGGGCGGGATCCGTCGGTGATCGTCATCTCACGTGCGAGGGCGCCTGCCCGCTCGACGAGCCCCAATCGTGCCAGGGACACGACCAGCTGGCCGCGGCACTGGTTCGCCTCCCACGCTTCGGAGCGGTCGATCAGCTCCTCTGCCTGGCCGATCCACGGCTCGACACCGGCCAGATCCGGTTGCGGCGGTTTGCCGTCGGGGTCGATCCTCACCGGCCAGTGCTGGAGCAACTCCAGCAGCGCCCGACGCCGATCCCGCAGTTGCACGCCGGGCTGTTCCTCCTCGGGCTGGCCGAGCACGTCGAGAAGGGTCATCGTCGCCCCGAGGTCGTCCCCGCAGGACCCCCGCACAGACGACTCGAACACGGACGTCTTGAGCAGGGTGAGTTGGTCTCCCGGCCCGCTCATCGCCCGCAGACGGGCGAGGATCTGATCGCTGTGGTCGAGGCGGCCGAGGCGCATCCAGTAGCCGGCGGCGTCGAGACCGACCGAGAGCCGGACACCAGCGTCGGCGACGGCAGGCAGTACGGACTCGATGGCGGCTGCCAGCACGGGGAACTGCTCCGAAGCGAGATCGGCTGCGGACACTCGCGCCCCACAGACGCCGAGGAGCATGGCGATCATGTCGCCCGTGGCGGCTCCCGAGTCCTTGGGAGAGGCTGCCAGTGATGACAGGGCGGCGGCGCAGACGCGCAGGGTCTCCGGTTCCGGCGCCCGGTCGTTGCGGTTGAGCACCAGCCGCAGGCAGGCGATGGCTCCGTCGGCCGGCGCCACCCGCATCGCCTCGACGGCCAAGCGCTCGGCCTCGGCCGGGTCGTCGTCGTAGGCGGCGAAGGCTGCGTCAAGCGTCTCGCCGAAGCGGTCGGGATCCTCCGCTGGCGGCAGAGCACCGGAGAAGCGGAGCACGTCGACCCGCGACATCGACAAGGCCACCCCGAAGGCCATGGGCACCGGCACGCCGACCTGCTGAGAAAGAGGCGCCATGATCTGCTCGAGGTCCGCCGGGAACTCGCGGCGAAGCGCCCCCCGCGCCGCCTCGCGCTGCGCCGGCGTCACCTTTGGATCGCCGTGGCAGCTGGCGATGAAACGAAGGGAGGTGGTGAAGACGGCATCGCCGTAGGTCGAGGCTTCCTCGAGCAGGGCGTCGTCGAGCATCTCCCAGTTGGCCCTTGCCATCACGGTCGCCCCGAATGGGTTCTGCTGGGCTGTCTCCCAGATGGCCTTGAGCCACTCGGAAGGCGTCACCTGAGCGACAGGTGGTACGGCTGCGGCTTCGACTTCCATTGCCAGGGTTTGCGCAATCCGGCGAGCAACACCCGCTTGCGAATCCACGTCTCCACCATTATCTCGAGCTGATCGAGATCCTCCGGCACGAGCAGCGTCTGCAGGAGCGACTGCGAGAGCCGCAGGTCCCGGCCGTGGCGGTACAGGTTCCAGCGCGCTCCGCCAGCTCCGACTGGTCCGGCTTGCACCTCGATGAAGCCGATCTCGAGCTTGGCGCAGAGGGCGAAGGAGTTGTCGGTGGCGGCCGCGATCTCAACTCCTGGCAGGCCGACCGGGAGCACGGGCAGACCGGCGATGGACAACCCGTGTGCGTTGAGCTTGCCACCTGCGCTCAGCCCGAACACCACATTCGTCTCGGCCGACCCGATCTCGTGGGTGCGGCTGTCAGGAGCGAGCGCTACCGTCGAGGCGTCCTCCGCGTTGGCGAGGGCGATCTCGTAGCCCATGCCCCATACGCCCGAGGGTCTCTCCCCCGCAGAGGCGAACGCCGTCATGGCGTGACAGAGCAGCAGCGGGCGGTGTGCGCCGAGCGCCGCCTCCACGTCCGCCGGCACGTCCCGATGCAACTGCTTGTAGAGCACCCGGAGGTCGAGCGCTCGTGGTTTCATGAGCTCGAGCTCGAAGGGCGCCTCCGCGTCCACGCTCGTGGCGTCCTGCTCGTCGGCCGCGCCCATCGAGGCGAACAGCTCGGACTCTGCCTCCAGAGCCTCGAGGGCAGGATCGTCGACTGGCCCAAGCGGCTCGGCCGTCACCTGCATCACGTCGGACATCGGCTCTCTCCTGGCGGTTTCGGTGGAACAATACCCGTCGCTCCGCGGCCGATGGCGGTGAGATGGCAGCACCCGCCACGTCTCGCTCGGCGCTGTGGGCGGCTCGCAGGCATGACTCCGGATTCGTGCAGATGCGCTGCAGATGCGCCCCTCGCCCGCGCTCGGCGAAGGTACGTATTTGGGGACAGGAGGCTCCTCTTATACAGTGACCGGAGATGACTCCGTTCGCTCGGGTTGCACTCCGGCGAAGCACGGAAGGCCATTTCGCGGCCAGGGTCCGAGGTCGCCTGGTCGGTGGGGAGAGGTAGCCCGATGACGCCCACGAAGCTCCACGCGGCCAAAAGCCCGCCCGCCCTCGCCGTCACCCAGCTGAGCAAGCGTTTCGGTGAGCGGACCGCCTTTTCTGACGTGTCCTTCGAGGTCGCCTACGGGGAGGTGTTCGGGTTCCTCGGACCCAATGGCGCAGGCAAAACGACCATCGTGCGCACCCTCGGGACACTGATCGCCCCCACCTCGGGAGCGGCCACCGTTGCAGGCATCCCGCTCAGCCCCGAGAACGGAGTGGACATCCGCCAGCACATCTCGATCATGCCGGAGTCGCCTGGTCTCTATCTGCGCCTGACCGTGACCGAGAACCTCGAGTACTTCGCCGGTCTGTACGGTCTGCATCAGGCTGGCACGCGGATCAAGAACGCTCTTGCGGCCGTCAACCTCGCCGACCGAGCGGCAGATCTCTGCGGTGGTCTCTCCAAGGGGCTCCGCCAACGGGTCGGCTTGGCACGAACCCTGCTGAGCGACCCGACGATCATGTTCCTCGACGAACCCACGTCAGGGCTCGACCCAGTGGCCGCACTCGAGGTACACAACCTCATCAGCGGGCTCCGCCAGAAGGGCGTGACGATCTTTCTGACCACCCACCGGCTCGAGGAAGCCGAGAAACTCTGCGACCGCGTCGCCATCCTGAACACGACACTGCGTACCGTCGGTCGGCCGGAGGACCTGCGAAGGCAGCTCTTCAAAAGCGCTCTCGTCGTCAAGACGCTCGTGCCGTTGAGCGACCCTGACCGGCTCTTTTCTCCCATCCCCGCCGTGGAGGGCTGGCGCTCGGAGGAACCGGGCTGTTACGAGCTCTCTGTGTCCGACATCAGGCTGGCCGCGCCCGAGGTGACACGGGGCCTCGTCAACGCCGGCGCCGATGTCCTCTCCATCGGGGAGGCACGCCATTCCCTCGAGGACGTCTACCTCGAGCTGATCGACGAAGACGTCGAGGCCCGCAAGCAATGATGGGCCTCGATGCCACACGCATCCGCTCCGTCGTCCGCAAAGAGCTGCGAGACTACCGTCGCAAACGGTCCATCGTCGTCGCCATGGTCATCCTGCCGACCATCTTCCTCATCCAACCCACCCTTGCCATCTTCCTCGCCTCACCGAGCTCATCGGGTGACGCTTCGTACTACGACCTTCCTCTCCTCCTCCTCCTCTTGATTCCGGTCATCACGCCTTCCACCCTCGCCGCCTACTCGGTTGTCGGCGAGCGCGAGCAAGGGACGCTCGAGCCGCTGCTCACGACTCCGATTCGCAGGCAAGAGTTCATCTTGGGCAAGGCGACCGCCGTCATGATCCCGACGTTGGCGCTCTCCTACACCGTGTTCGGGCTCTTCCTCGCCGTCGTCCGTCTGTTCGCCAACCCCGCGGCCGTCTCAGGTGTGTTCCAGCAGGGTCCCGTGCTCCTCGCCCTCGCCCTCCTCACCCCCCTGTTGGCCGGCTGGGCCATCGTGGTCGGAATGGCGGTGTCGGTCAGGGCGAGCGAAGTCCGCGTCGCCCAGCAGCTGGGAATGGTCGCCAGCTTTCCGCCGCTTGCCGTCGTCGTGCTACTCGGGGTCGGCGTGATCCATCCGACATTCACATCCGCCGTCTTGTTTGCGATCGCGCTGCTGGTGATCGACGTGCGGGCATTGCGCGTCGTCTCCCGGATGTTCGATCGGGAACGCCTCGTGACCGGTGCCAAGGCAGCTCGATCCTGAAGACGCTGGGTTGGGCAGGCGTACGGTCAGTAGGTCAACAGCGTTCCCGATATAGCCTTCCGCCGCAGCGACGACGCAGCACGAGCGGCCGCAGGCCCAATAGGGGCCGGCCGTCGAAGCCGGTGCAGCCCGGGGCGGCCCTGCGGGCGGTAGATCGGGAGCCGAGCGCTCGCTGGCGGGTGTCCTGCCAGGCAGGAAGATCAGGTGTTGCGCCGATCCCTCGCCCGATCGATTCCACTGCTTCGCGACTGCGCCTCAAGCCATTGCAGCGCCCGTTCCATTCGTCGTTCGTCCGGGATGTGACCCCCCTGCGGACCGTCGGTCTGAGCACCGCAGCGCCGGCAGACGGCCATCCAGCCGTTCGTCTCGGGGGCATGGTGCTCGTCGAGCCGAGAACCGACTTGCAGTACTTCAGCTGATGCCACGATCTCTCCTCGTCCAGCCTGCTCGACGATTGGGCGGTCCGTTCACCGCCCGCTGACACTCGTGACTCGTGGTCGCACGCTTGATTCGGCGAATCGAAGGGGTTCAGCCGCCTCGCCGGACTCCAAGCGCGCGCGGGCGGCATGAAGACGCGAACCGGCGGCATTTGCGCGATCGACGCAGCGACCGAGATACAACCATGCGGACATCAAGTCGGCCTGTCGGATCGACCAGTGGATCTGGTCACCTTCGATCCTCGGTAGCTCGCCCGCCGTTGCACCGTCGAAGATGGAGCCCGACGGGTCCCGCTGGGAGAACTCCTCTACCCAAGATCGGTCGGGAAGGTCACTCAACCCCAACTGGAGATGCAGCTTGTCATCGCAAAGAGTGCCCCGCCGCTTGCTGCTAATGGCGAGCGGCCGGAACCTTGGCAAAACTGGCATAACTGGGACGGGTCCCACGGGGACCCCCGATCTCCTCCGAATACCCGGAGGTCTGCTCGGTCTCAAACGTGAGACGCTATGTGCACTCTATCTCTCCGGTGCCGGCGGCCCCCCTCCGTCCAGGTCGGGGGGCGTCGGAACGTCGAGCCACTCTCCTCTCAGGATGAGGAGACGTTCTGGCAGGTCCAAGTCACTGTTCCCGAGATCGACGGCCCGCTTGTCGCCTCGTCTCCCCCTGCCCAAGCTTTGGCGAACGTGAAGGAGCCTGACCCGTTGGAGTTCACGACCAGCTTCCAGGTGGTGCCGTTCGACGGGTCGATCCAGTAATTGAAGTTGCCCGAGCTGAGCGCGGCCGCACCGATCGTTACGCCACCGCCGCCCCCGGCAGCCTGTGTGTAGGTACCAGGCCCTTTGTAGTTGTTGACGTCGGTGTCGACGTCCACGGTTACCGGTGTGTTGCCATAGGGGATCATGCTGATTCCGGAGGCGGGCTCCGGAATGTTCCAGATAGGCGTGGGGCTGCCGATGTAGGTCGTGGCGTCAGTTTGCGCAGCCGCCTGCGTGCAATCGAGCCTGGCTCCCGTGTTGAGGTTCGTCAGGTCCTCCCCAGCAGCCCACGACTCCGAGACGGTCGACGCGCCCTGGATGCTCACCGTGCCCTTCCAGAGGACGGTGTCTCCGACGAGGCTGCTAGGGAGGGAGGACGTCGTCGTGGAGGCTCCGACAGATGACGGTACCGAGGACGACGACGACGATCCAGCCGTCGTGCTGGTGGTCACGGACGTTGCAGTCGAGCCGCATCCGCTGAGGAAGGCGAGACCGACCGCCACTACGACGATGACTGTCGGCTTGGTCAAAATGGCTCGAGACATACGACTTCCTTCTCCGAAGATGCCGCCGGCGGATGAACAAGGATCGCATGCAAAACGCCACGCCGGCAATCGGCATCACATTCCCGATCCGCCGGCGTTCGGCGAACGCGGGCCGGGCGCACAGCACGACGAGGAACCCGTGTGAGGTCCGACTCGCTGCCAGGGTCGGCCGACTGCTCAGGGGGTGGTTATCGGCTCGAAGCGCGCCGTGAAGTGACGTAACATCGCTGCTTCCTCGACGATGCGATAGCCGGGTAGCTCCGCTGCTCGCATAGACACGTCGGCGCACACCTCGATGACGTAGTCCATGTGGCTTTGCGTGTACGTGCGTCGCGGGATCGCCAGCCGAACTAGGTCCGCCTCTGCCGCGTGCTCAGTTCCGTCGGGTTGGCGACCGAACATCACTGTTCCCACCTCGCAGCTGCGGATCCCCCCCGTCTCGTACAGTGCGATCGCCAGCGCCTGGCCCGGGTACTGGAGAGGAGCGATATGCGGAAGCAGCCGGCGGGCGTCGATGTACACGGCGTGCCCTCCGGCTGGCTGGACAATCGGCACGCCTAGGCGGATCAGAGCATCGCCCAGGTAGCCCGTCGAGCGAATCCGGTACCGCAGATAGTCATGCTGGACCACTTCCTGCAGCCCCTGTGCGATCGCCTCGAGGTCGCGACCGGCAAGACCTCCGTAGGTGGGGAAGCCCTCGGTCAGAATGAGCAGGTTGCGGCATCTCGTCGCCAGCTCGTCGTCATTCATTGCGAGCCATCCGCCGATGTTCGCAAGCCCATCCTTCTTGGCACTCATCGTCATGCCGTCTGCGAGTGACGCCATCTCCCGCACGATGTCTCGAACCTCGCGACTCTCTTGCCCCGGCTCGCGCTCGCGAATGAACCAGGCGTTCTCAGCGAAACGGCAGGCGTCGAGGAAAAGCGGCAACCCGTAGAAGTCGCACACCCGGCGGACTTCATTGAGGTTGGCGAGGGAGACCGGCTGCCCGCCGTGCGAGTTGTTCGTCACGGTCACGAACACGACGGGCACTGAGCCGGGGCGTGATCGAAGGAACGCATCCAATCGCTCGACGTCCATGTTGCCCCCGAACGCGGGCGGAGCCGAGGGGTCGTGTCCCTCCCCGACTACGAAATCAACCGCCTCGGCGCCCGTGAACTCTACGTTGGCGCGCGTGGTGTCGAAGTGCGTGTTGTTCGGCACCGCCTTGCCCGGTCCAGCCACCGCGGTGAAAAGGATCTTTTCGGCTGCCCTGCCCTGGTGCGTCGGAATGATGTGCTTGAAGGGGAAGAGATCCTGCACGCTCTCGAGAAACCTGAACCACGATGGCGATCCGGCGTAGCTTTCGTCACCATGTTGGATCCCCGCCCACTGGTCTCGTGACATGGCACCGGTTCCGGAGTCGGTGAGCAAGTCGATGAGCACGTCCTCGGATCGCAGGGCGAACAGGTTGTAGCCGGCAGCGCGTACCGCTCGCTCGCGATCCGCTTGCGTCGTCATCTTCAGTGGCTCGACCGAGTGGATGCGGAAGGGCTCGATGATGGTGCGAAATGACATGGGTAGCATCATGCACGACCCCAGGTGGCCGAGTCGCCGTAGCCGTCCGCTCGGGGCGAGCCTGGCAGAGTGGGGACTGCGGTGCCTTCAGAGAAGGTCAATGGCAAGGTGCCGCTCGGCAGCCTCGAGCGCCTCCTGCTCCGTTCGATACCAGCGACCACCGAACGAGGCACCACAGGCGCAACGCCATCCCCAAGACGACCGTCGTCGACGCCGCCTCTCCACAATCTCGATGGCGTGAGATTCGCTCACCTGCTCGCGAGACCCGCTCGGAGGATCAGCAACAGGAGGTTCGCCGGCAGGTCGTGATGGATCGTCTCGGGCTCCCACCCTGCCTCTCGAAGGCGCTGGAGGGCCCTGACCTCGTCGGTGTAGAGCGTCGTGGCCGGACGCAAGATGCCCTCCATGTGCCTCCAAACCTGTTGCAGATCGGCGTCTCGAAGCGCCTTGGCGACGCTACTCGCGGCTTCCGCTTCCTCGCATCCGCTCAAGACCGTCGAGGATCAAGTCGAGCCCGAACTCGAACTCCCCCTCGTCGTCGAGGTTCGACATGGTGCGATGCTGGTCGGCATGCTCGGCGATGTACGGGTAGTCGTCGAAGGGGAAGTCGCGGAGAATACTCGCCACGACCTCCGCAGCGTCGTCCCCCGGAATCGAATGACCGAGCTCCCACAACGTGAACCCCAAGATATGGCTGTCGAGGGCGTGGTACCCGTGATAGGCGGCTTCCGCCGAGAAATCCGCCTCCCGTAGCCGCCGCAGCACCGACTCCAGGTAGCGGATTCTCCCAGGGACGAGGCGGGCGGTCGTTGGCGAGAGGATGAGACCGCATGCCCACGGATGGCGGAGGAGCGCCTCGTGGACCGAGATCGCACACTTGCGCATCGCCTCTGCCCAATCAGAACCAGGCGGAGACAGATCGACCTCGTTGAGGACAAGATCGATGATGCCGTCGAGGATGTCCTCCTTGTCCGCAACGTGGTTGTAGAGCGACATGGCCTCGACGCCGAGCTCCTGCCCGAGCCTGCGCATGGTGAGCAGCTCGAGCCCGCCATCATCGGCCAGGGCGATGGCGGCTTGGAGCACTCGGTCCCTGCTGAGGGGCGGCCGGGGGTCTGGCGTGGAGTCGTTCCGCTTTGCCATGGGTTGACAAGCTTACGGTGTACGTCTAACTTACAGCATAAGTTTACGGCGTAAGTCTCTGCGCCGTGCGGACCACTGTAAAGGAGTCCCCATGAAAGCCATCGTCGGCACCAACTACGGCGGGCCGGACAAGCTTGAACTGCGGGAGCTCGAGACGCCGGTTGCCGGCGCCGACGAGGTGCTCATCCAAGTGCGGGCGAGTTCGGTCAACCCGTACGACTGGCACCTCATGAGAGGGCATCCTTACGTCGTCCGCCTGGTCTACGGACTGCGACGGCCGAAACGGCCCATTCCTGGTGTCGACGTCGCCGGCATCGTCGAGGGGGTCGGCGCGGACGTGACGGGTTTTCGGCCCGGCGACGAGGTGCTCGGGTGCGCCGGGGGCTCCCTTGCCGAGTACGTAACCGCCCCGGCGAAGGACCTGATATTGAAGCCGGCGGACATGACGTTCGAGCAAGCGGCGACGGTGACGTTGGCCGGCTGCACGGCCCTCCAGGCGGTACGTGATCAAGGAGAACTTCAGTCCGGCCAGCGGGTCTTGGTCAACGGGGCGGCCGGAGGCATCGGCACGTTTGCCGTGCAGATCGCCAAGGCGCTCGGGGCGAACGTCACCGGCGTGTGCAGCACGAGAAACGTCGACATGGTCCGATCGATCGGGGCCGATTCTGTGGTCGACTACACCGCGGAGGACTTCACCCGCCAAGGCGAGAAGTATGACCTGATCCTCGATGCGGTCGGCAAACGGTCCTTGTCAGACCTTCGGAGGGCACTGACGTCGAAGGGGACGCTCGTGATCGTCGGCGGCGCGGACGGCAACTGGGTCCGGCCGCTCGCGCTGCCCTTGAAGGGCGCGATTGTGTCACGGTTCGTGAGCCAGCGATTGCGGTTCTTCGTGGCGAAGATCTGCCGGGAAGATCTGCTCGTCCTGACCGAGCTCGTGACGACTGGCAAGCTCACGCCCGTCATCGACCGGACCTACGCGCTGGCTGCCGGCGCCGAGGCCATCGCTTATCTCGAGGCAGGACACGCGCGAGGAAAGGTCATTGTCACGCCTTGAATCGGCCTGCTCGGCGGCCCAGGCGGTGCCAACGGCGCGCCAAGGCAGCGACGAGGACTGTGTCCTGCCGGACGCGGCTCTCTTAATATGCCGGCTCTCCGGTCGGCATGGCTTGGACCGCTCTCGTCACCGATCCGGCGCCGGACAGCCGAGCTGCCAGCACGACCGGGATGATCGTCAAGCCGATGACGATGGCAACCACCGCGTTCACCTCGGGCAGTTGCTGGCCGAGCCGGATGGCGCCGAAGATCCACAGCGGCAGCGTGCTCTGCGCGCCGGCTGTGAACACGGTGACGATGACCTCGTCGAACGAGAGGGCGAATGCGAGCAGGGCGCCGGACACCAGAGCCGTCGCCACCATTGGCAGCGTGATGAAGCGCAACGTCTGCCACCCGCGGGCGCCGAGATCCATCGACGCCTCGGCCAACGATCCCGGCACCCTCCGCAGCCTTGCGATGACGTTGTTGTAAACGACGACGACGCAGAACGTCGCGTGGCCGATCACGATGGTCCAGATAGACAGCTGGATGCTGTTGAACGAGAAAAAAGAGCTCAGGGCTACGCCGGTAACAACCCCGGGCAGAGCCAAGGGGAGCACGAGGAAGAACGAGATTGCCTCGCGGCCGAAGAACTGAAAGTGATGTACTGCATAGGCGACCGCCGATCCGAGCGCCAGAGCGATGCCGGTCGCCAGCAGACCCACCTTGAGCGACAGGATGAACGCACTTCGGACATCAGGGTCGTGCCAAGCCACAGAGAACCAGTGCAGCGTGAGGCTCGAGATCGGCCAGCTCTCCACGATCGGCCGATTGAATGCGTAAAGAATGATCAGCGCGATCGGCACGTAGAGGAACAGCAACACGGCGATCACCCAGATTCGCAGCCCGATTCTTAGGCCCCTTGATTCCATCTAAAGCGCCTTGAAGGCGCCGAGCGCCCTTGCGAACAACAGATATGCGGCCATGATCGTGACCGGCACCATCGCCATCGCCGCCGCGAACGGCACGTTGTTGGCGATCCCGACGTTCCCCTGGATGACGTTGCCGATGAAGTACGAACCGGTGCCACCGACCAGGATCGGCGTGATGAAGTCGCCGAGCGTGAGCGAGAAGGTGAAGATGGAGCCAGCGACGAGACCCGGGAGGACGAACGGCACGATGACGGAGCGGAGGGTCCGCCAGGTGCGAGCGCCGAGATCTTGCGAAGCTTCGATCAGTGTCGGCGGGATCCGGTCCAAGGCAGCGAACACCGGAAGCACCATAAACGGGAGCCAGACGTAGCAGAAGACGATGAAGACGGCCTTGTTCGTGTAGATCAGGTTGACGCTCGGCAGGCCGATCTTGCCGAGCGTCCAGTTGAGAATGCCGTCATGAGTGAAGATCAGCAGCCAGGCGTAGACGCGCGCCAGATAGCTGGCCCACAGTGGCAGCAGAATGGCTACGTACAGCACGGTCCGCATCCGCGGTGTGGCCAGACGGGCCATGTAGTAAGCGAAGGGGAATGCGACGATGGCGTCTACCACCGTGACTCCGGCCGCCATCCCGACAGTGCGAAAGATGATGTCCCGGTAGGCGGAATTCCCGAAAATCTCGGTGAAGTTGCTCAGGTTCCAGATCCGCTCGATGTTCGTCGTGAAGGGGTTGATCTCCCAGAAGGCGGTTATCAGCAGCACGGCTAAAGCGGCCAGGTAGATCAGCACGAACCACGCAAGCGCAGGCGTCAGCATCAGGGTGGCCCGCGCCCAGGGACGGCGCCACAGTGCGACCGAGAGGCGGGACAGCCTTGCCCCTGTGACCCCTTCGGCAGATGCCGCCACCCCTACCCGACCACCTGGGTGATCCAGGCCGACTCCCATTCCGAGTAGGGCACGCAGTCGGGCTTGCCATTGTCGCAGGTCGCGACCGGAGTCTTCCAGAGCTCAATGGCCTTGAAGTAGCTGAGGGGAGCGTTGGCGTGATACTGGTCGCATGAGCCCGCCTGGATCTTGTTCATGTAGCCGCAAGCAAGGGAGTTGTCCGGTGTCTCGCCATAGTTGACTGCTTGCTCGGCCTGGACCTGCGGCGTGCTGATGTAGCGCATCCACATATAGGCGCAGTTGGGGTGCGGGGCCTTGGCAGCCAGCATCCAAGTGTCCGCCCATCCGGTCGCGCCCTCCTTCGGGATCACCGAGCCGATGGGAAAGTGGATCCCTTTGAGAGCACTCACCTGGTAGGGCCAGCCGGCGCCGACGGTGGCGTCACCATTCTTGAACTCCGAGATCTCCTGGGAGGCGAGGTCCCAGTACTTCTTGACCAGCGGGGCCTCCTTAGCCAGCAGGCTGACAGAAGCTTGGAATTGTGGCTGCGTCATCTCGTACGGGTCGGTGATGCCCAAGGCCGGGTCGTGGTACTTGAGATAGACGGCAGCATCGGCAATCTGGATCGGGTTGTCAGGGATGGTGACCTGCCCCTTGTACTTGGGGTTGTAGATGACGCTCCACGAGGTTGGAGGGGTGGGGAAATCCTTCTCGTTGTACATCAGCACATTCGGCCCCCACTGCAGGGAAACGCCGTAGTGCACGCCGTCGACGGTGTTGAAAGCCGGGGACTGGAACGCCGGGAAGAACTCTTTCCAACTGGGAATCAGCGAGATGTTGACCGGGTGAGCATCGCCCGCGTAGATGATCCTCAGATCGGCATCGCCAGACGAGGAGACCATGTCGTAAATCCCGCCGCCGCCGTTCTTCATGAGCGAGACCATCTCGTCGGACGTGCCGGCATAGGTCGCGTGGACCTGGCAACCGGTCTGCTTCTCGAACGGGTCCACCCACTCTGGCTGTAGATATCCTTCCCACGCGATCAGGTTCAGCGCTCCCTCGCCCTTCCCGATCGTCTTCAGCACGGGCAGGTTCGCAGTCGGCACACCGCCTGCGGGGGTGCTGCCGGTGCCGCTGGGGCTGGCGGTGCTACTGCCGCAGCCGGCGGCGATCAGCGCTATCACGGCCAGGATGGCGGCGCTCGGCGTCATCCGCCCGAGGGCTTTCCGTCCGATCATCGTTACCTACTTTCCTCCGATGGGCAGATTCGCTTGCTGTTCGTGCGTAATCGTGTATTCCTGGTCGGGGCGCCACGCGATGCGGACCGCCTTGTCTTGGTCAGCGGTCAACATCACCGAGTCAGCGTTGTTCTGCCGGGCGACGACCAACTCGCCCCCGGCATCGAGTTCGACAACGTAGCGCGTGAGAACGCCCGCATAGCTGACATCTCGGATACGACCCGTTTCCACGCGGACGCCCTCCGGGACGGCTTCGCCGTCCCGGAGGAGGCTGATCTTCTCGGGTCGGACGGTGATCTGCTTCCCGTGGCGTTCGATCAGGTTGGAGATGCCTATGAAACCAGCCACGAAGGCCGTCAATGGGCGTTCGTACACCTCGAGAGGAGTGCCTATCTGCTCGATCCGGCCCTGGTTCAGCACGGCGATGCGGTCGCTCATCGAGAGCGCTTCCTCCTGGTCGTGCGTGACGTAGACGAACGTGATGGCTACCTCGCGCTGTACTCGTTGGAGCTCCAGCTGCATCTCCTGGCGGAGCTTGAGGTCGAGGGCGCCGAGCGGCTCGTCGAGCAAGAGCACCTCCGGCTCGTTGACGATGGCCCTCGCAAGCGCGACGCGCTGGCGCTGCCCGCCCGACAGCTGCGCCGGCTTGCGTTCGCCGAGGCCGGACAGGCGCACCCGCTCCAGGGCGGCGGCCGCTCTGCGGCCGCGCTCCGCCTTCGGCACGCGCCGAACCCGAAGTCCGTACTCGATGTTCTCGGACACCGTCATGTGTGGGAATAGGGCGTAATCCTGGAAGACGGTATTGACGTTGCGGGCATACGGAGGGATGTTCGTGACGTCGCACTCGGCCAGCTCGATCCGGCCAGAATCCGGTATCTCGAAGCCTGCGATAAGGCGCAGTAGCGTTGTCTTGCCCGATCCAGACGGCCCGAGCAACGTGAAGAACTCGCCCTCGCCAACCCGCAGATCGACGCCCGCGAGCGCCACGACGCCACCGTAGCGTTTGGTCAGCCCCGTGACCTCAACCGCGATCCGGCCAGTAGTGAGGTCGCTGACGGCGGCGCGCTGCGCACGGGCGGTAGTCGCAATAAATTCGTTTGTACCACGACTCAGGCCCACACTTCAACGTGCACCTCACGGATAGGCCGGTAGGTCCGGCACGGGGATTAACGGGTCCCACGACAGTTGTGCTCGTCGCCTGGCACGGCCGTGGCCGCCTCGATCCCGCAGTCGCCCCAAGGCTGTCGAAGTTTGGCACTTCCGTGGGCCGGCACGATCGTGGCAGCCGAGTCCACCCCTCATGTTCTCAGGATCACCTCGCGCTTCGCCGATACATAGAGAGGTGAACAAGAGTGTCCGCTCGCACGTCGACCTCGACGCGTTGCTCGAGCGCACGCGTCTGGCGTCGAGCCCTGCTGCTTGCGAGGCATGCCTGCCAGAGATCACGAGGGCGCTCGAGTGGGTAACGGCCCCCATCGATAGAGCCCGCCTGCTCATCTGCCGGGCCCGAGTGCGATCATTCCAGTCGCTCGACCGCGAGGCATGCGAGGACGCCGCTGCTGCGACAACTCTCTTCGAGATGGCCGGCGACGTCGAGCTGGCCATCGACGCTGCCAGCCTCGGTGCGGCCCACGCCTCCCGGCTTGGCAACGTCTCACTCGCTTCGGAACTGGCGACAAAGAGCATCCTGGGCCTGGACTCCATCAACGATGACCGTCTCCGGATGGAGATCACCAACCGGCTAGGCGTCTTTTGCTACTACTACCTGGACTACGACCGAGCAGTTGAGCAGTTCGAGTTCTCGCTCGCTGCCGCCGAGCGACTAGGTGACCGCGAGCGGGTTTGCCGCGAGTTGTACAACGTGGTCGACGCCTTGCTGCTTGCCGCCCAGCAGCAGCAGAAGTCCCAACTGGGAATCGACACCGAAAGGCTCGAGCGCGCCGAGGCGATGGCTCGAAGATTGCTCCGGGAGTCAGCGGAGGCGGAACCGCGGCTCGGCAACTACCGGCTGCTGGCAGAGGTCCTCTGCGACCTAGGCCGCGTGGAAGATGCGCTACAAGTGCTCGACGGGTTCCGGAACGAGGCGAACGCGGTCAAGCCCGCAACTGAGCACGCTGATCTCGCCTGGGTCGAGGCCCGATGTCTCCGCCTAGCTGGCCGAGTGGAGGAAGCCCTTGCGGTCGCCCGCCGAGATGTGGGGATCGTCGAGGAGAGCGACGACGAGCACGACTTGATGCTGGCGCTCGAGGAGTTGGCCGCTTGCGAGGAGGCTGCCGGTGACTTCCAGAGCGCACTGGCCGACACCCGTGAGGTCAAGAGACACATGTGGGAGATACACCAGGGCCAAACCCAACAGCTCGTGCAGCAAGTCTGGGCACGGGTGGACCTCGAGCGGGACCGCAGCAATCTCCAAACTCAGGCGGCGGAAGCCACGCGATCGGCTGAAGAAGACGCCCTTACCGGCATCGGCAACCGGCGGCGGCTCGATCGCTTCCTCGCTGAGGAGGCGGCGCGGCAGACCGAAGTGGCCTGCATCATCGCCGACATCGATTCCTTCAAGGAGATCAACGATACGTTCGGCCACGACATAGGCGACATCGTCCTGCGACAAATCGCCCAGCTCTTCGCGAGCAAGACACGAAGCGGGCAGCTAGTCATCCGCTACGGCGGGGATGAGTTCGTGCTGGCCTTGTCGGGCGTCAACCTGGTGGGCGCTGACGGATTCGCCGGGCGGCTGCGGCACGATGTCTCCGGCATTGACTGGACAGCGGTCGCGCCGGACCTCCACGTAAGCGTGAGCCTCGGAGTTGCCTGCGGTCCGGCGAAGGGCTGGCAGGAGGTGCTCACCGCCGCGGACACGCGGCTGCTCGCCGCCAAGCGGCTTGGCCGGAACGCAGCCGTGACGGCTTCCACGGGCGCCTTTGTCGCTTGAAGATGCCTAAGACTTTCTAAGGAGCGGTCAGCCGGTCATAGAAACCTTGCGAGTCCTGACGCCAGACTCGCCGCTACTCGCCGCTGCGACCGTCGATGCGCTCCCGGAGCAGATCCAAGTGGCGGCCGCAGAAGCTGTCGTCCGCTCGCGAAGGTAAGCACCCGATCCATCGTGTGCCGGCGAGTTCTGCTCGAGGACCTAGCAGCCGACTGATCCGTCGACAAGCTCGCGGATGAGGTCAGCGTGGCCGTTGTGGCGGGCGTACTCCTCGATCATGTGCACGTAGATCCAACGAAGCGAGCAGGGCTGACCATTTCGGGTGACGCCGGTGTCGTCGAGGCTGTGGGACGCGGCCGCCCTGCGGCTGTCGTCGCACTCCGCCTGCCATGACGCCAGGTCATCGTCCCAGTCAGCGCCGTCGAGGGGGACCATTTCGCTGTCCTCTACGTTGGGGTCGCACCAGATGTACGGTGCGCCGGCCTCGCGCTGGAGGACCCGCCTGAACCACGATCGTTCAACCTCTGCCATGTGGCGGACAAGACCGTGGAGGGAGAGCTTCGAGCTAGCGACGGGGCGAGCCTTCCGCCCGTGGTCGTCGATTCCCTCGGCTTTGAGCAGCAGCGTCGTGCGGTGGAACTCCAGCCAGGCCTCCAGCATCTCGCGCTCGGCGAGGCCGTCCTTTGGTGGTTCGCGCCGTCTGGGGTCCTCGAGGTCTTGAACCATGTAATGGGAAGCTACCCGCTCGCGGTCGGCACGGGCCGGACGGCGAGGCCACAGGCAATGACATACTCGCCGGGTGAGCTTCGATCCGTACGCTCCTTACGGCTCCCTGGTGCAGTCGACCGTCCGCCTCGTCGCGTGGAATGTCTGGGGTCGTTATGGCGCCCGATGGAAGGAGCGGCAGGCCGCAATAGAGGACTCCCTTCTCGAGGTCACCCCCGATTTGGTGTGCCTGGTCGAAGCCTGGCGTGACGGTGAGATCACCCAACCTGAGCGAGTCTCTCAGACGCTCGGCCTGCCTCATCACTGCTTCGTAGGCGATTGGGAGCAGGAGGATTGGGTTTCGGGGGTGGGATTCGTCTCCCGCTGGCCGATGACCGAGCCTGTGCGTCGACCCCTGCGGGCCGAGGACGGCTCGGGCTTCGGTGAGGCAGTGCACGTCGTGGTGGACGGCGATCGCGGTCCGATCCAGCTGTTCAGCACCATGCTCGACTACCAACTCGACGGCAGTGCCCTCCGCCAGGCACAGGTGAAAGAGCTCGCCCGGTTCATCCAGGAGGTGAGCAGCCGCCGCTACCCGATAGTCGTATGCGGGGACTTCAACGCCAACCCCGACTCGGACGAGATACGAACGCTCACCGGGCGTTCAGCCACCGCCGCTCCGGAGCTCGTCTTCTACGACGCCTGGGAAGTGGCAGGTGACGGCAGCGCCGGTTACACATGGTCGAACCGCAACCCGCTTGCCGCGCTCGGTCTTTACCCAGACAGGCGGTTCGATTACATCTTCTCTGCCTGGCCCCGCCTCGGAGGCGCGGGTCACCCGACGCACTGTGCCCTGCTCGGCGTGCGTCCGCCCGCCGACTTGCAGCTGTCCGACCACTACGGCGTCGTCGCTGACCTGCGTTACTGAATGAGCCCGCAGAGGATGAGCCGGTGAGAACCCACGTCGCCCTGCTACGCGGGATCAACGTCTTGGGCCGCAACAAGGTGTCGATGGCGGAGCTCCGCGACGTAGTCGCGTCGCTGGGTTACGGCGACGTGACGACGTACATCCAGAGCGGCAATGTCCTGTTTTCAGCGGCCGACGCTGCCGCAGACAGCGTCGAGCTCGCGGACAAGCTCGAGGTCGCGATCGCGGAGCGGCTAACTGTCCGACCGGCAGTCGTGGTCGTCGGCCGCGGCGAGCTCAGGCAGGTCGTCCGTGGCAACCCGTTCCCCGACGAGGAGGATCCCAGGTGCCTCCACGCCGTGTTCCTCCGAGAGGCTCCCGATCGCCGGGCAACCGCATCGGTCACGGCCGCAGTCGATCGCGCTCACACGAGGGCGAGCCGGGACGACGCGCGCGTCGTCGGCCGCACGCTGTACCTGTGGACGCCCGACGGGTTTGCTCGCAGCATCTTGCGGGCGGAGCTGAGCCGTGGCGGGCGGCACCGCACCCCGATGCAGGCGGGAACGGCGCGGAACTGGACGACCGTCAACATGCTCGTGTCACTCCTCGAAGGCTGACCTCGAGCTTCAGGAGGGCCGAGGTGCCGACCATGGGCAGGCAACCATCGCGAGCGCGTGG
>Ga0187879_10000135_pt1 | contig 54170 bp, 58 predicted proteins | sample June2016WEW_19_1_FD_132423 | JGI IMG/M metagenome (GOLD analysis project Ga0187879, IMG submission 132423) | Peatland microbial communities from SPRUCE experiment site at the Marcell Experimental Forest, Minnesota, USA - June2016WEW_19_10 | ecosystem: Environmental > Terrestrial > Soil >... | reverse complement strand
GACGTAGGCCAAGGCGACCAGTCATGGGTCGTGTTGGCTGATCCCGAAGGCAACGAGTTCTGCATACTCAGCTCACGCCGTTCGAGCTAACCGGGTGATTCCACCATGCTCGAAGACGCACACTGAACCGCCCCGGGATTGGTGACTGCTCTATCCCTTGAGAGGATGGAGCAATGTCAGATGAGAAGAAGCCGAACCGAGCGCCGTACCCGCCCGAGGTGCGGGAACGAGCGGTGCGGATGGTCTTCGAGCACCAGGGCGAGTACCGCTCGCAGTGGAAGGCGATCGAGTCGATCGCAGCCAAGCTCGGGATCAACCACGAGACGCTCCGCCAGTGGGTGCGGCGAGCCGAGACCGACGCTGGGAGACGACCCGGGCTCACGAGCGACGAGCGCGCCAAGATGCGCGAGCTCGAGCGGGAGAACAGGGAGCTCCGGCGGGCCAATGAGATCTTGAAGGCGGCGGCGACTTTCTTCGGGGCGGAGCTCGACCGCCGACAGCCGAGATAGTCGCCTTCATCGACGAGTACCGGCACCGCTTCGGGGTCGAGCCGATCTGCAGGGTGCTCACCGAGCACGGCTGCGCGATCGCCCCGAACACCTACTTCGTCCGAAAGAAGCGCCTGCCCTGCCGCCGCTTCGTCCGTGACCAGCAGCTCAAGAAACAGATCGCCCGCGTGCATGGGGAGAACCTCGGCGTCTATGGGGCGGACAAGGTCTGGGCCCAGCTCAACCGGGAGGGCACTCGGGTGGCACGCTGCACGGTCGAGCGGCTGATGCGGGAGCTGGGCCTCTCGGGGGCACGCCGTGGGAGGGCCTTCAAGGTCACCACCCGTTCCGACGAGCGCCAGGCCAGGCCGGACGACCTCGTCGAGCGGAACTTCGCGGCGCCGGCGCCCAACCGGCTCTGGGTGGCCGACCTCACCTACGTGAAGACCCACTCGGGCTGGGTGTACGCGGCGTTCATCCTCGACGTGTACTCCCGCATGGTCGTCGGCTGGCAGCTGTCCAACTCGCTGCGCTCCGACCTGGCCATCGACGCCTTGGAGATGGCCGTCTGACACCTCCTTGTCGAGGCGTTGCGACGACCACTTGAATCCGCCCAATATCTCTCAATTCGCTACTCGGAGCGCCTCGCCGAGAACGACATCGTCGCCTCGGTCGGCTCGCGGGGTGACAGCTACGACAACGCCATGGCCGAGAGCTTCCACAGTCTCTACAAGTGGGAGCTCATCTACCCGCAGGGGCCATGGCGAGGCCTCGACGACGTCGAGTTCGCCACGCTCGGCTACCTCGACTGGTTCAACCACCACCGCCTGCACGGCGAGATCACCGACGACAACAGCTACGTCGCGCCGGCCGAGTTCGAAGCCGCCTACTACCGTCAAGAAGTACCCGCCGTAGAGGCGGTTACCCAATAGCCCGAGCAGTCATGGAACCCGGGGCGGTTCAAGCGCGCCGTTATGGCACGCCCTGAGCTGGCGAACTGAGGCAGGGTGGGATCCGATGTCCGTCAGCTCAGGAGGGCCCGGGGGGAGGCGTCTCGGGGACATTGGCGGCCGCAACCGCCAGCCATCCCTTTGGTCCGCGTCGAGCGACAAGCTGGAGAACAGTCGATACCTTTGGTGCTGTCGTCGGAGGAGCATCAGGGAGTCGATCACGAACACAGTGTGCGTGGACCACTGTCACATCGGGAGTGACGGGCAGTTCGGAGATTGAGTCGAACGCAAATGTGCTTCCCGCCAGTGGACCCGAAAACGATATTGCGTGGCCCTCGATGATGCCCTGACGTCCGAGCATGCGCGCTCCCCGGACGTTGACAAACTCGGCGTCTTCGGAAAATAGCTTCCCGAGAGACAAGGCATCCTTGGCGTTCAGCGCCTCCGCGAAGGCATCGATGATGTACCGAGGTTGGTCAAATCTGGCAACCGGGACAGACTCATTAAGGTCCATTGCATCATGACGCTAGTGATCGCCCGAGCGGGTGCCCGCGAAGTGCTGACCGGGGCAGTCCCGAACCCAGAACGCTCATACCGAATACCGGGCCGCGGTGGTGACGCGGCCGCCCCGAGCGACGGGACCGTGTGCGTCCTTTGACGCCGATCCCAGTCGCCGAAGACCTCCAACGGCATTCTGCTTCGCCGTCAGGGTGCGATGTCGGAACGGGGGCGCCTAAGGACGCTCCGCGAGGTCGAGGAGCAGGTCGGCAATGTCCCGGTCGCAGGTGACGATGTCGAGATGCTCTCCGTATCGCTCACGGACCGGCCAACCGAGGAGCATTGCGCGGTCGGCATCACGTCGGTATCCGTCGCTGAGAAGGAGATAAGCGGCAGCGTTCGCGCACCACCCCGCCGGCACGGCGATCAGCGTCTCATAGAAACGAAGTGGCACCTCGGGAAGTTCGGTCTCGACCTCAAGCCGTCTGTCCTGGTCAGGAACGATTGCCTCCAGCACGCCGTCGTCCCACCACCTCGACCACTTAGGCAGAATCCCGTCGCTCGCCAGCTCCTGCAGCGTCGGGAGGAAATCACCACCGGCGCTAAAGACCCCCTCACAGGGCGGAATGCCCGCGTCAACGAACACGATCAATCGGGGCCGGGGAGCGAGCCCAACCGCGATACTCGGAAGTACGGCTCCAGCTCCGCTGTGACCGACGAGCACGACTGGCTCGTCGGAGTTTGTCGCCTCGACAGCGGCTTCGGTGAACCTGGCTGGGTCGCCGGTCGTTGCAGCCGCGATCAAATTCGGCACGACGGCTTTGTGCCCAGCCTCTCTTAGGGCATTGGCTACCCAGCGCCAGGTTGATGGCCCGACGACGGGACTGTGCACGAGCAGGAAGTTCACGGGGGAGTATTCCCCGAGAGCGCGGCGCCTTGCTTCGTGGCGACGATCGCAGAATGCTTCATCGGCGAGGCGTTGGTCACTCTCCCGCCGCGCCCGAGAGAGCGCGGAACGACGGTGATGCGTGCGCAAGCCCGTCGCTTGATTCGGCGCTTGTCGACTGTGAATGACCTCGATTGGGCATAAGGACCTCTCGAGTGTCGATGCCGGTCAGGTCACCTCAGGCGATCCCGAGCAGCTCGGCGCCGTTACGCCAGAAGAACCTTTCCTTGGTGTCGTCGTCGAAGGTGTCGAGCTCCGCACCAAAGCGCTCGAAGGGCCGCCGCCCACCCTCCGGGTGGGGGTAGTCGGTCGAGAACATGAACAGCCCCGGACCGCACTGGTCGATGAGCCAGGCGGTGTCCTCGAACGAAAAAGGCGTGAAGCGCACCTGACGTCGTAGGTACTCCGAGGGCAGCAAAGGCAGTGACTTGAGGTCGGGCTCCGACCGGGAGAAGGACCGGCAGGCGTGGTCCACGTTGCGCAGCAGTGCCGGCACCCACGAGGCTCCCAGCTCGATGGCGCCGCCGCGCAGGCCCGGATGGCGCTCGAAGACACCGTCGAGGGCCAGGCAGGCGAGGAAACGCTCGGGCGAATGGTGCAGCACGGGAAAGTCCTTGGCCCGCAGGTTCTCGCCGCCGCCAAGCCAGTCCGTGGGCAGCGGGCGGCCGTTGTTGTGGAAGGCTTTGGGCAGAAGCTTGCCGCCTCCGACATGGAGCACGAAGGGCACGCCCGCGTCGGCGAGACGCGCCCACACGGGCTCGATGTCGACGTGCGCCGGCGAGAAGTCACCGGGGGCGTCGGAAGGGATCCACATGGCGGCGACACCTTCTGCAAGCGCCTCGTCCAGCGCTTCGGCGGCCAGAGCAGGGGCCTGCAAAGGCAGGAAACCCACTGCGTTGAGACGCGGGTCGTAGCGGCAGAAGTCGACCATTGCCCGGTTGAGCGCTCGGGTGCCGCCGTAGAGCAGCTCGAGGTCGTCGCTGCCTGTGAACTGCGCCAACGAAAAGGTGGGGAATACGAGCTGCGCCGAGATGCCAAGCGCGTCGAGCACTCGGGAGCGCACGTCTGCGTCCAGGGCGCCGGGCGCCATCCATCCTTTCGGACCGGCGAGGACGTCGGCGGTGACATCCTCGTCGCGCTGCTGCGCCCACAGTGCCGGCAGAGACGACATGAGCTTGGCGGCGCCGGCTCCTGCCTTGTCGAAGCCGAGCGGACGCAGTCGGTCACGCACCTGGGGATCGGCGTACGTCGGGAGCCATTCGTCGACCTCCATGAGGTGACTATCGGCGTCGAACACCGCAGAGCTGCGCATGAACTCTCCTCAAACGGCCTAGCAACGGCGATGCCAATGGTATTCGGAGGCGGCTGGCACTGCAGGGCTGAGCTTTCTGTTCAGCCCGGAGGCTGACCGCCGCCAGCGTGCCTGATAGGTGCCTAATACCGCCGAGCGGGCCTCAACTCGCCCGCCTCCGGACGAGCCAGAGGGTCACGGCGATGAGCAGCACCGACAGGGCGAGCAGCCAACCACCTTCGATCCACTGGAACGGCCAGAACCGGCTGGCCGGCTGGTAGCTGGTCAATTGCGTGTACCCGTGCTGGGCGAAGCACTGCGCGAGGGTCTCCTGCGACGGCTTGCCAAGGGGTCCCGGGGGGGAAGCACACGCCTGGAGGAGGTCATGGGGCGCGTCGCGCCACCCATAGAACGCGAACTTGCCGCCCTTGGTCCACCACTGGCTCATGACCCAGGCGGAACCAGGCACGTTTACTGCCCTGGTGAGCAGCGGCGACAGATAGTGCTGGCGCAGGAGGTTCGCAGCCACGAGGGCGAGTCCGGTGTAGGCGGCCAGGGTGGCGACGATCGCGGGCACGACCCGGCGAATGACCATGCCGGCGAGGCCGCCGATGGCGAAGGCGGCCAGCGTCCAGGCGGCGAAGGAGACGCCGCGCAGGTCGAACAGGGCGAGAGAGAAGGGGGATGCCTCGGAAAGGTTCAGAGCCGGGTGCCCGGTGGCGGCGAAGTACGGCTGGTAGTACCAGGAGACCAGCACGCTGAAAGCTCCGCCGGCGGAGGCCACCACGACCCCGAGCGCCACGAGCTTGGCGAGCGCCCAGCGCGACCGCCCGAAGCCCTGGGTCCAGGCGTAGCGGAAGGTGCCGGTCTCGAGCTCACGCGCCAGCACCGGCGCACCGATGAACGCCCCGATCAGCGGTGGCACGAGCTGCAATACATAGCCACCCTGCAGAACATGGTTCATGAAGTTGAAGTTGGTGATCAGGTCACTGCAGGCAGACGAGGCTGGGTTGCAGGAGGTCGCGGCGGCGTAAGCGTGGTGAAGCTGAAGGCCGAGGATCCACACGTACGCCGCCAGCGCCCCCAGAAACGCTGCCACGCCGCCCAGCGCGATCCGGTGCTGGCGCCAGATGACCCAGGCCATCCGCCGCCACGGCACCGGCCGCAGGCTCGCGCCCTCCTCCTGCCGGGCGGGCACGATCAGCGTGGTGAGCGCGGTCATCTCGTCACCTCCGACGGTTCGGCATGCCGGCCGCGGGACGGGCCGCGCAGCGCCGAGGCGCCAGGCTCGCGCAGGTAGGCGAGGGCGAGTTCTTCCAGGCCGACCGGATGCGCCTCCCAGCCCGGCGGGACCGGATCATCCGCGCTGGCCCGGACCAGCAGGTGGGCCTGTGCCTCGGCACGGCGGACATGCACCACCGGCCGTTCAGCATATGTACCGGCCTCATCGGTCGGGCCGGTCAGTACGCGGTGGCTGGCGAGCAGGTCGTCGACCTCATCGGCCACCTGCACGCGGCCCTGCGACAACAGGATGAGGTAGTCGGCCACCCGCTCGAGCTCGGCGAGCACGTGCGAGGACAGCAGCACCGACACACCGTCATCGACCGCCGCCGTCAGCACCGTGGCCATGAAGTCGTGCCGGGCAATCGGGTCGAGCATCGCCACGGGCTCATCGAGCACGAGCAGCCGCGGCCGTCGGGCCAGCGCCAGGGTCAACGCGAGCTGCGCCTGCTGGCCACCGGACAGCCTGCCGGCCTTCCGCTTCAGCGGGATGCCCAGCTCGACAAGGCGGGCCTCGGCGTAGGCCTGGTCGAAGCGCCGGTTCAGGTTGCGGGTCAGGTGCAGCATGTCGGCGGCCGACAAGTTCTTGTACAGGGGGGTGTCCTGGGCGACGAACGCGATGCTGTCCAACGCGGCGGGCGACCCGGGCGGCCGGCCGCCGAGCACGGTGACGCCGCCCTCAGACGGCACTGCCAGGCCGACCGCCAGGTTCAGCAGCGTGGTCTTGCCAGCGCCGTTCGGGCCGACAAGCGCGGCCACGTGACCGGCGGGGATCGCAAGCGAGCACTCGCGCAGCGCCCAGGTGCTGCCGTACCGCTTGCCCAAGCCGCTTGCCTCGACGACGTTCATGCGACGCCCTCCGTTTCGCCGCTCGCCGCGCCGCCGCGGGTGCGTGACCCGCTGCGGCGCTCATAGAAATCCCGTAGCGCGCTGGTGAACAGGGCCACGATCCCGTCCTCGTCCAGCCCGGCCACGTCCGCGGTGGTCAGCCAGCCCGAGAGGGAGCGGCGAAGCTCGGTCAGCTTCGGGAGCGCGACCTGGCTGAGCGTCGCCTCGATGAAGGTGCCCTGGCCGGGACGCCCGATCGTGAGGCCCTTGGTCTCCAGTTCGCGATACGCCTTCAGCACGGTGTTCGGGTTGATGGCGAGCGAGGCGACCACATCCCTGACCTTGGGCAGCTGGTCGCCTGGTTTGAGGTACCCGAGCCGCAGGGCGTGCTCGACCTGCTGCACGAGCTGCAGGTAGGTCGGTACGCCAGAGGCGGGATCGAGTCGGAATTCGATCGGCGATGCCGCCCGCGTGGCCTCGCTGTCATCCTTACCTAATGTCATAAGACAAAGCTACAGCAGATTGGGCGGCTGTCAATGGCGCCCCTCTCCGAGCAGAGTCGCCTAGCGCTGCTCAGCCGTCCACCTCCGCCGGCCGCCGGCCGCGCATGGCAAACGGCGAGGAAGGTCTGATGGTCAAGCCTCCGACGTGGGGCTCGAGGGGAAGGGCGATAGGAAATGGAAGCGAACGTCGAGACGCGAACGATCGTCTTGGCGGATGGGCGGGAGTTGTGCGTGGAGGTCGGCGGTGACCTGTCGGGCACGCCGATCGTGGTACACGGCGGCACGCCGAACTCTCGGCACCTCTTCGGTCCGTCGATCGCCGATGCCCGTGCCCGGGGTGCGACCCTGATCTGCTACGACCGGCCCGGTTACGGCCGGTCGACGCCGCACAAAGGTCACTCCGTGGCCGACGGGGCGGCCGATGTGCGCGCGATCGCCGAGAGCCTCGGCATCGAGCGGCTTGCTACCTGGGGGGTCTCCGGCGGTGGGCCGTACGCACTGGCGTGCGCCGCGCTGCTCCCGGATCTCGTCGTTGCGGCCGCTGCGGTTGCTTCGATCGCTCCGTGGGCGGCTCCCGAGCTCGATTACTTCGACGGTATGGGCGAGCTGAACGTGGAGGACATCCACTTGTACTTCTCTGACCCCGACGCAGCTCGCAAGAAGGGCCAGCAAGAGCGCGAGCAGTACCTCGCGGCAACACCCGAACAGGTCGCCTCAGCCATGAGCACCCTGTTGTCGCCTGTGGACGCCGCCGCACTGACCGGCGACCTAGCCAACTGGCTGGTCTGGGCAATGCAGGATGGCTTGGTCCCCGGGGACGAGGGCTGGTGGGACGACGGCGTCGCTCATCTCGCGCCCTGGGGGTTCGACCTGTCGGCGATCCGGGTGCCGGTCAAGGTGTGGCACGGCCGCCAGGACCGATTCGTGCCGGTGTCACACGGAATCTGGCTGGGCGAGCACATCCCCGGTGCCGAGACCGACATCAGTGGCGAAGATGGCCACCTCAGCCTCATCGGGCGCATCGGTGAGGTGCACGCCTGGCTGTTGGGCCGCTTCTAACCTCGACCCCACGAAGGAGGTTGTTGTCCCCTCCGGCGTGGTGAAGCTTGGCGTTCATCGGAACAGCATCACCCCGATCCGGTGTCGCAAGCTTCGCGTCAGATCTCAACAGACACTTGATGGCGCCGTCATTCTGCGCCCGCCCAACCGGCGTAGGGGACCGTCAATGTATGGCGATGACGGCGGGTTATTGAGCGACATGGCAGGACCGGTGCCAAGGAGGTGTCGAGGATCTTTTTGGCTCCGCCGCCACCCCGTTCGGCTCGGCAGCCAGACGGCCCCTTCCGGGTCCGTCTGACGCCTCGTGTGCCTCAGCGAGGGTAGCCCTGGTTCTTGGCTTCGGTGGGGAGTCAGCAGGTATTGGCGTGGATGTTGCCCTCGAACTCCGGATAGGCCGAGCTTCGGGAACAGATCGGAGCCGTACTGGGCGTCCTTGCCGAAGTCGTTCACCCCGGTGCCGGAGCTCACGTTGCCGAACTCGATCTTGCACGTCCCCCTCGTGCGCACCTCGGTCCAGTACGGATAGAACGCTACGTGGCCCGGCTGGTCGACCTCGGAGCCGGCCGGCGGGACCGAACAGCCCGTGGCAGTGACGGTGTTCCCCGGCGTGACCGTCGCCCCCTCGCAGATGTCCTCGCTCAGCGCGATGTCGGTCTGGATGTACCACTGCGAATACTGCTTGCCATGGGAGGTGGGTAACGATTCGACGAAACTCGACGGGTACAGGCTGGTGGGGCTGGCGCCCGTCGGCCACCCGGTGCGGTAGGGCGTGCCGTCGAAGTCGAGATCGCCGTTCTGCGTGAAGTTGGCCTGGCAGCCGGCGATCGGTGGCCCCGTAGCGGTACCGGTGCCCTGGTCCCAGCCGGGATGCGTGTCGTTGGCGGCATAACAGATGCCGTCGGTCGTCTCGTCGCCTTCCCCGGCACCAGTCGTGCCCTCGTCGCCCCCGACACACGTGCTGTAGGTCCCGCCGAGGTCGTAGGGATCGAACGGGTTCCCGTACTCCGGCGACGTCGTGTACGAGCCGGTCACACTGTTACAGGCCTCGAAGTGGCCGGTCTCGTACTCAGTGCTGATATCGGTCTGCAGGGCCGCCCAGGGGATGATGTTGCCAGCTGAGGCCGTGTTGTACTCGGGCTGCCAGTTGGCAGGTGCGGTGTCGCAGTTCATGTCGATGTACTGGAACCCGTTCGCCGCCGATGCCTGCATGAAACCTGACGTATGTTGCGTCAGGTCGTCGATGACGACCTCGAAGGCATCGTTGCCTCCCAGCGCCCCTTGCACCGCCGGCGCAGGGGCGTCGAACATGTGGACGCTGATCTTGTCTCCCGGCTTCATGATCAGCGTGTCGCTGTTTGGCACGGAGCTATCGAAGTCGGCGACACCCGGCCCGGCCGGGCCCGTGGGGACGCCGTTCGTCTGAATGAAGGCGAAGTTGATGGGCTCCTCGCAGTTGGGCTGACAGGTCGCGTACAGATCCGTGCACTCCAGGCTGTCGATGGTGATGGCAGCGCACCACCCGGAGTCGCCGCAGCTCTCGTTGTCGACGAACGGTGGGTTGCCGGGTGGGTATAGCTGCATCTCCATCACTGCCGAACCTCCGCCTGGATATGCGTTGTTCGGGCAGTTGAAGGCATTCGGGCAGCTCGGAGCGTTGGTATCCGACTCTGGGACACAAGGCAGCTGCGGGTAGGAGTAGGGGTCGCACATGGCCATCGAGAACCACGGAGCCGGCGAGAGCTCGAACCAGTCCGCCACGTCCTTCCCCGGGGTGCCGACGGTCGGGCCCGCCGAGGGGTCGACGGGCAACGTCTCGTTCCACGTGACGTCGTTGCCCGAGCCCGGCCGGGATGAGAGGAAGGTCATGTCGGGCTCGTCGTGTCCGATGTAGTGGCCATTGTCGTAGAAGCGGCCTCCCCATGTGTTGGCGTTGTCGACTCCGAGAATGCCGCGGACGTCAGTGCAGAGGGCCGAACGAGCGGGCGTCTCTACCGGACTGTCGCCATTGCAGTCGAACTCGCCCTGTTTCGGGATCGAGGCGGCAGTCGCCACCGAAGCGCCGAACGGCCGCGCCCCCAACTGTGTGCCGCCAACCGCGCTCGTCGAGGCGATATCGGCCGCGGTGGCACTCGCCGAACCGAGCCCCACCAGCGTCACAACGTCAAGAGGCAACCACCGCAGAACATCCTTTGCCGCGGCCGTCGGTACCGGCGCCTCACTCGCCCGCCTCGAGCACGCCGGGTTTCGCGTCCCTTCCGTGTCGATTTCGCCGCTGCTCGCCCGTCACTTCGGTGTCAGAATCGAAAGCGATCCGAAAGGACGGCAGTCGTGCGCTACAGCCTCTTGCTCCACTATCCCGAGCCGACCGCCGAGGAACTCGGCCCCGAGGCCATCGCCGAGGGGATGCGCGCGTTCCAGGCGTACGCGAAGGCCCTCGACGAAGCCGGCGTGCTCGCGAGCGCCGAGGTTCTCCAGCGGTCGAGCGCGACCACCACGGTCACGCTCGCTGCCGGTGAGCTGGTCGTGCAGGACGGCCCGTTCGCCGACACGAAGGAGCAACTCGGCGGCACGTTCGTCATCGATGTCCCCGACCTCGACGCCGCCATCGAGTGGGCAAGGCTGGCACCATCGGTGTCATGGGGCCACGTCGAGATCCGACCAACCGCGACCCGCTACCTGGACGGCTCATGGCAGGGCGCGCAGCCGGTCAAGTGACCGACAACGGGGCCCGTGCAGTCGCGGAACGCGCCGCGCGGGCTTCGTACGGCCGCCTGGTGGCGTTGCTCGCAGCGTCGACACGGGACATCGCGCTGGCAGAGGATGCCCTCGCCGACGCCTTCGAGCGGGCGTTGCGGACGTGGCCGACGATGGGCGTCCCCGACAACCCGGAGGGGTGGCTCGTGACCGTGGCCCGTAACCGCATCCGCGACCTTCTCGCCTCAGCGGCCGTGCGCACCGCGGCGCCACTGGACGACGACGTCGCGGGCACGCTCGCCGATCCCGACCCGGACGCCATCCCCGACAAGCGGCTGGAGCTGCTGTTCGCCTGCGCGCACCCGGCCATCGACCCCGCGGTGCGTACGCCGCTCATGCTCCAAGTCGTGCTTGGCTTCGAAGCCGATCGCATCGCTCGCGTGTTCGCCGTGCAGCCCCCCGCGATGGCACAACGCCTCGTCCGGGCAAAGCGCCGCATCCGCGACGCCGGCATCCCTTTCCAGGTGCCGACGCGAGCGGACCTCCCCGCGCGGCTGCCCGCCGTGCTCGAAGCCATCTACGGCGCGTATGCAATCGACTGGCTCGATCAGCACGAGCGCATACGCGAATCGATCGCCGACGAGGCCCGTTGGCTCGCCGTGCTGACCGCGAGCCTGCTCGACACCGAGCCTGAGGCATGGGGCCTCGCTGCGCTGCTCACGCTCGCACAGTCACGGGCACCAGCACGAGCGGGCACGCCGTGGCCGCCCCTCGACGAACAGGACACCGCGCTGTGGGACCGCTCGCTCATCGCCGAAGGCGAGGCGCTCCTGCGGCGCGCTCACACACTCGGCGCCCCGCTCGGACGGTTCCAGCTCGAGGCCGCGATCCAGTCGGCGCACTGCGACCGGGCTCGGACCGGGACCGTCGATCGCGCCACCATCGTCCAGCTCTATCGCGGGCTCGTTGCGATCGCGCCCACCACTGGAGCGGTAGAGGCCCTGTCAGCACTGGCGGCTCAAGCTTGACAACGCGCTCCGAGCCAACCTGTCGACACATTCCATTGGTCAGGGGGCATCCGGGAAGCGCCGGTATGGACGTTCAGAACAGGCGTAGAACATCCTGGACCATGCCGATGCGTTAGTTGAATGGCATCCTCTTGCGCGCCAACGCCGACCGTGGGGTCGTCGGTAGCATGCCCATCATGTCGATGGCCGAGCCGCGGTCTCCTACGGTTCCGGCTCGGACTGCTCTGGGGGCAATAGCCGGACCGCTGTTCGTTAGCGCCTTCACCGTGATCGGTGCACGGCGGGCTGGGTACGACTGGCGGCGTCACGCGGTCAGTTCGCTCGCGATCGGACGTCTCGGGTGGCTCCAACGCTCAAATTTCGTGCTCACCGGCTCGTTGTACCTCCTCACCGCATCTGGCCTTGCACGATGCCCGCGGCGGATCGTCGGGCCCGCCCTGGTCCCGGCGCTGGTGGGAGCAGCCGGCGTTGGCCTGATCGGCTCGGGCGTGTTCGTGACCGATCCCGTCGCCGGCTTCCCGCCTCCTTCGACCGATGGAGGTGAAGCGTCCACCACTACACCGACAAAAGCTGCGCCGAGTCGCTCGGGCACTCTGCACAATCTTTTCGCGATCCCGGTCTTCGTCGGGATACCTCTCGCAGGCATGTTGTCCGCCGTCTCCTCTGCAAGGAGCAGGGAGTACCGCTGGGCGGGTTACTCAGTGGGGTCGAGCCTCGTAATGGCGGTCAGCTGCGTACGGTTTGGCGCAGCTTTCGCTGGCGCGCCGAGTCCTGTGGCAAAGGGCGGGATCTTCCAGCGCATCTCGATCGCGGCGGGGTTTGCATGGCTGAGCGCCTTATCCCTCCGTGCTTTTAGCCTCGGCTCGGCGAAACTGAAGCCCGCGAACACATCGCGCTGTGCGACCACGGCGCCGGCGGGGCTGATCCTCCCCTCGCCCGCGAGCGCCGAATAGGTGCTGCAAGCACTCCGAATCAAGCGGCCGCAGCTCGTCGTTCCGTGCCTGTCAGGTTCGGACCTTGTCAGGCGTTGCCTGACGTTGTAAGGTGCTCCTGACAAAAGGAGGTGTGCCGATGGCCACGACGGAGCTGCTTGCGTCCTGCTCCTTCTGCTTGAAGACCTACACCGATGTAGGGACGTTGGTGGCCGGGCCAGGTGTGTACATCTGCGATGAATGCGTCGCCCTGTGCAGCCAGCTCATTGCCGACAAACCCAAGTCGGTCGAGCCGAAATCGGTCCAACGCATCGCGCCGTGGGAAGCCGAGGCCGGACTTGACGAGGTCTTAGCCAGCCTCCCTCGAGTAGCCAAGGCCGGGAATCAGGCCGAGTACACCCTCACCCAGTACGTCCGAAAGGCTCGCCAGCTCGGGGCTACCTGGGCGGCGATCGGACAAGCTCTGGGTATGGCCCGCCAGTCGGCCTGGGAGCGGTTCTCCGGGGAGGAGTGACATCGAACGCTTGATCTGTGTGCTGACAGTCGGCCGTGGCCGCGGACGCGCAGTCGCCCGCAACATCAATCTTCCTTGCGGCGGACGCGGCGGCCGCCACTCAAGCTCGAACCACGTCCTGGGCGAGGTTCCGCCGCCACAGCTCCAATGTCCGTTCGAAGTGGTGCTCGGCCGCCCGTTCGTCATACACCGGGAGGTCGGCCATGGCGAAGCCGTGAGAGGTGCCGGACAATCGCTCCACGTCGCCGCGGACGCCCTGCCGCTCCAACTCCGTGCGAAAGCGGTCGACGACCTCGGGTGTGGCGGACTGATCGTTTTCGGCGAAAGCAAAGTAGAGCTCGCCTCGTACGCCGGCGAGGTCGTGGTGTGGCGAGTCCGGCGTCTCCGTGACGAGCGCGCCGGGGTGGATGCCGGCGGCGGCCACGAACTCGTCCGGCAGCGCGGCCGCCACGTGCAGTGCCATCCGCGCGCCCATGCAATAGCCGACACACACCTTGGGCCCTTCCGCTGCGGCGGGATCGTTGGCAACCACTGCAAGCAGCACCTGGGTGTCGGCCGCGACCATCTGCGGCTTCAAGCCGCCAATCAGCCTGATCACACGTTCACGGAAGCCAGGGTCTCCCATCTGTGAGAAATCCAGGGTGACGTTGTCGCCAAAACGGTAGAACAGGTCCGGGACCACACAGAAGTAGCCATCGGCGGCGAAGCGGCGGGCGTTCGCCTTCACCTGCTCGCGGTACCCCACACCGTCCATGTACAGCAAGGCGACCGGGAACGGCCCTCCACTGTCCGGGTGAACGAGGAACACCCGCATCCGCCCGTCGTCGGTTTCAACCGTGATTTCGATCTCGCTCATCGCTTCAATCCTTCGTCCACAGTTGCTTCCTCAGCGAGACGGTATCCCGGCGCGATGCTCGCCGGCGCCTTCTTCGTGGTGTCAAGCGCTGGTCTCGCCGGCGCCGGCCCACTGGTTGTCGCTCGTTGCACGTTGCGTGAGTGCCCGCCGACTCGTGACAACGACGGCGAGCAGCCACAGCGGGGGCGCGGCGGCCGCGCAGCGCTCGGCGAGTCCCAGCAGGGCGCCGTGGCTTTCGAGCGCATACCACGCCGCGAGCCCAAGCAAGACCCCGGTCGCCACGATGCTGGGAGTACGCGTCAACAGCAACGCAGGATGTAGTCGATGCGAACCGAATAGTGGCCAGGTACAGCAGGTCAGCGCCGCCGCGATGACGGCGAGTTCATGCAGGAGCGAGTATCCGTGCTGAGGCTGACGGAACGTCGCGATCAATAGCGTCGCCGTACCTCCGGCAGCGAGCAGCACGCGGCCTGCACGTCGTGCGGGCTGCAGTCCGATCGCGGCGATCAGATAGCAGAAGCCCACACCGGCTATCGCTGAGGTCATCACCCACGAGTCGGTTGCTCCCTGCGCAGCAAGTTCGCTGATCGTGTCGCGGACCGGGTTGTACGAAGCCGGCTGGATCGCCGTGGCGACAAAGAAGCCGCCGATGAGCAGCACCGGAGCCGCGCCGGCAGCCACTACCGCCCACCAGGGGATCGCCTTCACCGCCGGATCCTACGTGCCGAACTACCCTGCAGAACCGGCGCAGCTACCCGCTACGGCGATGAATTCACCCCGCTGTTTCAGGGCGGTACCTGACGAAGACGACACCGCTCGCAAAGTGACGGCAATCCAGCAGCTCGAGCTCGAGGCGCAGGTCCCTGGGTAGCCAAGGCTTGCCGCCACCGACGATGACTGGGACCACGAACAGTTGCAACTCGTCGACGAGTCCAGCTTCGAGAGCCTGCCGTGCCAGGTCTGCACCCCCCACGGTTAGGTCATGGCTCAGCGCCACTTTGAGGCGACGTATCGCTTCGGGGTCGAAGGTTCGCTCGATTCGCGTGTTGCCGCTCGACGCCGATTCCAGCGTTCGCGAATAGACCACCTTCTCCGCGGTTCGCCACAGTCGAGTGAAGTCACGGACGACCGCCGACACGCTGTCGTCCGACGCCGCGGTCTCCCAGTAGAGCATCGTCTCGTACATCCGGCGCCCGTAGAGGTAGGTGCCGACGGGCCGCTCGAGATCGTTGATGAAGCTGTTCACCTCTTCGTCCGGCGCACCCCAGTCGAAATCGCCGTGGGCGTCCTCGACGTAGCCGTCGAGGGATGAGATCGCCGAATAGATCAAGCTAGGCAATGGCGCTCAGTTCACGTCTCGCGTGCGACACAGATGACAATTATGGGGACCGCCTTGGGCGGGGCGCACAGCAGCGGAGCCCGAGAGACACAAGCGCCGTCCACGTCCAGGCCCTGCTGGTGATCGTCTTCTTCATGATCGCTATTGCGCGGGCGTGGCGGATGATCGGCGCCCGAAACACCCGCGTGGTGGCGATGGTGGGAGAGCTCCTGCGGGAGCGAAACACCGCGGCCGCCCTCCCCGATGCTGGCGAAGTGGCTGATATCGGCGCTAAAGGCCCCGTGGCGGCCGATGGATCGGTGGCACGGCGCGGCGGCGCCTCAGCGGCGGGGCGCGAGACTGCGTGCGTGTCCCTGAGGACATCGGCAGAGGGAGAGCCACCCGGCGAGGTCTTCATCGGGGGACAGGATTCTCGCGCGCCCCCTTGCACGGAGCTCGACTGTTCGGGCCGGCCAGGAACAGGTAGGTCCGAGGGTTGGGTGTCGCTGACACCGGGGGCATCCGTACCGCTCTTGTCCGGCAATGGCGTCTGATCGCCGCTTCGGTGAGCGGGCTGGACCTGTCAGCGCCATCACGCATCCCCGGTTGGCGCAACCGGGAGGTCCTGGCCCATCTGGCCGTCCAGCCCTCATTACTCGTCCGCTTCCTGCGGGACGCCTCGGCCATCCCTCCGCAGGTTTCTCTGGTCGACAACCTCTCGGGCACCCGAGCGCTGGCCGAGATGATCGACGCCTCCGCCCGCAGCGCCCGAGATGAGGACTTGGACTTCGGATCTCGGCTCCGTCACGCCCTTCCGGCCATCGAGGACGCCGATCTGTCCACCACCGTCACGACGTTGCAAGGGGCCATCGCCCTCGAGGACTACCTGCGTACGCGTTGCGTCGAAGCCGTCGTGCACGGCTGCGACCTGCTCCCCGCTGTCGTTCCTGACGGCGAAGCACTGCGCGTCGCTGCTTCGGCGCTGGTTGCCGTGCTGGCAAGCCGTCGGCCCGACCTGGTGGCGATCGCCGCAGCCATGCCGCCCCTGCAATGGGTCGACGAGGCGACCGGAAGGGCGCAGCCCTCCGGCACCCTCAGAGGTGTTCTGCCACTGATGACGTGAGCGCTTCGTTCGGCAAATCACGATGTCTGGGACCCTCGACCGGAAACGGGCCGATCGCACCGATCGCTGAAGGGAACGGGCTTGGACTCCTGGCGACGCTCGCCCCCCGATCTACGGTTCCGGTCGACCGGAGCTCTTGGTCCGCCCCGTTCATTTCCAAAGCACCGGTTAACAAACGAAGGGGTCGAGTGTCGCCTCGAGGTTGCTCGCTGTCTGGCGGGCGCTCTCGTCGAGGGCGGCAACCGCTGGCGGCTCCGGCTGCACGCCCAGGCTGTTGAGGGTCATCGCCAGCATCTCGTAGTGGCCGACGAGCATGCACAGCTCGATGACCTGACGTTCGTCAAAGGTGGAATTGAGCTCTCCCCAGGTCTTGTCCCTCACGACGTGGCCCGTGTGGAGCTCGTCGGTGGCAGCGAGCAGCACGCGCTGGCGAGGGGAGAGGGCGTCGTTCTCCTGCCAAGCGGAAACGGCCGCGATCACCGTCTCGCCGAGTCCCGCCCTTCGAGCGAGGGGCACGTGCTGTACCCATTCGTAGGGCGCCGAGCAGTTGCAGGCTGTGCGCAGCACGACGAGCTCCACGTCGGCGCGCGGCAGACGCGTCCGCAGCAGCATCGTCCCGGCGAAGGGGAGCCAGGAGCGGAAGAGCCGTCGGTGGCGTCCGAGGGTGGTGAACACACGTGGCGGTTCGCCGATCGTGGCGCGCCCGACGACCCTCGCCACGACACGGGCCAACGGACCGAGCTCCTCGAGCGGCACCGGCGCAATCCGAACATCCATGTCTCCATGTTCGGCATCGCCGGAGAACCCCGCCAGGGGCGAAAGTCATCGGCACACGATTTGGGTCCTTCGGCTCTGGTCTGCAGCTCGCTGAAGCAGCACGCTTGGTTTGAAAGGACTGTCATGCCGAGAAGCTGGCTGATGATGGAGCAGAGTCCGAACCCCGGCAAAGCCCCCTACGTCGCCCGCTTCGAGAGCATCGGGCGACGGCTCCCCACGACGCGGCTCGCGACCGAAGAGCTGATGGCCACGACTCGCCACCGCACACGGGTCGACCTCGAGCGCCTCACCGGAATCCACGAGCATCGAGTGGCGGCGGAGGACGAGGATTCTCTCAGCCTGGCGGCAGGGGCGGCGGCTGACTGCCTGCGTCGCTCCCGTCACAGCGCCGGCGACCTCCAGATGCTCGTCAGCTGCAGCATCACCAAGTATCGGGGTGGCCTCGACACCTGGCTGGAGCCCCCGATGAGCCTTGCCGTCGCGCAGCAGATCGGGGCGACGAAGGCCATGACCTTCGATATCTCCAACGCCTGTGCGGGCATGCTGACCGGCGTCTTCGTAGTGGCGAACCACATCCGGCGGGGTGAGATCGACTGTGGCATGGTGGTCAGCGGCGAGTACATCTCTCAGCTCGGTCGCAATGCCGCCAAACACGTGCGCAACATCATGAGCTCGGAGCTGGCGTCGTTAACCCTCGGCGACGCCGGAGCGGCCGCCATCGTCGAGCGAGCGCCCGAGGGCGTGACAGGTATCTCCGTTGCCGGTTTCACGACCGTGTCTGAACACAGCCGGCTGTGCCTGGCCTACCCAGCGCGCCACGATCCAGGTGCGCGGATGTTCACCAAGTCGAGAGCCATACAGCGAGTCGCCATCGCCGATACGCCGATTCTCATGCAGGAGGCCCTTGACGCCGCCGGGCTCTCGATCACCGACATTGACTGGGTCATTCCTCACCAGACCTCCGCTCGAGCCATCCGAAAGGGCATGAAGGACATCTGCGAGGCGCTCGGCGGTGAGCCCAGGAACGAGGCCGTGGTGACGGTTGACCACTACGGCAACACGGCTTCGACAAGCCACTGTGTCGCCCTCGTGGAGGAGTTGGAGGCGGGCAGGGTGAAGGCAGGCGACCGTGTGGCGCTCTTGGCACTTGCTTCCGGTCTCGAGATCGGCATCATTCTGTTCACCGTCGACGATGAGTTGGTGAGTCGCTATGGCAACGACGCTTGATCTCCCCGCCGTCGTGATGGGACGGCGACCCGTCCACCGAAGCGCGCGCAAGTTGGCTGACCAGGCGAGTCGGGCCGCCATCGAGAACGCTGGCCTGCAAGGCGATGACATCGACCTGCTCCTCAACGTAGGCATCTATCACGAGCGGAACATGGGCGAGCCGGCGATGGCAGCTCTCATTCAGGAGGACGTGGGTATCAACCCGGAGGATCCCCACGTCGGCGGTCACGGCAGTTTTTCCTTCGACATCGCCAACGGCGGATGCGGAGTGCTGACGGCTCTCCAGGTTGCCGACGGGTTCCTGCAGTCGGGGGCTATCGGGCACGCCTTGATCGTGGCAAGTGACGCCCACCCTGGCCATGGCGCGGCTCCTGGCTTCCCGTTCTCGCCGAGCGGCGCAGCCGTCGTCTGCAGCTGGGAAGACGGGCCGATCGGCCTTGCCGGCTTCCGGTGGGAGTCTGCCCCCGAGGACGGCTATCCGTTCCGCTCCCGCATCGGCTTCGAGCACCGCCGCAACGTCCTGCGCATCGAGAAGGATGCCGACTTCGAAACCCGTGCAGCGCCATGGGCAGCAAAGACGGCCTCGTCACTGCTCGCCGATCATGACATGAGACCTGCCGATGTCGATCTCGTCGTTGCCAGCCCGCTGACGGTCGCCTTCCTCGAAGGACTCTCCGCCCACGTGGGAATCGGCATGGAGCGCTTCCTCGTCGTCGAGGGCGCCGAGCATGTCCATACGGCGGCGCTCCTCGTGGCGCTGGCCGCCGCAACCGAGCAGGGACGGCTGCACGATGCCCGCCGGGTGCTGCTCGTCTCCGCCGGGGCCGGCATGGTCGTCGGTGCCGGAGTGCTCATTCGGGGATAGAGGTGGGACCATGAAAGCGAGAGACCCGTACTCGCAGCGATCATTCGTCCATGAGGGCCGGCACCTCGCCTATGAGGTGCACGGAGAGGGCGACCACCTGCTCGTCTATCTCAACGCCCTCCTGATGGACGCCAACCTCAACCGTCCGATCGCCCAAGCTCTGGCGACCCGGGGCAATCGGGTCGTCTTGCTGGACCTGCTCGGGCACGGCCTCTCCGACAAGCCGGCGCAGACCACCGAGCACCGAATTGACCTCTACGCCGAACAGGTCATGGCCCTCCTCGGCCACCTCGGCGCCCGCGACGCAGTGCTCGGCGGGATCTCCCTCGGCGCCAACGTGAGCTTGCTGGCGGCTGCGCAAGACCCAGACCGCATTCGCGGCCTCATTCTCGAGATGCCCGTTATGGAACACGCCGTGCCGGCCGTCGCCCTCACCTTCGTGCCGTTCCTGCTCGGTCTCTACTACGCCCGGCTGCCGGCCGGCGTGCTGACCGCCCTTGTGCGCCGCGTGCCGCGGGGGGCGTTTCCGCCGCTCGACAGCGTCCTCAACGCTGCCTCCCTGCAGCCCGACCAGATGGCCGCCGTGCTCCACGGCGTGCTGCTCGGGCCCGTGACACCCACGCTCAGGCAACGTCAGGAGATCGCCGTACCCACGATCGTCATCGGGCATGGAGCCGACTTCATCCATCCCTTCAGTGATGCCGAGGCCATCGTCCGCCAGCTTCAGAACGCACGACTCGTGCGTGCCTCCTCCATGCTGGAGCTCCGAATTCGGCCTGCACGCCTCACTGCCGAGATCGCTGAGTTCCTCGACGAAGTGTGGCGCCCGGGGACTACGCGGGCGATGACCGCCTGAGCCGGGCTCACGTGCTCGTGCCTGCGACACCTGCCGCCAGCTCCTTGCGAGGTCCGCGTGCCGATACTCTGCGCCGGGGAGAGGACCGCCGATGAACGCCCAAGAGCTCGAACATGTCGACGTGCTCGTCGTCGGTGCCGGCCTGTCGGGTGTAGGCGCCGCCTGCCACCTGCGCTCGCAGTGCCCTCGCAAGAGCTTCGCCATTCTCGAGGCGCGCGCCGCCAGCGGCGGGACGTGGGACCTGTTCCGCTACCCCGGCGTGCGCTCGGACTCCGACATGTTCACGCTCGGGTACTCGTTTCAACCGTGGAAGGGGGCGAAGGCGATCGCCGACGGCCCCTCCATCCTCCGCTACATCCGAGAGACCGCTCACGACCACGGCATCGAGCAGCTGATCCGCTACCACCATCGCGTGCTGAGCGCCGCCTGGTCATCCGCCGAGGCGCGCTGGACGGTCGAGATCCAGCGGGGCGAAACGAACGACAGGGAGCGCCTCACCTGTGGCTTCCTCTACCTGAATACCGGCTACTACAGCTACGACGAGGGCTACACGCCTGCGTTCAAGGGGACGGACCGCTTCCGTGGCCGGATCGTCCACCCGCAGCACTGGCCGGAGGACCTCGACTATGCGGGCAAGCGGGTCGTGGTGATCGGGAGCGGCGCCACCGCCGTGACGCTCGTGCCGGCGATGGCACCGACGGCCGCCCACGTGACGATGTTGCAGCGCTCTCCGACCTACATCGTGTCGTTGCCGGAGCGCGACCGGATCGCCGACTTCCTCCGCCGCAAGCTGCCCGCTCGGATCGCCTACCCCATCGTTCGCTGGAAGAACGTGGCGCTGGGCTTGGCCGTGTTCCAGCTCAGCCGCCGCGCCCCGCGGGTCGCGAAGCGGATCATCCACACGGGCGTCGTCAAGCAGCTCCCGGCGGGCTACGACGTCGCCACCCACTTCAGCCCGCGGTACGAGCCCTGGGATCAACGGCTGTGCCTGGTGCCAAACGGCGATCTGTTCAAGGCGATCTCGCGCGGGGACGTCTCCGTCGTCACCGACACCATCGAGACCTTCACCGAACGAGGGCTGCAGCTCGAGTCCGGCGCCGAGCTAGAGGCCGACGTGATCGTGACGGCCACCGGCCTCAACATGTTGTTGATGGGGGGCATGACCTTTAGCGTCGACGGGCGCCAGATCGACCTCTCCGGGACCGTCGGCTACAAGGGCATCATGTTCAGCGGCCTGCCCAACCTGGCGGCCACGATGGGGTACACGAACGCCTCGTGGACCCTCAAGGCCGACCTCGCCGCCGAGTACGTCTGTCGGCTGCTCAATTACATGGACGACAACGGCTACCTCGAGTGCGTGCCCCGAGCTCCCGAGGCAGGCTCGCCGACGGAGCCGTTCATCGACCTCACGTCGGGCTACGTGCTGCGCTCGATCGAGAGCCTCCCCAAGCAGGGGTCGAAGGCACCTTGGCGCCTCCATCAGAACTACCCGCGCGACGTTCTCCTTCTCCGCTACGGTGCCGTCGAGGACGAGGCGCTCGAGTTCAGCCGGGCGCCGCGGGCTGCCGCCGATGTCGTGCCGGCGCCGCTATGAGACCTCGTCGCGCAGGACTCGGCGCAGGATCTTGCCCGAGGCCGATTTGGGGATGGCATCGACGAAAGTGACTCGACGTAGCTGTTTGTAGTGGGCGACTTGGCCGGCCACAAAGGCGGCGACGGCGTCCTCGGTTGTCTCGGCGCCGGGCTTGAGCACGACGAACCCGATGGGGACCTCGCCCGCTTCCTCGTCGGGCAGTCCGATGACGGCGGCGTCGGCGACGGCCGGGTGGGTGAGCAGGATGGCCTCGAGCTCGGCGGGCGGTACCTGGAACCCCTTGTACTTGATGAGCTCCTTGAGGCGGTCGACCACGAATACGTGGCCGTCGGCGTCGATGTGACCGATGTCGCCCGTGTGGAGCCAGCCTTCGTCATCGATGGTCTCGGCCGTGGCCTCGGGGTTGTTGAGGTACCCCTTCATCACTTGCGGGCCGCGCACCCACATCTCACCGTCGGCGTCGACGCCGAGCGACTGGCCGTCGGCCACGATCCGCAACTCGGTACGGGGCACCGTCACGCCCACCGAGCCCGGCTTGAACCCACCCGGGACCGTGAGGTGGGTGACGGGCGAGAGCTCGGTCATGCCGTAGCCCTGCACGACCTCGCAGCCCAGTCGCGACCCCGCCTCGATGGCCAGCTCCGCCGAGAGCGGCGCCGCCCCCGAGAGCACGTTACGGAGGGCGGACAGGTCGTACTTGTCGACGAGGGGGTGCTTGGCGAGGGCCACGACGATGGGGGGGGCCACGAACGTACGCGTGATGTGATGGTCCCGATGCAGCTGGAGGAACTGCTCGAGATCGAACCGGGGCATCGTGACGATGGTGGCGCCCGCCGCCAGGCCGGTGTTCATCAGCACCTGCATGCCGTAGATGTGGAAGAACGGGAGGACAGCCACGATTCGCTCGTCCTCGGTGATCTTGAGCGGGTACATGACCTGGGCGATGTTGGAGACGAGGTTGCGGTGGGTGAGCATGACGCCCTTGCAGAGGCCGGTGGTGCCCGACGAATAGGGCAGGGCCACGACGTCGTCGAGGTCGACCGGCACCTGCTCGGCGAGCGGTTCTCCGAAGATCGTGCTCAGTGCCGGGGTGTCGGCCTCGCCTTCCCCGAGCAGGTAGGTCTCGGCCACCTTGGTGCCTTCGGCGCCGGCTCGGGCGGTCTCGAGGAACGCCGCCACGGTGACGAGCATGCTGGCGCCGGCATCGTCGAGCTGGTGGCGCACCTCCAGGTCGGTGTAGGTGGGGTTGATGGTGGTGATGGCCCCGCCGGCGAGGGCGACGGCATGGAACACCACGGCGTACTCGGGCACGTTGGGCGCCATCAGAGCAAGCACGTCGCCCGGGCCGAAGCCCTGGGCCACCAAGCCTCCGGCGAGTGACCGGATCGCCTGGTTGAGCTGCGCGTAGGTGAGGGTCCGCCCGGAAGGGCCGTCGATCAGCGCCGGCTTGTCTGGCAGGTCGGCCGCCCGTCGGAGCACGTACTCGGTGAGCGGCACGGCGGGGATGTCGACGTCGGGCAATGGGCTGGTGTAGATCGTCGTCATGTCGCACCTCGAGGGGTCGGGCCGGCGGTCACTCCGGAACCTCAGCAAGCACCGGTGGGGAGACGAATCGAGCACCGGTCGTCAGCTCCGACCCGTTCGCGCACGCCCGAGCCACAGCCGCCATCACCCCATCGATGCTACGCGAAGGCCCAGTCTCCGGCTTCGGCGGGCCGTCTCGAACCGCTGCGAGTCCGGCCGCGGCCTAGCGCCAGGGCGACCGCCTCGTCAGGTGGGGAGTTGCAAGCTGGCGAGGAGACTTTCCACCATCGGCAGGGCCGAGGCGTAGCGAGCGCTGTCAGCGGTGTAGGTGAACAGCCAGGCATCCCCGTTGCGGATGGTCCACTGGGAGAGAAACTCCAGGTTGTACGACGTCCCGTTGCTGGTCACCGTCGCCGCCCAGACCACGCGGTAACCGGCCGTCCCGTCGAAAGTCACGGCGCCCTGCTGACTGATCGTGCCCTTGTCCCCACTTATCTGCGACAGGGTTGTCTGCAAGTACCCGGCCGCAGTGAGGGGCGTGCTACTCGACTGCAGCTGCAGGTTGACATTCCGCCGGAACGGAACCCCCTTGGCAGGATCAATGTAGACAAACAGCGGGCCGGAGCTGCCGTGCGTCACCGTCCACGACGCCGGGTGGAGAAAACTGACGCCGTTAACCGTGTAGGTCACCCAGCCGCTTGTCGACGGCAACGACGTTGAGGTGGTCGTCGTCGCCGCCGAGGTCGTCGTCGTCGCCAAAACAACAGTCGTCGAAGTCGTCGTGGTCGCCGCCGTCGAGGTCGTCGTCGCCGCCGTCGAGGTGGTCGTCGTCGCCGCCGTCGAGGTCGTCGTCGAGGCGGTGCTCGCGCTGCCAGAGCACGCCGCCAACAAGGCGCCAGCGAGTGCCAGTCCGACCAGCAGGCAGCAGAGCTGGAGAGGTGCTGACGTCGATCGGGGCCGCATTCGAGTGATCTTGCCTTTGCCCATTGGGTCTCCCGTCTGTGAGCTCCTCCGACGAGGAAAGACGCTCGATGTTAGAACGGTACGCCGCTGCTGCTTCGGCTCGAATCGGGGGTTTCCCTAGTTCGTGCGAGATGCCGCAGGTCGGCGGCTCGGTCCATAGGCCCACGGTGCAGGACGGGCGATTGAGCGGGCGCCCGCAAAGCACCATCGAGGCACACCTGTCAGCTGAAGCCTTCAGAGGAGGAGGCCGGACTCGAGCCGCGCCAGAGAGTCGTCAAGCAGCGCCACGAGGTCGCTCCCCGGGTGGTCCACCCAGTAGAGCTCTGCTGAGATCATGACGCCGAGGAACGCCCCTGCCATCGCGCACACCCCAAAGTCGTCAGCAGGACGCCCGAGCCGCTCGGCGGCGAGGTCGGTGACCTGTCGGATGGTCTGGGCGAATTGGTCGAACATTGCGGCACGAAGCTCGGGCACCGAGAGCGCCAGCTCCGCCCGGTCGCGCATGTCGGCGAGCTCGTCGTCGGTGAGTGGGTCGAAGACCGCTCGGAGGGCACCCCGGATGGCCTGGATCGGGGTGTTGTCAGCAGGCTGAGCGCGGAAGGCCTCGACGATGAGCGGGTCGTAGTCGTCGGTGAGGACGACGTCCTCCTTGGCGCCGAAGTAACGAAAGAACGTTGAGGGCGATATCTCGACCACCTCGGCAATCTGCTCGACGGTGGTGGCCTCGTAGCCCTGTTCGCGAAAGAGCCTCAGAGCCTCGTGCTGGATGGCGGCGCGGGTCTTGGCCTTCTTGCGCTCTCTCAGGCCGCTGACCGGTCCGATCTCAGGCGGCAACGCGCTCACCTCCCGGTATCTCCTCGTCCGCATCGGCGGGTGCATGCGCGTGTGCAGGCAGGAAGACCAACGAGAGAACGAGACCGACGAGAGCAAAGCCCACCGATACGCGAAGGGCCACGTCGGTTCCGTGCACGAAGGCGGCGCGCACCGAGGTCAGCAGCGACGCCGAGCCCAGAGCGTGGGCGACGGCAACGCCTCCGAAGATGCTCTGGCGCACGGCGTGGGCGACCACCGGTGGCAGCCCGGCGAGGTGGAGGCGACTCACGTAGGCCGAGATGAGCGCGCTCCCCAAGATGGCGCTCCCGAGCGGCGCCCCCGTGTTCTTTAGCGCCTGGAGCACGCCCGAGCCCACCCCAGCCCGTTGCTCGGAAAGCTCGGCCAGGGCGGCGGAGGCGGCGGTCGCCATCGTGAGGCCCGTGCCCATTCCGGCAATCGCCATCCAGATTGCGAAGAAACCCTCGCCCGAGGACAGCGAGGCGGTGGACCCTATCCCGAGGCCGAAGCCCAGCACGAGAAAGCCCGCCGCGACGGCGAGCTTGGCGCCGATCGCCTTGGCGATGGGCGCCGCCGGGAGCAGGCCAACGAGCATCCCGCCCACAGCGGGCAGCAGGCGGATGCCCGATCCCTCCGGGCTCGTGCCCATGACGCCCTGGAAGTACTGCGGCATCGTGAAGAGGAGGCCGATCAGAGCAAGTGTGAGGACGGCGAACACGATGACGCCCCAGGTGAAGGAAGGGGAGCGGAAGAGGCTGAGGTCGACGAGCGGCTGGCCGCCAGGGCGCTGTTCGAGGGCACGCTCCCAGAAGAAGAACGCCACGATCAGCGCCAGTCCGACGCCAAGGGGAGCGAGCGCTCCCAGCGAAGCCCACCCGTGCTGTCCTGCCTCGATGAATCCGTAGGTCACACCGACAAGGCCGGCACTAGAGCACACGATCCCCACCGTGTCGATGCCCGGGCGCAGTTCCGAGGCAGACTCCGGTACGAGGGCGACTACGGCTACGAAACCGAGGATGGCTACCGGTACATTCAGCAAGAACACCCATCCCCACCAGTAATGCGAGAGCAGCCAACCGCCGAGGATCGGACCGATCGGGAAGGCGAACATGTTGGCCGCCGCCCAGATGCCGACCGCCTTCGGGCGCTCCTCCTCGGAGAACAGCACGGTGAGTGCGGACACGGCCATCACGACGAGCCCGGCCCCTGCGAAGCCCAAGAGGACGCGGGCCCCGATGAACTCTGCGGGCGTGCGGGAGAAGGCACAGGCGAGCGAGCCGACAGCAAACAAGGCCAGGGAGGAGAGCATGACCTTCTTGCGGCCGTAGCGGTCGCCCAAGAGTCCCGCCGGCAACATCGCCGCTGCGAGCACGAGGGCGTAGCCAGAGGAGAACCACTGCAGGTCGGACTCAGAGGCCTTGAGGGCGCCGGCAAGGGTCGGGAGGGCGACGCTGAGGACCGTTAAGTCCATGCCCACTGCCAGCACCGCGAGCATGACACCTCCGAGCGCCCACCACCTGCGTGTCCCCGTCGCTTTCATCACCATCGTCTCCACCTCCCTTGTCGCCGTGTCACCGCAACCTCGAACTGAGGTTTGTAAAACATCATCCTAAATGACAGTGTATCTCAAATACTAGGGACTTTCGACTCTGAACGTGAATTTTCTCGGCTCGCGGCTCAAGGACGCCGCCGGCGCGTCGTCGGCTGCCCCCACCCTCGACCGCCACCTCCGAACGACGAACGGCGTCCTGAGCAGTCAGCCGCCCGTGGCGGGTGGGTAGCGGCAGAACACGTCGATCGACACCGCCCGGTTAGCTTTCGCGAGCACGACGTGGGGCGCTTGGCACGTCGTTCCCGGGGGGAAGCCGCTGACGCGGGCGTACAGCTTGTAGGTACCCGATGGCAGGCGCAGAGAGAACCTTCCGTTCAGGCCGACGCTGCTGGTCGCGACGACGTTGGAGCCTCGGGCAGCCTCGACGACTCCAGCCGCCGGTAGGGGTAGACGGTTTCTCACCGGGAAGTTGCTCAGCATCGGCCGATACAACAGCCCATGGACGACAGCCGTGTTCTCGGGAGCGGTCGAGCACCCCGCCAGCAGCCCGGCAGCGACGACGACGGCGACGGCTCGACGAACAGATGTCAGCGACGTTCTAACCTCACTCGTTCTGCACTTCATGGGATCGGGATGATCAGCTTCAGGCCGGTCACGACCTCGCCGGCGGTCACACTGACGGAGTTGCGCGTCGCGCCGCCGTTACCCCTGTAGCCGGCGACGACGTAGGTGCGTAGGGAGCCGATGGCGCTCCGCCGAGCAGTTGCTGGAACCCCTTCCACTTGGTGCGAGTCCACTGGGTCTCTTGATGAGGCGACCGAAACATGTTGGCGAAGGAGGCGATGTCGGACAAGGTCCATGCCAACCGATAGAAGCTGATCGCCGTCTCGTTGATGGTCGTTCCGGTCAGACGTTCGTATGCCATGAGGCACTGGGGCGAGCCGTCATGGAGCATCCATAGGTCGCGCTCCCGCCTGGCCAGGGCTACGGTGTCCCAGTCAATCAGGCGGAGGCCATCGGCGGTGTGAATCAGGTTGCCGGGATGTGGCTCGCCATGGGTGAGGACCGCCGTCTCCTCGGCCTCGCCGAGTTGTCGGCCAAGCAGGTCTAGCTGCTCCAGCCAACTCGTCACCTTCTCAGCGTGGGCAGCCAGCACATGTCGAGCGGGCTCCGACAGGGACCCGCCCATCCACGGCCGATCCAGCTCGTCGAGGGCAGCAGCGAGGTCCGGCCGCTCGGGCAGGTGCAAGCGCCTGTGGGCGATGCGGACGTCGGTGACGGCAGTCGGCTTATGCAGCGTCGCGAGTTCTCCCAGGAGGGCATCTCGGTCCGTATCAGCAAGGGGGTCTCCCCAGGCGCCGGCACGGCCTTCGACGAAGGGGAACACCGCCATGCTGTATTGGTCGGCGAGGCGCAGGACGGTCGAGCCGTTTGTGCACCGGAGGGGTGCCACGACAAAAGCGAATCCCCCCTCGTCGTGGAGGACGCGGGCGGCTTCATAGGCGTCTCGCAGGCCCTCGAAGGTCGAGTCGCGGGTTTCTCCAATCCATGGCTTGGTGTCGAGGTCATCGACGGTGATGAACAACTGCGGCCTTGCGCTGATGTCGGCGATCCAGTGGTAACTGCCCGCACCCTTCGGGAGGTACCGAATCTCATCGACGGCCGACTTCCAGTTGGCGGCCAGGGCTTCAGCCAGGTCGGTGTCATCGAGTGCTACAGGCGAAGGCGTATCCAGAGTCACCACTGTTTCACAGCTCGTCAGGCACATCTGCAGAGTTGCTACGACATGTCTAGCTGATCTGCCCTGGCTTCCATGCCTCAAGTCGACGGTCGTCAAAGCGTGACGACGACCTTGCCGCCGGGGTGACCTTGCGCCAGATACCGGATTGCCTCGGGGTGCCTCGCGCAGTGGGAAGGTTCGGTCGATGACTGGTGTGACTTTCCCTTCCTCGATCAGCGTGTTCAGGTACTTCGGGCCTTCGGCGCGCTCCTTCGCGATCACGGGACGCAGTCGCTGGTCCGAGAAGATCGACCGAAGGGGCGCCCGCAGAATCTGGCGGTCGAAGCAACCGAGCCAGCGGTTGCCTCCTTCGCCGCCGACGATCGCCAGGGTGCCGTGCGGCAGATCGCTCGTGCGCGAACGCGCATACTCGGCGAAGGAGCCGACGCCGCTCACGCCGTAGACCTCGTCGCCCGGTCGGCATCTTCGACGACACCGGAGAGGTCACGGCCTCGCACCCGTACCTTCGGGCGGCGGACACCCATTCTCATGAGGCGTACGAGTCAGGGACGACCGGTCATGAGATGCCATACCCCGGGGTCGACACCGGCCGCATGTACCCGCACCAGGACCCGGCGTCGCCGATCACCGGCATCTCGTTGTCCTCGACCCGCAAGGTGTCGGCTGATCCGTAGACGTCCTGCACGATCGCCTTCATCACGATCCTCCATCGTCGCCTCGGGCCCGAGTCTCTCCTAATGCCGGGCCGGGTCGCGCCGCGAATAGTGTTCGGCATTGACTCTGCGACGCAGCCATGCACCCGCGATGTTCCACCCTCCGAGGAGGCGAGCGTCGGATTGCCCATTTCATCTGAGACCGAGCCCTTCGTTGTCCGCCCGCTCGTGGCGAACGAGCTCGAGCGTGTGGCGGCCGTTCTGGGCCTTGCTCGCCTTCACCAGGGGGACGGCTTTTATATCGTGGCGTGGGAGCATGACGAGCCGCTCGGACATGCACACTTGGCCCTGACCGATCCCCCAGAGCTGCAGGATGTTTCCGTGCGACGGGAGCACCGACGACGTGGCGTGGCGTCGGCGCTCACGGCGGTGGCCGAGGAGGAAGCGCGGACTCGGGGCTTCGGTCGCCTACGCCTCACGGTGAGTACGGACAACTACGGAGCGCAGGCCTTGTACCGTCGCTCTGGGTACCTCGATGTCGGGGTGGCTCCAAAACGCGTGCAGGGAACGATCTTGATCCGCACCGGGCCGATAGAGGTGGACGACACCATCTTGACCTGGGAAAAGCGGCTCGACCTAAGAGCATGACCACCGCGACGGAGGCTGACGGTACCGGTCCCTGTCAGGTGGGCCATGCCGCGATCGACGCGACAGAGACCCGCCGAGTCGACGCGAGGCGGTCCTACTTCGTCGTCGAGGCGATCACCACATCACCAAGCACCCCGGGCGCGGCAGAGAGTGACGGGATCTCGATCAGCCCCCACCTGCATCAGTGGCAGCCCCGCCGGCGGAAGGCTCCGGCGACGGAACGTGGACCCGCACGTTGGTGGTCGGCGTGATGAACGCCTCGCCCAGCTGGGCCCGCCGAGGCGAGATGTCCACAGGTATTGCCGCTCGGGGGCAGCTGGCCGGGTATGCCTTCACCACGAGCTCTTGGACCTGCGCCGGCTCGACCGGCGTCAGGTGGATCATGCAGAGAAGCTCGCCGTTTCGACCCGGGATGGACCAGGTCACGTCGGCCGGCGTGACCGCCGAGACGACCTCAGGGCGGGGCGGCGCCTCGAGGAGGGGTCCGACCTCCGCGACGAGTCGATCGATCTCGGCGCGGCGTTCTTCCAGCGGATGGTCGAAGTCGACGTTCTCGGCGAGGGTCCGGGACGCCAGATCGTCGTCCCAGTGTCGGATCAGCCCCTCGACCTGTGCCTGCAGCGCCACCGTCTCCGGCCAGAGCGTCACCGTCGATGCCGGTACTTGGTACCGGGAAAGGACGCGACCGAGCGCCTCGCTGCAGAGGGCGATCGGATCCCCGCGGTGGCTGTTGGTGAGGACGATCGCACCATAACCCGACGCCGGGTGCCACGTCATGAACAGCTTGAAGCCGGGCAGGCCTCCCGCATGCGAGATGAACGTGCCGCGATGGAGGTCGGTGGTCACCCGCAGCCCGAGCGCGTACCCGCTCATCGTCACCTGGATGGCGCCACTCGGCCCGACGGCGAGCGCCGGCGGTGCTTCGATGTGTATCCGCTGGAGCTCGCGGCGAGATGCCCGGCTCAGAATCTCCGTGCCATCGCCGCGCGGCGGCCGGAAGGCCGAGCCGAGCCACGAGATCCACGTGGCCAGGTCTCGGACGTTGCTCATGATGCCTCCAGCGGCTGCGAAGGCGTCCGACGCCTTCGGCGGAAACGGCACCCACGCGCCGCTCTAGTCCGGGGAGTACCCGACCGCGCGCGGGACGTCGCTTGGCACGGCACTGTCGAAGTACGTGGACGTGAGTCCGAGGGGCACAAACAAAGTGTCCCGGACGAAGTCCTCGAGAGGGCGACCCACGGAGCGGCTGACCGCCAAGCCCGCCAGGGCGAACCCGAGATTGGAGTACTCGAACTCCGCACCCGGGTAGCGGCTGAGATGCACGCCCTTTCGGATTTGCGCAAGAAGTGTCTCGCTCGGGAGGTCGATGAACGGATCGACCCAGGAGTTGTCCTCCGTCAGGCCGCCGCACATGCTGAACAGCATCCCGACGGTGGGCGGCCCCTCTGCCCCGTTGACATCTCCGCTGACGACGAACTCGGGCAGGTACGCGGTGATCGGATCACTGAGCGACAGGAAGCCCTGGTCGCGGGCCACCAAGGCGGCGCAGGCAACGAAGCTCTTGGACATGGACGCGATCGGGAAGACCGTGTCGGCGTCCGGCACCAGCCCATCGTCGTTGACGACGCCGAACCCGGCACAGTGGGAGAGGCCGCCCTCTGGCGTCGTGAGCCCGTAGACCAAGCCGCGCGACCGCTCCGCCGCCGTGTACTGGCCGAAGAACGCGTCGAGCTCGGTCTCCAAGGGGACAGGGATGGTCTCTTCAGACATTGGTCCTCCTACGGTCTTCGCTGAGCGCTGTTTCGCGGCGTGGCGCCAACGCTAGGGCGAGGCGGTCGCCCCGAAGCTTTGGACGACGGGACATCTGGCAACCGGCATTCGTATGCAGTGCATCTCAAATGGTTGGCGGGTTCGAGGGATCACTGAGTTTCCCTGGAGGATTGATCACGAAATACGTTGACTTCTCGAACACACGTTCGGCAAACCAGAGTCACCACGGCCTTCAGCACCGAGTCTCCACCGTGCTCTGCAGGTCGCGATCGCCTTGAACTTGCGGGCGCGTCTGATGGTGCCTCCTGTACAGCTGCCAAAGTGAGGCTGAGGGTGCGCTACCGTAACGGCAGTGCCCGCGAGCGTCAGCGCAGCGATCGCCTCAAATCCGGCTCCACCCTCCGGCTTCTTCGTGGGACTCTTGGTGCTGTGGCTCGCGTTCGTCGCGCTGGGGATTGTCGGCTTCGTATTCCTCATCATGGCCGTAGTCGACATAGCCAAGCGACCGGACTGGCAATGGCAAATGTCCGGGCAGGACAAGGTCCTCTGGCTCATCTTGTCGATCCTCGTAGCCATGCCTTGTGCCCTCATCTATTGGTTTGCCATCAGGCCGAAGCTCGTGGGGGTGGAGCGATCGGCAGGTCTAGCCAGCCCGACAGGTCCGGTGGTTCCGGGGTGGCCGGGCGGTTTCGGACCGCAGTCACCCGCTCCGCCGGGCTGGTGGCCAGATCCTGAGGGGCTTGGTGCAGAGCGTTACTGGGACGGGTACCGCTGGACGGGCCATGTTCGGCCCGTTACGCGGCAGTAGCACTGAGGGAGCAGTAGGTCCCGACCCTTTTGCCGGTCCGAACACGGCGTCGCCGGCAGGCATCCGCCAGGCGGGCATAAAGCGGGATCCCCCTCTGGGGTGAGGCGCTAGTCCCGCGAAGGCGAGCCGAGCAAGTGCGCGAGACGCTCCGTCGCGTGAGGTGGGGACCGAAAGGGACTTTCGGCCTTAGCGGAGTGTGGACGGCCGCCGTACTCCGACGGTGCAACAAGAAGGAGGGGCGATATGTCCCTTATGCACGTGACCAAAGCGTGGCGGTCGCGCCCGCGCGCTGATCGGGGTCGCGGTGGCGGCCCTCGCCGTGGTCGGCGGAACGTGCACTAGCTCCACGACCTCCACGACCTCCACGACCTCCACGACGTCCACGACGTCCACGACGTCCACGACCTCGATGACCTCCACGACCTCCACGACCTCGACGACGACAACGTTGCCCGTCCCGCCGGGGGGAGTGATCCCCGCAGACTTCCAGCCGACCTCGTTCACGGCGGTGAGCCTCGACGAGTGGTGGATGCTCGGGACCGCTCGATGCTTGACCGGTTCTGGGACCTGTGGCGCAATCGTTCGCACGACCGATGGTGGTTCCAGCTTCGTCGGTATTCCGAGCCCGCCGGTGAGCGCGACTGAGGTGACGCAGTTGCGTTTCGCGAACGCTCTCGACGGATACGCCTTCGACCCGGAGCTGTGGGAAACGACAAACGGCGGAGCAAGCTGGCTGAGGGTTCCCACACCGGGACCGGTGACCGAACTCGAGGCGGCCGACGGTGAGGCCTATGGGCTCGCCTGCGCCACAGCGAGCTGCGATCCGATGGATCTCCTGCGTTCGCCGGTCGGATCGCGTGAATGGCAGAAGGTGTCGACGCCCGCTTCACTCGGCTCCATAGCGACCTTCACTGTGAGCGGTCCGAGCCTGTACGTGCTGAGCGCGAACGCGAACACGCGGCCATACGTCCTTCTGTACTCCGCCGACAAGGGGGCAACCTTCACCAAGCGGGTCGAGCCCTGCACCGCTGGGCTCGGCGGCAGGGTGACCGCCGCCGCCGAAGGGAGTCTGACCATCTGGGCCGCCTGCCCCACAGGAACGGAGGCGACCGTACTGCTCTCGACCAACGGCGGTACGACCTGGCGCGTCGCCGAACCGACGGAAGCGGGACTCCCAAACAGCGTGGGACTCGCCGCTGCTTCGTCCTCGGTGGCGCTCGTCTGGCCAGGACCTCAGTTTGAACTGCCGGCCGCGCTGGCCCGAACGACAAACGGAGGCAAGAGCTACTCAGCCGTCCTGTCCAGCTCGGCGAGGGTCCTCTGGGCGGGGTTCAGCGACCCGGTCCGCGCCTATGCGCTGCTGGTCGTCACCGCCTCAGGCCCGACGCACCTCTTCGAGTCGAACGACGGGGGTGCGACGTGGTTCCAGGTCGAGATCAAGAGCTGACTCAGCGCGTTGACGCGCACGTAGGTAGTGCGAACAGGTTGCCGCACCGAATGCCGACTGGTCGGGCACGCGGAACGACAGGTCGGGCGCTGGCACTTCCGTCGGACGTATCTCGCTAGGCGTCCCGTCGAACGAGGAGAAACCCGCCAAATGACCAGCAAGGCGAATGTGAGCTGGCCTATTCTCAGGATTCGCGAGCGGCAGGCGGAACCATAGAAGCTCATTCACATATGCGATTAGCACCTTGGGAAGTGAGAGGACGGGTGGGATGAGCCGGCATGTCGCGAGCGCTGCTCGGCTGGCACGAGTGGCCTTTTTGTTCCTCGCGTTTGCGTCAGTATTCGAATTCATCCAGGCGGCGTCCGCCTCACCCCTCCGCGCAGCACCGATGCTGGAGGCCGGGGCGTTGTTCGTGGCCTGGGTGCTCCTGGCCGCAGCAGCAGGCGAGTTCGTGCCCGTGCAGACACGGGATGCAGCGCCGACGTCGGCCCACTCAGACACGGTGGACGACACTTCGACCTAGTCGAACTGTCGTGACCGGCGACGATTGCGCTCCTTGAGCATCCGGCTGGCGACGACTGAAAGCTGGAGGCGGCGCCCAGAATCGAACTGGGGTAGAGGGCTTTGCAGGCCCGTCGCTCAGCGCGCGTTCGCCCTGGTTAAGCGTCCGGGCGCGGCTCCGCAGGCAGAAGCTCTCGTCGATCGCCTTCACGGCAACCGACGCCTCCCACGCCTAGCCCGGCCGGGTAGTCGGCACGTGGCTTGCCGTGGCAAGGTCAGGAAGCTCACTTCGGTCAAGTCGCCACAGCTTCCGCCAGCTCACCGAGGAGCGACACCATTGCGATGTCCTCGTGAACAAGCTGCTGCAGCATGGCCCGCTCGACACCGACTGCCTCATACTGTCGAAGGGCGTCTGCTACTTGTTGGACGGTTCCGACGAGCTGAGGTGATCCGCCCATTCTGGTGGAAGCGTGCCAAGCGCGTACACGTTCTCGGACCTCGGCATCGTCTCGACCCAACACGCAGGTGGTCATCATTGAGAACCTCAGGGCCTCCCTGCCGGCAGTCCGTGCGGCCTGTTGGACAAGGCGGCAGCGGTCACGCGCTTCTTCGACCGTCGGAACCACGGTGTTGTACTCGTCCGCGAAGCGGATGGCGGCTTGTACCGAGCGCGGTTTCGCGGCGCCGCCGACGATGATCGGCGGCCTCGGGTGCTGGAGAGGCTTGGGCCAGACATCATCGGCGTCCATCCATTGACGATGGATCTCGGCCAGTTGCCGCTCGAGCTCATCCAACCGTTCGCCAAGGGTGCCAAACGGGAATCGGTAAGCATCGTGCTCGGGTTGGAACCATCCGGTGCCGATGCCGAGCTCAACCCTGCCCCCGGAGATGTGATCGACAGTGACGACTGACTTCGAAAGTAGTGAGGCGTGGCGAAACGTGACCGGAGACACGAGCGTTCCCAGACGAATCCGCTCCGTCCGTGCGGCAAGCGCCGCGAGCGTCGTCCAGGCATCAAGCGAACCGGCCGGCTCCCCTCGGTGAAACGAGCGGTAATGATCGGAGCGGAAGAGACCATCGAGTCCAGCGGCTTCAGCGGCGAGCGCGAGTGCGAGCCATTCCTCCCATTGGACACCCTCTTGGCCCTCGATCATGAGACAGATCAACATCAGCGCTCCTGTAGTGGTTGGATTGGTTCGAATTCGGTAGGCCGCGCTGTAGCGCCTCCCACATCGCCGCGACCGACGATGTTCGTCCCCACTGTTCCTATCTGGAAGCTTCGGCTGATCTCCAGGTCGTGACGCGACTCAGTACTTGCGTCGCTGCCTATGAGCGAAAGCAAGAAGGTGACAAGCATCTTGCATAACAATCTTGAGGCCAATGGTTTCCCGTTGCATCAGCGATGGTCGACTTATGGGTTCTCAGTGATTCGCTCCCCAGACTCGACGTTGAAAAGGAGTAGGGATCCCTCCTTGGCTCGAAGGTGGATGAGGTCGCCGTTTGCCGGCGCCTTCTTGGGATCCACCCGCACGATTATGTCGCTCGCTGCAGTGACGGAGTTGTCGAATCCGTCTGCCATTTGGGCGTACACGTACGCCTCGGGACCGAGTTCCTCCACGACGCTCACGACGGCCGGGAAACCCTCGCCAGCGGGCACGATGTCCAGAGACTCGGGACGAAGGCCGACGGTTACGACATCACTCGCGCCGCGGGCTGCGCGTTGTCTGAGTGCCAGAGGAATCGGAAACACGGCCGAGCCGACCGAGACGCCCGCATCTTCGATCTTCCCGTCGATCAGGTTCATCGCAGGCGATCCGATGAATCCCGCGACAAAGGCGTTCACGGGCGCTTCGTACAATGTCCGAGGCCTGTCGCACTGCTGGAGAACCCCATCTTTCAGGACGGCGACCCGGTCGCCCATCGTCATCGCTTCGACCTGATCATGAGTGACGTACAGAGTTGTCACGCCGAGCCGCCGCTGTAGGGCGGCGATCTGGCTTCTTGTCGAGACTCTCAGTTTTGCGTCGAGGTTCGACAAGGGTTCGTCCATGAGGAACACTCGCGGCTGGCGAACGATGGCGCGGCCCATCGCTACGCGCTGGCGTTGACCGCCGGACAGCTGAGCCGGCTTACGCCCAAGGTACTCCTCGAGGTCCAGGATCTTGGCTGCCTCGCGGACGCGGGCGGCGGTCTCGGCTTTGGGAACCCTCGCGATTTTCAGCGCAAAAGCCATGTTATCTGCGACGTTCATGTGCGGATAGAGCGCATAGTTCTGAAACACCATTGCGATGTCACGATCGCGCGGTGCCCTCTTGATGATGTCCTGGCCGTCGATTCTGATCGTGCCCTCATCGACTTCTTCAAGACCAGCCAACATACGGAGGCTCGTCGTCTTGCCGCAACCCGAGGGTCCAACGAGTACGAGGAACTCGCCGTCGCCAACTTCAAGGTTGAGTCGGTCGACTGCAGGTCGGTCCGTTTTCGGGTATATCCGGGTAGCGCCCTCGAAGGTTACAGTTGCCATGACGCCTCCTGTCCTTAGGTCGTGTGCCAGTAGCTGGCGAAAGCGTCGTATCGGGTGAGCTCTACCGAGCGCCCGCGACTTGTGTCCATCGCATCAGCTAACTTCAGGGATCATGGACTTCCTTGTCGAAATAGACGTCCGCCTTCCGCCCGATCTTTCCGACGAGCGACGCACCGGGCTGGTGGAGGCGGAACTCGCCCGAGGGAAAGCCTTGGCGGAGAGTGGCATTCTCAGGGCAATCTGGCGAATTCCGGGTCGCCTCGCGAATTGCGGGATCTGGACGGCACCTGACGCGACGGCCCTACACGGGGCACTTGTCAGCCTTCCACTCTGGCCGTACATGGACGTGGCGGTGACGCCGCTCGCCTGCCATCCCCTGGCGGCCACCTGTCGGGGACTGCCCGCCGGCCTTGTGCCAGAGGACGCAGCGACGCTGGCCACGCTCAGTTAGCCGCTCTGACAGAGCCATCGGCCCGCAGCTGTCCCTCAGCGGACAATGAACGTTCGACCACTGGCGCCACCATGGCGTAGTTGTCCACCAGGCTCACGCCCAGACCTGGCGCCTCGGGCACCTCGCAGTAGCCGCCGTTGCGACGAACCGTCGTCACAAATGCCGCCGAGGAGGTTGAAGCGTCCTCGTCGGCTGGTAGGTACTCCATCGTTACGAGGTTTGAGATCGTTGTGCACAGCTGCAACGTCGGAGCGGTGAGACCAGGCCCGAGAAAGCTGTGAGGCGCCACCCCGCAGTGCCGGCCCTCGGCGATGGCCGCGATCTTTCGGCAGCCGGACAGGCCGCCCGCCAGTCCAACATCGGGTCGTACGACGATGGGCACCTCGTGCGAAAGCAACTCGGTGAATTCCCAAATCGAGCCGAGGCGCTCGCCGATCCCGAGTGGGGCCGCGATCCGTTTGCCGATCTCGCCCTGAATCTGGATCGAGTCGATCTGAATTGGGTCTTCGATGAAGAGCGGGTTGAACTGCGCTAACGCGTTGCAAACCCCCATGGCCGTGGCTGGGTGGAGCTTGCGGTGAAGCTCAAAAATCAGATCGACCTCGTCGCCTCCGGCCTCTCGCGCCGCCGCAGCCATGGCGCAGACGGAGCTCACGAGCCGCCCGACCGGAAGGTCTTCAAATCCGCGAGCGAGGGGATCGAACTTGACGGCCGTGAACCCCTCCTCGACCGCCCAGTTCACAGACGAGACGATCTCGTCGGGAGTACCGCCTCCCACGAGAACGTGGAGCCTGACGCGGTCCCGGCTCCGGCCGCCGAGCAGCTCCCACACAGGAATCTCCAAGGCCTTCCCTTTTATGTCCCAGAGGGCAAGGTCGATGGCGGAGACAGCTGCCGAGAGAAGATTGCCCCGGAACGGACGCGCCCGATATGCCAGGTGCCACAGGTGCTCGATCCGAAACGGATCGGCGCCGACAAGGAGCGGCGTCAGCTCCTCGAGCAGACTCGCCACTCCCTTCGGGTAACCCCAGGCGCCGGACTGGCCGAGCCCGGTGATCCCGTTCTCTGTCGTGAGACGAACGAATGTCTGCTGTCCGGTCAGCTCGAAGCCGACCGCGAGAATCTCGACCGCCGCGATCTTCATATCCCCCCGACCTTCGTCACACGCCGAGACGGTAGCCGCGAGTGGCTGACGATGTCGGCGGCACCTTCCCGCCGTCCGAATCGATGATGGCCAGGGAGCGGCCCCGGCCGGCTGGAGACGCTCGGCAGCGCGGAGGCGCGCGTCGTCTTGCACGTGCCGAAGCTCGCTGATTCCACTGATTCCCCCGTTCGTGCTCGGTCCCGCTCGCTCATCGGCCAGTCACGCGACGCCCTGATACCGGCGCTTGCCGTGCGCCTTCGACGCCGCCGCGTGCCTCTTGACAGTCGTGTCGCCAGTGGTGTTAAGTGTCCAGTCGCAGCGCGTTGAAACATTACAACGAGTTTCAGAGTGAAACGTTGCAACACCCTGGGGCTCGCTGTCTATCGGCGTAGCGAAGGCAAGGCCAGTGTCGACCGTGGAAGCGGTGACGGGTGTGAGATCGGGAGGGGATCGCAGGAATAAGGAAGATGCAACCGCGTGAGCCTCGCGATGCGAAAGGGGGGCGTGCACCCTGTCCTCGGTGGCTCGAGGGGCAGGGACACCGCAGTGTGTTCACCGAAGCCGTGGCGCGATGTCACGCGTCCGGACCGACTTATGTTGGGAAAGGAAGCCCAAATGAGAGTTCCTAACGTCCCCCGCGGAGATCGCGGTCCGTCGCATACCAAGCATAACAAGAGGAGGACCGCAGGCTCAGTCGGCCTCGGCAGAAGGGTAGCCATCGCAGTAGGCGCGGGCGCTTTTGTCGTTGCCTTGACCGGCGTCGGTGGAGCGACCGTTGCGTCGGCCAGCATCCCGAAGACCCCGCAGCTCAGCGGCAACCTCACGATGAACGTCTTCACGTTCACAACCCCAGTCATGCAGCCGGTTATCGCCGCCTTCGAGAAGCTGTATCCGCACGTGCATATTCACGCCGCCAACGTCGTGAACACGCCGGACACCTACGTCCCGCTGCTGCAGACCGAAAAGCTCGCCGGCAACGAGCCCATGATTGACGAGACGTATGATGTGCTGACGCCGACTCTCGAGGTGAAGCACCTCGTCGCCAACCTTTCGCCAGATCTGGCAGCCGGCAAGCCGTATCCCCTGAGCTACTGGCTCAAGACCTTCGAGGCGTCGTACATCCCACCGCCGGGTGCGCCAGTCGGCGTGGGTCACGCGTATGCGCTCGCCAATGAAGCCGACGCCACCGTCATCATGTACAACGAGAACGAGTTCAAGGCCGCCCATGTTGCCTTCCCCAAGGACGGTTGGACTTGGAACGAGATGCTCCAGGACGCCGCTCGCCTACGGATCGGCTCCGGCGCCTCTCAAACCCAATACGGCATCTGTGAGCGTCCTGACTGGCAGGCCGAGTACAACCCGGTGCTCAAGGCATACGGTGTGACCGCCTTCACCGAGAAGCGGGCAACCTTGGATACTCACGCCGCACTGGAAGCGTGGGCGCTCATGATTGAGCCCATGCTAAACGGCGATGGTGTGCCGGAAGCCCAGCAGCAGGCCGCCAACGGCTCATCGGGCTGCGAACCTTTCTTCGAGTCGGGTGAGGCAGCGATGTCGATTGAAGTGCGTGGCAACCTGCCAGGCCTGCAGCAATCGATCGGCTCGAAGTTCAAGTACAACGTCGTGCCTATGCCCTCGATCAGGGCGAGCAACGGCAGCCAGGTCATCCCGACAGGTGGAGGAAGCCTGGGTTGGTGCCTCGCCCCGAACGCAGTCAACAACCCGATCGCCCTGGCGTTCCTGCACTACCTGTTCTCCGCCAAGGGCCAAGCCGTTGCCGAGAAGACGTTCGGGGTCGTGCCTGCGGTAGCTTCGCTGAATGGACCGAACGCCCTCTGGCGGCACCTCAAGGGTGGTCCCGCGAACAGCGAGGCGTACGTGATCGCAGCCGACACGGCGACGATCGCACCGCAGACCCCTGGCACCGTGTTCACGTTGTCGAACACCGACATCCCGAATGCGGTCACGGCTGCGACCACCGGACATCAGAGCATCTCCACAGCGTTTGGCAAACTTCAAGCAGAGATGAACGCCGCCTACAAGGCGAATAAGTAACAGGTAGCGGCGTCCGCTAACTAGCTGAGACGAGAACGGTCGGCTCGAAGTTGAGTCGACCGTTCTCGTCACGTCGCGTTTGGAGGTGATCGTCTTGTGGACCAGAGAGTCGAAGTTCAAGCGAGGTGACTCGAATGTCTAATCCCTCACTCGCTCAGGTCAGATCCTCACCTGTGGCCGCCGGCCGTCGCACTGCCCGTCGCGACGGTCTCGCAGCTGCGTTGATGATGGGCCCCAATCTGCTGCTGTTCACGGTCTTCATCGTCGTGCCCGTGGTTGGCGGTCTCTATCTCAGCTTCACGACCTGGGACATCACCAACGGATGGCCTAAATGGGTGGGGCTCGCGAACTACCGCACTATGTTCGCCGACCCTCTCGTATGGCGGTCCGTCGAGACGACTCTGAAGTTCATCGTCCTCGGTGTCGTGCCGACGGTCTTCATCTCGCTGGGGCTGGCGATGTTGATCAATTTCCGCTTCCGCTTCGTAAGCGCGGTTCGGTCGCTCTACCTCATTCCTGCTGCCATGTCATTCGCGGCGTCCGCTGTCGTCTGGCGGTACCTCTTCCTGGACGGTCCCGGCTTCGGCGTCATCGACTATGTGATCTCCCAATTCGGGGTCACGCCGCCCAACTGGCTCGCGAGCACGACCTGGTCGTTGCCGGCCCTGGACATCATCACCGTGTGGCTCAGCCTACCCACGGCGACCGTCCTGTACCTCGCCGCTCTGCAGCGCATCCCGGCTTCGGTGATCGAGGCTGCCACGCTCGACGGCGCTGGGCCGGTCCGACGGTTGCGCTACATCATCTGGCCCGGCGTGCGCTATATGACGCTGCTTGTGGCGATCGTCGCCTTGCTCGCTTTTACGAACGGCTCGTTCGACCTCGTGAATATCCTTACCAAGGGCGACCCGCTGTACGCGACGCAGACCCTGATCTACTACATCTACGAAAACGCCTTCGCGTACGGTTTGTTCGGCTACGCGGCGGCACTGTCAGTTCTCCAAATCTCGATACTCGGCGGCATCCTTGTGATCCTCCGCCTCCTTTCGAGACTGGTTAGGCGATGATTCCTTTCGCGAGAACCCGACGCTCCACCCGGATCGTATTCGCCGTGGTGGTTGGGCTGCTGCTCTCGGCGCCGCTCCTCTACATGCTGGCGGGCTCGCTGATGTCCGATACCCAGCTGTCGATCCAACCGCCCCAGGTGATTCCGAGCTCGCTCCACTTCGGGAACTACGTAGACGCCTTTTCGGGCATGACCCAGGTAATCCAGCTACGCAGCTTTGTCAACTCAGTCATTTTCACCGTCGGCGCCGTCGGACTCCAGTGGATGCTTTGCGTCAGCGGCGGGCTCGTCGTCGCAAAGATGCGGTTCAGGTCGCGAAACGTGATCACGATCCTGTTGGCGATTTCGTTGTTTATTCCGATAATCACCACTCTGATCCCGACCTTCATCGTCACCTACAAGCTGCACCTGATCAACACCTATCCCGGTCTGATTCTCCCAATCGCCGCCCAGACAGGTTTCGGCACCCTGCTGTTCCGCCAATACATCAGTCAGATTCCCGAAGAGCTGTTCGACGCGGCCCGCATCGATGGAGCCAATTGGTGGATCATCCTCCGGCGCCTCGTGATACCGCTCGCAAAGCCGGCCACAGCGGCGTATCTGGCGATTTCGGTACTGACGGCCTGGAACATGTACTTATGGCCGCTGGTGGCCGCAGAGGGAGGATCGCTGCAAGTGCTCACCCAGACGCTTGCGAGCGCCGGCACCACGGGCCAAGGGGAGATCACCCCGCAGAATGTCATCTTCGCATCCGTCGTGATCGTGACCTTGCCCATGATTCTCGTGTTCATCGCCGTACAGCCCAGTTTTGTCAGGGGCCTTACGGGTTCGGGGGTGGAGTGAGTGACATCCCGCTGTCTTTCATCGAGATCGTCGACCTCGTGCGGTTGCGCCTCTTCCAGTGCCGCAGCGCGGCGCCCTCGGCAGCCAACTCGTGAACGGTCCCCGACGGACCGCCAGCGGGATCACGGCGGACGGCTGCTTGGACTCTGTCCGCGACGGTGCGCGAGGCGATCTCGGCCACAGGCAAGGAGCGTGCAGCGAGGAGACAGACGTTGTCTAACGGGTTGAGCAGGGGGTTCGCCGGCTCTTCGGCGGTGGTTACCGGCGCGGGCCGGGGGATCGGGACTGCCATCGCAAAGGGACTAGCTCGCAACGGAGCGCATGTCGTACTCAACGGCCGGCATGCCGAGACGCTGGAGGCAGTACGTAATGAGATCGTCGCCGAGGGTGGCTCGGCCGACTATTGCGTCGGGGACGTGACCGACATGGCTCACCTCGAAGAGTTGATGGCGCTGGCAGCAGGCGTGGGTCTTCTCGAGATCCTCGTGAACAACGCCGGCATCGCGGGCCCGACCGCCCCCTTGATCGACGTCACCCTGGCGGACTGGAACGAGACGATCGCTGTCAACCTGACAGGGGTCTTTCTCGCCTGCAAGGCAGCCTTGCCCTACCTGCTCCGAGCCGAGCACGCCAAGATCGTCAACATCGGCTCAGTTACGGGGAAACAGCCGTTGCCGAACCGGACGCCCTATGCGGCGGCAAAGATGGGTGTAGTCGGCCTGACGCGGACGCTCGCGCACGAGGTAGGTCCGAGCGGAATCAGCGTGAACCTTGTATCTCCCTGGCTGGTCGAAGGTGACCGTCTCGGAGAGGTCCTGTCCTCCATGTCCAAACAGCGCGGGCTCACGCCAGACGAGCTTCGTGCCGAGATGACCGGAGGAACCGCCTTCAAGCGAACGGTCACCGAGGCTGACGTCGTCGAGACGGTGTTGTTCCTCTGCTCGGCCGCCGCGAATAACCTCACCGGACAAGACATCAACGTCGCCGCGGGCGCGGTCATGTACTAATCTGCGCAAGGGCTGAAAGGTTTCAATGGACGAGCGGGGAGGCACGCCTGTGGACCGTCTCTCGATAGGCCTCGTCGGCTGTGGGGGTATGGGTCGGAGGCATTTGCTTGCCTACAAGGCGCTCCACGACGTCGGCGCCTATGAGTTTGAGGTGTTGGCTGTCTGTGATCCGCGCCGCTCCGTCGCCGACGAGGCCGCCGACCTGGCGGGGGAGTTCTTCGGACGACGCCCTGCCGTCTTCTTCGACCACGCCGAGCTGATCGCGAGCCAGGCGGTCCGGGCACTCGACGTGGTAACGGATCCTTCCGCCCACCACGTCGTGGCGGTTCCTGCGCTCAGGGCCGGCCTGCACGTCATCTGCGAGAAACCGCTCGGCATCACCGTTCGTGCTTGCCGGGAGATGGTCGATGCGGCGGCTGACTCCGGGACGGTGCTCGCGACGGCCGAGAACTACCGGCGTGACGGGCCCAACCGCCTGGCCCGCGCGGTGCTCGAACAGGGGCTGCTGGGCGAGGTGCACCTCATGATCGAGACGCACGTCGGCGGTGACGACGCCGTCGTGATCAGCCCATGGCGCCACATTCGCGAGTCAGGTTCGATCGCGCTCGACATGGGCGTGCACTACACCGATATCTTCCGGTATTACCTGGGCGAGCTCGAGAGCGTCTCCGGCTCCGCCTTCGTCGCCGAGCCGTTGCGGGTTCTCGCAGCGGGCAGTTCTTCTCCGGTCGCCGGTATAGAGGAGGTCTCGCCCGGCCTCATCCGCGCGACCGGAGAGGATTCGCTCGTGGCTCTCTACCGGACGACGTCTGGGGTTCCCATTCAACTTGCCTACGTGCCGTCCGGATCCGGTCGCCGGTGGAACCAGCGCAGCGTGCACGGCCGTCGAGGGTCGATGTCGGTTCCGCAAGATCGCTCCGGCGGAGCGGTTGTTGTCGAGATTGCAGGCCGGACTCTCAGCGGCGGGGACCTGCGAGCAGAGCTCGGCGGCTTCAATCTGGACCCGCTGGCGGCGTTGCTCTTCGGCTCGGTGGGAGCTGAATACGAGCTCTCCGCCGCCGCCGCCGACGCTGCCACCGTCGGCATCGAGCTCGACGACTTCGCCCGTGCTGTCTCGGCTCACGGCCAAGCCGAGGTCGACGGACTCGGCGGCCTGTTGTCCGTCGCCGCAGCCTGGGCGGTGGCCGAATCCGATACGCGCGGGGGACTCGTCCGCATCGCCGACGTCGCCGACGGAACCGTCAGTACGGCCCAGGATCCTGTGGACGCCGTCATCGGTCTCATGCCGAAAACGATTGGGGCGCCGGCATGACGGCGGAGGCTTCCGCCCTCCTTGCCGTGCCGTTCAAGCAGTGCGCCGTAGTCGTTCGCGATCTCGACGAGGCCGTGGCTCAATGGGTAGAGCAGCTCGGGATCGGACCCTGGACCGGCTACCGGCTCGAGCCGCCGATCCTCAAGGACATGCGGTACCACGGCGAAGACGTAGAGTTCTCCCTCCGACATGCACTCGCCTGGCAGGGCGAGCTCCAGTTCGAGCTCGTCCAGCCGCTCGACGGGCCAAGTATCTTCGCCGACCACCTCGGCGTTCACGGCGAGGGCTTGCATCACGTCGGAAAGTATGTGACGGATCACGCTGCAGCGGTTGCCGAGGCACAGGCAGCCGGCTTTCGGCTGCTCCAAAGTGCCAGAGGATTCGGAGCCGAAGGAGACGGCGCCTTCGCCTACTTCGAACCGCCGGGCGTCGGCGTGATCATCGAGCTCATCGAGGCTCCTCGTGTCCGGATCCAGCCGGAATTCGTTTACCCTCCCAACGGCGGTTGACGGAACCACTGCTGGACAGAGCGAAGCGGCTTCGGTCGGGAGGAGCAACCCAACCATGCGAATTGATTCTGTGGAGGCCTTTCCTGCGGCCGACGCCTGCTATGTCCGAGTAATTGCCGACGACGGAACCTCCGGCATCGGCGAGTCGACCTATTTCGGTTGGCCGACGGCCGTGGCCGAGATAGTCCGCTCGTTCGGGGCCTATCTGACGGGCCGCGACCCTCTTGATGTCGAGCATCACTGGCTGGCTCTGTATCGGGCACTCAGCTTTCGGGGCATGGCGGTCACGGGAGCTATCAGCGCCCTCGACCAAGCGCTCTGGGATCTGAAGGGCAAGCATTTCGAGGTGCCTGTCTGGCAGCTTCTGGGCGGCCGGGCTCGCGACGCTGTGCGCGCGATGAGGGTGGTGGACACTGGTTCGCTCGAGCAGGTCGTCGAGAGCGCCCGCGCCGGCGTCGAGGAGGAGGGCTATACGGCGCTAAAAATCTTGCTTTTCCAGAATGAGCACCATGCGATGCGCCAGGCGGCCCGAATCGATGACCTTGTCACCAGGTTCGCCGCCATCCGGGAGACCGTGGGGTGGCATATCGATCTCGGGGTGGAACTTCATCGCAATATGACGGCCGCAGACGCCGAGCTCCTCTGCGGCGAGATTGCCCGTTTCCGCCCGCTCTTTGTCGAGGACCCGATTCCGCCCGACAGCGTCGCCGCCCTGCGCGCGTTTGCCGCCAAAGTGAACGTCCCGGTGGCGGCAGGCGAACGCAGCACGACGATCTGGGAGTTCGCCGAGTATCTGGAGCGGCCCGGAGTCGCATACGTCCGTCCCGACGTCGGCATCGCCGGCGGCATCACGCACGTGAGGAAGATCTGCGCTCTGGCGGAGTCCTTCCACGCCGGCATCCTCCCTCACGCCGTGCCATCTGGACCCGTTGCGGTGGCGGCACATGTCCAGCTCGGAATGTGTGTTCCGAACTGGGAACTGCAGGAGCATGTGCCGCAGACTGAAGCTCGTTGGACCGACATCGTGGACCACGTGATTGAAGTGCGAGACGGCTACCTGGTCGCACCGGAACGGGTGGGGATCGGTATCGAGCTGGATGTTGCCGGGCTCGCTCAGTATCCATCGGGCTCGAGAGACCTGTTCTCCCACCTGCCTCTCCGTGAGGACGGTTCCGTGGCAATTCGATGAGCGCGCACGACCCTCGTGAAGACCGACGCAAACAGGTCGGACTCGCCTGTAACGAAGACGTACGTCGGGTGTACATCGATCCAGCCGACATTGCCCGCTTGCAGGCGGTTGCGGACTTCTCCTACCGAGCGTTCAGTGGCGTCTCCGATCTGTTGGTCGCCGCCGCTCGCGACCCCGATGCCGAGGCCGAGCTGGCCGAGTTCGCCGCCACCCTCGACGCGCTCGTGGTCTGCCACGGTGCGCCGCTCGTCAGCTCTGACGTTCTCGACCAAGCCCCTTCACTCTCACTTGTGGGCGAGCTCGAGGGCGACAGATTCGGCCTCAGGCTCGACGTTTCGGCCGCGCAACGCCGGGGGGTACGCGTCGTCGACACGTCAAACGGTTCGTCCTGGCCCACCGCAGAGTGGGCGCTCGGCTTGGCGCTCGTCGGGTTGCGGAATGCCGGAGCTCTCTTTCGCCGGATCATTAACCACGAGCCGAGCTTCGTTCTGTCAAATCTGAGGTCGGGGCCGGGCTTCGACCGGGCTGAGCTCAGGCACAAGCGCATCGGCATGATCGGCTTCGGCCATGTGGCGCGCTGCCTTGTCGATCTGCTGCGGCCCTTCGAGGTAGATGTCCGGGCGTTCGACCCCTTCGTATCGAGGGAGTTGGCCGAAGCGTATGACGTTGGGTTCGCCACCCTCGACAGTGTCCTCTCGGCCGACGTTGTGTTCGTGCTCGTGCCCCACACCCCCACAACCGAAGGGATGCTCGGTGCGGCCGAGCTCGACCTACTTCGCCCGGGAAGTGTCTTCGTGAATGTGTCTCGAGGCAAAGTGGTCGACACAACGGCGCTCATTGCCCGGCTGGAGCGGGGCGACGTCGTCGCCTGTCTCGACGTCTTCGATCCCGAGCCTATGCCGCTCGACTCGCCGGTAGCCGACATGTCGAACGTCTTCCTCTCGCCGCACGTCGCCGGCGTGACCGAGGAGAGCCGCCGCCGCTTCTTCTCGCTCATGGTTGACGACTGTCTGCGTCACTTTGCAGGTATCGAGCCGTGGTTCGAGCTCACACCCGAGCTTGTCCGGCTGCGCACCTCGCCACGATCCCGCGGCGCGCAGTCGTCTAGCCCGTAGACGGGTCCGCACCCCGCCCGCCGTCGCGGGCACCTGCCAGTCGGTCGTCTTCTGGCGGGTCGGACGACCCAGTCAGCCAGCCGCTTGCCCCGTCGTGAGTATGCCGCGCAGGGTGTCGCCGAGAACGAGACCGAGATCATCTCCGGTGAGGAACTGACAGTGCGAGCGCACAACCTCCAGGGACTGCCGAAATGTGCAGTACCGCTTGGAGGCGGGGAAATCCGAACCCCAGCAGAGTCGACCGGGTCCATAGGCGTCGAAGATGCGGGCAAGGACGGCTACTGCATCCGCCCAGGGATAGTCCCAATTCAACTCAGCCGAATAATGGAATCCCGCCACCTTGACGTAGATGTTCGAAATAGCTGCCGAGGCGAGCACCTGCCGCAGGCCGGCGGAGTCCGGGCCCTCAGCGGCTCGCACGCCCGCAAGGCTCTGGCAAAGCACCGGGACGCTCGGGTGCCGGCGAGCGAGCACCGAAAGGTCAGCATGCCAGTCGGGACCCGCTCCCAGGCTGACCATGAAACGGCGCTCGGCTGCAAGTCCGAACAAGGCGTCTGCGTCGTCACTCAGGAGCCATCCGTCGTTGCAGTCACCGAGGTAATGGGCGAAGCCGGCAAGCTCGTAGCGGTCGTCGAGAGCGCGCAACCGGTCGGCGCTGCCCGGCAGGTGATAGGTGGTGTGCCACGTGCAATCGAGATCAGCCAGGACGTGTAGCCGATCGGGATGGCGCTCTCGGGCGAAGGCAACGTAGTCGAGGTTGTCGGCATTGCTCTCGATCGACGCGCATAGGACGGTTGCCTGTTCGACACCGTTCGTGTCCATCTCGAACAGGAGCTGATCGACCGTTCCTCGGGAATCCTCGTCCGGGACGAGCGGTGAGTAGGGCCATCGCCGCCAGGCATGGCAGTGGCTGTCGAGGATCGTGCCCCCGACGTCACGAAAGCCGTCCATCCCCACATGCCAGAATTTAGCTGGTCAATCGCCGACGGGGCTGTATCGTTTCAATCGCGACCGCGCGGTCGTGGACTGACGCGCCACAAGTTCGGGCTCGAAGTGGATATCCCGGTGCTGATGGTCCGGGTTGACTGTCTCGTCGATGAGAAGCTGAGCGGCCGCCCGACCGAGTTCGTACTTCGGTTGGCGGATCGAGGTGAGTGCCGGCGAGAGCATGGCCGCGAAATCGGCGTCGTCGTATCCGACGACGCTCACGTCCCGGGGCACCCGCACGCGGTGTTGGGCCAACACCCGCAGGACGGTGAAAGCGACCTGGTCGTTCAAGCTGACGATGCCGGTAGGCCTGTCGGGAATAGCCAGGAACTTTTCTACGATTGCCTCAGCCTGCTCGAAGGCGGTGACCGGGTCGATCGTGTACTCGCTGATGCTGTCGTCGACATCAAGGCCGGCTCGCCGGGCTGCCCGACGTAGCCCACGGCGCCGTTCCGAGCATTGCGATAGATGGAGCGGTCCATTGATGAAGACGATGTGACGGTGGCCCAGGTCGAACAGGTGCCTCCCGGCCAGCTCGCCGCCGCGCGCATGATCAACCGAAACAGAGCAAAATTCACCGTCAGTGCTCTTCCTGTCCAACAGCACGGCCGCCGTACCTCGATCTCGCAGCGTCTGGAGATGGCGAATGCTGCGGCTTGCCGGCGTGATCACGATGCCTTGGACTCGCTGCTCCTCGAGCAGGCGGAGGTAGCGGGCCTCGCGATCATGGGAACCGTCGGTGGAGCACACCACCACGGCGCAGCCCTGCTCGTGAACCGAGTCCTCGACGCCCCGTATGGAACCCGTCGAGAACGGGTCCGAGGCATCGAGCACAACTGCCCCAAAGCAGCGGCTGTGACCACCCCTCATCTGATGAGCGGCTGAGCTCCGTACGAACCCGAGCCGTTCGATCACCTCGCGGACTCTGGCAAGGGTCTCAGGCGCCACGCGGTCTGGCCGGTTCAGCACGTTGGAGGCGGTGCCGAGTCCCACCCCTGCTTGTTCGGCCACGTCGCGGATCGTCACGCGAGCGAGCGCGTTGCGCCGATCGCCGCCGCCGTTCAAGGAAGCGGATGGCGACTTCGGAGTGTACTTGCTGCGCTGCGCCAACGGTCTCCTTGCACGGACCTAGGCGTGTCACCCAGGGAGTACCTGACGGTTACTGAAACCTGATTTCAGGATAGCGCGACGGGCTGCGTCGCCGGCCCTCCCTCTGGCAGTCGTCACGCGCCGACGGGCGGTTCGAGTTCGTCGAGGGCTTGCGGCCTGACGCCCGTGCGAGCGACCTCCCATTGCGGAGACGCCCCTTTGGTCAGGCCAGACCGAGGCTCACCATCCGCTCGAGAGATGGCTGGAGGAGTTCGAGGGTGATTCCGTCGGGATCGTGGAAATAGCAGGCGAAACCCCCTGCATTGGCGCCTTCTGTGATGTTGACGGGGGGGTTCCGAAAGGTGACGCCCGCTTCGGTCATGCGGGCATACCGCGAGTGGATATCGGTCACCATGAGCGCAAGGTGGGCGCAGCCGACGTCGTTGGTGGGCAGGTCGGCGCGCCGGTCTCCTCTTGGTGTGACGTACTCCACCAGTTCCAGCATGTGCGTCGAGCGTGCCGGTAGCACGCCGGGAACCACGAGTTGGGCCACTTCGAGCACCGCTCCGGGAAAGCCGACCAGGGTCTGGGTATAGGCGTTGTCCTGCCGCTGGCGATGCACGAGCTCGAGGCCTAGCAGGCGCGTGTACCAGTCGATCGAGCGGTCGATGTCGCTCACGGTGAACGAGAAGTGGAAGACATCCGCTATCACGGTTTTCCTTTCCAGCAGACGCCGGCGCCTTCGGCGCGGGGGGAGCTTGTCACGACATCAGAGGAATCGGCTCTTCGAGCAGTGCCCGCAAAGACTGCAAGAACGCGGCGGCGTGAGCGCCATAGACGATGCGATGGTCGCACACCATGCCGACCGTAAGAATCGTCTCCTGCGCTTCGCCCAAGTTGGCAGAGCCGGGATGCAGAGCGCCCACGCTCAAGATCGCCGCCTGCGGCGGATTTAACAACGGCGTGAAGCGGGTGACGCCGAACATCCCAAGATTGGAAACAGTGAACGTTCCTGGCTTGAGGTCTGCGAGCGTGAGAGTTCCTGCTCGCGATCGCTCCACGAGGTCGCGGCTCCTCGCCGCCAGCGCCGCCAGCGAGAGTTCGTCGACGCTCTCGATGGTGGGCACGAAAAGGTCGACTCCCACAGCGATCGCAAGAGAGATGTCGATCGTGTCGTGGTGGAGCATCTCGTCCCCGTCAAGGCTGGCGTTGAGACGTGGATGCTCGCGCAGCACGAGGGCGGCTGCCTTGACGACGATGTCGTTCAGGGAAGGGACAGGGACCACGATTGTGCCGAGTTGTTCCGTGAGCCGGAGCGCCTGGGTCATGACGATGTCGATTTCCACGTAGAAGGTTGGCACTGAGCCCGCCTGCGTCATCCGCTGGCCCACGATCCGTTCACGCCGCGTGAGTGCCCGCCTGTTCTCGTTGAACGAGGGCTCCGCCGTGGCGGCTGGTCCAACGGCTGCGGCACTTGACTTCGTCGGCCGCCGGCCGCTTACGCTTCCGGCCGCAGCCGCCACATCCTCTCTCAGAACTCGCCCGCCGGAACCTGTTCCGACAACTACAGCGAGGTCGACACCCAGCTCTAGGGCAAGGCGGCGTGCAACCGGCGAGACATTGGGTGTGTCGTTTCGAGGAGCGGCCGTTGACGAGGCGGCCCCTTCCGGACGCTTGTCATCTTCGGTCGCCTCCGTCTGGTCGAGATCGGCGCCTGTGGCCATCGAGAGCGATGCGGCTTGGCCGGTTGCGGAGGCTTCGATGGATGCAATGGGCATTCCGACCTCGAAGGTCTCGCCTTCTCCACCGAGGAGACGGATCGTGCCGTCGTGCTCCGCCTCGAAGACCATTGTCGTCTTGTCGGTGTCGATCTCTACGATGGACTCTCCGCGGGAGACGCGCTCGCCATCGTGCTTCAGCCACCGCACGATCGTGCCCTCGGCCATCGAGTCCGACAGTCGCGGCATGAGTACGGGGAACGCTTCGGCCATCTCGAGTTCGCCGTCAGTAGGCCATGGTCAGGCGGGCAGCTTCGAGTATCCGCTCCGGGCTCGGGAGCCACGCCGCTTCGAGATCCGCCGCGAACGGAATCGGCGTCTCGTCGCCACCGACGATGAGAGGGGGCGCATCGAAATCCTCGAATCTCGATCCGACGAGAGCGGCGATCATCGTGGCGCCCCAACTCCCACCGAATGAGCACTCCTGCACGCAGAGGAGTCGTTTCGTTTTCACCACGCTGTTTGCCACCGTTTCGAGGTCGAACGGAACCATGGTTCGCGGGTCGATGACCTCGGCCGAGATCCCCTGCTCAGCAAGGACGGCGGCGGTTTCAAGCGCACGGTGAAGCATGAGTTGACTCGCAACGAGCGTGAGGTCGGAGCCGTCGCGGACGAGCTTGGCTTGCCCGATCGTCGCCGGGTCATGGCCTTCGAGAGGACCGGTGATGTTGTAGAGGTGCTTGTGCTCCAGATAGAGCACTGGGTTTGGGTCGCGGATCGCCTCGCGCAGCAGCGAGTAGGCGTCAGCCGGCGTGGAGGGGGCGACGATCTTCAGCCCGGGGATGTTCAAAAACCAGTTCTCGACCGACTGCGAGTGCTGTGCTCCGAAGCCGCCACCGGCTCCGTTCGCCATCCGCACCGTCACGCCTACGCTCACTTGGCCGTTTGTCATGTAGCGATACTTCGCGAGCTCGTTGGCGATCTGGTCGAAGCACACTCCGGCAAAGTCGGCGAACATGATCTCGATGACGGGCTTGAGTCCCCGCGCAGCGGCTCCTATGGCGCAACCGACGATCGCCTGCTCGGAGATGGGCGTGTCGAGTACACGCCGGGGCCCGAAGCGTTCCTGCAAGCCCTCGGTGGCCTTGAACACGCCGCCGGCAGCCCCGACGTCCTCGCCGAACAGAAGGACGCTGTCGTCCGCCTCCATCTCGTCGGCGAGAGCCCTGGCGACTGCCTGCCGGTACGTGACACTAGTCATATGAGGACGTTGTCAAAGCGGGTTTCGACATCGGGCTCGGGCCACGACTTGGCTCGCTCGAGGGCGTCGCTGATCTCTCCGGTGACCGCGTCCTGCACCTGTTGTAGCCGACTGGGGTCCAGACCTGACTCGAGTAACTGTCGTTCCAGCAACACGAGCGGGTCGCGGGCGACCCACTCCTCGAGCTCTCCCGCCGGTCTGTACTTGGCGGGATCGGATCGGGAATGGCCGACCTGGCGATATGTCAGCGCCTCGATCAGCGTTGGGCCGAGTCCGCTTCTCGCCCGCTCGACTGCTGCTTGTGCCGTCGCGTGCACCGCGAAGACATCGTTGCCGTCGACCACGACGCCGGGCATCCGATACGAGGCCGCCCGGTCGGCCAGACGCTCGATCGGCGTCGTCGACCGATATGGAGAATATTCGCCGTAGAGATTGTTCTCGCAGACGAAGATCGTGGGCGTCTTCCAGACGGATGCAAGATTCATCGCTTCGTGGAAAGCGCCAATGTTGGTTGTCCCATCGCCGAAGAAGCAGACGCTGACGAAGTCGTCTTCGAGGTAACGGGAGGCGAACGCCAGGCCGACAGCGATCGGTAGGTGCGCCCCGACGACGGCGAAGGAGCCGTAGGCGCCGATGCTCACGTCGGTGAGGTGCATCGAGCCGCCCTTGCCTCCGCAGAGGCCTTTCGCCTTGCCCATGATCTCACCGAAAACGGCGTCCGGTTGGGCCCCCATGGCGAGCACCGCTCCGTGCCCGCGGTAGGTGCACGTCATCGTGTCGCCCTGCATCAGTGCGGCGCACACTCCGACGGCGACTGCTTCCTGCCCCTGACAGAGATGCGTGGTGCCCCGCACAAGCCCCTGGGTGAACATTCGCTGCACCTCGTCCTCGAGGGCGCGTATCCGAAGCATCTGTTCGAAGTACCCAAGGCCGAGCTCTCCGGCGTCCCGGCCAGGGCCAGCGGCATGTGCTGTCATTTCGATGCTCCTCGTGGCAGTCTCGATTTAGCGCTCGTGTCGCCCCGGAGGGCTGCTTCGGTAGCGGCGCGCCGTGTCTTTCGCAGGAGGCTCTGCTGTTCCGCACTGAAGCGCTGCGACGGAGCGGCGACGGCGAAAGCTCCGAGAACGCTGCCCCCCTGGAGAATCGGAACGGAAAGGCACGACAGACCGTCGGCGAATTCCTCACAGTCCGTGGCGAACTTCATCTCCCGAATGCGCTCGAACTCGGCATCGAGGCTCGGTCGCGTCGTGAGCGTCTTGCTGGTCAGCCGAGACGGAGGGTGCAACGCCAAGTACTCATCTCGCTGCGACGGCGGCGCCAGAGCAAGGAGGAGCTTGCCCGTCGCCCGAGCGTGGGCATGACCATAGAGCCCGATCTGAACGTCCGGGACTCGTACGGCTCGAGTGCCCTCGACGCCCGCCAAAATCCTGATATCGCCTCCGCGCCAGGCAGCAAGGTAAGCCGTCTCACCGGTCGAAGCGGCGAGTTCTGCAAGGGCGCGCTGCCAATGGATAGGTACGGCCTGCTCGCGCACGAACGCCGCAGAGAGGGCACCGATCCTCGGTCCCATGTAGTAACGGTGCGCAGCGTCCTTTTCCAGCAATCCCTCCTGAGCGAGGGTGCTCAGGACGTGGTGAACCGTCGGCACGGGAACTTCGAAGGCTCGCGCCACCTCGGTGGCGGTGGCGCCTTCGTTCTCGGCAATCCACAGCAACCAACGCGCAGCACGCGCAACCGACCGCACGGTCGTGCCACTCGGGGAAGGGGATTTCATATAGTGAAAATATCTTTCATGATTCTGATGCTCTACTTATTACTTGCCGGACGGCGCACT
>Ga0187879_10000131_pt1 | contig 55390 bp, 42 predicted proteins | sample June2016WEW_19_1_FD_132423 | JGI IMG/M metagenome (GOLD analysis project Ga0187879, IMG submission 132423) | Peatland microbial communities from SPRUCE experiment site at the Marcell Experimental Forest, Minnesota, USA - June2016WEW_19_10 | ecosystem: Environmental > Terrestrial > Soil >... | reverse complement strand
CGCGCGACGACTTCGCCCTTCACCTTCGGATCGTGAAACTCGGGCGTGCCTACCATCAACTGATCGGATCCATGGTTGGGCTCGGTGATCGCCCAGCATCCTATGAAGGCGGCTTCGCGGTCTTCGATGAACGGCTTCACGAAGGTTTCGTACAGATCGGGATTGCCGCTGCTGGCGGCGATCATGGCCGGGAAACCCGCACATCCGATAGACAACGACAGGTCAATCGATCCCCACGCCAGTTCCTCATGCAGGATGTGACTGCCGAGCGGATCGAGTCCCAGCCCACCCAGCGCGGCCGGGATTCCCGCCACATGATAGCCAAGGCCGTAGGCCTTCTTCAGAACCTGTCTTAGCGGGGAATCCGGCGCGATGACATCCTTGGGATCGGCCATCCGATCGAGTTCCATTGCGGCCGGACGCATCACCTCTTTCGCGAAGCGATGAGCGGTCGCGCGGATCGACTCGTACTCCTTCGGGACCCCGATACAGAGTTCACGGTAAGTATCCATCGGCCTATTTTCTCCTCGCTTTGCGGCTCGAGAGAGTCGCCATCGCATTAGTTAATCGGCATTTTGGCTTCGATAGCTGAGCATCGAACGTGCCACGCGTGCGCGCCCCAGACTTCACGCAAACCCGCTAGATGCTTCATTGCGCAATGCAATCGGCGAGTCCAGACGCAATGGAGCGAAAAGAGTCACGATGGGTACTTTCGATACAATCGCAGAAGAAAGGCGGACCGACCTCTGCCACCGCGACCGCTTACGGCCAGATGGTGGGATCGATTACCCGCAGGCCGGCAAAATATCGACGGTAAAACCCCCTATCGCGGGTCAGGAGCCGATCGGCGGCGACCAGGGCGTGAGCGCCGATCAGAAAATCGGCCGCGATCCGGTCGCGCGGGCCTCCACCTGCTCGGTACCGGCGCCAAGCCTCCGCCGCCTTGATCGCCGCCTGTTCAGTCATCGGCAAAAAAGAGGCGGGCAGCTTGTGCATGGCATCCCGAAAACCTCCAACGTCGCCAAACACCGTTGCAGTCTCTGCCCATACCACCTCTGAAGCGACCAACGCCCCTTCCCTCAGGCAGCGCCGCAATGCCTCTGCAGAGGCCGAGGAAAACTTCGGGTCTGCACCGAACACGTCGAGCAGGACGTTGGTATCAACCGCGGTGATCACTGCCTGCCGCGAAGCTGTGCCATAACGGCATCACTGTTGATCTTCTTACCGAGGCATCCGTACACCTCGGTGACCGGATCCGCACCCCCACTTTTGACCGCGATCAGGCGTCCGCGTTCTTCGCTGAACTCCAGGACCGTCCCGGGCTTCACCCCGAGCCTATCCCTGAGCCGTTTCGGAATGGTCACCTGACCGCGCTCGGCAACCCGGGCTTTCATACTTTTCATATATGAAATCATAATTGATCCTACGAACTCTTCAAGTCATTGATGAGCAGGAATCCGGGACCCATCAGGCGGCGAGACGTTCGTACCGGTAATGCAGGACACCGACTTGCGGAATCGCGACGGCTCCGCCTCAATTGAATAAAGCGCTTCAGTAGCGCTGATCGTCGCATCGCAGAAGCCAGCGGCGACACCCATCGCGGGTTGCTGTCGGTATGGTTCGTTGTGCCAATATAGGCCCGATCAAAGTGGGACGAAGGTGTATCGAATCGATGAGCGGACTGGAGGCAAGCCGTCAATTCTGGGATGAGAAAGCCCGGGAAAATCCCTACTGGTATGTATCGTCAGCGGGTCCGTACGAGGGGCGCAACCTCGCCGAATTCTGGGCGTCGGGTCCGAAGATCTGGAACGATCTGAAGTCGGCGTCCGGCTACCAGCCCAAGCGGATCGACACAGTCGTGGAAATCGGCTGCGGCGTAGGACGGCTGACGCGCGCGATCGCGCCCGAGGTGGGGATAGTATTCGCATTCGATCTGTCGGCGGAGATGCTGACGATCGCGCGTAGCTCGGTCGAGGCTGACAACGCGTCGTTTCATCGCGCGGAGACACCGGCACTGGCGGAAATCGCGGATGGCTCGGTCGATGCGTTCGTCGCGTACTGCGTCTTTCAGCATTTGCCCGAGCTGGGGGTACTGCGCGAGTATCTGAAGACCGCGGCGCGGGTGCTCAAACCGGGCGGAATGCTGATCTTCACGATGACGCCGCGGACGTGGCGGGACTCGATTGCGTTCGCGTTGCGCGCGCGTCGCTGGCTGGGCGAGCGGCGCTCCTCGCAAGGTCCGCGCGGGCTGTACCGCAACGAGTGGTACGGAATTCGTCCGACGATTCAGGAGATTGAGGGTCTCTGTCCGATCAAAACGAAAAATCTCCTGCTGCACGGAGACAAATGGCTCTTCTTCGGGGCGCGATGAGCTGCTGATCTCCCTGCAGCAATTGCAAACAATGGTGATTTGTTTTACGGTCCCGTGGAGACTGTCTTTTCAGGTCAATTCCCTGAGTTGTGAGCGCATTTTGCGCATATACCCGCGATGTTGACGCAGACGCTGTGTAGATTTGCGCCCAGGCGCCATCGGGTTTACCGCCTGATCTCGAGCCTCGCGGCAGATCGTTTCGAGATTTACCGGGTCGAGGGAGGGCTGATCTATCTGAACCTGCACGAGCATCCCATGATGGTTCAGATGGCGATGGGCACCTACGAGCCGGCCAAGCACGCGATGATTCGGCGACACCTTCGGCCCGGCATGACATTCATCGACGTCGGCGCGAACATGGGCGACTTCACGCTCCAGGCGGCGCGGTTGGTGGGCAGCACGGGCCGGGTCATCTCGATCGAGCCGGCGCCGGAGAACCACTCAGTCCTGCAGCGAAGCATCGAGCTGAACGACTACACCAACACGCGCGCCTTGCCCATCGCGCTGAGCGACCGCGACGGCACTGCCAGTCTCCAGATTTTGAGCCTCAGCACGGCGCATACTCTTGCCCCTCTCGCCGCCCTCAAAGGCCTGCCCAAAGTCACGGTTCCGACCACGACGCTCGATGCGGTCGTCGCGGAGAATCGGTTGGATCGCGTGGACATGGTCAAGATCGACGTGCAGGAGTGGGAGATCGAGGTGCTGCGTGGAGCGCAACAGACTCTGCGTGCCAATCCTCAGCTGGTTATGTTTCTCGACCTTCCCAAGCGAATCGAAATGCGGCGCGTGATTGCTGAATTTCTTGCGCCTTTCGGTTTCACGTATTATCCGGATTGCGATGAGCAGGCGCCGACTCGCGACATCCCGCCCGCGGGTTTCGAGGTAGCCGCGATGAGGATTTGATCGTGAATGTCGGCGGTATCCGCCTGAGGCCTCGCTTCCTCGTAACTGGAGCGCTGCTCACGCTGGCCGGCGCGCTCGCGGTAGTGGCCATCGCCGCGACGTTATCGGCGCCCAATGGATTTATCGGCCAGGGTAATTTCACCCAGGGACAGCCGAACTTCATCGATACGAATGGCCTCGACTCGCCAGTCGCGGTCGCGATCGACCTCAGCGTCTCGCCCAATCACGTGTATGTCGCTGATTGGAATAACAATCGAGTCCTGGGATGGGAAAGCGCCTCCGGCTTCATCAACAGGTCTTTGGCAGCACTGGAATTCGGCGAGCCCAATCCCGGCGCGAACGACGGGTGCACGACTGGTCCCTCAGATGTGACGCTCTGTCATCCAGGCGGCGTCGCCGTGGATTCCAATGGCAATCTGTTCGTTGCCGACAGCGGCAACAACCGGGTTCTGGAGTACAACGCACCGTTCCTCACGGACACCGTCGCCGACGAAGTGTTCGGCACCTGCGGAGACTTCACGGGCGAAGGCGCCGGCTGTAGCGGCGGCACCAGCGCGGCGACGTTGAACAACCCGACCGCGGTTGCCGTCGATCCGAGCAACAACCTGTGGGTCGTCGATGCGGGCAACAATCGCGTCGTCGAGTTCGCCAATCCCATCGCCGGCGGAAGCAATATCACCGCGAGCATCGTACTTGGACAATTGGCCAGTTTCACGAGCAACGGGTGCAACCTCGGCGTCTCCGCTCCCACTGCCGACAGTCTTTGTTTTGATGGATTCGATTCGGGATTGACGTTTGATTCAGGCGGCAATCTGTACGTAGGCGACTCCGGGAACAATCGCGTGCTCGAGTACTTTACTCCCGCGCAGGCCGGAACATCGCCCGGCACGCCCGGGTCGGGGGGAGACACGACCGCCGACGAGGTATTCGGCCAGAACGGATTGTTCACCACGACCGCGTTCCAGGCCGCCAATGGCGAAAGCGCCAGCACCCTGTTGGCGCCTGGCGGAATCGCTCTGGACGGTTCGGGAAATCTCTATATCGCCGATGAGGGCAATCAGCGCGTTCTCGAATACGCGTCCACCGCATTAAATCCGCCGGGTGCCGCCAGCCTGGTGCTGGGCCAGTGCGGTTCGTTCGATTCAACCTCGTGTCTGACTCCGCCCAACATCCAGACCGGCCTGGAGGAGACATTGAATTTCGCGCTCACTGCGGCGGGCGCGTCGAATCTCGCCAGCGGCCTCGCCTTCGATGCAAGCGCCAATCTGTACATTGCGGATCCAGCGAACAATCGCGTCCTCGCGCTCACCTCGCCGCTGACTTCTTCCACGCCGGAATTTTCCGGTCGAGTTCTGGGTCAGGCCAGTTTCGCTCACAACGGCCGCGACCTCATCGACGGCACCGGCTACTCGACGCCGTGGGGAGTTGCGCTGGATCCGAGCGTGACTCCCAACCGCCTCTACGTAGTGGACGCGCAAAACAGCCGCGTGCTCGGGTACAACAACGTAGCCGCAATTGATGAGCTGGAGCCGGCCAATACGGTTTTCGGCCAGCCCGATTTCGTCTCCTACTATCCAAATCAATTCGACAGCACCGCTACGTATGACCCGACCGCCGGCACGTTGGCATTTCCCACTGCGGCCGTGGTCGATTCAAGCGGGAATCTGTATGTCGCCGACACCGGCAACAGCCGCGTGCTGGTGTTCCTGAATCCACTCGGCCTCGGTCAAGCCGATGGATTTCTCGCGAATATCGTGATCGGCCAAAATGGCAGCTTCACCACCGGCCAGGATGGAGTTTTCACATCGGCCGGATGCCCCACGACGCCGAGCGCTACCATCCTATGCGTACCCAACGGCCTTGCGCTCGACACCTCGGGCAACCTGTACGTCGTCGATGCCGGATACGATCGGGTGCTCGAGTTCAGCACTCCATCCAGCAGTCCCACGCTGGTCAAAGTGTTCGGTCAGCCCGACGCGACTACCCTTAATGCCTGTTCGAGCGCTGATCCGACCGCGATATGCGCTCCTGATGGCGGCATCGCGGTGGACGCGTCGGGCAAGCTGTACGTTGACGGCGCCGGCGCCGGTACGGGAATCGGGATCTACAACTCTCCCGCCACGGAAAGCAGCCCCGACGTGGTATTGCCGGCGCGAGCCTTCGGGATCGCCCTGACTTCCTTAGGAAGCATGTTCATCAGCCGGGGGAATGCATTCGCAGCCGGCAGCTCGACGCTGGTCGAGTACTCGCCGCCATTCACCAATGAGTCGGTTCCGTCGGAAGTTTTTGGACCCAGTTTCACCCTGCCGCAGATTCTGCCGCTGACCTTTTCATATGGACTGGGACTCGATTCCAGCCAGTTTCTATACCTGGCCGACAGCGGGAATAACCGCGTGCTCATCTTTCAGCATGTGGTTGCGTCGGCCACGCCGACTGCGACCGCAAGCCCGAAACCGACCAAAACTCCGACGCCGACCGCGACCGCGACTGCAACCAGGACTGCGGCGCCGAAGGCGACCAAGACTGCCACGCCAACCAAGACTGCGACGCCAACCAAGACTGCCACGCCAACCAGGACCGCGACTCCGACTCCGACTGCGACGGGAGCCACACCAACGGCGACGCCGACACCGGTCGACGCCAAGCTGGAGATTTCACCCAAGTCCGGGGTGAAGTTTGGCAAATCGACTGCCGTCGATACGGTCAGCAAGCCCAAGACGGTGACGATCAAGAACGGCAGCTCCAAGAAATCGGCGATTGCGGTATCGATCAGCAACGAGTCGGCGGACGCGCCATTCACGGTAAGCAGCGCATGCATCATGTCGTTGGAGCCGGGAAAGAGCTGTAAAGTTTTGGTGACCTTCAGTCCGACGAATACCATGGAGCAAACCGGAACGTTGATCATCAACGACGACGAGACGGGAGCACCGCAGATGATCCCGCTGTCCGGGACCGGCAAGGAGCCGAAGACAAAGAAATAGACGGCCGGATCGCACTTGACCGCGCGCGCGACAAAGCGGCGGCCCGAATGGTCCGTCGCTTTACATTTGACGATCGGCGAGTAAGGCGGTCGCGCTCCGTTGGCGAGCGCGACCGCCGAATCCGCTAGTTTCCAGTGCCGTACAAGGTCCCCTTCTGAATGCCGTTCCCTGCGTTGTCGCTGATGTTCAACGTTCCGGATGCCGTGCCAGACGTCGTGGGCGAGAAGTTGACGTTGATCGTGCACGTGCCCGATGGCGCCAATGAGCTGCCACAGGTGGTGCTATCTATGCCGAACACCCCATTGCTTGTGCCTATGCCGCTGATCGCCACGGTGCCGCCAAGACTGGTGTTGGGGTTGGTGACCGTTACGGTTTTGTCCGCGCTGGTCGTACCGTCAGGCACAATGCCGAACGAGAGCGATCCCGGCGAAAGCGTCAATGCGGAAAGCGTGCCGGTGCCTTTGAGAGCGATCATCCCGGGCGCCGCTGGCGGCTGCGGAGCGTTACTGGCGTTGCTCGTGATGTTCACGCTCCCGGTGCGCGTGCCTTGCGCAGTCGGAGTAAAGGTGACTCCAACGGTGCAGCTCGAACCCGCTGATCCCGTGGGCGCCAGGATGGTCGAGCCGGTGAGGTTGCAAGGATTCGTGCCGACAGGGGTTGTGCCGAAATCGCCCGACGTCGTGATGGTATAAACGGTCAGCCCGACCGAGTTGGGATTTGTCAGCGTCGCGCTCCCCGTCGCTGCGCTGGTCTGGCCCACCTGGCTGCCGGGAAACGTGAGGCCGGGCGAGAGGTTGATCAATGGGGCAGTGCCGGTACCGCTAAGCGTCACGGTTTGCGTGCCGTTGAGGGCATCCGATGGAACGCTCACCGTGCCCACAAAGTTTCCAAGCGCTGTAGCGGTGAAAGTTACCCCGAACGTGCACGAGGCGTTGGGCGCCAACGGAGGGTTAGCGGGCTCGGAGCATGTGTCTGACACTATCTGGAAGTTCGGGGAGGGTCCGGACACTCCGGTCGTTGCAGCGGTGATTGTGCCGATGTTGACCGCGACCGCGGACTGATTTAGCGCCGTTTCGATCCTGGCCGGCGTGGTCGTGCCCGTATTCCCAAACACCGAGGCAGGGAACACTATCCCGTATGGCGTTACCTTCAGCGGCGCCATCACGGACTGAGCAACGGTATTCGACGTGCTGGTGACGAAACCGCAAGCGCCCGGAACGTAGATGGCGGTGATTGAGTGCTGCCCCACCGTAAGCGTCGAGGTTGTGTAAGCCGCCTGGTCGGAGCTTGGGCTGCCCAGAGGTACCCCCGTGGCTATCGGAGTGACCCCGTCATTAAACGTAACCGTGCCGCAGGTGATCGCGTTTCCGTTGCTGTCTTGCACGGTCGCTGTAAAGGTCACCGACTGACCAAAGAGTGACGGATTTGGATTTGACGTCAACGTAGTACTAGAAGTCGGCGTGGCCGTCGCAGTTGGCGTTGCCGTCAAAGTCGCGGTTGCGGTTGCCGTCGTCGTCGCAGTAGCTGTTGGAGTCGCAGTATCTGTCGGAGTTGCGGTTGCAGTCGCCGTCGCGGTGGCAGTCGATGTTGCTGTCGCCGTCGCAGTCGCCGTTGCGGTCGCAGTCGCCGTCGCAGTGGCAGTCGATGTTGCTGTCGCTGTCGGAGTCGCCGTTGCCGTCACGGTCGCCGTCGCGGTCGCGGTGGACGATGCGGTTGGCGTCGCAGTCAAGGTTGCTGTTGCGGTTGCAGTGGGCGATGCGGTTGGCGTTGCCGTCAAGGTCGCCGTTGCGGTGGCAGTCGATGTTGCTGTCGCCGTCGGAGTCGCCGTTGCCGTAGCCGTCGCAGTCGCCGTTGCCGTCACAGTCGCCGTTGCGGTTGCAGTCGCCGTGGCGGTTGCGGTGGGCGATGCGGTTGGCGTTGCCGTCAAGGTCGCCGTTGCGGTTGCCGTCGCCGTCGCGGTTGCGGTGGGCGAGGCAGTAGGCGTTGCCGTCAACGTCGCCGTTGCAGTTGCTGTGGGCGAGGCGGTTGGCGTCGCAGTCAAGGTTGCTGTTGCGGTTGCAGTCGCCGTCGCGGTGGCTGTTCGAGTCGCCGTAGCTGTTGCAGTCGCAGTCGCGGTGGCTGTCGGCGTCGCTAGATAATAACTACAGGTGATGACGACGAGGCCGCCTGCGCCAGCACCGCCCCCGAAGCCAGCGCCACCGCCACCAGCGCCGTAACTGCCGCCGACTCCACCAACGATGCTGAGAGACCCTCCGCTACCGCCGCCCCCACTCCCATACGCAGGTGAGGCTTGCCATTCGGTACCGTCTCCGCCAGCGACCCCAAAGAAGGGAGCGACGCCGGAGCCACCAGCGCCACCATCACCCGCATCACCTGAGCCACCAGGACCAGCGCTGGTCGGTGTCCCGCCCGCGCCAGCATTGCCAGCCCCGTTGGGGCCGGCCGCTCCCCCGCCGCCTCCAGAACCGGTCGTGGGACTGCTAGTGCCACCTGCGCCGCCTGAGTACTGGGTGGTGCCGGCACCGCTGCCAGCTGCGCCACCGGCGCCGCCCGTATTGCCCGACCCGGTTGATCCGCCAGCGGCACCGCACGAGGAACCGGTTAAGCTCGTGCCATTGAAATAAGTACTTCCGCCGTTGTTGGCCGCGGCGCCCCCAGCTCCGATTGCATAGGTAATGTTGTTGCCAGTAGTCAGCGAGAGATTGCTGACCTTGCTATAGGCACCACCACCGCCTCCTCCGGATGAAGGACCGCTAGCACCACCAGCACCCCCGCCGATGCACTCGATGGTGTTATTGGAGCCGTTACAGCTGCTCGGAACGGTCCAGCTAGTGCCAGAGGTAAGGAAGATGACCGTCGTCGTTGGGGTTGCAGTCGGCGTCACGGTTGCGGTGGCGGTTGCCGTCGCCGTCGCGGTTGCGGTCGGCGTCGCTGTTAAGGTAGCCGTCGCAGTCGCCGTCTTCGTCGCGGTTGCGGTGGCGGTTGCCGTCTTCGTCGCGGTTGCAGTCGCCGTCGCGGTGGGCGACGCGGAAGCGGTTGGAGTTGCCGTCTTCGTCGGCGTCGCGGTTGCGGTTGGCGTCGGCGTGGCGCACGCATTCACGACCAAGTTGGCTGTCTTGGTCTCCGTTTTGCTGGTCTGGTCTTCTCCTTGTACAGTAAAGGTATACGTCTCTGCGGTGGTGGGGCACACGGTGGTGATCGTCAGCGTCGTGTTGCGGCCCGTGCCGCAACCGGTGGTGGGATTCGTAGTGAACGACGCAGTCGCGCCGGTCGGCAACCCCGACGTAATGCTGTAAGTGACGCTAGTCGCAGTGGGGGTTCCACTATTCGTACAGTTGACCGTATAGTCAGGTGATGTGCCGCCAGCCGTAACCGTGTTGGATGCCGGCGTTATCGTGACGGAAGCGATACTGTCCGTGAACCGATCCTGCGCCGTCAGGCCCGAGGTCTGCCCGGTCGCCGTCATCACGAACGTCACACCGCCGTCGGTATCGGTAATAGAGAAATCATTGGAGTCGGTGAATGAGCCGGTGGAATCTGCGGTGTCGCTGAATTCGGCGTTTTCGTTATTGGACTGCTGAATCTGTATGAGGACCGTTTCGCCGGGTGCCCATCCGGTTCCAAAAATGGTCACCTCCGAGCCCGGCGGATAGTCGGGCTGGTCGGTGCGGATAGTCTGATAGGAAAACATCTCAGTCAGCGCGACCGGAGTGCCAGCGCTGTCCAGTCCTCCGCTCATCAGCACCTGCCCGACCGCGGGCACGGCAAAGAAATTTGCCGCGAATTCATCCCGCGCAATGCTCATCGCCCCATTGGCTACAAAGGCTTGTGCAATCGGATCGTAAAGTTCGTTCGCGGTAACCGGCGCGCCTGCGCTGGTGCCGCCCGCGATCAACACCTTGCCGTTGTACGGCAGCGTCAGGCCGAGGTGGCCGCTGCGCGCCGTGATCATCTGCGCGGTGAGCGTCGTGAAAGTATCGGTCGTGGGATCGAATTTCTCGGCCGTATCCAGGTCCCTGCCGTTGGCATCCTGACCGCCCGCGATCAGCACGGTGCCATCGAAATCGAGCAACTGCGACGCGGTAGCGAGGGTGCGCGCCTCGTTGAGGCTTCCGGCCTCGGTGACGGTGTTGCCGGCGGGATTGAAAATCTCGGCGCTGGCAAGCGGTCCGGAAAAATTCGCGCCGCCTGCGATCAGCACGGTGCCATCGTCCAGAAGCGTGGCGGTATGATCCTGCCGAGCGTTCTTCAAATCGCCTGCCACCGAAAATGTTCGCGAAGTCGAATTGTAGATCTCAAGGCTGGCGAGTCGCCCCAATACGCCGCTTCCGCCCGCGATCAGGACGGTGCCGTTCTGAAGCAGTGTGGCGGTGTGATGGCTGCGCGGGAAATGCATCGACGGCAGCGTGATGAATGCGTTCTTCAACGGATTGTAGAGTTCTGCGTCCGCGACCGGCCAGCCAAACTTGTCGAGCCCGCCCGCAAGAAGGACGGTGTTGTCGTTGAGAACGGTCGCAGTAAGACCGGAGACGGCGGTCTTAAGGCCCGTCGGCAACTTCGAGAAAGTGTTGCCCGAGAGGCTGTAAATTTCAGCGCTCGTGAGCGCGCCGGAGCTGCCGACACCGCCGACGATCAGCGCCTCGCCGCTCGGAAGCATCGCGGCGGCGTGATTGGCGCGCGCGGTGTTGAGATTGGCAGAAATCGTCCATACGCCGGGCGCCTCCGCCGATGTTGGAAGCGCAAGCACCAAGACGACGAGCAGAGACTTCAGGACAATGGCGCCGATGCGACCCGCGGATCCGCGGCGACTTTGATCGATCGATTTCATATTTTCCCCTTCCCGCGCTTCCGCTCGTTCCCAAACCGACGGGCTCGCACAAAGCCCGAACAGCCTTGCGGCGTCCCCTTGTCCATGTGCCGGAAACCCCGCCAGGCTTTGGCAATTAGCGCGGAATTATCACAGAAGACTCGCTATGAGTCAATAAGAGATAAGATAAACTTATAAAGTAGCTGAAATTATGAAGAATGACCTGAAACTAGACAATAAGTAGCTAAACATCCCAAAAAGTTAGCTAAATATCACAGGAAGTTAGCTGAACATCACAAAGAGTTAACAGTTTACGCTTGGATACAGCCAGTCGAGAAAGCCGCCTCTTAGGACGATCTTCTTGATGAAGGGGGCGGGTGTCGGCCGACGCAACTTTAGTTGACAGGAATCGGGCGGGGCGGGAGTCGCAAAAGTAATTGGCAAGTTTTCGGGCAACGCGAGCTTCGCCGCCTGCATTGCCCCAGCCATCTCGGATGGCGAAGGTTCATCGAGGCCGCTAGTCCCGATCGTTTCCCTTGCCGCTTAAATCAACGACTTGCGGACTATTGGTGGCGTTGTCGTGGAGCGGCAAGTTGCCGGTTCGCTTTCCCGTGGCAGTCGGCTTGAAGGTGACGCTGATGCAGCATGTATGGTGAGCTGCCAAGCTGGCGCCGCAGGTATTGGTTTGCGCGAAGTCACCGGTAACTGACATTCCAGTAATTTCCGCCGTTACCCTGCTGGCGTTGATAACTTTCAAAGTCCTGGCTGAACTCGTGGTGCCAAGTCTCTGAACTCCGAATTTCAGATTCTTAGGCGAGATTGACAATGCGCCGGGCGTGGACGTGGCGGTGGGCGTCGCGGAGGCCGTCGCCGTTGCGGTACGAGTCGCAGTCGCCGTCGTGGTACGAGTCGCAGTCGCCGTTGCGGTACGAGTCGCGGTCGCCGTTGCGGTACGAGTCGCAGTCGCGGTACGAGTCGCAGTCACCGTTGCGGTACGAGTTGCCGTGGCAGTCCGAGTGGCCGTTGGCGTTGGTGTCCTAGTCGTAGTCGCCGTAGCGGTTGAGGTTGCCACTGGCGTCGGGGTCCAAGTGGCGGTCGGCGACGGCGTCGCGCTCGGAATGGGCGTCGGCGACGGAGGGGTATCGCTGATGAGAAGGACGTGCGCCTGGTAAGGCTGGAATGCCGCGGAGAAGGTGGTGCTGGTGTCCAGCGCAGAGGTGACGCCGGTGTCGTAATCGAAAATGCCGGCCGCCGGCTGCGCGAGCGTGAACACGGCGGTCACCGGAGACGCGGTGTAGTTGTACGAGAATATGTAGCGGGTCCCATCGGCCCCGAGCTTGGTCTTGGTGAACACGGTGCCCTGCTCAGAGTTCGCGCTTATCACCGTGGCGTCGGGGCTGAGCAGCACCGGCTCCAGCGATTTGATCTCGGTGGTCACGTTGATCAGTTCCTGATAAAGCGCCGCGTGCTCGACCGGATCTTTAACCTCATAGAGCCCCCGCAAGCCGTATTCCCAGTAAAATAGGCCGGTTGCCCCCTCCACGATCGCCATCCAGCTCATATCGTGCAGCTGCTGCTGGGTCGGCCATGCGGATTCCAGGTCCGCCTGGAAGAACTGGACGACGGTCCACACCGGGCGCGCGCCGTGTCCAGCCTGGTATGCCGCGCGAGTCCAATCTGCAACCTCGGAGAGATCGTTTCCGGTGGCGTGGATGATCGGATAGGGATCAACGCCAAGAGCATCGACCGTATCTCTCCAGAAGGGGAGGTCGAGCGGCTGGTCGAGCACGGCCAGGTTGAAGCCCGAGGGATCGGCCGCCTTGATCAGCGAATATTGCTGGAACGTTTCCGGCTGCACAGCGATCGCCGGCTCGTCCTGAACGTAGTATCCCACCACGCCGGGGTCGGACGTGAACGCGGAGACGTAATCGGTGGTCAGCGTGTCCGGATTATCGGTTCCAAACTCTTTGGCGGGGCCGGCCGGGAAAACCGAGCTGCCCGTATAGAAACCGCTCATGTCCGGCAGAAAGGTTATCCCGAATTGCTTCATCGCGTTGGTGTATGCGGTAATCGCCTGCGTCGGCGCATTGGTAATGTAGTAGTTGATAATCATGTTAATCGGCGCCTTCGCGATCGCGGCAAGCTCCGGCACGTAGTAAGCCGAGCTGTCCGAATAATCGGTCGTGTCGTAGATTCCGAGCACGAAGTGAGGATTGCCGTCGGTGAAGTGCGCGAGGTTGGCCGGGTCGATCCACGCATTCATGCCCGAGCGCAGCGATGCATCGAGCTTCACGATCGCGTAGGGGCTCTGCGTCATCAGCACGTTGCCGCTGGAATCCTCGAGTGTTCCCGCAACCTGATAGGTCCCAAGGGGCAAGGATGTCATGTCGAGGGTGCCTGTGAACTCAGTCGACGCGGGAGTGAAGGTCTGGCTGGCGACGATATTGCCGCCCGCGTCCGTCGCGCTGATTACAACCTGAAGGCTCGCGAGTGAGGTTCCCGCCGCCGGAGTGACGGTCAAATCCAGGCTGGCGACCTGGCTTTGATCCGAGAACATCAGTCCGCGGTAGTTCGGGTACAAAAGAAACATCTGCAGCCCAGGCGGTATCTCCTGTTGCAGCGACAAATTTGCAAACCATGAGTTCCCGGTCGGCACAGGGTCGTAGGTCTGCAGGCGAAGGGACGCAGTCTTGCCCGCGCTCACGGGGACATGCTGCAGCGTCACGCTGGTCCAGTCGGTGGTGCCGTTGAAGATAGGAGAACGGGCAAAGTCGTACAGAAAGAACATCGCGCCGGCGCCGGAATTCTCGCCAATATAATCCTCCGTCTTGATCTGGCCGGTGAGCGTGTACACCTCTCCACCGCTAACCTTAAGAGAGTTCACCGCGATCGGAGTGGGGTTGCCACAAGCCGCGGAATCGCTCATCTCCAGGCTGGCGGCGCCGTTGGGCGCCAGCGTGCTCGGATCGATGGCGAAGCAGGCGCTCGGAAGTGTCCAACCGGTGGTGCCTTGCGAGAAATCTCCGTTCACCAACAGATTAGAACTCAACGACCAGCCGGTCTCCGGAGCGGTCAAGCCGCCGTCGACAACTGCTTGAGCATAAGCGGGAGATCCGCATATCGGTGAAAGAGTATATAGTATTAGTACTAAAACAGAGCATTTAGCTAATGAAGTAGTAGCTAATGATGGGATAGCTAATGATGTATAGTATCGGTATAGACGCGACATGATCGTTGCCCCCGCTTGAGTCGATGTGCACTTCGCCATCGCTCATAGAGCAACTTCTCTGCCGCTGGAGGTGTGTCATCCGTCGATACTCACTGATGCTCCAAGGTGGAACACTCTGTCGCGTAACAACGCACGATCTTCGCGCCGATGACACGTTTCATTTTGCGAGCGAGCTAGTCGAGGTTCTCCGCCGCTTCGAGAGCGGTTGAAAGTCGCGATAAGAGGTAAGCTGCGACATGGAATTGGCGGTACTGTCCAAAAGCGGACAGCACCGAATTGGCCACCGTGCCGTCTTCCTCAAGATGCGAGGAATGTGTCCGCGCCCTGCCCCGCTATGCCCGGACCGCAGTTACGTGGCGAATGGCGACGCTATCTGGTCGAACGATGCATTTGCATTTTTTGTCGGCCCGATGCGAGCATAGCCGCTGGAACGACGGAGCAACGATCGGGAGGGTGATCATGTCGAAAAGCGCTTATCGGGTTCTGTATCGTGTGGGCAGGCGTGTCGCGAACGGGCGACTGTATGGCACCAGCACGTACAAGGGAATCCGCGCGTTTTTGCGCCGCAAGCTGGTGGATGACGAGGTCGTTGAGACCAACGGCTTCAAGATGGTGGTTGACCGCGACCTGTCGGCCTTCGACCCGACCATGGTCGGCACTGGAAAGCCGGTTTGGGAACCGGAGATGGTGGAGTTTCTGAGCAAGATCGTGAAGCCGGGCTGGACCGTGATGGATCTCGGCGCGGAGAGCGGCTACTTCGCCCTGCTGATGTCGCAACTGGTGGGCAGCTCAGGGTGTGTGTATGCGTTCGAGGCCGATCCCGTCAGCGTCGCGCGGATTAACAAGTCGGTCGCGCTGAATCGTTTTTCCAACATCACGGTGGTAGGAAAGGCGGTCAGCGATCAGCCGGGCATCGCGAAGTTCTATCCAGACGGAATGCGCGGAGCTGCTCGGATATCACCGCTTCGGCAACCAGGACGGCATCGAGGTCGAATGCGCTTCGGTGGACAGTGTTATCCCGCCCGATGTGAAAGTGTCGTTCTTCAAAATGGACATCGAGGGTTCCGAGTGGAAGGCGCTGAAAGGAATGCAGCGCACCCTGCGGTCGTGCAATTCGTTTATCACGGAATTTCTTACCCCGGGATTGCGCCGGACAGGCGGCGACCCGTGGGCATATCTGGCCCAGTTGGCCGACGCGGGCTTCACCAGGATTTTCGATGTTGACGCGATGCGTGAGACCTCCGCGGCGGAGTTGAAGGATCGGTACAAGGGGCTGAGCACGCGCGAAGAACAGCAGCTTATACTCAATCTCTACTGTTGGCGCGCCGAGCGAGCTGAATGCGTTCCGCCCGGCGCGTAGGCATCGCCAGTTCGCCGGCCACAAAAAGGGGGAAGCGCTGAAAAATTCCACCATGCCCCACGAACCGGTAAAACAGGCGGCGCCATCGGTGGAGGCGTCTGCGCCGGAGAGGGACTCCGCAGGCGCAAGCGACCGCGATGCGGAGAACGCCGGCAAAATCAGGGAGGCTCTGCTCAAGACATTTTTCACCGGTCTTTCCTGGACCGCCGCGGCGCGCGGCCTGACCTCAATCGGCACCGCCGCGCGCTACATCGTCTTCGTGAGGTTGCTCAAACCCTTTGACTTCGGCGTGATCGCCAGTGCGACATTGATATGCTCGGGGCTTCTTGCGGCGACGGATCCGGTCATGGGACAGGCGCTCATCCAACAGGAGGATGAGATCGCGCCCTATCTTGACACTCTATTGACGACCTCCTTCGTCCGCAGCTTGATTATCGGAGTGATCCTGATTGTGTTCTCGCGTCCGCTGGGCGCCTTCTTCCATTTGGGCGATGCCTATACCGTCTTCTGGGCAATGGTTCCGCTTCCGATCCTTCGAGGGATTCAGAGCCCGCGTCTTATATCGCTTTATCGGCGCCTCGATTTTCACTTCATCACTATCCTGAACGTCTCGGAGGTCGCGGCGGGCTTCGTGTTTGGGCTGATGGCCGTGCTGTACTGGCGCGATTGGCGCGGTCTGGTGTTCTCAATTCTGGTCGGCGCCGCGGTGCGGGACATTTTGACTTACTGGCTATTTCCGCATTGGCCGCGGCTAAGTTTCAGCATGGCCCGCGCGAAAACCATGCTCTCGTTCGGATTGTGGTTCAGCTTTGGCACGCTGTGCGATTTCATTTCGAAGCAACTCGATAACCTGGTCGTGGGCCATCTGCTCGGGCCGGGGGCGCTGGGCAACTACCAAATGGCCTTTCGCGCAGGGGAGATGCCGGTCGCGGAATTTACCACGTCCGCTTTCGTGGTGACGTTTCCGATGGTGGCGCGATTGCGCGGGGATCGCCACGCGAGAGCGCGCCTGTTCTGGTCGGTGATAGCAGTCGTGGCCGCGGTCGGGGTCGCGTACGGCGCGTTCATTTTCGCCTTTGGCGCGCAGACCGTTCTCCGGTTATTCGGACCAGCCTGGGTTCATGCGGTGAACCCGCTCAAGGTTCTGTGCATTTACGGCCTCCTGCAAGGCTTCCTGGTGGTCGGGCGAAGCTTTCTCAGCGGGCTGGGCCACCCGGAACGATACGTCATCGCGGCCGCCGTCCGCGCAGGGGTGCTGGCCATCGCGATCTATCCATTGACAGCATTGCACGGCCCCACCGGCGCCGCGGCCGCGGGTGTAATATCGATTTTGGTCGCCCTGCCGATAATGGGCTACCTGCTGCAGCAAACGAAGTAGGCCGGTGAGATGAGATCCTCCAGCACGGCAACGACGCCATCTACGCAAACCGGACCGACGCTGGTCAGCATCGTCATCACCAACTACAACTACGGCCGGTATTTGCGCACCGCAATTGACAGCGCGCTCGCGCAAACTTATTCGCCGGTCGAGGTAATCGTGGTTGACGACGGTTCGACTGACGAGTCGCGCGAGGTCATCGAATCATACGAGAAACGCATTGCGCCGATAATCAAGGCCAATGGCGGGCACGGCTCTGCGATCAACGCTGGGTTCGCGGCGAGCCGCGGCGAGATCGTGATTTTTCTGGATGCCGACGATGAATTGCTGCCCGAAGCCGTCGATCGGGTGGTGGAGGCCTGGCACCCGGGCGTAGCCAAGGCGCAGTTTCAGCTCGAAATGGTCGATGAGCGCGGCACGCGGCTTGGCATGCGCGTACCTACCTTCGATGATTTCATCCCCAACGGAGATATCCGCGATCGAATCGCTCGCTTCGGCGAGTACCCGTCGTCACCCTCGAGCGGCAACGCATACTCGCGCGCGGCGCTCAACCGGCTGATGCCGATGGATGAGTCGATCTGGGTTGCCGGCGCAGAAAAGTCGCTGGTTTTCCTGACCCCCTTTTTTGGCGACGTGGTGTCGCTATGCACGCCGCTTGGCCGCTATCGCATTCATGAGGCGAACGACTCGCGCTTCGAGGGCCGCCATCTGGAAGCGCTCCACCGGCGATTGAGCGCGGTGTATTTCATTCCGGAGACGATCTGCCGTATCGCGGCGTCCAAGGGGATCGAGCTGGATCCGCGCGTGCTGGGTTCGACCTCGCGGGAATTAAAGCTCAGGATGGCTTCGATCCGCCTCGATCCGAGGACTCATCCGATCGCGCGGGACACGCGGCTTAAGTTGCTTGTCAAGGGAATAAGAGCGTCGCTACGGGAACCGGATCTGAGTCTCAGAATCCGGGCCACGCAGGCCGCGTGGTTCGCCCTGATGGCGGTCGCGCCGATGTCGATAGTCTCCCGATTGATCGCGCCTTCGCGATAGCCACCGAATCATCCGCCCTGCCCGGCCGAACCGTTACGCGCGGAACGCGTAGGATCGGGCTTTACCAGGTAGGCGACGCGATCGTGGAACTGGCTAAGCCTCGGAACCGCATTCGGCGACGCGAGAGCTGAAATGAATTCGTTGACCGCGCGCGCGCATCCATCCCAGTTGTAATAGTCATCGACAATTACTATTCCGCCCGGCGCGACATGCGGATACAGGTTTTCCAGGCAGACGCGGGTGGAATCGTACCAGTCGCCGTCGAGTCGCAGCACCGCGATTTGGCAAGGAGGGGCAAAGCGCGGGATCGTTTCATTGAACCATCCCTTGACGAGCGAGAATGAAGTTGCGCCGGAAAGCTTCATCGCTGCCGCCGCTTCCCCTTGCGCGGCGGTGCAGTTGTTGTAGTAGGTTGGCGACTGGGCATTGCGTTGCCACGCAACCGCCGAGGCACCGTCCAGGTCTTCGCGCGCGGCAGGCAATCCTTCGAAGCTGTCGAACAGAAAGTAATCCCGATCGGCGCCCAGCACCTCTGCCATGCCGGCGCTCATTCCTCCGCGCCACACTCCGCACTCCACCACACAGCCGGGCGTAGCCCCGAACTTGGCGCAGAGCTCGAGGTTATCCACGTACATCGCCTCGTGTATCATGGTGTGGGCGCGGTACTTGCTGTAGATGCCTCGAAAGCGGTTGCGAAGGCGGCGCCTCTGAAGAATCGCCGAGAGAACCGAGGGTGGCGGAATCAGATCCGAGAGACTCATCAGGGGTGACGCTATCGGACGCCGGAAACCCGTGTCAACGAACGCGCCGGCCGGCGGTTGTACCGCTCGATCCAGAATTGATAGACAGAGGACGGAAGAAGAACGATGCGCAAGCGCCTGGCATCCTTTTATGCAGAGGAGATGTACGCGGAAGATAGACAGAGCCCATCGGCTCGAGTCGTCGTGCCGATGGTGATCGAGCTGACTCATCCGTCGAGTGTGCTGGATGTCGGCTGCGGCCGCGGCGCGTGGCTGAGCGCATTCATCGCGAATGGAATAGAGCAAGTGGTCGGACTCGACGGAGATTACATCAAGCCGTCGGCGCTGTTGTTTCCCGCCGATCGTTTTCGTCCCACGAATCTGAGCGCCAAGTTCGAGATTCCGCCGGATCGATTCGACCTGGCTACTTGCCTCGAGGTCGCCGAGCATCTGCCCGCGCCCAATTCGCGGCACTTGGTGCGGCAGCTTACCTCGGCGGCGCCTCAAGTCCTGTTTTCCGCGGCGCCTCCCGGTCAGGAGGGCGGCGGGCACATCAACTGCAAGCCGCTTTCCTACTGGCGGAAAATTTTTGAAGATTTCGGATTTATAACACTCGATCCATTCAGGCCAAGAATTCGCGACGACCGGCGCGTGGCGTGGTGGTATCGTCAGAATATGGTCATGTTCGCATCGCCCGATGCGATTACCGCGAACCCGGCGCTCGCCAACTGGGAGGTGCCGCCGGGACTCGAGTCCGAGTGGGTCCACATGTGGGTGGCCGACGCCCTATCCGCCGGACCTGCTACGCGGGTGCGGAGGCTGACGGGACGAGTCATCCGGCGCGCCAAACGAGCATTGCGACCGAATGCCTGAATCGCGCCGCGCTGCGGACTTTTGATCCGTTCTGTCGCGAGACTGAGTCAGCGTGCGGCGCGCGCTCGCGCGGGCTGAGATTCGTCGGCCGCGCTGAGCTTGCCGACATCAGCGTCGAGAGACGGCCGCGGACCGGTTCCGAACACTTCGCCCCACCAGTAGTCCTGCTGCGGAATCTTGAATTCATTCATCGGACGCAGCTTGCGCCCGACCAGCCAGATGAGCGTGTCGCCCTTGGGGCGCTCAACAATTCGTCCCTCGCCGCGCGTGGTGTAGCGGTGATAAACGATCTCGAACCCGTTCAAGGTTAGCGCAAGCTCTAGTCCCTTGGGATCGAACGTGTGGAAGCCGTGACCTACCCAACCACTGACCGGAGTGCAAAGCACATAGTGGCCGCCGGGAGCGACCATGCGCAGGCAGCTTTCGATGCATTGGCGGGTATCAAAAACATGCTCCAAGCATCCGATATCGATGAACAAGCGGTAACGATTGTGAAATTCGGCGGCAACCGGTTGATTCATGTCGAGCCGCAGCGTCGCGCGGCTATCGTACCAATCGAGGATATCGATCGTTTGCACTCCGCGAGCCCGAAGCAGCGCGCCCAAGTCGGGGTAGTCGAATCCCTCGGGCAGTTTCCAAGGCAGATTATGCAGCATCCAATGGTACAGCTTTATCCGTTTCTCGCGAATCGAGAGTTCCGCCCACGGCTTGCGAAAGAAATCGGGGATATTGATTTTGGTAACGCCCCAGGAGAGAACCGGGCCACCGACGACATCGGGCAACGCCAATATCTCCTGATAGATCGGAACGAGTTGCGCAATTATCGGCACGGTATGGCTTTTAGCAGCATGCGTCCAAGACTGTCAAAATCACGTAGGTGCGGGTCGGGCGATTGCGCCCTGAGACCGTCCTCTACACCCTCTCCTGTCGAGAACCCGACCAGGGGACTGCGGCCGGTTGCAAACGTTTTCAGTCTCAGTCCGGCTTATTCGTTGGGCACCAGTTCGACGCGGCGGTTCTGGGCTCGGCCCTCAGCCGTGTCATTGGTGGCGACGAAGTCCGTCTTGCCGTACCCGTGCGGAATCAACTGGCTCGGCGGGATCCCGGATTTCACCAGGTAATCCACCACGGCGATCGCACGTCGATCGGACAGCTTGAGGTTGTATTCCTCGCCCCCGATCGCGTCGCAGTAGCCGTTGACGTTAACCGCCATGTTCGGGTTGGCCTTGAGCGCTGAAGCGTCTTCATCCAGAACGGCTGCATCACCTGGCCGGATCATCGACTTGTTGAAGTCGAAATGGATACCGCGGAGCACCAGCTTCTCCCTGACCGTAGTCGGTGGAGGCGGAGGCGGAGGAGACGGCGACGGTGGAGGTGACTCATCGAGGACCTTGAGAATCATCGGCTTCGAAAAATAACTCTGTTCGAGCACCAAATGTGCGGTACCCGCCGATTCCCGCTGGAAGTAGAACACCTGCACGCTCGATTTCCAAGGTGTCCAATCTCGCCGGCGGACCTCGTTAGGTCCCGCTATCAATTTCAGGGGCGCGCCGGAATTGAGGGCCACATACCAGTAATTGTCGTTGTAGCGCCGGAGCGGAAGCGTCACGATGAGTTCCTGCCCGACCGGAAGCGTAATCGTCTCGCCAGTGTCCTGCAGGTCAACGTACTGGTTAACCTGGCGCGGCGGGCGCGCGGCAGACAGAGAAGAAGGCGCCGCGAATACCAATCCGACAACAATCGCGAAACACGCGAGCAGGCAGGACTGACGGAGCGATCGTTTAACCATGGTTGTGCGAAGCCCCTGGATCAGAACTCCTACCATACGGGTAACCTCGGGAAAAGGCAGGCATTCAGTCGCGTCAGGAAAACCCGCTAATTGGCGCCCTTGCGCCACAACACTGCCGGAACGGTTCGCAGCAATATCTCGAGGTCTTTGCCGATCGACTGGTCGCGGATGTATTCGAGGTCCAATTCGACCCGTTTCTGGTACTCCGCGATCTCGCTGCGGCCGTTGACCTGCCAATGGCCGGTCATGCCTGGTTTGGCGGACATGAAGAGCATCGCTGAATCGCCGTATTGAACCGCCTCATGGGGCACGATCGGGCGCGGCCCGACCAGGCTCATTTCACCGATAAACACGTTGAATAGTTGCGGCATCTCATCGAGGCTGGTGGCACGCAGGAATCTTCCGAGCGGAGCGATGCGCGGATCTTCACCCTTAGGAAGCTTGAAATTGTTTTCCAGGTATTTGTCGTACAGCGACGGTGAGTCCTTCAGGATCTGCTCCGCGTCGGCGCGCATCGTGCGGAACTTGTAAAGGGTAAAGCGTTCTCCGTTCAGACCCAGGCGCTTCTGTCGAAACAGCACGGGTCCCGGCGAGGTGAATTTGACTACGACCGCGATTGCGCCCATCACCGGCGACAGAACGAGCAACAACAGCGCCGACACGATGAAATCGATGGTGCGTTTCACAGCTGCCTGAATGGGGGTCAGCTCACCCTTGCTTACCGAAAGCACCGGAATCCCCGCGATATCGCCGAGCGACTGGCGGAACAGCCTCGTATCGAGCAGGCTGGGTATGATGTGGACGGACTTGCCTTGCTTGAGAAGGGTGAGCATGTACTCCGCACCCGCCGGCCCGTCCTCCCCGTCGTTCACGCCGATGAGGTAAACATCATCAATCTCCTCGAGCGAAGCGCACTTGAAGTCGTACCCGGGCTCCGCCCGATCGCCGTTGCAATCAACTGCCCGCTTCACCGGCTGAACGTCTACGCGCTGATAGCCCATGGGATGCGCGGCAGTCAGAAGTCCCGCGAAGTGCTCGCAGGTTGCCTGGTCGTCGCCGATCACGACCGCGGTCCGCCACTTATGCGCGGAGCGGCGCAGGCTGCGCAACACAAGCACGGTTCCCAGCTGCCTGAACAAGATGAGAACCATCGACGCGGCAATGAAATAAACGGTGAACTGCCGGCTCAGATATTCAAATTTCAATGCAAAGGTCGCCGCAATCGTCACCAGGGCCCAGATCAGCAACGTTTGTATCAGCCTGCGAACAAGAAAATTGAGGCGTTCCGTACGGTGAGATCGATAGGTGTCCGTGTATGCGGTCAGCGTCAGCCAGGACAGGATCGCGAGGATCAAAAGGGCCGAATACTGCGATTGCGCTTGCGAAGCCCCGCCATTCGGGAATACCCGAATCCTGCCCCAGTGCATCGCGAGCACGATTTCTGTGGCCACAAGGTAGCCGACGAAAATACAAACTGCGTCGGCAATTCGCTCCGCCACTTCCCTGCTATTTTGCGGATTCAACGTCGCCCCCGACCGCCGGTCTCGTTCCAGCATCCCGAGCCTACCGGCAGCCGTCCCCTAAATTCGCCCTAAATTCGCCCTAGAGCCTCAATCCCTCGTTCGCCCCAAGCCCATCCGTTCTAGCCAAGTTACGCTTTTGTTGTCAAACCGTTGCACACATATAAATCGGCGCCCCCAGCGCGTTGCCATTTGCATTCGTGTTAGCCCGGTGATACAGCAGCACACATTGCGGTTCTTCTGGGGGACCGTTTTGCCGCAACACGTAGTCTCATCGCGGCAAGTCCGGCTTGACTCAATGATTACCCGTCGGTTCGAGTGATTTCTGCATGCCACGCGTTTCAGCAGTCCTTGCACTGATTCGAGACGAGGGGATCCTGAATCTGCCCCGCGTTGCTTTCGAATCGCTGAGGCTCCTCGACTTTCATATTTTCGTAATCAATCGGGGAGAGCTACGGGAGCCGCTTCCGGTACCCGAAGGCGTCACCATGTATGCCGACGCTTTGGATCGACTCAAGCGCGCGCGCGAAAAGCGGACCGACCTGTCCAATGAATTCTGGCGCGACCAGATGAGCGGCGCATCGCACTGCGCGACGCTCGAGCTCAACGGGGAACTGGGAGGCGTGGTTTGGGCGTACGTCTATCCGGCCGAGCGCCCGCTAATCGTCTTGGTACCCGGAGAGGCGGAGCTATCGACGTCATATACCGTGGAAGAATTCCGTGGCCGCGGACTTTACCGGGCATTGCTGTGGTTCGCGACTGAATGGCAGCTGCGCGAGCGCCCCCGCCTGTTCACCATTGTCGCCAGCAACAATCCCACCCCCTTGAAGGCGGTTTACCAGGTCGGATTCCACGAGGTCGGCGTCATCCGGCGTCGCGCGATAAGCGGGCCAAAGTTTTCGATTGCGAAAATGAAGGCTGGTCGCTAAGCGGGCTTTCGAAACACCGCCAGGATTACGCTCGCGGCGAAGCGCTCCGCGCCCAGGCGGATCAGCAGCCGGCTGGCGGCGAGTTCGGCGGCGGACAGCGGTGCGATGAAATAAAATAGCGGGCGAGCGGGCGCCAACAGCACTTTCTCGATCGAGAGTCCGGCGTGGCCCGCGGCTGCGTCGAGATCCGCGCAGGTGTTGGCGCGGTAGTAGGTCGGAAACACGTCCTCCTCTTCGCGAAAATCCATGTAGCGAATCAGTTCCATAATGAACGGCTTGGGCAAAATACGTCGTCCCAGTTCCGCGACGCGCACCGCGTAGCTCGAGACGTTGGGGGTGTGAATGATCACGCGGCCGCCGGGGGCGAGCACGCGCGCAAACTCCGACAGCACCTCGCGGGGCCGCTCGAGATGCTCGGCCACATTGTTGAGGGTGATCAAGTCGAGCGATTCGCTGCGAAACGGAAGGTGGTCGAGTGCGGCCCCGACGCCAATGCTAATGCTGCGATGCTTCGCGATCGCATCGACGACGCGATCGCAGCACACGGCCAGCCTGGCCCGTTTCACCAGCGCGAGTTCCATATCTGGCGTCGCGACCTCCAGAATCTGATGGCCGCCGCCAGCGTCGAGCCAGCGAGTTTGTGGCGTCAGCACCTCGTCGATCAATCGCGCATAAGTAAGCTGAGTGTATTCGCGATCTGGATGAATCCGGTCCTTCAGCCAATAGTAGGAGCCGCGGCCCAAATATCGGTCCAGCGATTTCCACATTTTGGATGAGGCGGTCCTGCGGACGGAATGATTTTCGCTCGCCAAAATCCTTGCAATCCCTTCCGGCGCGCCAGGTCTCGCCCGATCCGGGAGCCACGCACTTGCCGCCACCTAGGCAAAGCATGGGAAGATGCCGGCATGCAACCGGTAGTGAAGGCGATGCTCGCGGCGCGTGATGCTTGCGGAGGTTTCGAGCCAATGCGACAGTGTGAAGAACCGCTATGAATCTCAGGAGCGCTGCCAAATTGGTGCTGCCACAGGCCGTCACAAACCAAATCCGGGTGGCGGCGTATCGTTGGACGCTCCGGCGGTTCCGGCCTTACCAGGTTCGCCGGTCGTGGGCGGGGTATCAGTTCGACTTGTGGATTTCGGATCCGACAGCAGAGAGCTGGTACGACCGCGACGCGCCCGAAATTCCGCCTGAAATGTCGTTCCTGGCGCAGCATCGCCTGCGTTCGGGCGCCACCGTGTTCGATTGCGGCGCGCATCAGTGTGTTATCGCGATGATCATGGCCAAATTTGTTGGCGCTACCGGAAAGGTGGTCGCGGTCGAGGCCAGCCCGCATAACTATGAAGCCGCGATCCGGAATTGCCGCCTGAATGAGACCAGCAATGTCGCGGTCATCCATGCGGCGGTGTCCGACACCCTGGACCCGATCGAATTCAATGTCCGCGGGAATGGACAAGTCGATGACGGCACGGGTGCGTGGGGCAAAATCGCCGTGCCCAGCGTCAGCGTCGATGAGCTTGCGCGGCGTCACGGGCCTCCCGATGTTCTCTTTGTCGATGTCGAGGGATTCGAATCGAAGGTGTTGGAGGGAGCCACCGATACGCTCTCGCGTTATCACCCGGATTGCTTCATCGAAATGCATGTCGGTTGCGGACTCGAAAAATTCGGCGGATCGGTAAAGTCGATAACCGACTCGCTGCGCGGGCTTGGGTATCATCTCTGGATGAGCGTTCCGGGACTCGACTCATTTGTTCCTTTCTCGGAGCGATCGCCGCTCGTCGAGGCGCGATTTTTCCTCATCGCAATCACCACCGCCTCCTGATCGTGATTGGACTCTGAAGTTTGCGCCGGCATCATAAAGTTGCACTGAAACTAACTGGTCTAGTGGCTATTGCGCTGGCCGTCGTCTGCTCGATCATCAAGCTGACCGGCCGCGAGCTTCCCGCGCCGCTGGAAACCTTCCTGCTGTACCCCAACTACAGGGGAATGATGTTCAGCGACCAGAGCCAGGTCGCGCGGGTCGCCATCGATGTTAACGCGCCTGCGGACACAACCATGGCCCAGCTTCACGTCGTGCTCGAAGTGATGGATTCGGGCGGAAAGGTGCTTTTGACCAATCGGCTGTCGTCGCCGGCGAATGGCTCGACGGTCGCGACCGTGGACATGAGCAGCTTTCCGCTTGGGCAATATAGGTTACAGGGATACCTGGAAGGGCCCGGCGGCAAGCGAATCTTCACGCCATCGTCCTACACGATCGTCAAGCTCAGCAGCGAGACGCGCGCCAAAATGAAGGCGTGGATCGATTCGGACAATATCATTCACATGGGCGGGCGCCCGCGATTTGTGATCGGCTTGTACGATACGACCGGCTACTCGCTTCGGTCCGATTACTACACTCCGCGACTGAAGGGGATCGCCGAGGCGCCGATCAACCTGATGATAAATTATTTTCTCTCCAGCGGCCGCGCCGATGTGATCTATCCTTACACCGAGGCGATGGAGCCGTTCGGCATCTTTTATCTGGCGACCGTGAGCGGGTTTTTTCCGGAGATGCGCGCGTATCCTCAGTGGGCGCAAGCGGGAGACGTCGGCCGGGACGAGTTGATCGCTCGATATTGTAAAGGATTTGCTGGCGATTCGCGCGTCGTCGGCTATTACACGTGTGACGAGTGCGCAAGCGAGTGGCAGCCGCGAACATTCCATCAATACGGCCTGATCAAACAGTATGACCCGGCCAGCATAACCTTCGCGGTGGAAAATTATCCCAATGACTTTCAGTTATGGCGCGACAGTGTCGATGTACTCGGCGTAGACCCGTACGTTCTCGGCAGCCGCTTCGATGAGAGCTATGTCGGCGATATGACCCGGAAAGTGATAGGTGCGGTTCATGGCGCGCGGCCGGTGTGGACCGTGATCCAGTTTTTCTGGTTGTCGCGGCTATCGCACTTCCCGACCGAGCAGGAGCTCCATGACATGAGCTGGATGGCGATCACCGAGGGAGCGCGCGGAGTCTTCTATTGGTCATACGGACTGCGCGGGCTCGACTGGGGCAAGGAGGGTCCGGCGGTTCGCCAGCAGCGCTACGACGAGTTGGTCAACGTGACCCGGGGAATCAGCGCGCTTGAGCCGGTACTGCTCGCGCAGGACAGCCCTGTGCTGTCCGCAAATTCGGCTTCCGGCAACGTGATTACCAAGGAGAAGGAACTCAAGGACGGAAGCCGCTACCTTATTTCGTACAATCACAGCGATGACAGCGTCGAAGCCCGCTTCACGCTGCGCCGTCCCGCTCGCGCGGTATCAGTGTACGGCGAGGATCGTTCAATTGCGCCGGATCAAGGCGGGTCTCGATTCAAAGATACTTACGCTCCATTTCAGGCTCACGTTTACAAGATCGATTGATGGATCCCGAGTTCGTCTTTCTTTCACTTCCGATCCGCAGTGCGCTATGCTTCGTGATTGTCGGCGATCGCTGCCAGACACGTAATGAGTAACGGAAAAGTACTGCGACTGCCCAGTTTCATTCATGTGGGCCCGCCTCGAACCGGTACGACCTGGTTGCATGAAGCGTTGATGGGTCACATCGGCTTGCCGAGTGAAAAGGAAACGCGATTTTTCGATGTCCACTACGATCGCGGAGTCCAGTGGTACTGCGACCTGTTCGGCGACTATCCGGCCGATGTTCCGGCGGGAGAGATGGGCCCCACCTATTTCTCCAACGCTATCGCGCGGGAAAGAATCAAACGTCACATTCCGGACTGCAAAATAATCATCACTTTCCGCGAACCGGCCGCCAGACTGTATTCACTGTATCGGCTGATCCGATCGGGGCGCCGTCCTGTGAATGATACGTTCGACGGATATTGGCGCTTCCAGGTCGACTGCGGCGCGGATCTGTGCAGCTACGCGACTCAGCTTAAGCGATGGCAAGCGACCTTTGGAAAGTCGCGGGTGCTGGTGCGCTTCTATGAAGATCTAAGTTCGAATCCGCAAGGCTACCTGGACGGGGTTTGCGATTTTATCGGAGCGCGCCGCATCGCGCTGGATTCCGCCAGGGCCGCTAGCGCGAAGGTATATTCGTCTCCGACCGCCGCGCACTCCAGCGCGATTGGCCGGCGCACGTTCGAGGCCGTCGATTGGGCTCGCCGCCATGGCGCGCGACCATTAATCGCACTCGGCCAGCGCACCACGCTGTGGAAGATCATGCGGCAGCAATTCGTCGAGGACTTCCCGCCGTTGAGCCAGGAATTGGCTGACGATATCCGCGCAATGACGCTCTCTGAAACCGAGGAGCTTGAACGAATCACTGGAAGAGACCTATCCAGCTGGAAATCCCGCGAACAGCGCAAATTTGACGATGGCCGCTCGAAGGTTCGATCACAGATCGGATAACACCCTGAAACGGCGCCTGCTCTTTCAAATCGCCGCGCTGGCAATCCTCGCCGGCGTCGCGCGAGCGCAGCCCGCACCGCAGCTCGGCCCGAGCGCCGCGACGATGTGGCCTTACACGCAGCCCACGGGCGGCAATCTGCTGCCCAGCAATCCATTTGGAACTGTGAGCGGCGGATGCAACCTCGCGGGCTGGAAGTTCCTGAATCAAAACAAGGCGGTGTGGAGCGCGGTGCCCGATCCGATCAGCGGCGTCGAGAGCGGCAACTGCGTCGCGGAGATCGCCGGCGCGGCATCGTCCACGCTAAGCCAGGTCGCCGACCAGTCGCTGATGCTGTCGCCGGGCTTTTACTCAATCCGCTGCAACATCGCCTCGGCAAATGACAATTCTGCGCAACTGACTATCCAGTACCTTTATGCCGGCAGCGGCACGCCGCCGACGGGCGTCAAGATAATTTTCGGAACCAATCCGAACGACCATACTGGTGGGACGGCGGCGAGCTTGCGGACGGTCGTGACCGGCGGCAGCTCAGCCGACCCGCTGTGCATCAATCTCCTGAATCCGGCAGCTACGGCTGTCACGAATCCCAATGACTGCCACACGACCGTATGGGCGTACACCCTCGGCCAGCTCGCAAAGATGATCAACGCCGATCCGAATTATCACGCGGCAATTGTCGGCAGTTCTACCAACGTCCTGGCCGACGCGCTGAATCCATCGCAAAGCGGCCAGGACATTCTGACCTACTGTCCGGCGGGCGCAACCTGCCCGCCATACCAGGCATATCCGGTGAGCGGTACGAATCTGCTGTTCGGCTACAACTGCCGTGTCGGCGGTATCAACACGGCATTCGGCACCAACCGTATTTTTGGAAACGCTCCACAATGGGTGAACCCTACGCCGCACGGGGACTTGGGCGAAGTCAGCCCGAGCTCATCGAAGGTCTCCTATAAGCTGCAGACTTGGTCGCGGCCCACGGGAACCGGCTATTTTGGAATGGGCAGAGGGACGGGCCTTTTTCGGCTGGCCGATCCCGACGCGAACCTGATGGTGCGTTTTCCGAATTATCTGCATACCTACGTCGATACGCTCGCCGACGGCGCCGACCTGCGGGTCGACTATCGCTCAGTCACCCGCGCGGCGTGCTCGGGTACGCCGGATTGCCCATCCGGCCAGTGCGAGATGGAGCTGCTCAGCGGCAGCTCGATCGTCGCGCATCAGTGTGTTAGGCCGCGCACGTCTTGGCAGACTGCGGCGGGCTTCGGCTTCTCCGGCAAGCCCGGCGGCGACTATACGGTGCAGCTTGCGGGGATCAAATCGCTCACCCCGTCGGCGAAAATCTCGAAGCTCGCCAATATTCCGGTCGCGTGGAACGGCTTCTTTGATGCAAACAACTGGCTGCACAAGCGCATACCAGGCTCTTTCTCCCACGCGAACACCACTCGCGACATTCTGGATTTCTCCGGCCCGCTACTCGCGCTCGGCTTCTACGACACGCAGGCCGGCCACGTCGATCTGGCCGGCAATGAATGCGTGCTCAACGGCGTGGCGGGGACGCCGGTCAGTATCAGCTCGATTTCTGAGAGCGGCACGACGATCAGCGTCGCGACCGCGGCGCCCCACGGCCTGAGCAACGGCCGCAAGGCGGCGATCGCGCAGTTGCACGAGCCGCTGGCAGCGGCGGCGTACGACAACTCGAACTTCGGGCCAATCACGGTTACCGATTCCACGCACTTCACTTTCACTGCAGCGAGAGCCGGGCTTCCGAGCGTCACGAATGACGGCGTCGTCGGCCAGTTCTGCGCTGGCGGGCAGGGCTTCATCGGCGACGTCGCGCGCAATGCGCGCCTCGACCTTTATCTCAATTATTTTCTCGGCATTTCGCCGACCGCGGCCATCGTACAACTTGGCAACGCGCTGCAGGAGGAGCCGGGCGGCGGCATCCTGAGAATCGACGCGGTCAACGCTGCGTTTTATCCGTGGAAAGGCTATGACCCGGAGCTGACCGGCAACGTGCTATCTGCGGATAAGGCGAACACTGGCTGCTACTGCACGTGCGGACCGACGGCGAAGCCGAAGTGCGTGGGCGCAATTAATCCGCTCAGCAACTCGACCTGGAACATTGCCGGCTATTGCGGACCGAACAACTCGACGATGAGCCGGCCGTCGTACTACCCCGGCGACTTCTGCGCGCCAGTGCTGTTCGACGACCTCGATCACCGGCTGGGCGGCGAGGGAAATAATCCGCCCGGACTTGGCAGCGCATCCCAGAGCGTGCAGACCGGAGACCCGAGTTTCTTCGGAATGTACGTGCATGACGAGCCTACGATGGAGTTCCTGCCCAAGGTGCAGAGTCTTGTGCAGTACGTCCGCACCTACTCGCGCTCGACGCCAACTTTCGGCGCGTTCATCTACGGCTTCGCGCAGACGCCCAACCAACTTTCGGTCTGGCGCGACGTGGATGACGTGCCGATGATCGACAATTATCCAATTGCCGCTAACTTTCCGATCGGCGGCAGCTCGCCGACCAGCTATCCGACGCTGACCCCGGGACCCGCGCCATTCCCGACGTCCGAAGGCGTGCAACAGTCAGTCTGGAAGGTGCTGCTTTCGGTCAACGGCGATCCGACCACGTTGCCGATCACGCCGGGCACGCGGCCAATCGCTTTTGTCGAGCAAGACTGGGGCGGGGCGAAGCTCGCCAGGTGGCCGACGTTTTCGCAGGCCGAGAACATGGCGTGGCTGGCGATCTTCGGCGGCACGAACGCGATAATGTTCTGGTCGGCCGGAACGCTCGGCGAATACTACATTCGTGCCTGCCCTGACTATGGCGCCAGTGCGCTCGCGTGTCAGGCTCAGCACAAGGCGACGGTCACCATTCCGCTGCTCCACGAGCTTGTGGAGTACAACCCATTCATCGTCAGCACCGACAAGCACGCGGTGCCGGGCCTTCCCGCCGGCGTCTTTGGCTACCAATCGACCGCGACCGAGCAAAAGCGCACCGGCCCGAAAGTTGAGACGCGAGTATTCACCGCCAATGCGACTGCTGCGATGCAATGCGACAGCGAATCGCCACGGCGCTGCTGGGCTCCGGCAGGCCAGCAGGGCAGCACGCGCCTCAATGAGGTACCATGGTTCCATTAACTCTAGCACCGTACTGCTTGCAAAACCGGATTTGGAAAGCTAGACGACTATCTGAATGACGCGAGAGCAGGTAAGATTGTCCGTCGAAGTGGTAAATGGCTAATAATGAGATGCCCGCTCCGGCGCCGGAAGGCGATAGCTACAGCCCTTCCGGATCTGGAGAACGCCGCGATTTCGCGCCAAAGAACCTCAAATTGACAGGCCCTGCGCACCCGGGGACACGCCTACGCATGAGGCTTGCCCGGGCTCTTCTGTCAGCTTCGGTTGTGATGGTCGCAAGCTTTCTGACCTTGTTGTTCGGCGAATTTTTTGTCCGTGTTTTTGTACCCACGGAGAGATTAGTACCGCTAAACGAGGTAATTCTCGGAGTTACTGCGCAAAGACCTGGCATTAGCGGGATTCATGTCGTACCTCACACCTTTAGTGTCAGTTACTCGACGAGCGCGCAACGTTTTCGGTCGGCGAAGCTCTTCGCGCCCTTCCCGGACTCTCGCACCCTAAGGGTGGCAGTAATAGGGGACAGCTTTACTTTTGGCTGGGGCGCCAATGACGATGAGACGTATCCAAGCCAGCTCGAGCGGTTGCTCAACAGCAAATACGGGCCGACAGAAGTGCTCAATGCCGGAGTCTGCGGGACAGGTACCGGAAACGAGGCACTCTGGTACGATTTATGGGTTAGTCGTTTCCATCCGAATCTGGTAATTCTCACGGTTGTCCCCAACGACACCGACGACGACCTGGCCCGTCCGTTGTTTTCCATCGACTCGTCCGGGGGCGTACGTCCGAAGTCCGCCATGCAAGTTGAGCAATTCCAGTCTCAAACTCTGACGGCGCGTCGGCTCATTACCCGGCTACCTGGGTACGACTACCTTACCGAGAACTCCGAACTACTCAATCTGTTTCGTCGCACAATGTCTGCCCTGATTCGACGCCGCCATCTGAAGGATTCTCGCGCGAGCGCCGGTCCATCTGTCTTTGAAACCGTTGGTCTTCGCTTACTCGGTGGAGAGGTAGAGTGGCTTGATAAGCAGGTTCGTTCGTCTGGTGCTCAATTGCTAGTCGTATTTGTCCCGTTCAGGGAAAGCGTGTATGGACCAGCACCGAAAACGAATCCCGTCGTAAGCGAGTCCGGCGCGATGGTCGAAACGCTTACTCGCGTCTGCGCACAATACAACATCCCGTTTCGCGATCTGACGCCCGCAATGAGAAGTGCCGGCGCCGATGGACAGCCAGCTCTCTACTATACAAAATATGACGCGCATCCGACCCCAGTTGGATATCGGCTTATCGCCGACCTGGTTTCGCCGCTGGTTGTCGATGAATTGCACTCTCGCGCGCAAAGTTCTGTGGACTCGCCAGGAGTGAAATAAGCATTTGGTTTCGATATCACCACCTGACAAGGGGCCAGGACCAAGTCGAGCCTTCGCCGCCAAAGATAAGTTCACGGCCGTCGATGGCCGTGGCAGTGCGGCGGTAAGGGCCCCGGAGCGGAAGAGCGCACTCGCTCGCGCCGGCAAACGGATTCTCGCCGGCGCCAAGCGTTTGAATAAGCGCGTGGGGGAAGCCGAGGCACGACTAATCTTGAGAGTATTTTACTACACCGTCTTTGGCGTCGTGTCTTTGGCGCTTCGAAATGGGCGGCGAAAATCAATTGAGGGCGAGGACCAGGCCGAGGTGGCGTGGTCTCCTCGCGTGTCCCCTGGTACCGATCCCACCAAACAGTATTAGCGCGGATTTCCGTTTTATGTGCGAACTACTGATTTGCTGGAGTGCTGAAGTTCTATAGCTATGAGCTCACAAGCACCTGAGGCCGCCGCGATCGTATCGTCGCCGACATGGTCTGCAAAAAATCTGGCGCTGGTCTGTTGCCCGGTTTGCGGCGGCGAGCTCGAGATTGCGGCGCAAACGCTTCGATGCCCGCATTGTGGACGCAACTTCGAATCCGACAACGGGATTGCATTGCTGTTCTGGCCCGCCGGTGATCAAGCCTCGCGCGGAGACGTAACCGGCATCGTGAAGGCCTTTTACGAAGAGAATCCCTTTCCAAATTACGACGACGTCGAATCAAGCTTTACGCTGCGCGAAAAGGCCCGCAAAGGCATCTTCGCCCAATTGCTTGACGACAACGTCCCTTTGACGGCAAAAGTGCTGGAGGTTGGCTGCGGCACTGGCCAACTCAGCAACTTCCTTGGCGAATGCACCACGCGGACGGTAATCGGCGCCGATCTTTGCCTCAATTCGCTGCGGCTTGCGCAGGAATTCAAGCTGCGCAACGCGCTTCAGAATGTGACCTTCTACCAGATAAATCTGTTTCGCCCGCCGTTTCGGGCCGAAAGCTTCGATGTCGTCCTAAGCAACGGCGTGCTGCATCATACCAGCGATCCATACGGTGGGTTCAAATCGATCGTGCGGCTGCTCAAAAGAGGCGGCGTCATCCTCGTCGGCCTGTACAACACCTACGGTAGATTGACCACCGATTTCCGGCGCACGATGATCCGGGTATTCGGCGACAAGGCCGCGGTTCTCGATCCGCACCTGCGAAAGGCAGCGCTCAACGAGGGCAGGCGGCGGGCCTGGCTGTACGATCAATACAAACATCCGCACGAGTCCAAGCACACTTTCGGCGAAGTGCTGGAATGGTTCGAGCAGTGCGGGATCGAATTCATCACCAGCATCCCGACCTGCACGGGCAGCCCGCTGCCTCGAACCGAGCTGCTGTTCGATCAGCCCGAGCCGCAGCCGACGCTCATGGCCCGCTTTCTGACCCAGGCAGGGATGCTGCTGAAGGGCGGCGCGGAAGGTGGCCTCTTCATCATGATCGGACGCAAGACCGCGCAGTGACGTAGCAGTAACGGCCAATAGGAATGTTAAATTAGTTTATGTACACACTTGGAGTCTCCTGCTTCTTTCATGACGCGGCCGCAGCGCTGCTGAACGACGGCGAAATCGTAGCAGCCGCGGAAGAAGAGCGATTCACGCGCAGGAAGCACGACTACAATTTCCCGGAAAAAGCCATCGACTTCTGTCTCCGTCGAGCACAAATCGACGCTAAAGAGCTCGATTCGGTGGTTTTTTTTGAAAAGCCCTTCCTGAAGCTGGAACGAATTCTAACGACTGCCGCAGCCACTTATCCGTCGTCGTGTGTGGTGTTCCAGAAGGCGATGATTACCTGGCTGAAGGACAAGTTGTGGATAAAAGGCAAGCTTGCCAATTATCTTAAACTCGATCCGAAACAAGTAATCTTCTGCGAGCATCACCTCTCCCATGCCGCCAGCTCTTTCTTCTGCTCGCCCTTCACCGATGCCGCCATACTCACCGTCGACGGAGTCGGCGAATGGGCTACGGCGACCTTTGGCGAAGGTCACGGAACAGATCTCAAGCTCCTGGGCGAAATACGCTTTCCGCATTCCCTGGGGCTGCTCTATAGTGCATTTACGGCATTGCTGGGCTTCGAAGTAAACGAAGGTGAGTACAAGGTGATGGGCATGGCTCCCTTCGGCCGTCCTGAGTATCGGGACAAAGTTACAAAGCTTATCCGAATGGGCGGGGACGGCAGCTTCCAGCTGGACATGAAGTATTTCTGCTTCGATAGGTCATCGACCGACACCTACAATGAAAAATTTGTGCAGCTTCTAGGACCGCCGCGAGCGCCGGAATCGCCGTTCTTCACCGAAAGTTCCGGTTACCCTTCGTATTTCGGCGCCAAGCCAACTGACTTCAAGAAGCAGGCTGAGACCAATCAGCACTATGCCGACATAGCCGCAAGCATCCAGTCAGTTACCGAGGACGTTCTTCTTCACATGGCGCGTCACTTACAGGAGCGAACGGGACTCAAGCGCCTTTGCCTGGCCGGTGGGGTAGCGCTGAACAGTGTTGCGAACTCGCGAATACTCAGGGAAGCCGGCTTTGATGAGATCTTCGTGCAGCCAGCCGCCGGAGACGGAGGCGGTGCGCTCGGTGCTGCACTATGGGCCTATCATGTAGTCGATGGAAGGCCGCGAAAATTCGAGATGACCCACGCATATTGGGGTGAGGAGCACTCGAACGGCTCGGTCGTTGATTATCTTAGTTCGCAATCCGTGAAGCACGAAACCTTCGACAACGAAGATGCCTTGTGCGGTAGGACTGTGGCGGCGCTCGAAGCCGGTTCTGTCGTGGGTTGGATGCAGGGACGATTCGAGTGGGGCCCTCGAGCTCTAGGCAACCGTTCGATTCTGGCCGATCCGAGACGAGCGGACATGAAGGAAATAGTCAACACCAAAATAAAGTTCCGCGAACCGTTTCGTCCTTTTGCCCCGTCTGTCCTCGTCGACAAAGCTGCCGATTTCTTCGAGGCGCGAATCGCCGAACAATTGCCGGCCCGTTTCATGGCCATGGTAGCAGACGTCCATCCCGCGGCCCGGGAAAAAATCCCCGCCGTTACCCATGTCGATGGCACCGCGCGCCTTCAGACTGTCCTTCCCGAAACCAATCCGCTGTATGCCCGACTGTTGTCTGGATTTGAGCAAGCGACGGGAATACCGATCCTGCTCAACACCTCGTTCAACCTGCGCGGTGAGCCAATTGTAAATACGCCCGCCGAGACCCTGAGCAGCTTCGCTCGCAGCGGTATGGACATGGTTGTCTTGGGGAATACGATAGTTCAAAAGGAGGATCTGTAATGAGTAAACTGGGGACTCGACTCGGAATCCTTCGCGAGCTGTTGGAATTTCTTCGTTCTAACAGAAAATTGTGGCTGACTCCTGTGGTCGTTTTGCTTGTTCTCATAGGTGTCCTGGTTGTGGCCGCTGAGACTTCGGCAGTTGCGCCGTTCATCTACACTCTCTTTTAGTCGTGTGAAATGAGTGGCGCGCCATGCAGAGGGATCTGATCTACGATGTGGGCTTCCACCACGGGGAAGACACCGAATTTTATTTGACAAAGGGGTTCAAGGTCGTAGCGATTGAGGCACACCCCGCGCTTTATCACGCAGGCCGTCAGAAGTTTATTCACGACATAGAATCCGGACGCCTGATGCTGTTGAACGTTGCCGTCGCGGAAACTTCCGGGCCGATCAGCTTCTTTGAGAGTGACAACGACGTCTGGGGAAGCATCCGACGCGATGCCGCCAAGCGTAACGAGCGGCTGGGCGCTGGATGGCGCGAAATCACGGTCGAAGGCAGACAGTTTGGCGAAATTCTCCGCCAATTTGGCGTTCCCTACTACATGAAAGTGGACATCGAGGGAGCTGATTTGCTGTGTCTGAAGGCTCTCGCGGAGTTCGACGACCGCTCCCAGTATATTTCGATCGAAGCGGAAGTAGATGTTCTCTCCGGCATCCGCAAGGAGATAGCAGCCTTAAGCAGCTTGGGCTACACCAAATTCAAGATCGTCCGACAGGGCCATGTGCCACTTCAGTCCTGCCCCAACCCGGCGCGCGAGGGACGGTTCGTCGAGTATAAGTTCCCCTATGGTTCAAGCGGGATGTTCGGCGAAGAGGCTCCCGGCGAGTGGATTAGTGGCGACCGAGCGGTCGAGGGATACCGCAAAATTGTGCGCGTCCAGCGGCTCTTCGGTGACAAGGGATGGATTCGCCGGCTTCCGCTCGGCAACAAGATAACCAACTTCTTGCAACCGGATGTGAGCTGGTACGATACCCATGCGAGTCTCACCTAGAACGATGCACCCAACCCGGCCGAATCGTCCGCAAACGCGATGACCACCGCGGAACAGCAGCGCGACTTGCAACCGCAGGTCAGCATTGTCGTCGATAACTTCAACTACGGTCGTTTCCTGCGCGCGGCCATCGACAGTGCTATCGAACAGACCTATGCGCCCGTCGAAGTCATAGTCGTCGATGACGGTTCGACCGACAACTCCCGCGAGGTGATTTCCGCTTACGGCGACAGAGTATCCGCGATCTTCAAGCCAAACGGCGGGCACGCATCCGCATTCAACGCCGGATTTCGCGCGAGTCACGGTAGCATCGTGATGTTTCTCGACGCGGACGATGTACTGCTGCCGAGTGCCGTCGAGGAGGTCGTGCGGGCGTGGCACCCCGCAGTGGCGAAGGCGCAATTCGTTCTGGCCCATATCGACAAGCAAGGCCGCGCGCTCGGAGGAACCGTTCCATATTCCCCGGCGCAGATGCCGGATGGCGACATCCGCGCATCGATACTCGACGCCGGCGGCTATATCGGAGTCCCCACCAGCGGGAATGCGTTCGCGCGAACGGTTCTCGACCGCCTCCTGCCGTTGCCCGAATCGCAGTGGCGTCAGGCAGCCGACACTTCGCTCGAAATCATCGCGCCGTTTTTGGGCGAGGTCGTCTCCCTCAGAAAAACTCTCGGTTGCTACCGGATTCACGAGTCAAATCACGGCATGCTGGGCGAGGAGCTGGATTCGCGCAAGCTGCGGGTCAAGATCGTCATCGATTTGCAGCGCGAATGGGCGTTGTCCGAGTTCGCCAGCCGCTCCGGGTTCACGATCCCACGCAATTGGGCCGCCCGCGAGCCGGCCCATCTGAAGTATCGACTGGCCTCATTGCGTCTGGACTCAACCCATCACCCGATCACGGACGACCGGCCGACGCGTCTGATGTTCATGGGACTGAAATCCGCCTGGCGTAATCCCGGTTACAACCTTCGAAGCAGGCTCTTTCACACGGCCTGGTTTCCGCTGGCCGCGCTTCTGCCGCAAGCTATCGCAGTGAAGATACTCCGGCGCGGATTGCTGCCGCGCCGCCGCCGCGGGAAGTTTCCGGCGGAGGATTTGACGCCGTCCACGCTCGGCGGCGATGGCCTGCCGCCAGCTCCCGTCCCCCGGCCGGATGGCGACCACCGCAAAGCCAGTGCTTAGCGATCTTTGAGCGATCCTCGCGGCTCGTGCCGTTGGTGCGGGTCGCGCCGCGCCAGAATCTCTCGATATAGCCCTTCAAACGCCGACGCGATCGAATCCCAGGAGTACTCCGCCTCGGCTTTGCGCCGCGCTTCGCGCGATAGCGAATTGCGCAGCTCGGGGTCGGACAGCAGCCGGACCACCGACTCGGCGAATTTTGCGTCGTCATCTGCGATCAGAGCGTGTTGCCCGTCGATCAATGGCGTGCCCGACAGGCTTCTCGACGTTGCAACGATTGGCGCGCCGGAAGCCATCGCTTCCAGAATTTTGTTCTTCACGCCGAGTCCGAATCTCAACGGACTGGCGTAAACGGCCGCGCTCCAGATCCATGGCCGGATATCGGCGACCGTCCCGGTGACGTGAATTCCGGCAATTGTCGCCAGGCTCTGAACTCGCGCGGACGGCTCCGCGCCCACGATCCAGAATGACGCGCCGGGAATCCGGCTTCGGATCGCAGGCATGATGTCGCGGGCAAAATGTTCAGCCGCGTCTTCATTGGGCGGCCAGCTCATATTGCCGGTGAAGACGATTCGCCCTGCCTCCGGCGCCGTCCGGCGCGCGTAATACTCCAGGTCAACACCGTAAGGTATCGAAGCGATTCGATCCGGGCTGACTGAGCCTGACAACGCGGCGGCGTCGAATGGGGATGTGACTACGACGCGGTCCGCGTATCTAAACCATCGGCGCTCGTGGTGGCGGGCGATAACCGAGAGAAGCTTGAGACGCATCCGCTTTCGCCGCTCGGCGGTAAAGCCGGCGAATTCCTGGTAGCGCAACGCCTTCGAGTCGTGAATGCAGAGCATCGCCGGCAACCCTCGCGAAGCCGAGCGAAGCAGGGGCGCCAACCCTCCGCCTTCGAGATGGAGCACGTCCGGGCGCACTTTCGCCACTGCGGCGCCGATGAAGCGCGACAGCGAGGGATCGACCGCACCGGTTATCGCACGCATCCTGGCGCGAATTCCGTTGTCGGAAAGAAATATGGCGAAGGATCGGCAATACTCGCGCGACCACTCCGATTGCTCTTTGCTCTCGCCCCCGCGCGACAGCGCAATCAGGTGAACTTCGTGCCGATCGGACAGGTTGCGAATCAGGTTTGCAGGTGACACGCGGAAGCCGTCATGACTCGGCAGCCACGGGATCATCTCTGAAACGAGCAGAATCCTCATCCGGTACGCAGACGCGGGCGCAAAACCATCGGCTTCACAGGCTCGGGATGAGCGGATGCGGCCTTCTTGCTGAGCGCCGCGGTGTGAAGGGAAATCGCATACAAATTGGGCGCGAGCGAGATAAGTACCCAGACTTCCTTGATGTATTGGGCGGTGAGAAAGAACTCCGCCACCATAATGCCGATTAGTCCGATCTGAAATGACAGCGCGAGCGCCGCGACATCATCTGGCATGCCCGTCGCCTTCTGGACTCTCCGGCAAGTCGCGAGGGTCAGCAACAGAATCGCCAGATAAAGCGCCAACGTTGGTATTCCCCCCTCCGCACCCAACTGTACGTATGTGTCGTGCGCGATTTTGGGCTCTGGCTCAAGGTCCGTCAGCACTGGGTTGTAGTGAAATTCAACCGATTTGAACTCACCCAGTCCTACGCCGAAAAACGGGTGCGCCTCCATCATGCCGATCCCCGCTTTCGCCAGCTCGACGCGGGCCCGCGTCGAGACTTCGGCCCCAGTCTCCGCCTGTCCCGCGATTTGAATTTGCTGGATGCGTTCGAGCATTTGACCGGGAGCAATCGCAAACATGAAGGCCGTTGCGGCGACGAACCCCGCCAGCAATTGCATTTTTCGCTGGGAATTCACCCATGCCAATACCGCCATCACGGTTAGCGCAAGCAACCCTCCTCGCGACTGCGAAATGAATACGGCGAATGCGAGGATCGGGGTGCAAATCCATCCGACCCGTTTCCACAAATTGCGAGTTTCGTAACGCGCCATCCAGATTGCAAGCGCCACCGTCACGACCAGCGAGAGCGCCTCATAATTGGGATCCGCCGACGGACCCAGCGGCCGCGGCCAGTGATAGATGTAGTACTGCTTGTACATCCACGTGCTCGCAAATGTTTCGGCCAGCACGATCACGCGAATTGTCATTTGCAATCTGTGTTGAGTGCAGATGAGCAGATTCGTCGCAACCATCAGGATCGCAAAGGAAAACAGGGTCGATGCATCGAGCACCGGAAAGCTCAGCGAAGACAGTGTCGTCCCTAGTACCTGAAACAGTGCGAACCCGGCAAACAGCAAAAGAATTTCCGGGCCTGGCCGCGCCACCGCGTCGCGCGGCCGCGGCAGCAGCAGCGCTGCGGCAACCAGCGGAATCCCTACTAATTTAATCGGCGTGATGGGAAATATGCCGACATGGAAGAGCTGGGCTCCCAAAATCGGATGCTCCTGAAACGGAACGAGAAACAAAAAGATGAAATAAAGAGTCACCGCGCTGAGCCCGCCCCCTGCATCAATTGGCGATCATTCGCGTGCCGCTGGAAGGTGACAAAATTTGAGATGCACCCGAAACAGACTCCGCCAATTCTACAGAATTTTCTCGCGGAGCCGCCGCTGGATTCTTCCCAATAATGGCACCTGTTCCGACCGGATCTCGCGGACGTGCCTTAGTGAAGCAGAATCGAGATTGCGGCGGTCCATACGCGACAACCCGCGCACCCCGTCTACGCATCCGCGCAGATACGCCGCAACCTGCATTGCGCGCAACGAAAAAAACCCCATCGTGGCCAGATAGGCGAGCACCCGTGAAATCGCCATCAGCGGCGGGAAAGATCTATATGCAACCCAAATTCCATTTCGAGTGTAATAATAGTAGACGCGCCAATCGGGACGATGCTCGAGCGCGGCGTGATGCGTGGTCGAGACGCGGGGGGTGTGCACGACGCGGCAGCCGCTGCCGATTAATCGATAGCTGAGGTCCACGCCCTCGTGACCAAGAAAGAATTCGGCCGGGTAGCCGCCCACTGACAAAACCTTTTCGCGGCTGAGCGCGCACGCTCCCTCCAGAATAAAATGAGTCTCAAACTCTCTCGTTGCGTGCGAGATCGGGCGAGGATGGCACCATTCGCGTTCCAGAACCCTGCCGTCGACGCCGGTGACCGTGAAGTTCAGGCACGCGAGCCGCGGGTCGCGCGAAAACGCGCTTTCCACTTCCGTGATGCAATTGGAACTGGACAATTCGACGTCATCATCGAGTGTGATTACGATTGGAGTACCGGCTGCGCGCAGCCCGATGTTTCGGCCCTCGCATCCGCCGTTGGACGGCGCGGCGATGTAGCGCACATTTGGATATTCGGCCGCCAGAAGGCTCTTCAGTTCCGGTTCAGCGGCGTTGTCAACCACGATGATCTCGGCCACCTGATCCGCGTACGGAAGCGCCGATGCCAGCGCGCGCCTGAGATGTTGATGGCGCTTGTAAGTGAGAATCGAGATGGTGACCGCACGACTCATACGGCAGCGAACCTCAAATGCTTCTCCCAAGCTCCGAGCGTGGCGCGAGTGAGCAACCGCCGGCGTTCCGACGCGTCCTGCGCTTCAACGGCGAGTGCCCGGCAAAGCTCGGCGGCCATCTCGGTTCCTCGACCCCTGCCCGATCCGATCTCGTCCCAGAAGAAATCGATCACGCATCCCGTTCCGTAAATCAGCGTGGCCAGCGAACCGACCCGCGCCGCCGCGAGCATCGCGCGCGGTCCCAATTGACGCAATTGGGAGGGCTGCCGCAATACTCGCGCCCAGTCACGCAGACGCTGCGCAGCGGTCTCGAGACTACTCAGTCGCGCGAAGATCCCACGCCAATCGCCGGCCGCCGTGCTCGTGCCCAGCAATTGCCCACTTTCCCAGTTCCAGGTCGCGTGGGCAATCTCAACGGCCTCACTGAATTCATGGGCGGGATCGCCGGAGGAAAAGCCGGCTTGGCCGAGCTTTTGAGCCATCGCGTTGCGGAAACGAGAGATGAACCGGCCGCACATCTCGGCTCCCAGAATCTCCTGGTGCGCGCGCAGGGCGTCCTCGACGGGCTTTTGCCTGCTCCGATATCCCGGCCGGTAGCATCCCAAAAACACCGACAGCGACGTTCCCAGATCGATCCAGAATTTGGCCAGTGAGTAGGCAATGGCAGTACTATCGCTGACCCGATCCGCATACTCACTGCGTACCGCAATTTGTTCGATTATCCGGTTGTTCAGCAGACGAAACGCATCATATTTGGATATTGCTTCTCCGCTCGACGACGCAGACGGAACCGGAATCGCGGCGGGATCGCCCCAAAGCAGCTTTGCATGCTCGCACAGCTCGCGGGTAAAGATCGCCGGCCGCAGGCGAGTCATCCCCTGGGTTAGAATCGCCCGCAATTCAACCTTGATTCCGCGCTCGGCGTTGGCGCGATCGGAGTTGGTGTCGCGCTCGACCTGCCGCATCGACCGCTGAATTTCCCGCTTTGAGACGACGCCGCCCTTCACTACCACCAGGCACTCGACGTCGCTCAACCACCGGCTCTTGGTCCCGGGATGTGGGATTATTGTTCCCTCGCCACGCGCGAAGCTTCCGGTCAGGAGCACGCCGGCGACGCTCGGCGCGGCGGCACAGTTGCGGACGCGCTCGAGCAGTAAGTCCAGCTCACGGCGCACCTCGTCTTGAAATGCGCGATCGGCGCTGAGGCGGAACGATCCTGGCGGGCTCAAGCTGAACGCACCGTCAGTCATTCGTTCAATTCAGGGTCCGAGTACTTCGAGTACTTCGAGTACTTCGAGTATTTCCCGTAGCGCCCGTATCGGCCGTAGCGTCCGTAGCGGCCATAACGCTCGCTGCGAAAAGTCGAATACGAAGGCTTGAAGCGGTTCAACACCACGCCGAACAGAGTCTCGGGATCGAACATAAGAAACGTCTTGGTCGTCGCGGCGCGCGAGGTGCTGTCGGCGGCGGTCACGACGATTGTACCATCGCCGGCCCTCGCGAGAATCTGGGCATCCGGAACCAGCAATGCCGGCGGGGTATCGATTATTATGTATTGGTAGGCGCCGCTGCCCTTCACGATATTCATCAACTCGTCCATTTTGGTGGAGGCGAGGTATTCCGGCGCGCGGTTGCTTGTTCCTCCCGAGGGCAACAGGCTCAGCCCTGGCACGGGCGTCGGCAGTACGGTGGCAGCGAACTCCGAGGTTCCCTGCAGATATCCTAGCAGTCCGGCCACTTTCGGCACCGGAAAGGCATAGTGCTGAAATGGCGCGCGGATATCGCCGTCGATCAAGAGCGCGCCGCTCCCCGATACGGCGAGCGCGGCTGCCAGATTCAGCGCGACAAAGCTCTTTCCCTCGCCGCCGATGGCGCTCGCAACGACGAATACCTTGGCGTCGTGTTGCGCCGCCCATGATCTCAGCTTGAAGGCGAGCAGCTGGAACTCGTCAGCCGCGCTGCTGACCATATCCTCGCCAGCCGCCACCAGGGGCGGCGCCGGATAGCGCCGGGCAAACCTTGCGGCGCGGCTCGTGAGCGGCTGCAAATTTCCATTAGCGCCATTGTGGTTCGCTGATTCGCCATCGGCCGTAGCTTGATCGCCGTTGGCGGACTGCCCATTTCCGATTGCGCTGGACTCCCCCGCGGCCCCATTTCCCGGCAGCGCGAGCGGGGCCTCCGCCGATTCTGGCGCCCCATTGACGTCATGGCGCTCGATTTCCGGCACCCGCGAGATGACAATTGCGTTGACATCGGCGAACTCGGCTCTGACGTCATCGGTGTCCTTGAATGAAGTATCCGTGTAGAACAGCCCAAAGGGGATCGCCAGCGCGATCAGCAGCGTCACAGCAACGCCGCCGCCTATCAGCAAAGCCCGATTCGGGTATGACGGATTCATGGGCAGCGAGGCAGGTTGCAGCACCTGTAAGCGCTCTCCCTGCCCGCGTTCAAGCACTGCTTCGTCGGCGCGAGCTTCGAAAAAGAGATTGCTAAGGTCGTTATAGCGGCTCGACAGGATTGCATAGTCCCGGTTCACCGCGGCAATCGCCTCCTCATGGGCTGGAGTCTCGGCGATTGCGCGCTGGTAATCCGCAATCTGCTGCTGAATCAAGGCGGTGGCTGAATCGGGGGCCGGCGCAACGACCGGCTGCTCGCCGGGTTTGACGATTTCCTTCTCCAGAATGGCAATCTGTGACTTGGTCTCGATTACCTCCGGATACTCGTCGCTGTACTGGGCTTTGAGCGCAACCAGCTTGGTCTGCAGCGCCGCCAGCGCCGCATCGGGCGTGTTTGGCTTTGGCGCCTCCGGCAATGCTGCTCCCGACGCGTTGGCCTTGTTGTCGGCACTCAGCGCGGGCCGTTCGAGCTGCAATTGGAGCGTTTCTACCGCCTTGACGTTGTCAGCAAGGTCCTGCGGCAGACTCCCGCGATATTTCTCTTTCAGGATTTTGATCTGGCGCTGGCTTTCGGCGAGCTTGCCTCGGGTCTCATCCAATTCACTCGAAAGTAGTTTGATGGTTTCCGCGTTGTGGCGCTCAAGTTCCTTGCGGTACTCATCGATCATTACATTCCCCAAATCATTTGCCACCGCTTGCGCCTTGGCCGGATCGCGATATTGAAACGAAATCTCGACCGCGTCCGGAGGAAGCAATCTCTGCCAACGATTCGGGGTCTTCGACTGCAACACTGATTCGGGAATGGAAATTGATATCGCGCCGGCCATCTGTCCAGCCGCGCCCGGTTCCGGCTTGCCGTCGCGAAGATACAGTCCGTGCTTCGATATCAGCTCCACAAGATGGCCGTGCGTGACGGTTTCCTCGCTAAGAGCCTCCAGACGCGATTCCAGATGAGTATTGGCGGGGGCATTTTGAGGTTCGGCTCCGATCAAATTGGACTGAATATCGGTATGCCAGACTCCCAGCATCACTGATGAAGTGTATTCCTTGGGTACCCAAACGAGCGCCAGCGCTGTAAGCACCAGACCTGCCACCAACGTAAAATAGAAACTCGTCCGGTGGCGGTGAATAACATCCCAGTACGGTCCAATGCTAATGAAGGTCTGATTACTCATTGCCAACTCCAGCGAAACGCTTCGATCGAAACGGCTAACCCTATGACGTAATAGTCGCCAACCGCCCATTGCCCACTTTCGTTGTTGCTGGGGAGAAATTGGCTGGTAGTGGTCTCACTCCTGCGAATCTGAATGAAGCGCGCGTTGACGCTGAGCCATTTGTTTACGCGTTGGCTGAGACCGACGCCCCAGGAAGCGAATTCCCCGCTGAAGTTGTTTCCGCTGGAGTCATAGTATGAGCCGCCGGCACTTCCCGTCAGCCGCGGCGTGAAGTCGTAAAGCACGTTGCCTCTCACCCCCCGAATGTTGCCGACGGTGCCGTAGGCGGAGGTCAGCGTTGGTTCCTCTCCTCCGGATAGACTCAAAGTCCCGTGCTCAAACTGGTATTCAAGCAACCCCAGGCCGCCCGGATTGACCTGATCCCCGCTTTGTCCCTGGGTATGGGAAATCACGACGCCAACCATTCCAGAGAGGAAAAGGTTCTTCATCACCTGCCAGGTGCCGCGCACGAATGGCCAGTGCGCCTGTTCGCCGGGTTGTCCCGGAGCGCTGAACCGGAAGTCGAAGAACCGATAACCCACACCCAGCGAGAAGCGACCCGAGAAATGGTAGTCGGTGGCCGCGCCGGCATATTGGCCGTAGCTGTCACCGCTGTTGTTGCTGCTGTTGCCGGTTCCAAAAAAGGTGGTCTGATGGACGCTGATCTCGCTGGACCATTGCTGTCCCCAATAGTGCTGAAGCTGCGCATTGAACTGATTGATCGATGCCTGGTCGTTCGCCAACAACAGCAGCGCCAGCGCCGGGTTGAACTCCGGGGACTGATCGCTGGTGGTGACCATCGTTATCACCGATGCGTCGCGGTAGTAGAATTCATCAAGGTGCAGCTTGGTCGTCGGCGAAATATTCTCATCGTCGGTTGCACCGACAAACTGTCCTTCGCCGGCGCGGTCGTACTGAGTTTGGTGCGTGAATAGCTGGGCGAAAGTATCGTAGTGCAGCGAACAGTATCTGGCAGCCGAGGTGTAGTCCAGAAAAAAACCGGCGACCAATACGGTCCCAAAATCGCCGATCTCGTTGTTGGTCCGCAGCGGAATATTGTCGCCGTAAAAGCCGTTGGCCTGCCCCTCCGGAAAAAGCCGGAACAAGCTGTCCGCACGCGCTGCGGACGGAGCGGCGAAGATGAAGAATGCTGCCAGAAGAAGGGGGATGCCTGAATAATTTCTCGTTCTCATGATTATGGCACGGACACCGTGTCTCCGGGCTCTACCGGAACATCTGCGGTTACGTCTCCACCAGATCGCACCACGTTGTAGTTGACCGTCAGCACGACCGTCTCAGTTTCCTTATGGCGCAGAATCCGAATCTTGCTTGGGTCGGCAAACTCCCCAAACCCCCCGGCCTCGGCCAGCGCCTGCGACAAAACTTCACCCGAGTGCAGCTTATATGCTCCCGGTTTATTTACCTCGCCGATTACATAGAACACGTGGCTGGCCGGATCGCTTACGCGCACCGTGACATTTGCCCCATGAACATAGCGAGCGTAGCGCTTCTCAAGGTCCGCTTTGAGCAGGTCCGGCGTCAGACCGGTCGCCGGAACCCGCCCAATCAGCGGCATCGCGATCGTTCCGTCTGACGCGACGATTACCTTGCCGCTGAGTTGCGGCTGGTTCCAGACAACTATTTCAAGCTCATCATCGCTGCCGATCTGGTAGGGATCGGCGTTCTTCGCCGCCGGGCGCGGCACGACTGTTTGTCGCACCGAGTTGGAATCGAACAAGCTGCATGCCGCCATCGACATCGAAATTGTGACCGCGAGCAAAATTGCTCCGGTCAAAACCGCGCCCGCACGCATAAAGTCGGGGCCAAACTCAATAGTGCCAATCTTCATCAAATTACTTCCCAACCGCACCCTTCGAAGTCGTCTTGCCCCTCGCACTCTTAGGCCGCTCGGCGACGACCGAAAGCCGGCCATAGCGCTGCGCAGCCGGCTCGGCAGAGCGTGGCTCATCACCGAGCGGGTTTCGTATCCGCGCGAACCTGCGTTCCTGGGAATCCCAACCCTTTAACAGAATATACTGCTTACCACGCCGCTGAACGAGACCGCACTCCTCCATTTCGTTCAACAGCCGGCTTACCAGCGGTCGCGAGCTCGCGATCATCTCCGCCAGATCCGCTTGCGAAAGCTCGGGAATTATCAGTGTGCCGCGGTTGTCGTGCACCCCGACCCGTCGGCCCAGCTCGCCCAGCACGACTTCGAGGCGCTGCTGGAACGGCAAGCCAAGAAAACTTGTCCACCAATGCAGAGTTGACGACCAGAACGAATTTAACGTCTGGTAGAGCTCGATAGCCTGATCGGGATCAAGTGAGCGAAGCAGCCGTACGGCCCGCTCTCGCGTGAACAGCGCTATCGAGCACTTGGTCAGCGCCTGCGTCTCAAATATCTTCGACCGGCGGCCCTTGCCGTCTTCGCAATCGGCGTAGCCGATTATATCGCCCGGACCCGACAGCCGCGCCAGCACCCGCGCGCCATTAGCCGTGTTGCAGTACACCTTTACGTAGCCCGCCAGCACGCAGCCGAACAGATCGCCCGGCGATCCTTCCAGAAACACCATCCCGCCGCGCGGGTAACTGACTGTGTTCCGATAGTCGACGAGATCGTCGACAATGGCGCTCGGCACGCGCCAGCGGCCGAAATTGCCCCGCAGCCGAGCGTAGCCTTCCTCGCATACGGCGCCGATTATCATCGCCAGTTCCTCCGTATCATAATCATACGTGCGCCTTCATAACGCCGAATATATCCGTGATCTGATTGATGCTGTCGCCATAATCGACGCTCGACACGAATGCCGACCGCGAGTGCGGCGCGGACGGGAGGAAGCCGTGCATTCCGGCCATCGCCCGCGCACCCATGTGACTCGGCGCGATTACCGTTCCTGATTCGGTCAGAAAAATCTGCTCGCCGTACTTCCCGTCTGGAAAATATGCATGGAGCTTGATGAGGTCGTCGGAGTCGAGCCATCTTCCGCCATCGACCTCCTTCAGAGCTTTGGTCACCAATTCGCGGGCGCCGGCGGAGAAGAACCAGAAGCGCGCCATCGTGGAATCCAGCAGGCACAGGTAATCGGCCGGCGCTCTGATCGGAAGCGCCGCCAGCGTGGCCTGGATATCGACCGTCGCCAGCGTCGGCGCCATGCCGTGATCGCCGAAGACGTGAATATCCGCCGCGCCGAAGGTCTTGAGCGCGATCTTGTGCAGGCGCGCGAGCGCAGTCGAATATTTTTCCAGCATCTGTGCCGCGGCAGCGCGATCGTCGGCGTGCAAATGCAGAAAATAATCGAGCTCCGCGAGATACAGAAAATAGAATTTCGCCCCGCCCGCGCGCAAATCCGCTTCCATCGACGCGAGCAGCTGCTCGTCCGTCCCGTCGTGATAGCAGTAGGTCTTGTAAGCTGTGCCGTTGCCCTCGAGCAGGTCGAAAATCGAAGTCGAATCTGGAATTCCGCCCGGCTCGTAGATGTTGCGCTTCTCGCAGACGTCGAGCTTCGGCAGATAACTCAGCGGCACGCCGTAGAGCTGAAAATATCCGCTCAGATGATTGATGCGGCGCGCAATCGTCTTGACCGCGAAGCGCGCGTAACGGTTCTCGACCATCGCCGGCGGCATCGCGCATATCAAGCTCAGCTTCGCGAACGGCGAGTGTCCGTTGGCGCGATGGAACAGTGACAGCCGCCCGTGCTCCTCCGGAAATCGCCCGGTGAGAATCGATGGAATCGCGGCGGTGCTGAACCCAAGCACGGAATCGAGCGGACGGCGATAGGGCGCAACCTCCTTCAGGAACGGATGGTCTTTGATCCATTCCCAGCCCAGCGCATCCACTAATACGAAGATGCTTGCCTTCATTGGTTCACCGGTTTCCTCACAATCGCGAGCAGCCCGGAGCCGTGCCGGGTCGGAATGTGATTCTCGAGAAAACTCAGCGCGAGCAGAACGGGCAGCGCGGCTGCGAACACGATCGGATTCGGCTTGCTGTCTCCGAGTACGAAAAACAGGTCGTGCGCGAGATTGCCAAACGGACCGTACGTCCAGACCGTCTTGACCGGCTCGAGACCCACCTCGCGCGCCAGCGCGTTTATCATCTCGGGCGAGTAGCCCGGCCGCACGTGACCGATGTCCTCGGGTTTGAATCCGATTCGCCGCTCGCGCCACGCGACCAGCCGCAGATGACGGCGCTGCGGCACCGACGGAAAGGTCAACAGCAGATAGCCGCCCGGCGCCAACGCCCGCGCGAGGTTGGCCATCGCGCCCCGATCGTCTTCGATATGCTCGAGCACGTCGGTGTTGGTGATCAGGTCGTATTGCGCTGTCGCCGATAGATTGAGCAGATTGTCGCGGCTGAAGGTGACGTTGCGCAGCGCCAGGTTTCCTGCCGCCGTGCGGCATCGCTCCACCCTTTCATCGATCAGATCGACTCCATGCACTCGCCAATCCGAATGGAGCCGCGCGCAGTGCAGCGCGATGTCACCTCGGCCGGTGCCGGCGTCGAGCATGCGCACGCCGCTTTCCGGCAGACCCAGCCCCTTGATCTCGCGGAACACGTGGTTAAGTCGAATCCGTCCTGGAATGTGAATCTCGCCGATGAAGCGATACGCCTGGCGGCGAATGCGCGAGGGCTCGCCCGCCGCCTTCTCGATACCAAATCGCGGTGCCGCCAATGAACTCAATTTGAGATCCCCCGTCGCAGCCCCGGTCCCATCGTGCGGGCTACTCCCAGCGGCATGTAGCGCCACAGACGGCTGATGGTCTGCAGGCTCTTGCGATGGCGCGGCGACGCAGCCCGCGGCGAAAGGTACAGCGTGCTCCAATACGGTTGCACCGGAGTCGGGCCCCATTGGCGCTTGAATTCGAAGATGCCTGAGCCGACGGTCGACCGCCCGAAATCGAAGGTATGGCAACCGGACTCGATGCCAAGCCGTATTCCCGCCCAGTACAGAGCGTTGGTGCCATACACCGGACGCGCCTCGGCCGTGGCGCCCGACCACGGCAGCGTCATCGAGCCGCGGAAATTCATAGCCAGCCCGGCCGCGACCACGCGGCCGCCGCTGCCAACGCGAATCAGCGAAAGCCGATCGCGCAGCCTGCCGGCGAGTTCGCTGAAGAACCGGCGGCCGTGCGGAGGCGATCCAAGATCGCGCTGGTTCTCCGAATAGATCGCGCACAAATCGGCCAGCGCCACTGGATCGGTCGGGTCACCCACGTCCACGCTGAGCTTGAGCTTTTCGACCCGCTTGAGCCGATTGCGGCGCTCTGAAGGCAGCCGCCGTAACTGCTCATCGACCGTCGATGCGAGCGCCAGATGCTGCGCCACCTTCTCCGTGCTGACTTCAAACGGCGGCTGCAACTGCTGCAAGCTGCGGACATGCAGCCGCTTGGCGCGCAGCTTTCCCGCCAGCTCGCGGGCATGGGCAATCAGTTCGGCCTGCGCCGCGTCGCGATCCGCGCAATCCAGCCAGTCGGCGTGGCACACCCCGCCGTAGTCGATATAAGGCATCGATGCGAGCTCGTTACCGTAAAGAAAGCTGCGCACGAAAATAAATGGCGCCGCGGCGATCGGGCGATCGCGCCCGTCCTGAGCGAGTAGGTAAAAGGAATCGAATCCGTACGCCGAACCGACCACCTCGCGCCATTGCCAAAGATGGCCCGAGGTCGCGTCAGCGCACTGTGCGATCAGGTCTTCCCAATCCGCCCGCCGATTCTCGCTGCAAACTACAACGCTCAACCCTGATCCCCCGCCTTAAAGGTTTCTCGGTTTCCAGACCACCGGAACTTCCCCGCAAAAGCATCGCCACAGTCCAATCGCCTGCGCACAGTTCAGCGCCACAAACTGGTAAGCGAAGGTCGCCTTGCCTTCGGTGCCGCGCCGGCTCGCGACCATGCCGATTGCCGCGATCAGCGCGAACAATATCTCCATGCCCAGCACCACTCGGAAGGTTCCCCCATGCCGAGCCAGCGGCACTGTCGCGATTACCCCAATCGCGAGCAGCGGCGCCGTCAGCCAGCGCAGCATCTTATGCGAGCTCAAGACAAGAATCGAGCGCCAGCGCCGCCTTGCGATAAGCTCGGGCAGCAGCCGGAAATACACCAGCGCGGCCTGCGAGACCATCCGCACCTGCCGCGCGAATTCGCCCGCCGCCGAGAATTCCTCCAATGCGATCGCGTCGCCCGCCATAACCGATTGCGCACCCGCCAGCGAGGCGACAATCGGATGCACGAAGTCATTGATCAGAGCCGGGTCCAGCGGCTTGAACAGATCGCGGCGCATCGCGTAGAGCGCTCCGTCAGCTCCCGCCACCACGCCCAGCCGCGACTCCAGCCCCTTGAGCATCTGCTCGTAGCGCTGGTACGCCGACCCCATAGTCTCGCCCGGGTAACGCGACACTCCCGTCACCAATCCGATCGATTTGTCGCGCAGCGGACGCGCCACCTTCTCCAGCGCGTCGGCCGCAAACATCGCGTTCGCATCGGTGAATACCAGCACCTCGCCGCGCGCGGCATTCGCGCCCGCATTCACCGCGACTCCCTTGCCGCGGCGCTCGCGCTGGCGAATTACGCGCACCCGCTCGGACGCCATCGATTCGGCTATCTCCGCGGTGCGGTCGCTCGATCCGTCCGACACCACGATCATCTCGGCCTCGCCTAAGTACCGGCAGGAGAGAAAATTTTCGATCTTGTGCGCGATGCAACGCTCTTCGTTGTAGGCCGCGACGATCACCGACAGCGGCGGCGCACCTGCGGCACAGTCGCCATCGGAGTCGGCGCGACGCGGCTGCGACGGCGACAGTGCGATCAACACCACCGGATACAGCACGTACGCGTACAGCAGCAGGAATGCTGAAATGTAAAACAAGCTCGCGAGCATTGTGCGTCCCCCGACGCGCGTCCCCGTTAAGCGGCTTCTCCTTCTCTTCCAATTCCGATCAGCTCGGAGTAAAGCGCGGCGGTTTGTTCGATCTGCCGCCGCAACGCAAAGTTTTCCTGCACGAATTTACATCCCTCGGATGCCAGCCGCGATGCCAAAGCTGGATCGTCAAGCAATCGCTCCATCGCCGCCGCCAGCGCGGCCGGATTCGCGGGCGGCGCGAGCAGCCCGGTTCGTTCGTGGATCACCACCTCGGGTGTGCCGTCAACTTCCGTCGCGACCATCGGGCGCCGGGCCGCGAGCGCCTCGATTGCCACCAGCGGCAGACCCTCGTACAGCGACGGCAGCACCACCATGTCTGCCGCCTCGAGCAGCTCCGGCACGTCGCGACGGTAGCCGAGGAATCGCACGCGGTCCGCCAGCCCCAGCGCTGCGCATTGCGCGCGCAGCGCCTGCTCCAGCGGACCCTCGCCGGCCAGCAGCGTGACCAGGTTTGGCCGGCGCGGAGCGAGGATCGCCAGCGCATCGATCAGATGCCGATGGCCCTTTTGTTCCTCCAGCCGCGCCAGCGTGAGGCAAACCGGTTCATTGCCGAGCCCCAGCGCAGCGCGCGTCGCGGTGCGCCGCTGCGGATCCATTGGCGCGAAGCGGTCCAGGTCGCGCCCGTTGTGAATCACCCGGACCTTGGTATTGGGCACCCGCTTGGTTGCGATCAGATGGCGGGCGGCGGCGTGCGACACCGCGATATACTTGTCCACCAGCCGTCCGACCTGCCGATCCACCCAGAAGCGGCCGCGCAGGCCTTTCCCCATCCGCCAGACCTCGGGACCGTGACAAGTCTCGATCACCGCGCCGACACCGGCCATCCGCGCAACTCCGGCGCCGACTAAACTCGCAATGAACAGATGGCAATGCACGAGCGCGATATTTTCGCCGCGGATGAATCGCAGCAGGCGCGCCCCCGCCGCCACGTCAAGCCGCGACGAAAACTCAAGCGGCAGGCATTTGACGCCGGCCGCCGAGAGTCCCGGCTCCATCGCCGCGATCAGCGCGCCCGGCGCCGCCAGATATGGCTCGAATCCGTGCGCGCTCATCCCGGTCAGCATCGACAATGCGTGCTCTTCCGCGCCGCCGAATACACTACTTGTCAACAAATGCAGCACCGCGCGACGCGGCCGGGCGTCGGACCGGCTGGTACCGTTAAGGCTTCCGTTCGGCATCTTCAATCGACGAGCTTGGAAAATCCTGACGCTCGAATCCAAGTCATCTACAGTCAAATTTGCGCCACTCAGAGCGAAATAGATGCGATGAATAGTTCATTGAGCGGCAATAATCAAGTCAAAAGGCGATCACGTCCGCTAATCTTGACGCCCTGGGAAATCATCGAATGTGCACCGCGCCCCGCCGGGGCCGTTCGCGGCTGGGAACAAAAAACGAAAAACGGAAAATGGAAACGCGAACGGCGCGCCAATGCTGGCCCGCTGCACCGTTACAAACGGTTAACCGATCTGACGATAGAGATACCGATCTCTCACTGTGCGTCGCCCGCGCCTTCATCCGCGCTTTGTGCTGCTTGGTCGGCGGCATCCTTGGCGGCTCGCGCCTGTGAGACCGCCTGATTGGCCTCATCAATCTGATCCTGCGGCGCGCCGTCGCTCTCGAGCTGATCGCGCTGCTGCGTCGCTGAGTCGAGAGCGTTTTCCGCCGCATCCGCGGCATCGTGCGCCTGCGCGTCGGCTGCGGCCGCCGCCTGAGCATCCTGCTCCGAGTCGTTCGCCTCGTTCTGTGCCGCGTCATCGTCTTGCGCCCGCGCCGGGGAGATGTGCCCCACTGCAAGCCCGACAGAGAACGCCAACGCCGCGATCGCCACCATCCCAAAGCGCAACCTTCGCTTGGTGCTCGTCTCCAATCTCATCGCTACTCACCCCGTTTTCATTCTTGCGATGATCATAGATTTGCGGCCGCGGCACTCGCAAGAGCCGGGCGCCTGCCTGCGCCGGCGCGCTCAGGGCGTGGCGGCGGGTTGCGATGCGTCGGAACTTTCCGCGGCGCCGAATTGCCACCGCCATCGAGACACCGCCAGCAAAGCTGCGCCATGTCGAGCGGGCCCTGTTCCATCGACCCAAGGCACACCTGTGCGGTCGATCCACGCTGACGCGCTCCAAAATCAGACCTTGCAAGCCCGCTTCGACTAAGGTTCGAATGTAGCGTTTGCAAACCGTTTGGCGTTGGTGGGAGTCTGAATCAGGATTCAAATTGGAAATTCCGGTTTAGTCCGGACGCATCAAAGGAACCGCGCGACAAGCGAGGGCAACGGAGAGCGACATGGCTCGTATCCACGCAAACGGGATTGATATCGAGTACGAGGAATTTGGTCCGAAAACGGGCACGCCCATCCTTCTGATCATGGGACTGGGCGCGCAGTTGACGCGCTGGCCGTTGGAATTTATCGAAATTCTTACATCGCTAGGATATCGGGTTATTCGCTACGACAATCGCGACGTGGGTTTGTCGCAAAAGTTCGACAGCGCGGGACCGGCCGATGTCGTCAAGATGATGACCGAGATGGCGCTGGGTAAGAAGCCAAGCGTCGCGTACACGCTGGAGGATATGGCGAACGATGCGGCGGGACTGCTCGACGCGCTTCGGATCGATAAGGCGCATATCGTGGGAGCGTCGTTGGGCGGGGCGATCGGGCAACTTGTCGCCGCGAACCATCCGGCGAAAACGCTGTCCTTCACTTCAATCATGTCCTCGACCGGGAACAGCGCGCTTCCTCCGCCAAAGCCCGAAGCGATCGCCGTACTGCTGAACCGCCCGCCGGCAGGTGATGTCGAGGCTACCATCGAATTTGGCGTGAAGGCGTACAAGACGATCGGCAGCCCCGGCTATCCTACTGACGAAAAGGAAATACGCCGGCGCGTAACCGTGGATTTCAAGCGATCGAATTATCCCGCGGGCTTTTCCCGGCAGATGGCCGCCGCGCTGGTGAACGGCGATCGCCGCGCGGCGCTCAAACGGATCAAGGCGCCCACCGTTGTCATTCACGGCACGGACGATCCGCTCGTGCCCGTCGAGGGCGGCCGCGATACGGCGGCGAATATCGCGGGAGCGGCGCTGATCG